>Ga0315902_10000548_pt1 | contig 63314 bp, 58 predicted proteins | sample LakEriMetagenome_9_FD_203523 | JGI IMG/M metagenome (GOLD analysis project Ga0315902, IMG submission 203523) | Freshwater fungal communities from buoy surface, Lake Erie, Ohio, United States - Buoy 12 MA117 | ecosystem: Environmental > Aquatic > Freshwater > Lake > Lake biofilm | place: USA... | reverse complement strand
CGAGGATCTCTCCCTGCTCGACACCTTCTACAAGCTCGGCGTGCGCATGGCGGGGCCTGTGCACAATGGCAGCAACCAGCTGGCCGACTCGACAAACCCCGGACCTAACCCTCCCGTGAATTGGGGCGGCCTGTCGCCGATGGGCCGGGACTACGTCAAACGCGCCAACGAACTCGGCATCGTGCTCGACGGCAGCCATTCCTCGGACGCCGCAATCGACCAGATGATCGACCTGTCGGCGACGCCGATCATCCTCTCGCACCACGGCGCGGACCATCTCAACGAGCATCCGCGCAATGCCCCCGATGCGCTGCTGAAGAAGATGGCGGCCAAGGGCGGCGTCATTCACATGAATGCGCTCGGCTCATTCATCAAGCCGCTGCCGCAGACCAAGGAGCGCAACGATGCGATGGCGGCGCTGCGCACCAAATGGGGCAACCCGAACCAGCTGGAGAGTGCGCGTTACGAACAGTATCTCGACGAACTCAACGCCCTCGACCGCCAGTTCCCCGAGAACCGGGCGACGTTCGAGGACTACATGCAGCAGGTGCTCTACACGATCAGACTCGTGGGCGTGGACCATGTCGGCTTCGGCGCCGACTGGGATGGCGGCGGGGGCCTCGACGGCTTCCGCGACATCACCGCCCTGCCCAAGATTACCGAGCGCCTGCTGAAGGAGGGCTATACCGAAGCTGACCTCCAGAAGATGTGGAGCGGCAATGTCATTCGCCTGCTGAAGGCGGCGGAGGACCACAAGGCGAGCCTGGGCAAGTAGCGGGGACGGGCTCGGCGACGTCTCAACGCGTCAAGCCAGCCCCGGCACCAGGTCCTTCAGCATGAACGCCGACGTCAGCAGCAGGTAGACGCCGAATACGCGCTTGAGCTTTACGGGATCGAGCTTGTGCGCTGCCGCCGCGCCGAGCGGCGCTGTCCAGATGCTCATCGCCACGATGGCGGCGAGCGCGATCAGGTTGACGAAGCCGACTGAGCCTGTTGGCAGGCCTGGCGCGCCGATGCCGGCGATCATGCTGCCGATGGCGCCGGGCACGGCGATGATCGTGCCGAAACCGGCGGCGGTCGCCACGGCGCGGTGCATGTTCACGCCGCTCATCGTCATGATCAGCACGGCCGGGGTTCCGCCGCCGATGCCGAGCAGAGATGAAAACGCGCCGAGGCCCGAGCCGAGCGCTGCACGCGCTGGGCCTTTCGGCATGTTCTCCTCCGACTTCGTCTTGCGGCCGAGAATCTGGAAGACGAATTGCAGGCCGAGCGGGATCAGGAAAATCCCGAAGACGATCTTCAGCTGGTTGCCATCCATGAAGCTGGTCAGCGCCACGCCCCCGATGACGCCCGCCACCACCCAGGGCAGCCAGCCCTTGAGAATATTCCAGTCGACAGCGCCCCGCTTGGCATGCGCCTGCACGGATCTAAGTGATGTGAAGAAGATCGTGGCGAGCGATGTGCCGATCGCCACATGCATGATGTGCTCGTCGCCGCCCTGATGCGGAAGCACCGTCAGCACGGCGGCCAGCGCCGGCACCACGACAAACCCGCCGCCAATGCCGAACATGCCCGCGACGAATCCAGCAAACAGCCCTGCCGCCAGCATGGAGAGGACGAGCAGGCCGTACTGCTGGAACATCTGTCCCAACCAGTCCTGCTGCGAGGCAAAATCGGCCATGTATCTCAACGCCACTGGATTGCTTCCGGAGCCGGGCGCTTCGGAACAGATCATTTCGCCGGACTGGAATCGTTTTTCCGGCTGGAACGCTTGCGACTTCGCGCCTGCCCTTAGCGCGGGCAAGGCAGTCGTGGCCCGTCTCTGCACGAAACACGCATGGCGCCGCCTATTGCAGCGCCAGCGCCCGTCTGGCGCCCACGCGGGAGGAATGCGCGCCTCCCGCGTGGGGCCGTCTGGTTAGAAGGAATACTTGACCTTGCCGTAGTAGAAGCCGCCCTGCCAGTCGACGATCGAGTCGGACCGGTAAATCCGGCCGTTCGAGGTCTCGCGCAGGCGGAACTCGCCCTCGTCCGGATATTCTTCGAACACGTTCCGCGCGCCGACGGCGACCGTGAGATCGTCGCTGAACGCGTATTGGGCTTCGAGGTCGAACAGGACTTCGGACTGGAGTTCCTGGACTTCAAACCGTGTGTTACCGGCCGCCAGGTTGGCGGGCGTGCAGTTGTTGGGAACACAGTTCGAGACGTTGTACGGACCGTAGTAGTTGGCGCGGCCCATGAAGGTCCAGGGGCCGATCATGTGGGTCGCGGTAAAGATACCGCGGGTCTTCGCCTGCCCGTGCTCGAAGTCGTAGATCGACTCGGCGTCGAACAGCGGCGTTCCGTTGGCGTTGGCGATGTTCACGCTGGCGATCTGGTAGTCGTTGTAGTTCGCGCTGGCCGTGAAGTTCGTCATGCCCATGTCGCCCCAGTCAGCGTCGTAGCTGACGACGACGTCGACGCCGAAGGTTTCGGAATCGAAGGCGTTCTGGAAGAACGACACCTGTCCGATCGTTGCGGCGCCCGGAACGTTCGCAGCAAGAAGGGCTGTGCGAATGGCGGGCGTCACGGTGATCGGGCTGACCGCATAGAACTGGTCGGCAATATCGATCCTGTAGAGGTCGACCGTGATGTCGAAGCCGGCGAATGAGCCCGTCGCGCCCAGCGAGTAGTTGTCTGATTTCTCGGGCTGCAGTTCGCGTGCGCCAAGGAAGGCGGAGACCGGGTTCGTCGCCGGGAAGAGTCCCTGTGCGATCGGCTCGCCGCCGCCGCCGAAGACGGTGGAGACGTTGGTTGTACCCAGCTGTCCGGGCGTCGGCGCACGGAAGCCTGTGCCGATCGAGCCGCGAATGTTGAGATCCTCGAGCACCTTCCAGCGGCCGGCCAGCTTGTAGTCGAACGTTTCGCCGAAGTCTGAATAGTTCTCGAAGCGCATCGCGAAATCGACGAACAGGTAGTCCGTGATGTCGGACGCAAAATCGACATAGCCGGCGTAGCTGTCGCGGCTGGACGCTTCGGAGAAGGCCGGCGGATAACCGGGGAAGCCGTCCGAACCGACCGCGTTCTGGGTGTAGACCGGGTCACTGGCCAGGGCGCAGTTGAGCGTCGAGCCCGTCGCAATGACCGCGAGACCCGCAGCGGTCGGGGTCCTGGCGCCGACAGCTGTTTCGTTGGAGCAGAAGTTCCAGGGGTCCTGGAGGCCGTAAGGACCCGCAATGTAGGACGCTTCATCGCCCGCCACGATCTCGTAGCCTTCGTCGCGATACTCGACGCCGAGGCCGATATCGAGCGGCACGGCGAACATGTCCTTGGGCACGGTATAGTTGAAATCGGCATTGACGCCCAACTCGTCGGACACCAGGTCGCCGGGGTGGAAGGTGGTCGGTGAGACGTTGCCCAGCGACGGGTTGATCGTGTTCCACAGCGAGTAATAGATCGTGTTCTTGCCGTACCTGCCCGAGAAGTCGTAGCTGAGATCATCTGTGAACCGGCCGCGGATACCGCCGGTCAGCGAGTAGTCGACGACATTGCCGCCGAAGCGGGGCGTACGGCCCGCAGGGTAGTTGTTCACGAACTGGAAGATCGAGCCATTCTGCAGGCGGATACGGTTCTGGTGGACGCCGGCAATCGGCGAGCGATAGTTGAAGTCGCCGTCCGCAGTCGAGTTCGAGTAGTTCGCGAAGGCGTAAAGTTCCATCGTGTCCGAGAGCGTGTACCCGGCGTTTATGAAGCTGCGGAACGCCTCGGTCTCCGGCTGACCCCAGATCTGGACGTTGGATGAGTCGAAGTCCTCGCCCGAGCCGAACAGGTACGCATATTGAGGGTTCGCCGCGAGGAAGGTGGGTACATCGAAGGAGCTCTGGCCGCCGAAATTGCCGGGATCAGCTGCTTGCGTACGCCATTCCTGTCCGCGATGGGTCGGCTGCGCGCTGGTGCCCTCGACGCTGATGTTGATGAAGCCGGCGTCGCCGATGGCAAGGCCGAGATTGCCGGCGATCATCAGATCCTCGCCGTCGTTCTCGTAGTATGAGCCAGTCTGGAAGGTGATCTCCCCACCTTCTGGAGCGTCCTTCAGGATGAAGTTGATGACGCCCGCGATTGCGTCGGAGCCGTACTGCGCGGCGGCGCCGTCGCGCAGGACCTCGATGGTCTTGAGGGCGGATGCCGGGATGGTGGAGACGTCAGGCCCCTGCGTGCCTGAACCGCCGGTGTTCACCAGCGCGGCGCGATGGCGGCGCTTGGAGTTCACCAGGACCAGCGTCTTGTCGGACGACAGGCCGCGGAGCGAGGCGGGGCGAATGAAGGTTGCGCCGTCCGAGATCGGCTGGCGGGCGGTCGTGAATGACGGGACCAGGGTTCTCAGCACGTCCTGGGTGTCTGTGAAGGAGATATCCTCGATCGCCTCCTCGGTCAGCACATCCACCGGCACGGGGGAGTCGGCCATGCTGCGGCCGCCCGTGCGCGTCCCGGTCACGATGACAATGTCGTTCTTGTCTGTCGGTTGTTCTTCGGCGCCAGTATCTGGCGCGCTCTGCGCCCAGGCGGCGCCACCCCCCATCAGCGCCGCCCCCACGACTGCGCCGATAATGCCTGAATAGAGAAGCTTGGTCTTCATCCTGTTGGTCCCCGTGTGTTCCGAATTCTCCTCTGTTTCCGTCCCGGACTTTTTTGGGTGGAGGGCCGTTTCTTGTTGAGGCAATCAGCGCATTCCGAACTGCACGGTGAAAGCCGAACCCGACGGTACGGGCGCAAAATCATGACCCTGTTGGAATGTCAGGCGCCGCGATTCTGCGGGCACAACGCGCTTCAGGGCGGAGCTGCGAACGCAGCCGCCCGATGCGAATTTTTCCTATCGCGTTGAAGCAGTATGACAGCTTTGAATCATGCGACCATCGCGCATGACGCAAACGTCGCCCCTGGTTGCGATTAAGCATGTTGCGTGATGATCGCTTGAGCGTGATTGCTCAATGTACCGCCACGACAACGGCGCGTCCGGCGCCTCCCACGACCATATGCGCAATTCCTGCGCGCGTTTGCCTGAAGGTCGATCAGGATTCCACACGCCGCCCGAAGTTGAGGCGCGACTTGCTGCACGGATGGGCGAATAGCGCGGCGCGCGAAGACGGCGCTTTCCACACTGCCGCATGGCGCTTAGCTTACGACGAGATGTGGAGACAGAAGATGCGCGCGACGGCCTTTCGGACTCTTCTCTGTGCGGCGGCGTTCGCGGCGATTGCGCCCGCCGTGCTCGCGCAGGCCTACCAGCCGCCACGCACGCCCGATGGCCGCCCCGACCTTCAGGGCATGTGGACCAATTCGAGCATAACCACGCTGGAGCGCAACAACGCGTCCCTCCCCCTCTTCCTGAATCCCGAACAGGTGGCCGGCATGGAAGTCCAGCGGCTGCAACAGGAAGTCTCTCAGAACAGCCGCACCAATCCGGATGAAGGCGCGCCTGCGGCCGGCGGCGCGATCGGGGGCTACAACGCCTTCTGGCTGGACCGCGGGATGAAGGTGGGCGTCGTCAACGGTACAGCGCGTTCGTCCTGGATTATCGAACCGGCCAATGGAAAGATGCCGTTCTCCGACGCAGGCCGGAAGCGGATCGCCGAGATCATGAAGACCCGCAATGAGGACGGGCCGGAAGGCATGAACCCCGCCGACCGCTGCCTTGTCGGCTCACGCGGCTCGGGCGGGCCGCCCATGCTGAACAACATTTATAACAACACCTACCAGATCGTGCAGACGACCGACCATGTGATGATTGATGTCGAGATGATGCACGACGCACGCATCGTTCGCCTGAATCAACAGCACAAGCCGGCGCCCGTCTCGCAATGGCTGGGCGACAGCGTGGGGCGCTGGGAAGGCGACACGCTGGTCATCGTGACAATGAACTGGAATCGCTGGCACGGCGATTACGAGCCGGTCTTCCTGTCCGAGCAGGCGACCGTCACCGAGCGCTTCACGCGCACGGGCGTGGACGAACTGACCTACGCCTTCGAGATCGACGATCCGGGTTTCTACACGCAGACGTGGAAGGGCGAGATGATCTTCACGACGTCGAGCGGGCCGGTCTATGAGTTCGCGTGCCACGAGGGCAACCATGCGCTGCACGGCATCCTGCAGGGCGCGCGCATTCTGGAGATGAAGGCGAAGCCGTAGCTTCGCCTACTTCACATACGCCCGCACGACTCCCTCGAGAAACTGCTGGCCCTGGTAAAGCGACTGCACGCGCAGTTTCTCGTTGAGGCCGTGCGCGTTGGTCTCGCCGCTCTTGGCGAACATGCCGCTGAGGCCGTAGGTCGGAATGCCGGCATTCATCAGAAAGCGGCCGTCGGTTGCGCCCGCGGTCATCAGCGGCGCGATTGGAACATCAGGCCAGATCCTTGCCGCCTGCGCCTTGATCGGGCCCATGATCTCGTCGGTCAGCGGCGGCGGGGAGGAGCCGTCGCGGCGGCGCACGATCGCGACCTTGACCTCCGGATCGTTGATCGCGCGTTCGAGGGTTTCCTGCACCTGCTCCGGCGTCGTGCCCTGCATCACGCGGCAGGACAGCGTCACGGTCGCGCGCTGCGGCAGCGCATTTGGCGCGTGTCCGGCCTCGAGTTGTGTCGCGACACAGGTGGTGTGAAGCGCCGCGTTGTAGGTGGGATCAGCCATCAGCACGCGCAGCGCAGCCGCGTCTTCGGGAAAGCGCGCCAGGATCGACATCGCCGCCCCGACGCCGCCGCCGAGGATAGGCCCCGTGATGCGGAAATATTCGCGCACGACAGGCGTCAACTCGATCGGAAAGGACAGTTTCGAGACCTTGTCTGCGGCAGACACAACGCGGTAGATCGCATTGTCCGTTGTGGGGCGCGAGGAGTGCCCGCCCGGATTGGTGACCTCCAGCGTGTAGACCTGGTGAATCTTCTCGCCCGCCTGCACCTGGACGACGAGCGGCCTGCCGTCATCCGACAACAGCCCGCCCGCGCCTTCGTTCAGCGCAAAGGCCACGTCGAACAGGTTGCGGTGGTTGTTGAGAATGTAGTCGATGCCGTTGACGCGGTTGGAGGTCTCCTCACCGCAGGTCAGCGCCATGACGATGTCTCGCGAGGGACGGAAGTTCGCTTCCCGCTTGAAGCGGGTCATCAGTTCGAGCCAGACGGCGGCCTGGCCTTTCATGTCCGCCGTGCCGCGACCGAAGAAAAAGCCATTCTCCTCGATCAGCGTGAAGGGATCGCGCTCCCAGTCCTCGCGGCGGGCGTCGACCACGTCGATATGCCCCATCAGCAGGACGCCCTTTTTCGTGGCGCGCGACGAGCGCAGCGTGGCGACGATATTGCCATCGTCCGGCCGGTCCGGCGGGATGATCACCTGGAGGTCCTCCGGCGCATACCCCGCCGCCAGCAGCCGTGCTTCGGCGGCGCGCACGACCCTGGTGCACGAGCCTGTCGTGGGCGAGGAATCGATCTCGACCATCTCCTCGAAGATTTCGCGAAGCGCTACCCGATTCGCCTCGGATGTCTGAGCTGCAGCGGGAAAACTCATCGACGCGGCCACGACAGCCGCAAAAGCCAGTGACGTCTTGCGCACATCAGTCTCCGTTGTGGGGCGATCAGCCCTGCGGCGCCTGTGTGACGCATTCACGTCCGGCGCACAATGCGCGCTGGCGTCAGCAGTCGATGCCGTGCTTTGCCAGCTGCTCGCGATAGCGGCGAACGGCGCCATGGACATCGTTGATCGCATTAGCAACGGCGGGATCGGCGAAATTCGGGGTCGACCGAATGCGCCCCTTGTCATCGGCGTACAGCAGGCCCCTCTCAATCAGCTGCTTGACCTTACGCCGCACCGTCTCGCGCGGCATGTCGAGCCTGTCGGCCACCTGCAGCATGGTTATCGAGCCGCGCCACTCTTCTGGCGCACGGTCAGTCGTCGAAAGCTCGTGAACCCTGGCCGGGTCGGCCAGGACGGGACGCATGGTGGCCTCGGCGACGCACAGGTATATCGCGATGCTTTCGAGATCAGCCTGCACGAGACTGCGGGTCGAATGGATCACATCAAGCAGGAGCTCGAGCGAAGCATAGGCCTTGGGCCGCAGGTCTTCAGGTATCGACGCCATGCATTGAATCTATAAGGGATCAGACGGTAACGCGAAAGTGCGCCACGCGTCGCAGGGATGCCATCAGACCGGCGTCAGGCCCAGCAAACGCCGGTGAGCATTGCGCCCGAGTCAACCAGCATCCGCGCACCCGAACCATCGAGCGCCGCAACGCCAACTTCGCCGCCGAGTGATGTGTACGCCATGCGGTTGCGCGGCAGGTCGAGGGCGACGCCGATGGCCTCCTTGAGCCCACGCACAAGAATCTGCCGGTCGAGGCGCGTTGCAGGGTCGAACCCCGCGGGCGCGTCCATCGGCGCGCGCGACACGGTGTTGTCGCCCCTGTCCGTCCAGTAGAGCGTGCGGGAGGCAAGGTCGAGATCGAGGTCGATCGGCTCGGGCAGACGCGAGAACAGGGTAACCATGTCGCGGCGATTCGTGGACGTGGCGCCGCGGGGCGCCTGCATGTCGATGCGCCGGATCAAACCCTGACCCGCATTATCACCGCCCTTCTGCGTGAAATAGACATGGCCACGGCCCGGATCCAGCGCGAGCCCCACGCACCAGCGCGACTGGTCGCCGGCGTCCTGAACCGGATTGCCCGTAACGACCAGCGTCTCGATGTTCGAGCCATCGAGATTGCAGCGCTGCACCGCCATGCCCTCACGGTCGGACCAGTAGAGCTTGGCCGCGGTCTCATCGATCTTGAGCTGCTTGGGCGTGAACGTGCCGCCGGGCGTGACGATCGTTGTCACATTTGCGCCGTCGCGCTCGCAACGCATGATGTAGCCGTCATCCTTGTCGGCGCGGCCCATGTTCGTCCAGTAGATCTGGCCGGTGGCGGCGTGAACCGCGATGCCGTCATTGACCCCGGTGGGCCGCGACCCATCCTTCGGCGAGTCATCCACCAGCGTCACGGGCGAGCCGCCAGCAGCGTCAAGCGTCAGCACTTTCGCCTGGCCGAGGTAGAAAAGCCTTGGCGCCGGGCCAGCCGGAGCGGCCACGCCGCCAAGGCTCTCGCAGCCTGCTAGGACGAATGCTCCGCCAAGTCCGGCCGCCAGCTGCCTGCGGTTCAACGACGTCATGCGCGCCTCGCCCTCTTGTGACAACAGATTAGCGGTTGGCTCACAGGGTGGATAGAGCGCAGCAAGACACGCCCTAGGTTTGCGGCTGCCAGCTGATGCCGAAGACGCTGACCTTCGGTTGCGCGGCGCGCATCGCCGGCAGGTCGGACGCGGGCTCCACGCCATCGCCCACAATCTCTGCCGGCAGCGAATCGGCGCCCGGCGTCAGACGCACGGTGGGCGCGCAGCCTTTCGCTTCAGCGAGCTTGCCGCCCTTCCAGTCGGCGACAAAGCCGCCATAATCCCACTGAAATCCCATCACATCGAATGGTGCGCCATTGGCTGCTTCCACCGCCTCGATGCCATAACCGATCTTCACCCCGCCCGGGCCGGTCCACCGCGACTCAGGTGCGCTGACCATCACGGCGGACAGGTCAGTGCGCTCCTCTTCGTTGCGGAACACCACCTCTATCCGCCGCGCGGGATCATTTGGATAGATCGCCGTGACGTTCATCTGCGCGCCCTCGGGCCCGGCGATCGTTTCGGGAATGACATTCTCCCGGCCGAACACCTCCGCCAGCGTCGCGGGGGTTGCTTCGCGGGTGAACGGAGCGCCACAGCCAAGCACGAACGAGGCGACCGGTGTCCCTGTCCTGGCAGCGCTTTCCGCCGCTGACGCGGGCGTTTCGCCGACATCCAGAGCTGGCGTTACGTCAGCCTCGCTGCCACAGCCTGCGGCAAGGAGGCTCCCGCAGATCAGGCTGGCAGCACGGATAACGCGCATTCTGGCTCCGCCGGTTCGTTCCTGAACAGAGTGTGACGGCAATTCTGACGGCGCAAGGTCGTAGGGGCAGCCAGAAAAACTGGTCCGGATACTGAATTTTTGTCCACGCAGGCCAGAGCACGCTTGACCCATCGCCCGGCTCACGCCGAACGTGCCCGCAATGTCGCGTGCCCTCGTTCGTCCATCCGGCGAAATCATAGACCGCCCCCAGCGCGGCAGCCTCTGGATTTGGCTCCTGGCCGCACTGGTCGGGGCGCTGATCGCCGTTGCGGTCGTCGTCGTCGTCGGAATCATCGCCTATGCGCAATGGGTTGCGTTTGGCGCAGTTCCGGGCCGCCTCGCCTCCCGGCTGGTCGAACTGGAGTGGTGGCGGCGACTCATCTCACCCCTCGTCGGGGGAGCGATCATTGCACTTCTGCTGAGGCTTGGCATGGCGATCGGATGGGGCTCGGCCCCGCGCGCCTACGGGCTCCAGGACATCGTCCAGCATCGCCGGCTGCGCGGCAGCATTCGGTCAACCACGATGACGCTTCGCGACGGATTCCTGTCGATCCTGATCGCCATCGTATCGCTTGGCTGGGGCGGCAGCGCCGGACGAGAGGAACCCGCGGCACATCTTGGCGCGACGATCGCCGTTCTGCATGGCCGCCTTCTCGGCCTCGACGTCGCCTCGCGGCGCATGCTGGTCGGCATGGGCGTTGCGGCGGCGATCGCGGCCGTGATGCATGCGCCGATTGCAGGCGTGTTCCTGGCGCGCGAGTTGATCCTGCGCCGCCAGCGCATCTCGTCGCTTGGGCCGGTCGCGGTGGCGTCGGTCGCTGGCTGGCTCGTCTCGGTTTGGCTGCTCAATGGACGCGCTCTGATTTCCGTGCCGCTGGTCGAAAATGTTCCAGCGATCGCGCACCTTGCGGCTCTGGTCGGACTGCCCGTGCTGATTGGCTTTGCCTTTCTCTGCAGCATGGCGTGGACACGTGCGCCCGTGCTCGTGGCGTCGACCGCGACGCGCATTGGACTTCCGCTGTGGCTGCTACCGGTGATCGGCGGTCTGATGCTCGGCGTGATCGCGATGGCTTTCCCGCAGGTGCTCGGTACAGGGTTCGAGTCGGTGGGGGCTGGACTTAGCGGGAATTACGGACCCGGACTGATGCCGGTGCTCGCCTTTGCGAAGATCGCGGCCGCCGCCGTTACGTTCGGCTTCCGGTGGGGTGGAGGGGCCATCGCCCCGGTCATGTTTGTCGGCGCCATGGCAGGCTCATCGCTCGGCGTGCTTGCGGGCTTCCTGCTCGGCATCCCGGCGCCGCAGGCTTATCTTGGGCTCGTCGGCATGGCGGTATGCGTCGCCGTCCTGCTCGATGCGCCGATGGCGGCGGCGATCCTTGTCCTCGAACTCTCGGGTTCGACCACGGCGGGCGCGTCGAGCCTGCTGTGCTGCTACATTGCCTGCATGGTCGCGCGGCGGCTGTCGCCATCCAAGGCCGAGGAAACCGGCCAGACCTTGCGCTGGCGCTGAGTAGGAAGGTCACCTATCGTCCGGCCGGGGCGGGACGGCAAGACAGGGGCGACATCTGGAAACCGAAACACCGCATTCGCGCACCCGCACCGCCGCGTCCTGGGCGCTTGGCGTGTTCGCCGTGCTGCTCCTCCTGTTCTTCTTTCGCGCGGCGCCGCTCGAACTCGACAGCGTGCGCCAGACCAATGCGCCCGACCAGTTCGACACGCAGCGCGCCACCGAACGCCTCGGCCGCGTTCTCGACGGCACGCCTCACCCGGTCGACTCCAGCGCGCTGGACGAGACGCGCGCACGGCTGCTGCAGGAGATCCGCACGCTGGGCTATTCGCCCGAGCTGCGCGCGCACAATGTCTGCCAGTCGATGTCGGGAACCGCGGCGCGCTGCGCCTTTGTGCAGAATATCTTCTTCACCGCCGGACCGAGTGAAGGCCCTGCCCTCGTCCTGTCGGCGCACTATGACAGCGTCGACGCCAGCCCCGGCTTCGGCGATGATGGCATCGGCCTCGCCGTGTGGCTGGAGGTGGCGCATCATCTGAAGCAGCAGCAGCCTTCGCAGCGCGTCGTCTTCCTGCTGACCGATGGCGAGGAGACTGGCCTGCTTGGCGCGCAGGCCTTCGTCGACAACCTGGACGACTATCCGTTCACCGTCGGCCGCATCATCAATCTCGAGGCGCGCGGCGTGCGCGGCCCGGCGATGATGTTCGAGACGGGGCATCCCAATGCGAGCCTCGTCTCGGACTGGTCGAAAAGCGGCGCGCGGCCCTTCGCCAATTCGATGATGACGGCGGTTTACCAACTGCTGCCCAATTCGACCGATCTTACCGTGCACCTCAACGCCGGCTTCAATGGCGTCAACATCGCCATCTCGGACGGGCTCGACTTCTACCACACCAATCGCGACGACCTCGCGCAGCTCAACCGCGCGAGCGTGCAGCACATGGGCGACCAGGCGCTCGGCGCCACGCGCGCCTTTCTGGCCAGCGACTGGAGCAAGGACGGCGCAGCTGGCGAGATCGCCTATTCCGATATCGGCTCGCGCCTGTTCGTGTCGCTCCCGCAGGTGTTTGCGCTTGTCCTTCTCGGGCTCTGCTTCGGCGTCGCGTTGATGCTCAACATCAGGCCGACACGCGAAGGCGGCTGGCAGAAACTGGATTGGCGGGCGCTTGCGCTGCCTCCCATCCTCATCGCCGCATCCGGCCTTGCGGCGTTCGCGCTGCAGCAGCTGATCTCGCTCATCCGGCCGGACACCGCCTTCTGGGCAGCGCACCCGCAGGCGTTCAACATGGCGATCTTCGCGGTTGCGCTTCTGCTGTCCGCCGTGGCGCTCGCATGGCTAGCGCCAAAATCCTCGCGCGAGGCGCTTTATGCGTCCGGCTGGTTCTGGTTTCTGATCGTCGGCATGGGGCTGAGCTTCGCGTTGTCTGGCTTCGCGATGATCTTCCTGATCCCTGGCATCGTCTTCGTACTGGCGGGCGGCGTCGGCTGGCTGTTCCCGCGCCATCAGCTGATCGCCTATGGCGTGGCGAGCGCATTCCTCATGCTGATGTTCTTCCCGCTCGTCCACCTGCTCGACGTGACGATGGGGCTCGGCATGGCGGCGATGTTCGGCGTGGTCGAGGCGATGGTTCTTGGGCCGCTGCTGGCGATGATCGGCGGACTGCCAAGCGGACGGATGAAGGTGATCGCGCCCATCGGCGCCGCCGCGCTGGCCGCTATCGTCGCTACGGTGCTCGTACCGGCCTACAGCGTTGAGCGGCCGTTGCCGCTGAACTTCACGGCGCACTACGACATCGATGCGCGACAAGCTTCTGTTTTCGCCGGCGCACGCGCAGGGGCGCTGCCCGACGCCATCCGCTCGCAACTCACGGTGGGCGAGCACCCCTCCCCGCCGGGAGCTGCATCGAACCTTGCCAGCAAGGCAATCGCCTTCGCTCCACCTGGCCCGGCGACTGCCACCGTGCTGAATGACACGACAGCCGAGGACGGCAAGCGAACGATCCGCCTCCAGTTCTCGGCGCCCGCTGCACGGCAGGTTCGCCTGCGCATCCCCGCTGCGGCCAATCCGATGTCCGTCGCGTTCGGCGGCGCAGACTACGCATTCGGCGGCGGCACGGCCGAGGTCTACGCCATCGACATCATCGGCCGCGCCGCGAATGGCGCAACGGTCGATGTCACGCTGGCGCCGCGCCCCGAAGGCGCGGAAGCCAGGCCCCTCCCCTGGCTCGTGCAGGGTTACTGGACGCGCCTTCCCGACGATGCGAGGAGCCTCGCCGACGCGCGGCCGGACACCGCGGTCTACATCCAGATGGGCGACGTTTCGGTGACGACGAAGCAGCTGCCGCTATAGTTTGTTGCAAGTCCGAATACCTGAATTCGCTGTGCAGAAACGCCGCGAATAACCACTCGCTAACCATTGGCGCGCGACACCTTGGCCGCGGCGGGATAGTGTCTCGCCTGCTCCGACTGACCCTGAAAACTGCGATGAGGTAGACCCATGTCCGGCAAAGATCCCCGTGTCGTCGCCGAGATTGCCCGCATCATCGCTAGGGAGCTGAATGTCGGCGAGGGACAGGTGGCCGCTGCCGTCCAGTTGCTCGACGAAGGCGCATCGGTGCCCTTCATCGCGCGCTACCGGAAAGAGCGCACGGGCGGGCTGGACGACACACAGCTGCGCACACTGGCCGAGCGCCTTGAATATCTCACCATCCTGAACGACCGGCGCGAAGTCGTGCTGCGGTCGATCGGGGAACAGGGCAAGCTGACGCCGGAGCTCGAGAAGCAGATCCGGGCCGCTACGACGAAAGTCGAGCTGGAAGATCTCTACGCGCCCTACCGCCCCAAGCGCCGCACCAAGGCGAGCGTTGCGCGCGAAGCGGGACTTGAGCCGTTGGCCGATCGCCTGCTGGCCAATCCTTCGCTCGATCCGGTGGCCGAAGCGCTTGCCTACATTTCGTCCGACAAGGGCGTCGAGAATGCCGAGGCGGCGCTTGAAGGCGCCCGCAGCATCCTGATCGAACGCATCGCGGAATCGCCAACGCTCGTCGGACAGCTGCGCGAGAAGGTATGGAGCGGCGGCAAGCTCTCCACCGGCGTGGTGAAGGGCAAGGAGGCGGAGGGTGCCAAGTTCTCCGACTATTTCGAATTCAACGAGAACATCGCCAACATGCCGTCCCACCGCGCACTCGCCCTGCTGCGAGGCGAGAAGGAAGGCGTGCTCAAGGTCGATCTCGACCTGCCGCACGACGAGAAGGCGCGCCATCCGGCGGTCACAACCATCATGTCGGCGTTCAACATCCAGGAACGCGGACGCCCGTCTGACAAATGGCTAGCGGAGACTGCACGCCAGGCTTGGAAGCAGCGTCTTGCACCCTCCTCGCACAACGATCTGGTCGAGCGCCTCAAGGAGCGTTCGGACGCAGACGCCATCCGTGTGTTCTCTCACAACATGAAGGCGCTGCTGCTCGCGGCGCCAGCGGGACCGAAAGTGGTGATGGGCGTCGACCCCGGCATCCGCACAGGGTGCAAGATTGCTGTCGTGGACGCGACGGGCAAGCTGCTCGAGACCGCCACCATCTATCCGCATGAGCCTAAGAAGGACTGGAACGGATCGCTGGTCACGCTGGCGCAGCTGGCCAAGCGCCACGGCGTAGAGCTGGTTTCGGTCGGCAACGGTACGGCCAGCCGCGAGACGGACAAGCTGGTCGCTGAGCTGTCATCCAAGATGCCCGAGCTGAAGCTCACGCGTGTCACGGTCTCCGAGGCGGGCGCCTCGGTCTACTCGGCCTCCGAACTGGCGGCCAAGGAGTTCCCGGATCTCGATGTGAGCTTGCGCGGCGCGGTTTCAATCGCGCGCCGCCTGCAGGACCCCCTCGCCGAACTGGTCAAGATCGAACCCAAGGCGATTGGCGTTGGTCAGTACCAGCATGACGTTGATCAGAACGCCCTCGCCCGTTCGCTTGATGGCGTGGTCGAGGATTGCGTGAACGCTGTCGGCGTCGATGTGAACACGGCGTCGGCCGCGCTGCTCGCGCGCGTGTCGGGTCTCAACTCTGCGGTCGCTGCGAACATTGTTACCTATCGTGATGAGCATGGTCGCTTCGAGGCGCGGACGCAGCTCAAGAAAGTCCCGCGCATGGGGCCGAAGGCGTTCGAACAGGCGGCAGGATTCCTGCGCATCATGGACGGCAAGAACCCGCTCGATGCGTCGGCCGTTCACCCCGAGGCCTACCCAGTGGCCGAGCGTATCGCCGAGAAATCCGGCCGGCCGCTCAAGGCGTTGATCGGCGACAAGGCTTTCCTCTCGATGCTACAGCCCGAAGCCTTCGCCAACGAACAATTCGGCGTGCCGACCGTCACCGACATTCTCGCCGAGTTGATCAAGCCGGGTCGCGACCCGCGTCCGGAATTCAAGACGGCGACCTTCGCCGACGGGGTCGAGAAGATTTCCGATCTCAAGGTCGGCATGAAGCTGGAAGGCACGGTCACCAACGTCACCGCGTTCGGCGCGTTCGTGGACATCGGCGTGCACCAGGACGGCCTCGTCCACATTTCGGAACTTGCCGACACCTTCGTAAAAGACCCGCACGCCGTCATCAAGGCCGGCGATGTCGTCAATGTGCGCGTCAAGGAGATCGACGCGGACCGCAAGCGCATTGCACTGTCGATGAAGCGCGAGGTTGCGGGCACGCAGGGCGCACACGCCAAGCCAGCGCCATCGCAGGGCAAGGAAAAGGGCGGCAGGCCCGCGCCGCAGAACTACTCTGCCGGACCGCCAAAGCCGTCCGACGATTCCAATCCGTTCGCCGCGCTGAAGAATCTCAAGCTGAACTAGGTGAGGCGTTCAGTGCCGCTGAATGATGCCGTCGACCTTGCGCCAGGCGGCGGGCGACAGCGGCTCGCCTGACGCGACGCGGACAGAGTGGATCACCGCGTCGATCTCGCGCCGCCAGAAGTCGAGGAATTTCTCGAGCCGTGGAAACTTCGGCGCTTCGTCGAGTGTCTGCCACATGAATGTCTGCAGCAGCGTCGGATGTTTCGGCATGTAGTAAAGCACTTCGGCGGTCAGGAGGGTTGCGCCCTTGAGGCGCTGCTCGAACTCGCCATGCTCGCGTTCAGCTATCAGCCTTCCACACTTTGCATCATCCACGACCGCGTCGACTCCTCTGCAATGCACAGCCAGCGTGCGCGTGACAGGCTAACCGTCAACGGGGCTCAACCGCTGCATATGCAGATTGGCAGTCTTGCGTCGCGGCTGCTGCTCACCATCATGCTGTCAGTCCGCCTTCGGTTTTGATGCGCTCGGCCTGCTGCTGCCAGGTGCGCGCGACCGTCTTGCGTCCGGCGCGCGTCTGGATGTCAGCGAGGCTCTTGGCCGCCTGATAGGCAGCGGGGTGATCGCCGCTGCGCAGTGAGGCCACCAGTTTGAGCCGCAGTTTTGCTTGGGCCACGCCGCCAGTCGCAGAAGCCGGCGCGTAGGCGACGGCGGCCGGCGCGGCCGGAGCGCTTTTGTCGACAACGCCGGGCGTCGGCGAACCCGCCTTGGCCGCAGCCTTTGCCTTGTGTTTCTTGCCGCCGAACAGGAAAGAAAAAAGTCCCATCGTTGTCGCCCCTTGATCACGAGGCGACACTATCCGGCAGCGCGCTTTCGGCAGCGTTGCTCATGCGAACCGGCAGTGGAAAACGCATCGGCGCCCGGTTTGCAATCACGCGGCGCCTGCAGTTCGACCAGAGATCGGCGCCCGTTGCGGAAGGCGGCGCAAACCTCAAACGGCGACGACAGGCGTTCGGAGATAGACGCGTCCGTCGCTCTCGGCCTTCGGCAGCGCGCCGCCGCGAATGTTGACTTGCAGCGACGGCAGGATGAGGCGCGGAGCGGCCAGCGTCTTGTCCCGCGCGGTGCGCATCCGGACGAAGTCTTCTTCCGTCACGCCATCGCCGATGTGGATGTTCGACGCGCGCTGCTCGGCCACCGTCGTCTGCCACACCGGCTTGTCGCGGCCGGCAGGGAGATAGTCGTGGCCGACGAAGATGCGCGTCTCCGGCGGCAGGGCGAGAATGCGCTGGATCGAGCGATAGAGCGTTGCCGCATCGCCGCCCGGAAAGTCTGCCCGAGCGGTGCCGTAGTCGGGCATGAAGAGCGTGTCGCCGACGAAGGCCGAATTGCCGACGACATAGGTGACGCATGCGGGCGTGTGCCCCGGCGTGTGCATCACGCGCGCCTCGATTTTGCCGATGTGGAACACCTCGCCATCGTTGAACAGGTGATCGAAGACGGCCCCCCCGGTCTCGGGCTCAGGTGCGCCGAACATCGAGCGGAATTGCTCCTGCACTTCGGTGATGCGCGCGCCAATGCCGATCTTCGCGCCTGTCTTCTGGCGGATGTGGTGGCCGGCAGAGAGATGGTCGGCGTGGGCGTGCGTCTCCAGCGCCCAGACGATCCGGAGGCCCAGGGATTCAGCTCGCGCGAGCATCCTGTCCGCTGATGCGGTGGACAGCTTGCCGGTGGCCGGGTCGAAATCCAACACCGCGTCGATGATCGCCCCTTCGCGGGCCTCGGGATCGGCGACCAGGAAAGACGCGGTCGAGGTCGCGGGGTCGAAGAAGGCTTCAATTCCAGTCATTTTCAGCTCCAGGCCATCTGTCCGGCGACATTCATATATTAGATATTGCTACATTAGCAAGAGCTGTTATATAGACGCCATGATGGACCTGAAGACATTCTCCCTCGCGGACTTCGAAGCCAGCGCCGGCAAGGCGGCCGGACTGTTGCGGACGCTCGGCAACGAGAAGCGGCTGATGATCCTCTGCCAGCTCGGCGGCGGCGAACTGCCTGCCGGCGCCCTGCAGGAACCGCTCGGCCTCTCGCAGTCGGCGCTGTCACAACATCTCGCCGTCCTGCGCGAGGCCGGTGTCGTGGAAACACGCCGCGAAGCGCAGACGATCTACTATCGGATCGCCGACCCAGCTGCGGTGAAAGTCATCGAGACGCTGGCTGCGATCTTCTGTCCCGAGAAACCCACGCCCCTACGCAAGAAGAGATAATGAGCACCCCCACCATGACAACCCTTACCCCCATTGACGCCCAAGCGCTCGCGCGCCGTCTGAAAGCCGGCGAGCTGACGCTGATCGATATCCGCGAACCCGACGAGTTCGCGCGCGAACACATCAACGGCGCAGTCTCCCTGCCCTTGTCGCGGCTTGAAGCCGGGCATGTCGCCCTGCGCGGCGTCACACCCGTGGCGTTCACCTGCCGGACGGGGATGCGCACCAATTCCAGCTGCGCGCGCCTGGCCGCTCATGTCGGCGAGCCGGCCTTCGTGCTCGAAGGCGGGCTCGATGGCTGGAAGAAGGCGGGCCTGGCCACCAACGCTGATCGCAAGGCGCCGATCGACATCATGCGGCAGGTGCAGATTACCGCGGGCGGCATCGTGCTGACCGGGGCCGTGCTGGCGATGACCGTGAGCCCCGCCTTCGTATGGCTGTCGGCCTTCATCGGCGCAGGCCTCGTCTTTGCCGGATCGACCGGCTGGTGCGGCATGGCGAAACTGCTATCGGCGATGCCGTGGAACCGCAGGACAGCATAGGCCAGCGCGATGCCATTCGATCCCGCCATCGCCATCGTTCTTGGAGGCGCCGTTGTCGGCTTTCTCCTCGCCGTGTTCGGCGGCGGCGGATCGGTGCTCGCGGCGCCCGTGCTGCTCTACCTTGGCGGCGTGACGGACGCGCATGTCGCGGTCGGCACGGCGAGCGCGGCGGTGGCCGCCAACGCGGCCCTCAACCTTCTCGGGCACTGGCGCGGCGGGCGGATCAAATGGCCCTGCGCCACGGTGTTTGCGATCGCAGGCCTCGCGGGCTCCTTTGCCGGATCGAGTCTCGCCAAGCTGATCAGCGGACAGCAACTGCTGCTCGCCTTCGCCTTCGCGATGGCGGCGATCGGCCTGTCCATGTTCCGCAAGCCGAAGAGCGAGGGCGATCCGGACGTCCATATCAGCATGAAGCTGGTCGCCCGCCTCGCCCCGCTCGGCCTGCTCACAGGGCTGGCTGCAGGCTTCTTCGGCATCGGCGGCGGCTTTCTCATCGTGCCGGGCCTGATGCTCGCCACTGGCATGACGATGGCGAACGCGACGGCCTCGTCACTTCTGTCGGTCGCCCTCTTCGGCGCCGCTACGTCCTTCAACTACGCGCTCACGGGACAGGTCGACTGGACCCTCGCCGGCTGGCTGCTGCTGGGCGGCGCGGTGGGCGGTGTGGCGGGGCTGTTCGCGGCCAAGCGGCTGGCCGGTCATGCCAGGTTGGCGCGCAGCCTGTTCGCGGGAATGATTATTCTGGTCGCCATCTATGTCGCCTGGCGGTCGCTGGGCGGGTGAGAACAAACCGTAAATCAACGCGCTACAGCGCTGGCCTTGCTTAAAGGGAAAACCCCAGCCAGATCAGCGCGGAATGAGCGATTCACGCGATCCAACTGACATTCCCTTCCCGGACGACGAGCCGGCCGCCCGCGAGCCCCATGACAGGGAGCCGGGGTCGGACGATGACACGCCGTTGCCGGATGGCGCGGCCGGGTTCTTCCGGCTGCCCGAGGATGACGACATTCCCCTGCCTGAGGAGCGGTTCGAGGCGGCGCCGGATGTGGAGGACACGCGGTCGATCTCGCAGCGGGCGGCGGCGGCGCGGCCGCATCGGGCGGCTAACCCGAATGCCGATTACCTCAAGGGCCTGAACCCTGAGCAGCGCGATGCGGTGATGGCGACCGAGGGGCCGCTGCTGGTGCTGGCCGGCGCGGGCACCGGCAAGACGCGGGTGTTGACGACGCGGGTGGCGCATATCCTGGCGCAACGCAAAGCGTGGCCGAGCCAGATGCTCGTCGTCACCTTCACGAACAAGGCCGCGCGCGAGATGCGCGAGCGGACGCTGAAGCTGATCGGGGACGAGGGCGAGGGGCTGCGGTGGTTCGGGACGTTCCACTCCGTCTCGGCGCAGATCCTGCGGCGGCATGCGGAGCTGGTGAAGCTGAAGTCCGGCTTCACCGTGTTGGATACGGATGACCAGCTGCGGCTGATCAAGCAGATCCTCGAAGTGGAAGGCATCGACCAGAAGCGGTGGACGCCGCGCTATCTCGCTTCGCTGATCGATGGGTGGAAGAACCGCGCCATCGGGCCCGAGAAGCTGCCGCCGGGAGAATCGCGGCAGTTTGCGGAGGGCAAAGGCCAGAAGCTTTACCAGAGTTACCAGAACCGGCTGGCGACATTGAACGCGGTCGATTTCGGCGACCTGCTGTTGCATACGATCCGCATCTTCACCGAACATCCGGCGGTGCTTGCCGACTACCACAACAAGTTCCGCTACATCCTGGTTGACGAGTATCAGGACACCAACGTCGCGCAGTACCTGTGGCTGCGGCTCTTGGCGCAGGGGCACAACAATATCTGCTGCGTGGGCGATGACGACCAGTCGATCTATGGCTGGCGCGGGGCGGAGGTGGACAACATCCTGCGCTTCGAGAAGGATTTTCCGGGCGCGAAGGTTGTTCGGCTGGAGCAGAATTACCGCTCAACCGCGCACATTCTCGCCGCCGCGAGCGCGGTGATCGCCAACAATTCGAGCCGGCTGGGCAAGACGCTGCGAACTGACGCGGATTCGGGCGATCTCGTGAAGGTGCGCGGCATCTGGGATGGCGAGCAGGAAGCACGGCTCATCTGCGACGACATCACCAGCTGGCGGCAGAATGGCCGGCGCTATGACGAATGCGCCGTGCTGGTGCGCGCGTCGTGGCAGATGCGGGCGTTCGAGGAACGCTTCATCGTGACCGGCACGCCCTATCGCGTCATCGGCGGACCGCGCTTCTTCGAGCGGGCGGAGATCCGCGACGCCCTTGCCTATCTGCGCCTGATCCGCTCGGAAGCCGACGACCTCGCCTTCGAGCGCGTGGTGAACCAGCCCAAGCGCGGCGTGGGCGACACAACGATCCAGAAGCTCTACGTCGCGGCGCGGCAGGTGAACTCGTACCTCACGCGCGTCGCCGACATGGAGATACGCGGCGAGCACATCAAGGGCCCGGCGAAGACCGGCCTGCGCCGCTTCCTGCTCGACATGGAGCGCTGGCGTGCGCAGGCGCCGGATACCGAGCATCCGAGGTTGCTGGAAATCATCCTCGAGGAGTCGGGCTATACCGACATGCTGCAGGCGGACAAATCTCCGCAGGCGCAGTCGCGGCTCGACAACCTGAAGGAACTCGTGCGCGCGATGGGCCAGTTCGGCTCGCTCAACGACTTCCTCGAACACGTCGAACTCGTGATGGACAATGCGGAAGGCTCGAACAGCCATGACCAGGTGCAGATCCTGACGCTGCACTCGGCCAAGGGACTCGAATGGCCGATGGTCTTCCTGCCGGGCTGGGAGGAGGAAGTGTTTCCGTCCCGGCGCAGCCTGGACGAACAGGGCGCCAAGGGGCTCGAGGAAGAGCGGCGGCTCGCCTATGTCGGCATCACGCGCGCGCGGGAGCGGGCGTATATTTCGTTTGCCGCCAACCGCCAGATATATGGCCGCTGGACCAGCGTGCTGCCGAGCCGCTTTGTCGATGAACTGCCGGCTAAGCATGTCGATGCGATCAGCGAGACCGGATATGTCGCGCCGGGCGGCGGCTTCTATGGCAGCGAGGTGAAGAGCCAGTGGGACAAGCCCGGCGGCGCATCAGGTGCGCGGCGCGGCGGCTCCAACCTCGATGAAGGCAGCGAGCCCACCGTGTTCGACAACACGTCGGCGGGCGGTTTTCGCGGCGGCTATGACAGCCCCGGCTGGCGCCGCGCGCAAGCGGCGGCTACACGCGGAGCCACGCTCCCGCCGGTCATCGAGGGCCGCTCCTTCCGCGCCGGCGATTCAGACGGCCGTCCGCTCCAGCGCGGCAAGACTCCCGGCGACATGCTCGCCTCGTCCGACCCATCAGCCGCCGGCGGCCTCGCCCTCGGCCAACGAATCTTCCACGACAAGTTCGGCTACGGCCGCATCACGGAGATCGAAGGCGCCAAGCTCACGGTGAACTTCGAGAAGGCGGGCGTGAAGAAGGTGGTCGAGAGCTTTGTGAAGAGGGTTTGAGGGGAGGCAGGCCATGACCAAGATCGTGCATCCATCAATCGCGGAGACCGCCTTCACCTGCCCGCATTGCCATGCGCTGACTACGCAGCAATGGTTCTCCGCTACAGCAAGTCGTCTTGATGATGGAAGGACACCGGCGGTCTGGACTCTAAACTCCATCGAGAGGGTCGACGCCCTCAAGAAAAAAAGCGCTGACGCTGAAGAGCGGGACAGAGCTGCAGAGTTTGAGGCAATCATGCGCCGGGCCGTCACGAGGTTCGGTTTCTCTGTCGGGAGAAGAACGCCAACGACATGTATTGGTACGCACACAATATTTCAGTTTCAGAGTGCTTCAACTGTCGCGAGTACGCCGTCTGGATTTATGATCGGCTGATGTATCCAGCGCCCTCGGGCGCATAATTGGCCAATGCGGACATGCCGGCTGATGTCCGATTGGACTGAGAAGAGGCCGGTCAGATCCTGTCACAGTCGACGAGAGGCGCAGCTGCGTTGTTGCGCTTGGCCCTGCAAAAGCCCTGCACACATCTTGGCGCCAAGGGCAGGAACATCAATGATGATATTGGCGTGCTTGTGCAGAAGGGACAGGACAAGAAGATTCAGCAGTCGCTGGATATCGTCCGCGTCGTTGGCAACAATGCTGTGCGTCCGGGTCAACTGGATATTCGAGATGATCGCGCAACAGCGGAGCCCTTGTTTCGACTTTTGAACTTGATAGTCGACAAGATGATTTCGGAGGGAAGGCAAGTTTAGGAGCTCTACGCCTCCCTGCCTGAGAATGCTCGAAAAGCGATCGAAGATAGAGACAGCTGAACTAAAGCTTCTTGCCTTGTATACCACATTGTCATATATGACACTGCCTGAGGCCGCTTCACGAGATCGTCGAGACGCCGGCTTATCTCGCCGCTGCTGCGCGGGCCGGGATGACGGAGGACGACCGGGCGCCGGTCGCTGCCTTCATCGCGGCGGACCCGCAGGCTGGCGACCTCATCAAGGGGTCGGGCGGGGTCCGCAAGGTGCGGGCAGCCAAGCCGGGCGGCGGCAAGAGCGGCGGGTGGCGTGTGCTGACGGCCTATGTGTCGGACACGGTCGCCGTGTTGGTGGTCACGGTCTACGGCAAGAACCAGCGCGGCAATGTTTCGAAGGCGGAGATCAACGAGATGGCTAAACTGATGAAGGCGCTCAAGGCGGAAGCCCGCCGGAAGGGGGATTGAGATGGTAAGCAACGTTGCAAAGCGCAAGCCCAAGGCGCGTCCGCTGGCCAAGCGCGCGAAGGCGCCGAGCGTCGGGCAGAGCGCGATTGCCGGGCTGCGCGAGGGGCTTGCCCATCTGCGTGGCGAGCAAGTGCCGGGCCTTGTCGTTCGCAAGCCGGTGGATGTCGCAGCGGTGCGCAAGGGCACCGGGCTTTCGCAGGACAAGTTCGCGGCGGAGTTTGGTCTGGCCGTGGCGGCGGTGCGCGCGTGGGAGCAGAACCTGCGCACGCCGGACCTCGCGGCGCAGACTCTGTTGCGCGTGATCGAGTCCTATCCCGACGCCGTGAGGCGCGCGGTGCGGGCGGCGTGAGCTGCGCCCGCCCTCCCCAACTGCGTTCTAAACAAGGCGCGTCTCTCGAATAACACGGTTGCTCCAGCCGTGCCCCGCGTCCACGCTTGTGGTTCGCCCCGGCGTGGTGGAGGTCTGCTGCGTCTGGTGGCGTGGAGACGTCATGTCATCCTCTCAGTGGCCGCAGAAGCGGCAGACAGCGGCCCAGCGCGCCAACGACGCCAATCGGGCCCAGCAGGTCGCCGTGAACGACAAGGGCGGACGACCGAGCGATCGCAAGGCGACTGCGGAGGGCGAGGCGTCCGACCAGGGGCTGACCAATGACAACCGGCCCGTGGGCATCGGGCTGCGGAAGTAGCTCTGCCGGACGGCGAATCGGACAAGCGCGCGCGAACGGCAGATTTCTGCCCGTTTGTTGCGCACCCATGCTAGTGTGCGGTACGGAACTCCGGAATCGACCGGTCTTTCGTCTGCGACGCGCCGTGCCCGGCGCTGGTCGCGCGTGACCCGAAAGGCGCGTTCCAATGGCCAGGACTCCCGACAAGCGTCAACCCTATGACCCGGCCAAGGCGATGCGCGAACGTGCGGCGGCTGCGGCCCAGCGCACGGCGCCGACGCTGACCAATGCGCAGAAGCTGGCCGGGCGGCCGCTGCTGCGTCCGGAAAAAGCGGCAAAGCCGGACAGCGAAGACTAGGCGTTTTTCGCCGGACTTCCTCGCCAGACAGCGTGCGGGCTGTGCGGCGTCTTATGCCTCGTCTCGCACGACAAGATGATGGCGCGCGCGCGGGCGATCCCCTGCTGCGCGCCATGGAGAGCTACGAGATGGCGACCTTCAAGAAGACTTACAAGCCGAACGAGAAAGCCGCGCCGAAAGGCCCGCCGATCTCGGACCCGAGTGACACCAAGCGCTCGTTCGACGCGCGCCCGAAACCCTCGGACGATCGTCGTCGCGAAGAGCGCGCGCGCCCCGGCCAGCATATCGACCAGGCGCCGTCGGAACGGCTGCTGGACTCGGCCGATGGCGAAGACAGCTCCGAAGACTAGGCGCGGTCTGCTCACGAAAAGCTTTTGGGGCGCGGCTTGAAGTCCGGGCCGCCGGTAGGGCAATGTCCGCAACGATAGGGAGCGACACAGCTCCATCGACCGGGAGGTTCGCCGCATGACACTGTCTATCCTCAAGCGGAGCGTGGGCGTTGCGCTGTTCTCGGCCGCCATGCTGGCGCCCGCAGCGATGGCGCAGAGCGCGACGTACGAGCCGGCGCGGCTGAGCAGCGGCAAGCCGGACCTGCATGGCGTGTGGAGCACGGCGTCGGTGACCAAGCTGGAGCGGCCGGCGGGGCTGCCGCTCGTGCTGACCCGAGAACAGGCGGACGAGCTGGAAGGCGGAGCGCTGTTCAACCAGCGGATGAAGACAGAGGCCAACTTCGTCGACCCGAAGACGGGCGCGCCCGAGAAGGGCAAGGCCCTGCCCGGCGTCGGCAATTACGATGTGGCGTACACCGATCCTGGCGCGCATGTGGCGAGCGTCAATGGCGAGCTGAGGTCGTCGTTCATTGTCTATCCGGAGAACGGCAAGATTCCGGCGATGACGGAAGAAGGCCGCAAGCTGCGCGCGGCGATGCCGCGGCGCGTGGGCTCGGGCTTCGACAATCCGGAAGAGCGGGGGCTGTCCGAACGTTGCATCATCATCGGCAATGCGGGGCCGCCGCTGGGGCAGTATCTGTACAACAACAATTTCCAGATCGTGCAGACGGACTCGCACCTGATGCTGATGTCCGAGATGATCCACGATGTGCGGATTGCGCCGATCGGCGGCAAGCACCGCAAGGATGATCTCGCGCAATGGCATGGCGATTCCATCGCGTGGTGGGATGGCGATACGCTTGTGGTGGAGACGCGCGCAATCAACGCAACGCAGCGTGGCGCGGGCGGCACCTTCCTGTCGAAGGACGGGAAGATGATCGAGCGGTTCTCGCGCATCAATGACAACCAGATCCTGTATGCGTTCGAGGTGGATGATCCGACGGTCTATTCGACGACGTGGAAGGGCGAGATCCCGCTGAACCGGATCGAACAGCCGGTCTACGAGTTTGCATGCCACGAGGGCAATTACGGGATGTACAACATCCTGCTCGGCGGCCGCGAGAATGATCGCAAGGGCCGCGAGCAGACGGGCGGCGAGAGCCGGAGCGAGTAGGCTTTAGCCCTGCGCCCGGCGTAGTTTCGCGTTCTCGGCCTCGAAGATGGCGCGCACGCGTTCGCCATCGCTTGGGCTCTCTTCGAGCGTCTCTGGGTCCCACAGAGAGCGCTTTGTGTCGAAGAAATCGCCGCCATAGATGTGCAGGCCGGCGGTTAAGCGCGGCAGCGGATTGTTGACCGAGTGGATCACGTCGCGCGGCAGGCTGGCGACATCGCCGGGGAAGAGCGCGCTGGCGCCGCCTGCCCTCAGACCCTGCGCGCTGCGCTTCCAGAAGATGTTGTCCTCGCGGCCGGAGTAGAGACCGATCAGCGCCCACATCTCATGGTTGTGGGGCGACAGCGTCATGTTGGGCGCCCATTTCGCGGCAAAGATGGTGAGGCGTGGGCCGGCGATGAGGACATCGAGGCCTGCGCTGGTCGGCTCGCCGAGTTCGGCGAGGACGGAGGCGTGGTCGGAGACTGCGCGGACGAGGTGGTCCTGGATAGCGGCTTGCGGATCGCTCTCGTCGAGGGAGGCGGCGCAGTCGGCGACGAAGCGGTCACGGTCGAAGGGCATGGGGGAGGTTTAGGGCAGCGCGTCGGGATGGGGAAGCGTGAGCATGGCTGGGCGTTCCCAGACGCGCGGGGGCGCTGAGGTATTGGGCGTTCGGCGATGGTAAGATGAAGAATGTGGGCGGACCGCGGGCGTGTGCGAGCCCGCCCTCGTCCTTCGACGGACGCTCCCTTTGGTCGCTGCTCAGGATTAGGGCTACGCGGGAATTGCTGGACGAGACTGTGGCGACACACATAGCCTCATGGGTCGCTGCGTTACGCGCGCGCATCGAACCATGGGGCGCGTGCGCTGATGAGCCGATCCAGCACCGGCGCAGGATGTCGGTGTAGTGTGCTTAGGCGCGCGAGAGGTTCTGCACCTGGTTGGTCCATGTAGGAGCGGATGCGGGCCATGAGGGCGATGAGGGCGATGAGGACGATGCTGTCGGTGGGGAGATCTGCGAGGTCGAGCCTCACCAGCTTCGGATTGTAGCCGAGGCGGCGGTAGGCTTCGCGACAGAGGGCATAAGGCAGTGTCGCTTCAGCCGCGAGAAGCGGGTCCGCGAGCCTGTCGAACCTGTCCTGCGATGGCTTGCCGCCTCTGATGATGCGAAGCCTTCGGTGATCAGCGGAATGACGAACAGCCAGAAGCACGCGAACATTCCGGCGAGGGCCGGAAGGTCGCGAAACAGCCAGGCGGGCATGCGGCGTTCGTGCTTCATGGGCGTGATTCTACGGCCGCAAGTATCCCCGCCGACTTGGCGCCACTGTTCCCCCCAACCGGAACAACGGTTTTCCCCCAGACTCGCCGCTAATGCCATCCTCACGGTCCTGGTTCGGCATGCACAAGAAGCGGCGACGCCAGTTGATTACGCAACCGCCCGGGCCTGATCGCGTTGCTCTGCGGAAGCATGTTGAAGGAGCAGCACATGACACGCGAACAGACGGACGGCAGGCCGCATCCGATTCACGACGAAATCTTCGGCAACGACCCGGATGGTTTCGTCAACGACACGCCGCAGGGCGCAATCGGCGAGCGCGTCAACATCATCGGCATCGCGGCCCAGCCGGAGCGGAACCTGCCGATGCGTGGTGTTGGCGATACCGATCAGGGTGATCGCCAGCCGGAAGGCGATCGTCGCCGCTAACCTCAAGCAAGCCACTGTTGTTCCCGCGAAACCGCAGGAACGGCAGCGGCTTGCGGACGTTTTCCTGATGCGCGTGGACGTGGGGAAAATCGTTTCGCGCACGACAACAGAAGAAGAGGAAACGCCTTATGGCCATCAATCCCCGCGACAACGATCAGAACCCGCAAGACCGCAAGGACAACGCCAACGTCAACGATCCGAACCGCGATCGCAGGAATGACGGCGGACGTGACCAGCAGCAGGCCGAACAAGGCAAGCAGGGTCAGCAAGGCGGACAGGATGATCGCTCGGACCAGATGCGCCCGGACGACAAGCGCGACGATCACAAGCCGCAACAGCGCTAGAATTCGATCGCGGCCGCTTGTGCAGCACGGTTGAACGAAAAGCCCCGGACCTTTCGGTCCGGGGCTTTCTGTTTGCGAATCAGCCAAGTCTGATCAGGTTACGACGCCAGATCCGCAGGATGACAGGGCGCGGGGCGCTGCTATAAGCCCCGCACATTCTCACCCGGGACAGCCATGTATCGCGTTCATTGCCTTCTGCCGCGCAGCGATGCGGAACGTCTGTCGGACGTGTTGTCAGGGATGGACCCCTCGCCCGCATCAGCGGTGTCGGTGGAAGAGGCTTCCAAGATTTCATGGAGTCTCGACGCCTTCTGCATCGCGGAGGACCAGGCGAACGAGGCGGCTGCGATCATCGAACGCGAGGCGCCCGGGGCGCGCGCGTCGGTCGAGAAGCTGGACGACAAGGACTGGGTGGCGGTGTCACTGGCGGGATTGCCCGCTGTGCATGCGGGGCCGTTCGTGGTGGCGGGCTGGCATGAGCTTGCGCATCTCGAGGGTGGGAAGATTCCGGTCTGGATCGAGGCGGGGCCGGCGTTCGGCACGGGGCATCACGGGACGACCAAGGGCTGCCTGCAGTCACTGTCGGCCGAGATCCGGCGGAAGCGTCCGCAGCGCGTGCTGGATATCGGCACGGGGTCTGGCGTACTGGCGCTGGCGGCGGTGAAGACGGGGACGCAGTTCGCGCTGGGCACGGACATCGACAAGGAGTCGATCCGCATTGCACACGAGAACCGGAAGAACAATCGCGTTGGACGGCAGCTGAAGCTGATGCATGTGCGCGGATCGGGACATGCTGCGATCAGGACGCGCGCGCCGTATGATCTTGTGCTGGCGAACATCCTTGCGCGGCCGCTGGTGGGGCTTGCGCCGGAGATTGCGAGGCTGGTGAAGCCGGGCGGGCGGGTGATCCTGTCGGGCCTGCTGACGCATCAAGAGCCGCAGGTGCGGGCCGCCTATGCAGGGCGCGGACTCACGCTGGTGAACAGGCGGCGGCTTAATGGCTGGTCGACACTGACTTACAAACGGGCGGGCTGAGGCGGAGACTTACTCCGGCTCGCCCTTGCTCCATGCCAGCAACGCACCCGGGAGGGTGAGTGACGCGATTAGCAGGCCCCAGAAGATCGCGTTCCAGTGCTCGCCCGTTTCAGGCAGCCACACCAGCAGCTTCTGGTTCACGATCAGGTCGCGCCCGATCATCAGGTAGATGAGGCCGAGCAGCACGAGGCCCGAGAAGATCGAGTGGGCGCCGAAGGCGGCGCGGTTGCGCGCGGCCAGCTCGCGTTCATCGAGAGCGGACTCCGGCTCCTGGCTCTGCCGTTGCAGGCTGGAGCCGGCGAGGACCGCGAAGAGCGCCAGCGCGGCGGCGATCATCAGCAAGCCCACGACGTCGCCGGCGATGCCGAGGGTCTCTGGCGTCGAGACGAGCTGCAGGACGCAGCCCAGCGGATAGAGGACGTACACCCCCGCAAACATAGCGCGCAGCATGGAACGCGGGAAGGACTTGCCGAGCGGGTATCGCTTCGAACGGACGAACATCTACGAACTCCTTTGTTCCTTGAGGGTGCGCCCGAGGGGGGCGAATGGCTTGAGCGAGAAGAGCGCTTCCACCGGCGCCTTGAAGACGGCGGCGAGCTTGAGGGCCAGTTCGACCGAGGGCGCGTAATCGCCACGCTCAAGATAGCCGATGGTCTGCGGGTTGACGCCGACGAGATCGGCGAGGTCCTTGCGGCTCATCGACAGCTCGGCGCGGAAGACGGCGATCCTGTTGTGGACGACTGACATAGAAGACCTTTAAAACAACGTTATGTTGTCTATACACAACATCCGAAGGCGTGGCAAGGAGCGCTCAGCGCAGTTTTTCAGCGCATGAACGCTAACCAAAGAAACACGGGCCAGGTCAGGACGATGCCGGCGAAGCAGGCTGCGATTCCCGTTGGCAGGCGTCCTTTTTCGGCAGCTGCGGGCACGACGAAGGCGAGCAGCCAGGCGAGCTTGTAGACCACCTGCATCGCCAGCAGCGGGGCGAAGAGGCGCGGAAGGAACAGCCCGGCGACGGACGCTGCAAGGATCGAGAGCCAGAGGCTGCCGACCAGCAGTTCTAGCCCCCGGCTGGCGGAGACGGCGCCCTGGAAGACTGCGCCCTGCCCGCGGCCTGTGAACATGGCGAGGCAGGCGGGCACGAGGATCGCGATGTTGAGCGCGTAGGGAATTTGCAGCCAGATATCCATGTGTCCCGCCCGTTTCGGGAGTCTACGGCGTGGCGCAGCAGGTGGATCGCATGCGCCGCCGGCCGGGAATGACAGGCGGGGCTGAGAGGTCTAGAAAGAAGCACTACATTTCGAGGCGAAGCATGAGACAGACCTACGAAGTCATTGGCGGACCCGATGTTGGCGCCGCGTCGTTGCCGCTGTTGCGGGCGGCGTTGAAGCGCGCGGGGCTGGATGGGGTCTACATTCCGCACGACGACGAGTACCAGAACGAATACCTGCCGGCTTGCTACGAGCGACTGGCGTGGGCGACGGGATTTACCGGGTCGGCGGGTTCGGCGTTTGTGTTCCTGGAGTCGGCGATCGTGTTCGTGGATGGGCGCTACACGCTGCAGGTGAAGCAGCAGCTGGCGCCGGGGCTGTTCAGCGTGGGCGACCTGGTTGATCCGGGCGCGTTCGGATGGCTGGCGAAGCAGGCGATGGCGGGGAAGCGGATCGGCTATGATCCGAAGCTGATGTCGCCTGATGCGCTGGACCGGCTGGTCGAGGCGGCGGCGAAGTCTGGTGGGCAGCTTGTGGCCACGGAGACGAACCCGATCGATACGGCATGGCAGGGGCGGCCGACAGAGCCGCTGCACGCGGTTGTGCCGCATGATGCGAAGTATGCCGGGGAGACCTCGTCGGCGAAGCGCGTGCGGCTGGGCAGGATGCTGGCCGAGCAGAGGGTGGATGCGGCGGTGATTACCTCGCCTGCTTCGCTGGCGTGGCTGTTCAATATTCGCGGCGGAGACGTGTCGCGTACGCCGCTGCCGCTTGGGCGGGCGTTCCTGTTTGCCGATGGTCAGGCTGAGCTGTTCATCAATCCGAAGAAGGTGGGGCCGGAACTGGTCGCGCATCTTGGCAATGAGGTGACGCTGCATCCGGAAGACTCGGTGGAGACGCAGCTGGCGACGCTGAAGGGGAAGCGCGTGAGCGTGGACCCGTCGATGGCGTCGGCGTGGTTCTTCAACACGCTGGGCAAGGTTGGCGCGAACGTGGTGCGGGCGGCCGATCCGGTGATGCTGCCGCGCGCGAAGAAGAATGCGGTGGAGGTGGAAGGATCGCGGCAGGCGCATCGGCGCGATGGGGCGGCGCTGTCCAGCTTCCTGCGGTGGTTCGAGGAGCATGGACAGACGGGCGAGGTCACCGAGATCGACTGCGCCATGAAGGTGGAGGAGTTTCGCGAGAAGACGGGGGAGCTGAAGGACCTGTCCTTCAACTCGATCTCGAGCGCGGGGCCGAATGCGGCGATCAACCATTATCGGCCGGACACAAATACAAACCGCAAGCTGGAGCGTGGGTCGCTGTTCCTGCTCGATAGCGGCGGGCAGTATCTGGACGGCACGACCGACGTCACGCGCACGATGGCGATTGGCGAGCCGTCGGACGAGATGAAGGACCGCAACACGCGGGTGCTGAAGGGGCATATCGCGCTGTCGCGCGTGCGCTTTCCGAAAGGCACGTCGGGATCGGCGCTGGATGTGATGGCGCGGATGGCGCTGTGGGAGGCGGGGCTAGATTATGACCATGGCACGGGCCATGGGGTCGGTTCGTATCTCGGCGTGCATGAGGGGCCGCATCGCGTTGCGAAGGCGCCGAATGCCGTGCCGCTGGAGCCTGGCATGATCTTGTCGAATGAGCCGGGCTATTACAAAGCCAATGCGTGGGGCATCCGGATCGAGAACCTGCAGGTGGTGACGCCTGCCTCGGCAATTCCCGGCGGTGATCGCGAGATGCTGGGCTTCGAGACGCTGACGCTGGCGCCGCTGGACAGGCGGCTGCTCGCGCCGGGGTTGCTGACGGAGCAGGAGACGGCGTGGCTGGATACGTACCATGCGCGCGTGCTGGCCGAAGTCGGGCCGCTGCTCTCGGGCGATGATCGCGCGTGGCTGACGGCGGCGTGCCGGCCGCTGTGACAGTGACGCTGTCGTGGCTGTGGGTTTGAAAGGGCGAAACATGAAGCTGGCTTATGCAATCATCGCCGGCGCGATTGCCGCCACAGGGTGCACGACCATGGGCAGCGCCGCGGGCGATAGCGCGTTTGCATCGTGCGCCGCCTACAAGCCCGCCTATGATGTGACGGACGAGTTCATGCGCAGCTTCAACACGAAGGATGCGGAAGCCTGGGGCAAGACGTTCCATTTCCCCTCCGTGCGCATCGCCAGCGGGAATGTTCGGATCATCAACGGGCCGCAGGATCTTGAAAGCGGCTTCGCGACGCTAGGCGCGCAGGGTTGGGATCGCTCGGCCTGGGCGAAGCGCGAGGTCGTCCAGTGCGGACCGGAGAAGGCGCACATGCTGACGACGTTTGTGCGATATCGCGCGGATGGGTCTGTGCTGTCGCAGTTCAACTCTCTCTACATTGTCGAGTTCAAGAACGGGCGATGGGCGCTGACGGCGCGGTCGAGTTTTGCGCCCTGATGGCGTCGATCCACGCCTCTCCCGGCGCGACGAAATTCGGCGAAGACGGAGCGCTGTATGATTTTGCGCGCCCAGCCTATCCCGCAGAACTGTTTGCATGGCTGCAGGCGCGATGCGGCCTGAACGCGCAGGGCGGCTGTTTCGAGATCGGCGCGGGGACGGGCCATGCCACCCTGCCCGTTCTCGCTACGCCGGTGCGTTCGTTGCTTGCGATCGAACCGGATGTGCGGCTGGCGGAGCGGTTGCGCGAGAAGGCGGGCGGCGATGCGCGGCTGATGATCGAGATCGCGCGGTTCGAGGATGCGCGGCTGGAGGATGACGCGTTCGACTTTGGCTTCGCGGCGATGTCGCTGCACTGGCTGGCGCGGATGAAGGCGCTGGCGCGGGTTCGCGCGGCGCTGAAGCCTGGCGGGCATTTTGCGATGTGGTGGAATGTCTATCATAACTCGGCGGCGCCTGATGCGTTCGGGCGAGCGACGGAGCACCTGTTCGCGGGCGTGGAGCAGGACCCGAATGCGACGGCTGGCAGGCCTGCGTTTGCGCTCGATGTGGCGGCGCGGTTGGGCGAGCTGCGGTCGGCCGGCCTCAAGGACGTTGAGCATCGCCTGTTCGAGCAGGACGTGACGTTCACGCCCGATAGGCTCTCGGCACTCTACGGCACGTTTTCCCGCGTTCGCATGGCGCCGGAGGAGACACGCGCGCGGCTGCTCGGCGAGGCGGAGTGCGTGGTGCGCGAGACGTTCGGCGGCGCGGTGACGCGGGTGGTGACGTGCAGCGCGTTTGTGGGGCGGCGGCCCTAGCTACTTTTTCTCGGCGGCGGCCTGCAGGGCGCCAAGCATCGGGTAGAGCGTGCTCACATCGCGATTGTCCGGCCCCTGGAATACGCCAACGACGAGGGCTGATGCGCCAACGGCACGACACATTGTCAGCTCTGTCTCGCCTTCGACCTCGACGGCGGGCCCGCCAAGCCAGCCATCTGGAAGCGCCAGCGGCCGATGTTCGTCACGGGCTTCTGGCCCGAGTGAGCTCAGTATGTTTGCGCAGCTGAAGTTGGGGACAAAGATTGTCTCAAGAGTCACCTCCGGGAAGGTGGGAAGGAGGCGATCGAAGAAGTCGGCGGTGTCACTGCTGTCGGGCAGCCAGAGATAGCCGTCGGGAGGAAGGTCCACCTCGAGGCCCGAGAGGGCGAGCGTCACGCGGCGCGCGGCAGGCTCGCTGCCCCGGTTGCGAACTTCGGTGCGGCGCGTGGGGAAGATGGGCTTTGCGCGAACCGCCGTGAACGACTTCGAGGCGGCGGCCAGCGGACCGGACTTGCCCACGCTTTCCATCACGGCCGCCTGCGGCAGGGTTTCGGGCTGGTTGGCGAGGAAGTGGTAGAGCAGCAGGGTTGGCCCCTCTTGCGTGCCGCGACACAGGACAACTGCGGGCCGGCGTCCGAGCGCGTTTTCGAACGTGAACACACCGCCGCGGGCGCTCCATGTCTCTCCCCACAGGTTCGCGTCCTGCGTCCAGGCGCCGTCGAGCTTGGCGGTGGCGAGCGTTTCGTTGCACCCGCCGGCTGTGAAATAGCCCGAGAGCACCCAGTTGCCGGTGGCGACATTGCCCGTGGCGGTTTCGATCTCGTCGACGATGTCACGCGTGTCGAAGGATGCGCCGCCGTCCGACAGCGCCCAGCTGCCCGAGATGTCGTAGCGGATGCCAGCCTTGGCGGGGAGGTCGATGACGAGGCCGGAGGTGGGGAGATGCGCTTCGCCCTGGGTGACCCTTACCGGAATGGTCTGGGCCACTGCGGCAGGCGCCATGAGCGCTGCGCAGACACCAGCCAGCGCCACACGGGCGCCCTTTGAGAATGACATGACAGCTCCGCCCCGAATCCAGCCCCGGCGCAGAGTATGCGGCGGGGTGGGAAAGGGAAGCGGCAGGTGCAGTGAGGCTTGTAACCTGGTTGAGTCTAGTCCTCGTCCATCTTCAGGGCGGCCACGAACGCCTCCTGCGGGATCTCGACCTTGCCGAACTGGCGCATGCGCTTCTTGCCCTCTTTCTGCTTGTCGAGGAGCTTGCGTTTGCGGCTGGCGTCGCCGCCATAGCATTTGGCGGTGACGTCCTTGCGGAGGGCGGAGATCGTTTCGCGGGCCACGACCTTGCCGCCGATGGCGGCCTGGATCGGGATCTTGAACATCTGGCGCGGGATCAGGTCCTTCAGTTTCTCGCACATGGCGCGGCCGCGCTGTTCTGCGCGGGCACGGTGGGTAAGCATAGAGAGCGCGTCGATCGGCTCGTCATTGACCAGCATCTGCAGTTTGACGAGGTCGCCTTCGCGGCGGCCGATCTGGTTGTAGTCGAACGAAGCATAGCCCTTCGAGATCGACTTCAGGCGGTCGTAGAAGTCGAACACCACCTCGTTGAGCGGCAGCTCGTAGCGGATCATGGCGCGGGCGCCGACATAGCTAAGCTCTTTCTGGATGCCGCGCCGGTCCTGGCAGAGCTTGAGAATGCCGCCGAGATATTCGTCGGGCGTGAAGATGGTGGCCTCGATCCACGGCTCGTGGATGTCGAGGATCGACATCACATCGGGCATGTCGGCCGGGTTGTGGAGGTCGATCGTCGAGCCGTCGCGCATGTGCAGTTCGTAGACGACGGACGGTGCGGTCGCGATGAGGTCGAGGTCGAACTCGCGGCTCAGGCGCTCCTGGATGATCTCGAGGTGCAGCAGGCCGAGGAAGCCACAGCGGAAGCCGAAGCCGAGGGCAGCTGAAGTCTCCATCTCGTAGGAGAAGCTGGCGTCGTTGAGGCGAAGGCGGCCCATAGCGGCGCGCAGGTCTTCAAACTTGGCGGCGTCGACCGGGAAGAGGCCGCAGAACACGACAGGCTGGACTTCGCGGAAGCCGGGCAGCGCTTCATCGGTGGGCTTGCGTTCGTCGGTGATGGTGTCGCCGACGGAGCAGTCGGCCACGGTCTTGATCGAGGCGGTGAAGAAGCCGACTTCGCCGGGCCCGAGTTCTTCGGAGTCGATCAGCTTGCCGGGGCGGAACACGCCGACGCGGTCGAGCGTGTAGTGCGCGCCGGTCTTCATCATCTGGACCTGCTGGCGCTTCTTCAGCGTGCCATCGACGATGCGCACGATGACGACGACGCCGAGATAGGTGTCATAATAGGCGTCAACCAGCAGCGCCTTGAGCGGCGCATTCACATCGCCGGTCTTCGGCGGCGGCAGGCGCGTGACGATGGCTTCGAGCACGGTGTCGACGCCGAAGCCCGTCTTGGCGGAAATCTCGAGGGCGTCGGAAGCGTCGATGCCGATCACGTCCTCGATCTGCTGCTTCACGCGGCCGACTTCGGCGGCCGGCAGGTCGACCTTGTTGAGGACGGGCACGATCTCGTGGTTGGCGTCGATCGCCTTGTAGACGTTGGCGAGGGTCTGGGCTTCGACGCCCTGCGATGCGTCAACGATCAGCAGCGAGCCTTCGCAGGCGGCAAGGCAACGCGAGACCTCGTAGGCGAAGTCGACATGGCCGGGCGTGTCCATCAGGTTCAGGACGTAGTCCCGACCATCGGCGGCCTTGTAGTCGAGGCGGACGGTCTGGGCCTTGATGGTGATGCCGCGTTCCTTCTCGATATCCATCGTATCGAGGACCTGTTCGGTCATCTCCCGGGCCGTGAGCCCCCCGGTCATCTGGATGATGCGGTCCGCCAGCGTCGACTTGCCGTGGTCGATGTGGGCGATGATGGAGAAGTTTCTGATCTTGTCGCGGGGAGTCATTCTTTGTTCCTTGGGCGCCGCGTCTAGCAGACAGGGATTAAAGGGCCAAGCAGGTGTGGGGGCGCACCTGCAGGATCGGCCGATGGGCCTGTTTTCCGCGCGGTTTGGCGGGATTTGGGCCGGCGAGGCGTGGCACAAGGGTTGCGGACCAGCGGGATGGCCGAACCACCCCGTCCAGAGCCGGTGCGCAATTCCACGGGGGCGCGAGCCCGTTGGTGGAAACCTGCCGCGCTGGGTGTGCTGTGCGCCCTGGCGGGAGGCGTGGCGGGGTGGTTCGGACATTCAGCCTGGATCGACCGCCGGACGATCGACGACCGCGCCATGGCGTCAGGCGAGGTGCCGTCGCAGCAGACCTCCCCGATCGAGCCCGAGCCCGAGGCCGCGCCTGCGCCGGCGGAGATCCTGCCGCAGATTGGCGAGGCGTTCGTGGAGCGGTTCGACGGCGGTGTGGATGCACGCTGGAGCGTGTCCGACGGCTGGTCGAATGGCGACTGGATGACGAATGACTGGCGGCGATCCTCCGTGGAGACAGCTCCCGGCCTGATGGCGATTCTGTTGCAACCTGGGCCCGAGAGCTCAGCGCACAAGCTGGCGAGCGGCGAGCTGCAGAGCCATGACAGGCGCCGCTACGGCTATTTCGAGGTAAGGATGAAGGTTCCGCGCGGCGCCGGGCTGGTGACGGGATTCTTCTCCTACGCCGGACAGGATGGCAGGACGCGGCCCAATGAGATCGACATCGAGATCCTTGGACGTAACACCCGCGTCGCGGAACTCACCATTCATGAGAATGGCAAGGCGACATCGACGAAGGTGACCCTGCCCTTCGATGCAGCGGATGGATTTCACGTCTATGGCTTCGACTGGCAGCAGGGGCACGTGCGCTGGTACGTCGACGGTCAGCTGGTGCACGCGGAGACGGGGGGCGCGGCGCGGCGTCTTGCGCGGCCGCAGCAATTGATCCTGAACCTGTGGGCGAGCGAGCAGCTCGATTCATGGGTGGGCAACCTCGATCTCGCCAAGGCGCCTTGGCGTCTTGACGTTTCGTGCATGGCGTATGCGGCGACGTATTCGGGCCGGATCTGCAGCTGACGCTGCGGCGACAAGGCCCCGTGAAGGCTCGCCGCACCAAGTACCAGCTTGTTGATGGTCGCCCAGCGCCGTTTCATTGCTGTCCGAGGCCGTTTCCGCTATGAAAAACCCCAAAGGCGGCCGCTGTCTGGCGGACCGCATATCGGCTTTGGGAGGAACAACCATGCAAGCCCGGACACTCAAGCTCGCCCTCGCGTCTGTTTGCGCCGCCGCGATCGTCGCCGCTGGCGTCACCGCCTACGCGCAGATCGCCGGCTCAAACATGGTCGCGAGCGCGGTAAAGCCTGCTGACCGCGCGGACGATTTCCGCCTGGTTGACCAGAACTCCCGCGCCCACCTGTTGAGCTACTACAAATTCGCGCCGGCCATCGTGATCGTGAGCCACGCCGTCGCCTCCTCCGACATGAACGACGCTGCGCTGAGCATCCGGAACCTTTCCACATCGCTGAAGGGCACGGATGCGCAGCTCTTCCTGATGAACTCGACGCCGGGTGTGACGCGCGAGGCCATCTCCGCCGACATGAAGGCGCTGAACCTCGACCTGCCGGTGCTCATCGACGACACGCAGCTCGTCGGCGAGAGCCTCGGTGTGAGCCACGCGGCGCAGGCGATGGTGATCAATCCGAAGACGTGGAAGGTCGTCTATTCCGGCCCGACCGGCGCAAAGCTGAATGCCGCAATCGACGCGCTGAAGGCCGGCAAGCCGGTGACCGCATCGCACATCGACATGACGACAGCGAAGCTCCCCTTCCCGAACCGCGACAAGGCGGCCCACGCGAAGATTTCGTATGAGAAGGAAGTCGCGCCGATCCTCGCCAAGAACTGCGTCGCCTGCCACTCGGAAGGCGCCATCGGCCCCTTCGCGATGGACAGCTATGAGAAGGTCAAGCAGTGGTCGGGCATGATCCGCGAGGCGATCCGCACGGACCGCATGCCACCCTACAATGCCGACCCGCATGTCAACGCGTTCGCGGCGGACATGAACCTCAAGGCCAAGGATGCGACGACGCTGATCCACTGGATCGAAGCCGGCGCGCCGCGTGGCGGGGGCTCCGACCCGCTGAAGGTCAACGCCAAGGTCGCGCCCGAGTGGGAGCTTGGGACGCCTGACCTGATCATCGAACTGCCGGAATATGCGATCCCCGCTTCGGGTGTGGTCGACTACCAGAACCCGGAAGTGAAGAACCCGCTGACCGAGGGCCGCTGGCTGCGCGCCGCGACCGTCAAGCCGAGCGACCGCCAGGCGGTTCACCACCTGCTGTCGAACGGCGCGGGCGGCTATGCCGTCGGCGCGGAGACGACTGTCTATCCGAAAGGCACGGGCACCTGGGTCGCGCCGGGCCAGACCTTCCGCTTCCAGATGCACTATACGCCCTATGGCAAGGCGACGGTCGAGAAGACCCGCGTCGGTCTCTATTTCTACCCGAAGGACGCCCCGCCAGAGATCCTGCGCCGCTCGGCCGTGATCGCCAATGCGGGCATCGAGATCCAGCCAAACGCGGCGCGCCACGAGGAGGTCGCCTACATCACCTTCCCGGAGAAGGCGACGCTGTATACGGTGTTCCCGCACGCCCACTATCGCGGCGAGAGCATGGCTGTCTCGATCATCAAGCCGGGCTCGACCAAGGAAGAGCTGATCATCAGCCTGCCCAAATACGACTTCAACTGGCAGCGCGGCTATGACTTCGCGACGCCGGTGAAGCTGGAGCCGGGCACCAAGCTGGTGACGCGCTACACTTACGACAACTCGAAGAACAACCCTGCCAACCCCGACCCGACGATCAAGGTGACCTGGGGCGAGCAGAGCCACGAAGAGATGCAGTACACAGCCCTCGGCTTCCGCTGGGACGACGAGACCGTGGCCAACCGCAAGGACGACTACCAGAAGCGCCTCGAGGAATCGCGCTCCATGGGCATCATGGACAAGAACATCGACGACAAGGTCGCGAAATCCGAAGTGCGCGGCCGCATGGCGCAGATGCTGCTGGCGAACTGGGACAAGGTCGACACCGACAAGGACGGCTATCTCGTGACAAGCGAGATGACGCAGATCAACGGCATGATCAACGGCCGCATCCGTGAGGCGCAAGCTCAGCAGTCTATCGGGCAGTAGGTTTGATCTGAGTTGGACTTGAAGCAGGCGGACCGAGAGGTCCGCCTGCCTTGTTTTTGGATTGAGCTGGGGAGCCTCGAGCGCGCGATCAGACCGGCTTCAGCCGGTGATGCACTACGCCCCACTCATTCCCGCCCGCATGACCGAACAGGCCGGCGGTGGAGATGAAGAACAGGCGCCAGCGGTTTTCCCAGAGCTTCGCGTCCTTGCCGTAGACGTCGGCAAGGATGTGGCGGATCCGGTCGCGGTTGGCGTCGAAATTCTTGAGCCAGTCGAGCGCGGTGCGCTCGTAATGCTTGCCATTCCACCACCAGTCTTGTTCCACCTCGAACAGGTCGGGGAAGTTGGCGATCAGGTCGCGGCTTGGCATGACGCCGCCTGCGAAGAAGTGGTGGGCGATCCAGTCGGCGGGATCGTTGACGTCGAAGCGGTAGGGCGCGGTGCGATGCGCGAAGACGTGCGTCAGCAGGCGGCCATCCGGGCGCAGCCAGGTGCGGCAACGCTCCAGCAGGGCGCGCCAGTTCGACATGTGCTCGAACATCTCGACGGAGACGATGCGATCGAAACGCTGGTCCGAGTCGAACACATTCATGTCGGCGGTGATGATGCGGACGTTGGTCAGCCCCTGCTCGCGCGCGCGGCCCTCAATGAAGGCGCGCTGGCTGGCTGAGTTGGACACAGCCGTGATGCGCGCGCCGGGATAGCGCGCGGCCATGAACAGCGTCATCGAGCCCCAGCCGCAACCGAGTTCGAGAATGTCCTGGCCGTCAGCGAGCTGCGCGTGTTCGCAGGTCTGCGTCAGAGCGCGTATCTCGGCCTGCGCAAGGGTCTCGCCCGGCTCGTAGAGGCAGCTCGAGTATTTGAACTTCGGGCCGAGGCAGAGCGCGAAGAACTCGGCAGGGATTTCGTAGTGCTGCTTGTTGGCGTCGACCGTGTGCTCGGCGATCGGATGGTTGCGCATGTCCTCTGCGAAGTCCGCAGCCGCATTCTGCGGAACAGATTTCATCTGGTTCTTGACGCGTCCGACAAGGAAGGAGACCGCGCCCTTGCGGACGCTGTCCGGCAGCGGCGCGGCTTCGAAAGCGATGATCGCGCGGGCGACGAGGCTCATGAGGTCTTGCCTTTCGGAGGGAGCGGAAAGAAGGCGCTGACCCGCCTCTGGTAGTCGCGGAACTTGTCGCCGCGGCTTGCGAGCATCGACTTCTCGGTGGCCGGCACGCCGGTCGCGAAGCGCAGCAGGATGAACATCACGATGGGTGCGATCCACGTGACCCACGTCCACAGCTGCGCGGGATCGAAAGCGATCGCGGGATAGGCGAGCCAGCCCAGCCATTCGAAGAAATAGTTCGGATGGCGCGACCAGCCCCAGAGGCCCTTGTCCATGATAGCGCCGCGAAGGCCCTGGGCCCGGAAACGGCGCATCTGTTCGTCGGACAGACCCTCGCCAAGGATGGCCACGATGAGGATCGCGATGCCGAGCAGATCGCGCAGGCCGAGTTCGGGCCCGCCGCCATGCGCGGCGGCGAACACCGATAACGAGAGGATCGCTGTCGCCGGGGCCTGCGGCAGGACGAGGATCATCATGTTGCGCTGGAAGTTGGCGCCCCATTCCTTCCGGAAGCCGGAATAGCGCGTATCTTCGGGCTCTGTGGCCACCCGATGGCCGATGTAAACGCCCAGCCTCAGCGCCCAGATAGCCGCCAGCGTCGCGACCAGCAGCTGTCTGTTACCGTTCGCAGCCGGCTCGGGCCACAAGGCCGCCATCAGGCAGGCGGCGCCGGTGCCGAAGGTCCAGAACACGTCGACCCAGCCGCCATTGCGGACAATGCGCTGGAACAGCCATGCCAGAACCATGACCACAGCCATGCCGATGAGACCTGCGAGAAAGGGCGCGAGCATGTTCACGGAGCCTCTACGCGGCTCTCTTGCTGACGGATCAGCTTTGGTCGGCTAGAAAGCCCCTCCCCGACCAGATGGAGTAGCCCCGGCCCATGTCCACCGCCCTTCGCGTGACAGACCTCGCCAAGAGCTATGGGGGCAAACGGGCAGTCGATGGCATCAGCTTCGACGTGCGCGCAGGCGAGCTGTATGCCCTGCTCGGCCCCAATGGCGCGGGGAAGACCACGACCCTGCGGATGGTGGCCGGCCTGCTGGCGGCGGATGCGGGGTCAATCAGCGTGTTCGATGTCGATGCGCGCACAGATCCGCTGGCGGCCAAGCAGATGATCGCCTGGCTGCCGGATGAGCCGCTGCTCTATGACAAGCTGACGGCGTGGGAGTATCTCGAATTCGTCGCCGGGCTGTGGGGCGTGCCGCCGGCCAGCGCGCGAGCTGAGGCGGAACGGCTGCTTAAGATTCTCACGCTGTGGGACAATCGCAATGACCGCTGCGAGACGTTCTCGCGGGGCATGAAGCAGAAGGCGGTGCTTGCCGGCGCCCTTCTCCACCAGCCGAAGCTGCTGATGCTGGATGAGCCGCTGACAGGGTTGGACGCCGCCGCCAGCCGTCTGGTGAAGGACATGATCCGTGAGCGCGTGGACCAGGGCGCGGGCGTGATCCTGACGACGCACATCCTCGAAGTGGCCGAGCGCATGGCGGATCGCATCGGCATCATCAAGGATGGCAAGCTGCTGATCGAGGGCTCGCTGGAAGAGCTGCGCACGCGGGCGGGCGCGCAGGGGCAGTCGCTGGAGGACGTCTTCCTTTCGCTGACTGCGCAGCCAGCGGCAACGCCCCAAACCGCGGCCGCGCAATGATCAGGCCGGGTAGCATACGCTGGCTGATGGCGCACGAGCTGCGGCTGTTCTGGCGGCGCGGCAAGATGAACTCGCGCAGCGGCCTGATCATCATAGGTCTGGTGCTTGCAGGTTGGCTGGCCATGAGCTTCTTCATGCTCCGCGGCCTCGGCCCGCTCATTCCGCCGCCGCCCTTTCTGAATGGCCCTGCTGATGGTCTGACACTCACCATCATAGGCGTCGTCGTTGCCTTCATCGGCTCGGTCATGATGTCAGGCGCGATCCTGGCGGCCGTGGAGGCGATCTACACGCGCAATGACCTCGATCTGCTGCTCTCGTCCCCGATCTCGCCCTGGCGCGTGCTGGTGGTGCGGGCATCCGCCATCGCCGTCAGCGCGCTGCCGCTTTACGCGGGCATGCTAGGCCCGCCATTGCTCTGGATGGCTGTGTTTTCCTCGCCGCTTTGGTTGTCGGCGCTCGTGGTGCTGGCCTCGCTCGCGTTTGCAGCGACGGGGATCGCGTTGCTCATTGTGACCGGTCTTTTCCGCCTGATCGGGCCGAAGCGCACGCGGGTGCTTGCGCAGGTGATCAGCGCGCTGGCGGGAGCGGCGGTGTTCCTCGCCTTCCAGCTGTTCAACATCAACACGCGCGGCGACGAGCGGGTGAACCAGCAGGACATCGTCGAGATGATCCGCCGGCTCGACCTCGATCCCCAAGCGTGGTGGCTGTTCCCGTCCCGCGCGTTCACCGGCGACATACCGTCGACCTTGCTGTGGCTTGCGGTGGTCTGCGTGGTGTTTCCGCTTGGGGTCTTCGTGTTCAGCCGCCGCTTCGTCGCCGATGCAGCGGCCGCATCGACCATGGGCCAACGCAAGCGTGTGACGGATGCGCGCGTCGCCGAGGTGCGCGGCGGCGTGATGCGTTCGGTGATGCGCAAGGAGATGCGCCTCCTCCTGCGAGATCCGCTTCTGCTGTCGCAGGTCGGGCTGCAGCTGATCTATTTCATTCCGCTGGTCTTCATCCTGTTCCGCCCGGACCGCGGCCTTACGCTGAGCGAGGCGGCGTTTGCGCCCGCGCTTACGTTGTTGTCGAGCGCGTTGGCGGGGAGCCTGACCTGGATCACGGTCTCGGCGGAGGATGCGCCGGACCTGCTCGCCTCGGCGCCGATCCGGCCGCAGGCGATCGATCGCGCCAAATGGCTGTCGGCTGTCCTGCCCGTGCTCGCGCTGATGGCGATACCGGTGGCGATACTGCTCTGGCGCGAGCCGTGGGCGGGCGCATGGTCGGCGGGCGGCGTGCTCTGCGCGTCGACGTCCGCCGCGCTGATCGGACTGTGGCGGCGCGCGCCGGGCTCACGCCGTGACTTCGTGCGGCGGCGCGCCAAGGGATCGCTGATGTCGGGCCTCGGGCAGGCCTTTGTGGCAATCAGCATCGCGGGCGCGGCGGGCCTTGGCGCGCATGGCCTGCCCTGGCTCGCGCTGATACCGGCGATCCTGGGAGCGGCGGTGCTGGGCGTGCTGCAAAAGCCGACGCCCAGCTACGCGAACGCTGCCTAGACCTTCAGCGGCTGCGGCAGCAGGTCGGAGAACTTGCGGCCGTCCTTCGCCATAGAACGCAGCAGGTTCGAGACCGCGATTTCGGGGACGGTTTTCGACACGCGCTCTGTGACTTCGAGCACGCGTTGCAGGCCGACCTTGTCGCCGAGGAACATCGGTCCGCCCTTGTCCTGTGGCCAGCCATAGCCGTTGAGCCAGGTGACATCGATGTCGCCGGGGCGCTGGGCCATGCCTTCTTCAAGGATGGCGGCGCCTTCGTTGATCATCGGGAAGACGCACTCTTCGAGGATCTCCTCCTGCGTGACCTTGCGCGGCGCGACGCCTGACTTGGCCGCGAACTCCTTCACGATCGCCTCCACTTCGGGAGAGGGACGGCCCACGCGGTTCTCATCGTAGTCGTAGTACCCCGCGCCGGATTTCTGGCCGCGGCGCGGGGTGCGCTCGCAGATCATGTCGCGCAGCGGGTTCGCGGTGGCGGCACCCGGCTTCCAGCCGATGTCGAGACCGGCAAGGTCGGACATCTGGTACGGGCCCATCTTGAAGCCGAACGCGTTGAACGCGGCGTCGATCTCCCACGGCATCGCGCCCGCCTTCAGCAGCGCGCCGGCCGGCAGGCCGCGCTTCGACAGCATCCGGTTGCCGATGAAGCCCGGGCACACGCCGGCAAGGGCCGCCACCTTGTTGATCTTCTTCGCGAGGTCCATCGCGGTGGCGACGACCGTGTCAGACGTGTGTTTCGCGCGGACGATCTCCAGCAGCTTCATCACGTTTGCCGGAGAGAAGAAGTGCAGCCCGATGACGTCTTCGGGGCGCTTCGTCACCGAGGCAATCTCGTTGATGTCGAGGTAGGATGTGTTTGTCGCGAGGATTGCGCCGGGTTTGCATATCCGGTCGAGGTCCGCGAAGATGTCCTTTTTCACCGCCATGTCCTCGAACACGGCTTCGATCACCAGGTCGCAATCGGCTAGATCGGCGCGGTTGAGCGAGCCGTTGAGCAGGCCCATGCGGATGCCGACTTCTTCCTGCGGGAAGCGGCCCTTGTCGGCCGAGGTCTGGTAGTTCTTGCGGATCACGCCGAGGCCGCGATCGAGCGCCGCCTGCTGGATTTCGACGATGGTCACCGCGATGCCGACATTGGCGAAGTTCATCGAGATGCCGCCGCCCATCGTGCCGGCGCCGAGCACGCCGACCTTCTTGATCGGCTTCAGTGGCGTCCCGGCCGGCAGACCCTTCACCTCCCACGCGGCTTTCGTCGCGGCCGAGATGTAGGCGGAGATTTCGTCGGCAGGAGCGGCGGGGGCGGCAAGGCTGGCGGATGTGGCTGTCATGGGATGTCCTCGATAACTGACGCGAGCGACCGCGTTGTAGATCGAAACCATCCTCACGGGAAACAGCATTCGTCCGGGGGCCAGACGTCTCCCGGCCGGATCAGGGGGCGTCGATCCAGCGCCGGGCTTCCGGCCGCTCATCGAGGGCGAAGGTCTTCTCCTCGACCGGGGTGGTCCACTTGAACAGTTCGATCATTGCGCGCGCCCAGCCCGGAGCGCCGACAACCCCATAACGCCGGACATGTTTGAGTGACCACATCATCACCCCTGCCGCCTCGCCATCGAAAACCGCGCCCAGCTCTGCGCTGTCATAGTTGGCCATCTATAGCAGCAGATCGATCTGCTCCTGGGCGTCTAAAGCCGGGTCCACCCGGCGCGCCATCCACTCCATGCCTTCCCTGGCGATCTTCGCCCGAATCTCGAAGATCAACAGACTCGGCCGCTGCGATTCCACCTGCACGACGGCGGTCGGCGAACTGCTGGTCTGCATGTGGGGCTCCTGCTCTGGACGACTACCAACCGGCCGAAGCGCCCGCGGTTCCGGCGACCGCTTCTCCCGTGGCGGTGCGCTTTCCCGACCTGGCCATGCCCCGGTGCTGCGGCATGCGACACTTGGTCGTGAGCTTGCCCCTGCGTCATATACTTGCTTGTTGGCAAGCTAATATGCTGCATCGCGGCATGTCATTGCGAAGCACTCCCGGCTTTGGCGACTACTCGGCCAGCACTGACCGCCAGACGCAGGCTGAGCGGCGGGAGACGGCTGAACGGGCCATACTCGAAGCCGCAAAGCGGATCGTGGCGGAGCGCGGCCTCGACGAACTGACCCTGAACCAGGCGGGGGAAGCGGCGGGCTACTCCCGCGCCCTGCCCGCGCACTATTTCGGCACCAAGAGCGCGATGCTGCATGCGCTAGCTGATCATATCGTCGCCGAGTACTCGGTGCGCGTGCGGTCCGGACCGATCGCGTCGCACGGACTCCAGCGCCTGATCGATGTGATCATCTTCTGCGTCAATGACGCCGAGCGCGATCCCACCACAGTGCGCGTTTACCAGGCGCTGCTCGGCGCCGGCCTCACCCGCACCGATCTGCGACCGCTAGGCGCGCGTATAGCGCGGCAGGCGGTGGATGACATTGCCGGCCTGATCCGGGACGCCCGCAGCCTCGGCGAAGTCCGGCAGGACGTGCATGCACGGACCGAAGCATCTCTAATCATCGCCGCACTGCGAGGAGTTCTGTTCCAGTGGCTCATCAATCCCGATCACGTCTCGCTGTCGCGTATGCGCGACAGCCTGGTGGCGAACGTGCGCAGCGCGCTCCAGGCATGACAGAGCCTGCGGCGCGCAGCCTCGAATACTGGGCCGCAGCGCGGGGCGGCGAGCCTGCCCTGCATGAGGGCAGGTCGTCGCTGACCTATGCAGAATGGAACGATTATGCCGACCTGCTGGCCGACGCCTTTGTCGGCCGCGGCCTCGGCGTGGATGACGTCATCGCGGTGCGTTGCCGCAACCGCATCGAATGGGCGGTCATCGCACTGGCCTGCGCCAAGATCGACGCACGACTGCTGACGCTCGACACCGACCTGCCCGCCAGCAAGATCCGGCAGCAGCTGATCGTCAGCCGTGCTTCGGCCGTCATCGTCGGCGATGTGGCGCCTGTGCGGATCGCGGCGGCGCTCGATGGCCTCAGCCTGCGCCTGCGCGCCAGCATGGATGCGGTCTATCCGGGCTTCTACAATTTCTGGGACCTGTTCCCTCCGGTGGCGCAGCCGCGGTTCGGGCGCGTGCAGCCATCCGTCATGGCGTGGACGCCAGGAGCTGTCGGCGGTTATGTTTCCTTGCCGCGCCGCCGGGCAGCACCCGCCTCGATTTCCCGCCCGCCTGCGCCTGAGGAAGGCGTGTCGCTGATCACCGTGCCGCTGCACCGCAGCTGGGGTGGGACGCAGTTCTGGGCGGCCCTGACGGCCGGCCGCGAGATTGCATTCATGCGCGCGTTCAACGCGGTCGAAGCACTCGAGATGATCCGCACGCGGCGCGTCACGCACTGGTGTGCGTATCCCGAAACTTTCCTTGAACTCCGGCGGCATGCGGACCGGATCGCGGCCGACGGAACCTCGTCGCTGAAGGAAGTGACGATCGGCGGCGCGGCGGCGCCCTGGATGCTGAAGTCATGGCTGATCGATGTCTTCGGCCCGATTGTCAGCGAGGCCTATGGATCGGCGCAGGCCGGCTATATCGCGACGCTTCCCGCCGAATCCTTTGCGGCCAAACGCGGCAGCTGTGGCCGCCCTGTGCGCGGCGCGGCGGTGGAAATCCGGGACGCCAAAGGCCAGCGCCTTCCGCCCGGCATGGTCGGCGAGATCTGGGTGCGAACGGCCCGCACGCTGGAATGCGAAATCGGCGGTGAAGCGCAGCCCGCGCGCCGCGACGAACAGGGCTTCGTTGCAACATTCGATTCGGGCCATCTCGATCAGGAGGGCTTCCTGTATCTTGCAGAAAGGGCCGTGGCGCCTCCAGACAACATGAATCGGCACGGTTAGTCGTACTGAGGAGCGCCGGGCAAGCGCCCGGCGTTCCGCAGGCCCGTTCCGGGTTTCCGCTCAAGCAGACCTGTAGCATACAAGGGAACGTCGTCCGTCAGGAGTTTCCAATGCGCCTCGCCAAGCCCCGCATCATGCCGCTTCAGGACTCCGAACTCACGCTGGAGCAGCAGGAGCGGATTTCCAAGTCGCGGCAGAAGGACGGTTCGGTCCTCAACATCTTCCGCACGCTGGTGCGCTCGCCGGACGCATTCCGCGCCTTTTCGTGGTGGGGCGGATACATCATGGCCCGCAACTCTCTCAGCCCGCGCGACCGCGAGATCGCCATCCTGCGCGTCGGCTGGCTGTGCAAGTCCGGATATGAATGGACGCAGCATCATCGCATCGCGCTTCAGTCAGGTCTCGACGCCGCCGAGATCGCGCGCATCAAGACGGGCGCCGCCGCCGATGGATGGACCGATGCGGAGCGTGCGCTGCTGACGGCGGTGGACGATCTCAACCGCGACCACTTCGTCGCCAACCCGTCCTGGGACGAGTTGTCGAAACACTACAGCGAGCGCCAGTGCATGGACCTCGTCTTCACGGTCGGCCAGTACACGCAGGTGTCGATGATCCTCAATTCCTTCGGCATCCAGGTCGAGGACGGCCAGACCGTCGATCCCGACCTCAAGGCGCCCTGATGGCCGGACGGCTCGAAGGCAAGACCGCCATCCTCGTCGGCGCCGGCCAGACCCATGCTCCCGAAAGTATGGGCGAGACGATCGGCAATGGTCGCGCCATGGCGATCCTGTTCGCGCGGGAAGGCGCGCAGGTGATGTGCGTGGATCTGCGTCTCGACAGCGCGGAAGAAACCGTCCGCATGATCATGGACGAAGGCGGTCCGAGAGCCGGGGAAGCCTTCGCCTTCCCTGCTGACGTGACGCGCAGCGCGGATTGCGCGGCGATCGCTCGCGAAGCGGTCGCGCGAATGAACAGGATCGACATTCTCGTCAACAATGTCGGCACCGGGCGCGGCGACGCCCCGCCCCACGCCATCGAGGAAGATGCGTGGGACCGCATCATGAACGTGAACCTAAAATCCATGGCGATGACGATCCGCCACGTCCTGCCCGTGATGCGCCAGCAGAAGTCCGGCGCGATCTGCAATATCTCGTCGCTGGCGGCGATCGCGGGGCACCACATGGTGACCTACGAGGTCTCGAAGATGGCGGTGAACCGGCTGACCACGGTGGTCGCGGCAGGCAACGCCAAGCACAATGTCCGCTGCAACGTGATCATGCCCGGGCTGATGGACACGCCGATGGCGATCACGGGCATCGCCGCAGCCAGCGGCAAATCAGCCGAGACGCTTCGGGCCGAGCGCAATGCGCGGGTTCCCATGGGCCGGATGGGGTCAGGCTGGGATACGGCTTACGCTGCGCTATTCCTGTGCTCTGACGAAGCGAGGTTCATTACCGGGGCGATTCTGCCAGTGGATGGGGGAACGTCAGTCACCGTCGGCTGATGGAAGCTGACGCCAGTCTTACCGGGTTTTCGCCCGAAGTTGCGTCGCTTAACGCAAGTTACACGAGGCCCAGAGCGCTTCGGGTAGACTCCTACGACAAGCAAATCATAAAGCATCTGGTCCATAACTTCATCGGGGTGGGTACAAGAACGCGCTAATGTTCAAGAAGACGCCCGATAAGCCAGACCCACTTGCGCAGCGCATGCGCAAGATCGCGGACGTGCACGTGGAAGAGGTGACCTACTCCTCCGTCACGCCGGGCGAAAAGCGTTCTGAACGCAAGCCGACCTTCAAGGCCGCCACGCTGGCCTTCATCACGGGCGAGCGGGTTGACGTTGTGGTCAAGAACGTCAGCGACACGGGCGCGCGGGTCGAATTCATGCGGGACATCCAGCTTCCCGACCGGGTCCTGCTGTCGGAGCCGACCTTGCGCCTGAAGACCTGGGCCTATGTTATCTGGCAGACACGCGGCGCTGCAGGCCTTCAGTTCGTCAAGACCTAGGTCCGCTGCGACCTCGCAGCGGATGGACGGATCGGCCGCCTCAGCGCCAAGTGGTTGCATGGATAGACCCCTCCCTCGCCGTGACACCTGGCTGGCCATTCGCCGCGGCCTGAGGCTGCGCTGCCCTGCATGCGGCGAGGGCAAGCTGCTGCGCGGCTACCTGACCCCGGCCGAGACCTGCACAGCTTGCGGAGAACCTACGGGCGAAGTACGCGCCGACGATGCGCCGGCCTGGGCGACGATCCTGCTGGTCGGCCACCTCGTCTCGCCGGCCTTCTTCCTGTTCGCGACGCAGGACGCCGATGCGAGCCTGATGGCGTTCATCCTCATCGCGTCGCTTGTGGTGGGGCTTAGCTTCTTCCTGCTGCCGCGTATGAAGGGACTCTTCATGGGCGTGATCTGGGGATCGCGCGCGGGAGAGACGCAGGCGGAGGCGGACTAGGTCCGCCCCCGCAAATGCGATCCTATTCAGCCGGCGTGATAGGCGGGGCCGGCAGCGACGCTCCACCCTGATTGTGCTTCTTCATCAGCTTGCGATCGTCCTCGGTCGGCTTGGTCGTGAGGTTGCCCGCCCAGGAACCGAACCAGCGTTCGATCGAGTCGACGAAGGTGTAGACGACCGGCACGAGGATCAGCGACAGGACCGTCGAGGAGATCAGGCCGCCGATGACGGCTATGGCCATCGAGGTGCGGAAACCCGCGCCCTCGCCGAGCCCAAGCGCCGTCGGCAGCATGCCCGCCGACATGGCGACAGTGGTCATCACGATCGGTCGCGCCCGCTCGCGGCAGGCGTCGAACAGTGCGTCATACACATTGTTGCCGCGCTGCTCTGACTCGATGGCGAACTCGACCAGCAGGATGGCGTTCTTGGCGGCGATGCCGAGCAGCAGCACCAGGCCAATCATCACCGGCATGTCGATCGCCTTGCCGAAGATCAGCAACGCGACGAAAGCCCCGGAGAACGACAGTGGGAGCGAGGACAGGATGACCATCGGCTTGAACACCGATTTGAAGAGCAGCACCATCACCGAGTAGATCAGCGCGATACCGGCCAGCAGCGCGACGATGATGCCGCTGAACATCTCGTTCATCGCCTGTTCCTGGCCGACGCGTGCGCGCTTGACCAGGCCTTCGCCGGCGAAGATTTCCTTCATCGTCTTGGTGCCGTCGACGGCATTGGTTGCGTCGCCCGACGTGACGCCCGGCGCAAAGTCGGCCTGCACGGCCGCCATGCGCTGGCGGTCCATGCGCTGGATGACGCCTGGGCCGGCCTCGTAGGAGATGTCAGCCACGGCATCCAGCGTGGTCGAACCGCCGCTGAGGGTCGGCACGCGCAGCTGGCCGAGCTGCGCGAGGTCGCGGCGCACCCCGTCCGGCAGGCGGACGCGGATAGCGAGGCGGCGTTCTCCCTCGGAGAATTTCGGCGTGTTGGCCTCGATGTCGCCGGAGGTTGCAATACGCGCCACCTGAGCGATCGCGTCCGTCGACACGTTGAGGCGGGCAGCCTCGGCCGTGCGCGGACGGATGATCAGCTCAGGCCCCGGCGGATCGGGCGACAGGCGCGGGTTGCGGATACTGTCATCGAGATCCTTCATCTCGTTGAGCAAGGCCAGCTGCGCCTTCTCCAGCGCGGCGCCATCTTCGCTTGTGAGCAGGATGTTGACGTCCGAGCCGGTCGGCCCGCCGCCGCTCATCAGCGCCGTGACGCGGATGTCTGCGATGCCTGCGAGCTGGGGACGGATGAGCTGCTTGAGCTCCTCGGTGTGCATCTTGTGGTGATCGTCCATCACGAGGATGGCCGAGCCGGAGCTCATGCCGGCTCCGCCGCCGCCGCCATTGGCTGCAGCGGCCTGGCCGCCGGCGCCGCCGGAGCCGATGGTGATGAAGACGTCCTTGGTATCGGGCTGCTTTTCCAGCAACTCGCTTAGCTCCGTCGCCGAACGCTCCATCTGCTCGCGCGTCGATCCCGGCGGGGCCGAGATGTTGAACATGATGTAGCCGGGGTCCTCCGTGGGGATGAATCCGGCGGGCAGCACCATCGCGGACACAATCGCGCCGACGAAGGTTAGGAAACCGAAGAAGGATGCGATCAGGCGGTGCTTGAGCGCCCATTTGAGCGTATTCTCGTAGAAGCCGGGAAGCTTCCGGGCGTCGAGGTGCGCCTTGCTCGGCTTCAGGAAGTAGGCCGCCATCAGGGGCGATACGAAGCGCGCCACGAGCAGCGAGAATACAACCGCCACGGCGACCGTAATGCCGAACTCGATGAAGAACTGGCCCGGCATGCCGCCCATGAACGAGGTCGGCAGGAACACCACGACGATCGACGCCGTGGTCGCCAGCACGGCGAGGCCGATGGCGTCGGCCCCCTCCATGGCGGCGCGGAAGGGCGTATAGCCCGCCAGCGTTCGCTTCTGGATGTTCTCCACCTCCACAATGGCGTCATCGACAAGGATGCCGATAACGAGCGTCAGGGCGAGCAGGGTCACGACGTTCAGCGAGAAGCCGAGCATCGAGATGATCCAGAAGGTCGGGATCAGCGACAGCGGCATGGCAAGCGCGGCGATAACGGTCGCGCGCCAGTCGCGCAGGAAGAGGAACACGACGATCGCGGCGAGGATCATGCCTTCGATCAGCACGTCCTGCGTGGCGTGGAAATTCGCCTTGGTGTCGTCGGTGATCGAGAAGATCTTCGTGATCTCGAGGCCAGGATTGGCGGCTTTCAGACGTTCGATGGCGGCGTAGGCGCCGTTCTCGACATCAACCTCGGAGGCGGTGTCGACCTTGACGATCTCGAAGCCGACGACCGGGCGGCCGTTGAGCCGCGCGAAGGAGCGGATTTCAGCCGAGCCATCGCCCACATCTGCGATATCCGACAGGCGCACATAGCTTTGGCCGCCGCGCAGCGGGACCGAGAGGTTGCCCAGCTCGGCGACCGTGGCGGTCTCACCGATTACGCGCGTGGTGGTCTCCGACCCGCCGACCTGTGTGACGCCGCCGCCATAGTTGCGGTAGGAGCGTTGCAGCGCGTTGTTGACGTCGGCCGCCGTTACGCCGATCGCGTCCATGCGCACCGGGTCGAGCGTGATATTGATCTCGCGATTGACGCCGCCGACGCGGCCGACCTGACCGACGCCCTTCACTGACTGCAGGTCGCGCGCGATGCGGTCATCGATGAACCAGGACAGGTCCGTGGCGGTCATTGTTGGATGGGAGACGGCGAACGTCATCAGTGCGCCGCCGGTGAAGTCGAGCGAGTTGATCAGCGGCGGCTGGATGGCGGCCGGCAACTGGTTGCGCACCTGATTTACGCGCTGTTCGACGTCGTCCTTCGCCTTCTGAAGGTCGGTGCCGATCTTGAACTGGATGATGGTGGTCGAGGCGCCGAGCGTGACGCTGGACTGCAATAGCTCGATGTCCGGCAGGCCGGCGATCGAGTTCTCGACGATCCTTGTGACCTGGTTCTCGAGCTCGGTGGGCGCGGCGCCCTCCTGCACGATGGTCGCGACGACCATCGGGAAGGCGATGTTCGGGTACTGCTTGATCGGCAGGCGCGAGTAGGAATAGAGGCCGGCGACCATCAGGAGGGTGAAGGCCACCACAACCGGTATCGGGTTTCGGATGGCCCAGCTGGAAATCGGGAGGTTCATTGTTCTTCCCTCGCCCTAGTTCGCAGCGGGAGCAGCCGGCGCCGGCCCGGCGCCATCCTCGACCGGACTGATGATGTCGCCGTCGAGCGTGAACGAGGAGCCCACGGCCAGCACGCGCGTGCCGGCAGGCGGTCCGTCGATGAGCTGCACGTAATCGCCGGTGCGTTCGCCGAGTTTCACGGGCGTCTGCTTTACCCGGTTATTGGCGTCGACGACCATGACGGACGGGCCGCCCGACTCGTAGCGGACGGCGCTCGCCGGAACCGCGACGACGCCGTCGGCGCCGGTCGCGCCGAAGCGCGCTTGCGCGAAGCTGCCCGGACGCAGGCCCTTGTCGAACGGCAGCAGGATGCGCGCGCGGCCAAGGCTGGTGTTTGCATCAACACGCGGCGAGATGAAGCGGACCTTGCCTTGGATTGTCTCGCCAGTGGTGAGGGTCACCATGGCGGCGCTGCCTTCCTTCAGGAGGGCGAGCTTGGAGTCGGGCAGTTCGGCGTCGAGTTCGATGAGGCCTTCGCGCGCGATCCGGAAATAAGGCGTCGTTGCACCGCCGGAGATGTCGCCCGGACGGATGGCGCGTTGCAGCACCATGCCGCCGACAGGCGCGCGGAGCGTCATGCGCGCCTGTCGCACCTTAATCTCGTTGACCTGCGCCTGCGAGGCGGCCAGCGAAGCTTCCGCGCCGGCGGTTTCCATGCGGCGCTGCTCAAGCAGCTCCTTCGAGAATGCGCCTTCCTGTTGCAGCGCTTCTGCGCGTGCAAGTTGGCTGCGCTTGAAATCGAGCGAGGCTTTCTGCGTGGCAAGCGTGGCTTCGGCCTGCGCGATCTGCGCCTGCAGCAGCGCATCGTCGAGCTTGGCCATGGCCTGGCCCTGCTTCACCCAGTCGCCTTCGTCCACATAGACGGCCGCGACGCGATAACCGGGAAGTTCGGAGCCAACAGCCGCTTCCTCGCGCACGACCAGACGGCCCGTGGCCACGATCTCTTCGGCAAGGTTGCGCGCTTCGATCTGCGTCACACGCATCGCCTGCCCTGCGGACGCGGCCATGGCAGTCGCGCTGGCCTCTTCGGCGGGCGCAGGCTTCTGGCCGCAGGCGTGAAGTCCCAGGAAGAGCGTCCCCGCGCCGGCAATCGCCGCGAGCGAGGTGAGCGTTGTGCGCTGTTTCGTCATCTTATGTCCTTGCGCGTCCGTAGGGAGGCCGTGTCGCTTTCCCGCGAGCCCCGAAAAGCGAATCCCGATCGCGGGACGATCGGAAACCCGGCTTTGCGACACCACCGCGAGCATTCGGGGGGCATGCCCCGTCTTCGGGAGTCACGCCCCGCTTCCGGCTCGAACTTGATGGGAGATTCCGCCGATAAATCGGACGCGCGCGGCATTCACCTGCCAAAACAGGCGAAAACAGACCGGCGGCCGTGGACTTATCGGGGAGGTCCATCTTGCCCAAACTCGGAAACTCTGGCGTTTCCCTACATCATCCTGATATACACTGCAAACATGGTGATCGTGTTAAGCCGATCACGTTTCGAAGACCGCCGAGGCGTCGATGCAGATTCCACAGGAAGCAGCCGAGGTCCTGCCCGCCCGGGAAAGGATTTTGTCCGCAGCCCGCAAGATCTTCCTCGATGGAATGCCCGAACACGCAACGATGGACGCGGTCGCCCACCAGGCAGGCATGTCCAAGAAGACCATTTACCGGGAGTTCAAGAGCCAGGTTGAGCTTCTGGGCGCGCTGCTGATCGAGAACGTCGCCGACATGGGGCGCTTCCCCCAGCCGGAAGCGGGCGATGACATCGAGGTCGAGCTCTATGGCGTGCTGGTGCGGATGGTGAGCCACTTCACCAACCCGCGCTCGATGTCGCTGATGCGGCTCATCGTGTCCGAAGTCCGGCGCTATCCGGAGCTGATGACGGCGTCCAAGCCCAAGGGCTTCCCGCGCGAATTGCTCGCCACGTGGCTTTCCGCACCCGCGGTGCGCGCCCAGTACGCGATCGAAGATCCGGACGAGGCCTCCGCCATGCTGTTCGGGATGGTGATGCAGGACTCAGGCTTCCGCCTGATGTTCGACAGCAACGCGACCATGCCCCTCCACCAGATCGAAACCCGCGCGAGACGCGCCGTGCAGATCTTCCTGCGCGGCGTGCGGAAGGGGGGCTGAGCCTCTACTCCCCATCCGCCTCAAGCGCGGTGTCCAGTTCGAGCGCCATGCCGACAAGGATGCCCGGCAGCGCGTGGTTGCCCTCGTGGCAGGCGTATTCGTAGATCGGCTCGCGGCTGGAGCGCATCGGCATCTGGCCCTTCCACGTCTCGGTGTAGCTGATGGGATCGATCACCTCGAACTGGTAGTCGACCTCCACATCCGATACGCGACGGAAACGCTCGATGACCTTGCCCTCCTGCGACAGCGGAATGCGGCCGCGGGCCTGCAGGCGGTGCAGATTACGCGTTTCGACGACCAGCGTGTCGCCCTCCCACCAGCCAATCGAATCGCCGAACCAGGGCTGGATGTTGGCGGGAAGTTCTCGCTCCGACTCGTCCTCTTTCTTAAGGCGCACAATGCGGGCGTCGTGATTCATCTCGATCTGCAGCATCACGTGGTCGGGCGTCTGCACGACCTGGACGTGGTTGTTGTACATCGCATTGGTGATCGGCGGTCCGCCCTGGTTGGCGAACGAGACGAGACAGCGATCGCCCAGCGTGCGGATTTCCGGTCCCGTATTCTCCGACGCGCGCGCCTGCGTCATGCGCGAGCCGGCAGCGGCATTGCCTGTGCGGTTGAACGGGATCTGCCCGTTGGCCGGCGAGACGATCCAGGACGAACGGTACTCGCCATTGACCTTGGCGTACTCGGAGCCCGGATCGATCCAGAAATTGTTGTAACCCTTGACGTCGCCACCGCCCTTGCCATCGCCTGCGCCGGCTGTTTCGGGCGTGCGCTCATTGTCGTTGCGCAACCTGACGTTGTAGTAGGAATTCTCGGTGATCTGGTCGATCTTCTCCTGCGGGATCACCAGCCCCATTCCCTGCGTGCCGTTCTGAGCATTTCGCGTCAGAGTGGTGAGCGAGGCCGTCGACCAGATGCCTTGCAGGTCCGGCTGGCCCCACGCCGTGCGCGGCGCCTTGTAGGCCGGGTCCCATGGCTTGAGTTCGCTGAAGGTCGGCAGCGCCGTCTGCTGGGCCGACGCGGGCATGGCAATCGCAGCGAACGCAATCGCGGCCAGCGATGCGCCAATAGTGACGAATTTCATGGAGCCCTCCCGAGGCGTTTTCATGTGGACAGACGCCGGAGTCGTCTCCGTGCGCCCTGCTCTTCAGCCGGATGAACGAAGGTGGACGCTAGTTCCGTCGCCCCGGCCTGTCGACCGCCGCCGTGCTCCACGCGCGCAATTCCCGGTGAGATGCCGCATGCGTCAATGCTTCGGTCAGGCCATCGGCGCGAGCCGCATCCATACGCCCTCGCGCTCGGCGACGCGCCGCTCCACCAGCAGCCGCGCAACCTGACTATCGTCGTGGAACGCCGATCCGACCGCGCTATCCAGCATCGCCTTGGCGAGGTTGTCGAGATCCATGTGCGGCGGGTCGCCGGTGAACTCCATGGCGATGTGCGCCGACCAGTCGCCCCAGCGCGGCCGCACCCGGAAGTGCAGGCGGAAGAAATCCTTCAGGAGGGGTTTGTAGTATTTGGCCTGCGTCGTGAGACCGTCGACAGCGATCTCGAGCGCGCCGTCCTGCTCAAGCCGTGCGCGCACCTTGCCGTGGCGCGTCCAGGGTGCGGCTGGCTGATCGTCGGCGTCCAAGCGGGCCTCTCAACGGGACATATCCGACCCGTATAGGCCGCCGGGCCGATTCTGGCACAGCGCGGCCGGCAAGAAGACTGAAAACCTCCGAATCTCCGCCGCTTTGACGCTTGAACGCTTGGCTGGGCAGGTCTAGTCCCAGCGCACACATCGACCCTGGAGTTGCACGCAATGGCCGGCAAGACGCGTACCGAAACCGATACCTTTGGCCCGATCGAAGTCGCGGCGGACCGGTATTGGGGCGCACAGGCGCAACGCTCGCTCGGCAACTTCAAAATCGGCTGGGAGAAGCAACCCGCCCCAGTCGTCCGTGCTCTCGGCATCGTCAAGCGCGCCGCGGCCGAAGCCAACCTCGAACTCGGCAAGCTCGACGCAAAGCTTGCGAAGCACATCGTCCTCGCCGCGCAGGAAGTCATCGATGGGAAACTGAACGATCACTTCCCGCTTGTGGTCTGGCAGACGGGGTCAGGCACGCAATCCAACATGAACGCGAATGAAGTGATCTCGAACCGCGCCATCGAGATGATGGCCGGCGTGATGGGCTCGAAAAAGCCCGTGCACCCGAACGACCACGTCAACATGAGCCAGTCGTCGAACGACACCTTCCCGACGGCCATGCACATCGCCTGCGCCGAGCAGATTTCCACCGACCTGCTACCCGCACTCGAGCACCTGCATGCGGCGCTCAAGGCCAAGTCGAAGGACTGGGCCAAGATCATCAAGATCGGCCGCACGCACACGCAGGACGCAACCCCGCTGACGCTGGGTCAGGAATTCGGCGGCTACGCCAAGCAGATCGAGAACGGCATCGCCCGGATCAAGTCGACGCTTCCCTCACTGATGGAGCTGGCGCAGGGCGGCACCGCCGTCGGCACCGGCCTCAATGCGCCCAAGGGCTTCGACAAGCTCGTCGCCGCCAAGATCGCCGAGATCACCGGGCTCGCCTTCAAGACCGCGCCGAACAAGTTCGAGGCGCTGGCTGCGCACGATGCGATGGTGATGTCGCACGGCGCCATCGCCACGGTAGCAGCTAGCTGCTTCAAGATCGCCAACGACATCCGCTTCCTCGGTTCTGGCCCGCGTGCGGGCCTCGGCGAACTTGCCCTGCCGGAAAACGAGCCGGGCTCGTCGATCATGCCGGGCAAGGTGAACCCCACCCAGTGCGAAGCGATGACGCAGGTCTGCGCGCACATCATGGGCAACAACGCAGCTATCGGGTTTGCCGGCAGCCAAGGCCATTTCGAATTGAATGTCTTCAACCCGATGATGGCCTACAACTTCCTGCAATCCGTCCGGCTGCTTGCCGACGCCGCCGTCTCGTTCACCGACAACTGCGTCGTCGGCATCGAGCCGCGCATCGACAACATCGCGAAGGGCGTCGAGAACTCGCTGATGCTGGTGACCGCCCTCAACGAGCGCCTCGGCTATGACGCATGCGCCAAGATCGCCAAGACCGCGCACAAGAACGGCACCACCCTGCGCGAGGAAGCGGTCGGCGGCGGCTACCTGACCGATGCCGAATTCACCAAGCTGGTGCGCCCGGAAAAGATGATCGGACCGAAATAAGCCGGGACCGCAGGGCTGCCGCCCGGCAAACCGGCGCAAGCCGGTCCTGGATCTCCATAACAGCCGTTGCGCCTTCGCCGCCCGATCTTGTGAAAGACGCGCCCAGCGCACCGTGTTAAAGTCGGTGCGCAACTCGCAAGGAGGATGAACCATGCGCATCATTGCAAGCATCGCCGCTGTCGCTGTCGCCGCAACGGCAATCAACGGAACCGCGTTGGCACATCACGGCTGGGACGCCTATGACGCCGCGAAGCAGCAGAAAGTCACCGGCACGATTTCCGAGCTGAAATGGGAACAGCCCCACGCCGTCCTGTTCGTCACCGTTGCCGGCAAGAAACAGGAAGTCTGGCTTTCCCCCCTGCAACGCATGGTCGACCGCGGCCTGCAGAAGGAAGCGCTGAAAGTCGGCAAGACCGTGACCGTCGACGTTCAACCGCACAGCCAGCGCGCCAACGAATGGAAAGCCCTGGCCATCACCGTGGACGGCAAGGACTTCAACCTGATGCGTTGATGGAGGGCCGGCACTCTCTGGACCGCCGGGCCCATGCCCGGCGTTCCCCGATGACAGGCCGGTTGCGCCGCGCTAACTAGCGGCCATGCCCTACAACGCCCCGATCCCGCAGATCACCCACACCCTCGCCCGCATCGCGCGGCTCGATGAGCTGGCCGCCACCGGCGCCTTCCCCAATTTCGATCCGGATCTCGTCGGCCCGATCCTGGACGAAGCGAACAAGCTCGCGCGCGACGTACTCGCTCCCCTCAATCCGATAGGCCACAAGACGGGCGCGAAGCTGGGCGACAATGGCGTGATCGCCGCGCCCGGCCTCGCCGACGCATATCGCCAGTTCGTCGAGGGTGGCTGGATGGGCCTCGCCTTCCCCGAAGCGTTCGGCGGACAGGGCCTGCCCAAACCGCTGGCGCTCGCCGTGTTCGAGATGATCCACGGCGCCAACATGGCGTTCGGCCTCTGCCCGCTGCTCTCCTTCGGCGCCATCGAGGCGCTGCTCGCCCATGGCTCGCCCGAGCTGCAGCAGATGTATCTGCCGAAGCTGATCTCAGGCGAGTGGACCGGCGCGATGAACCTCACGGAACCGCAAGCCGGTTCCGATGTCGGCGCGCTCACAACGAAGGCGATGCCGAACGGCGATGGCTCGTACAGCATATCCGGCCAGAAAATCTACATCACGTGGGGCGACCACGACATGACGGAGAACATCATCCAGCTGGTGCTCGCGCGCCTGCCCGATGCTCCGCCCGGCTCCAAGGGTATCTCGCTCTTCGTTGCGCCGAAGTTCTTCGTGAGGCCGGATGGTTCGCTGGGCGACCGCAACGCGTTCAAGTGCATAGGCCTCGAGCACAAGATGGGCATACACGCCTCCCCCACCTGCGTGATGGAATACAGCGGCGCGAAGGGCTGGCTGGTCGGCGAAGAGAACAAGGGCCTCGCCGCCATGTTCACGATGATGAATTCGGCACGCCTCAATGTCGGCCTCGAGGGCGTCGCCGTCGGCGAGGCAGCACTGCAGGCTGGCGTCGCATACGCTAAGGATCGCAAACAGGGCTCCATCCCGGGCGAGAAAGGCGCCGTCGCTATCATCCGCCATCCCGACGTGCAGCGCATGCTGCTCACCATGGCGGCCAACGTGCAGGCCGCCCGCGCCATCTGCTATGCCTGCGGCGCAGCCGCCGACATCGCCGAACACCATCCCGATGAAGCCGCACGCAAACAGGCCAAGTCACGCGAAGACCTGCTAACGCCGCTGGCCAAGGCCTGGTCCACCGATCGCGCCATCGACGTCACCAATCTCGGCGTGCAGATCCATGGCGGCATGGGCTTCATGGGCGAGACCGCCGCCTCGCAATTCTATCTCGATGCCCGCATCACGCCGATCTATGAGGGCACCAATGGCATCCAGGCAATCGACCTCGCGGGCCGCAAGCTTTCCATGGATGGCGGGGCCGCGATGCACGCGATGATCGCCGAAATCCGCGCCCACGCAGAAGAACTCGCGCGCATCAATGATAAAAGCTTCGGCTATCTCGGCGTCGTCCTTGATCAGGGCGCAGATGCGCTCGAAAGCGCCACCGACTATATGGTCGCCGAAATGAGCACGAACCGCGACAAGGGACTTGCCGCCGCTACCACCTATCTCAAGCTCGCAGGCGACGTCGTCGGCGGCTACTTCCTCTGCCGCTCCGCCCACGCCGCGCGCGACGAGGAAGACGACAGCGCCTCCCTTGCCCTCGCCTCCTACTTCGCCGGCGATACGCTCGTTCGCGCGGCCGGCACGGCCCGCGCCCTCAGCGAAGGCGCGGAAGCGGTGCACGCCGCCGCCGGCAGTCTGTGGGACTGACTTTCTGGACGCTTGACGGACCGCGCCACGCCAGTGAACGCTGCCGCTTGATCCAAGGGGACGTCGATGAAGCGCGTAATCCTGGCCATCGCTTTCGTAGGCCTCGCGGCCTGCTCCAGCCTTCCTGCCAGCAACTCCGAAACAACTGCGGACCAGCGCTTCCGCGCCATCTACGAAGCCGAGTGGCACTGGCGCAAGACCATCGACCCGGCCGACGGCCAGCAGGATGAAAGCGACGCCGCGCCCGGCCCCTCCACCTGGCCTCGTGTCGATTCGGCCACGCAGGCAACCCGCCTCGCCTACTGGCAGGACGTGATGCAACGCCTCAACGCGATCGACCCGGCCACACTCTCAGCCGACGAGCGCATCAATTACGGCATCTATCGCGAGCAGATTGCCATCAACATCCTGCGCATCCAGTTCCGCGAGCACGAAAAGCCGCTCAACGCGGACACCACATTCTGGACGACCGTCGCCTCGTCCGCCCCGCGCGCCTTCCTCAACGAAGCACAGGCCCGCGCCTTCATCGCGCGCCTCGCCGACACGCCGCGCTATTTCGACGACGAGATCGCCAACATGAAGCTCGGCCTCGCCCGCGGCTTCACACCGCCCCGCATCACGCTCGAGGCCCGAGACCGCTCGATCATCGCCGCCTATGGCGAGAAGACTCCCGAACAGTCCGCGTTCTACGGGCCCTTCAACAATCTGCCCCAGTCTATCCCGGTCGAAACCCGCGCCGCGCTGCAGGCAGAAGCGAGCAGGGTCATCGCGGAAAGGGTTTTCCCCGCCTACGCAAAGGTCCACGCCTACTACACGACGGAATACTTCCCGCGGACCACGACCAACCTCGCGGCTACCAGCCTGCCAGATGGCGATGCGTACTACCGCGCGCAGATCCGCGAATACACCACGCTTAACCTCACAGCCGACGAGATCCACCAGATCGGCCTCAGGGAAGTCGCCCGCATCCGCGCCCGCATGGAGGAGCAGAAGACCCTCGCCGGCTTCACCGGAACGCTCCCGGAATTCCTCGCCTTCCTCCGCACGGACCCGCAATTCTACGCAAAGACACCCCAAGAACTGCTCAACCGCGCCGCGTGGATCGCGAAATCATTCGACGGCAAGGCGCATCTCTGGTTCGGCCGCCTGCCCCGCGCGCGCTTCGCCATCCGCTCCGTGCCTGACGACATCGCCCCCTTCTACACCGCAGGCCGCGGCGGCTCCGGCGGCTATCTCCTCAACACCTACAACCTGCCCTCGCGCGCGCTGTATTCGCTGCCTGCTCTCACGCTCCATGAGAGCGCACCCGGCCACTCCCTCCAGATCCCGCTCGCCGAGGAACAGACAGGCCAGCCTGACTTCCGCCGCCGCAGCTACATCTCGGCCTATGGCGAAGGCTGGGCGCTCTACACCGAACTGCTCGGCGAAGAGATGGGCATTTACGAGACGCCCTACGAAGTCTTCGGCATGCTGAGCTACCAGATGTGGCGCGCCGCCCGCCTCGTCGTCGACACCGGCGTCCATGCAAAGGGCTGGAGCCGCGACCAGACCATCCAGTTCATGCTCGATAACACCGCTCTTGCGTCACACGAAGTCACCACCGAAGTCGACCGCTACATTTCCTGGCCGGGACAAGCGCTGAGCTACTATCTCGGCGAGATGGCCATCGTCGAAGCGCGGGGGAAGGCCGAGGCCGCGCTTGGAGCGAAGTTCGACATACGCTTCTTCCACGACACGGTGCTGCAGCTTGGTTCCGTGCCGCTGCCGGTTCTCGCGGCGCGGATCGATGAGTGGATAGCAGACGGCGGTCCGGATCCGTATGCGGATGAGGATGAGGATGAGGATGAGGATGAGGATGAGGACTGATC
>Ga0315902_10000545_pt1 | contig 63566 bp, 98 predicted proteins | sample LakEriMetagenome_9_FD_203523 | JGI IMG/M metagenome (GOLD analysis project Ga0315902, IMG submission 203523) | Freshwater fungal communities from buoy surface, Lake Erie, Ohio, United States - Buoy 12 MA117 | ecosystem: Environmental > Aquatic > Freshwater > Lake > Lake biofilm | place: USA... | reverse complement strand
TGTGTTGGACTTTGGTGCAGACAAGACCGTGAGCAACGACACCTTCCAAATCATTTTCCCAACTGCCGATGCCAACAGTGCCATCGTTCGCATCTCGTAAGGACATATCATGGAACACAGCAAGGCCTCGGACAGCGTTACAGCAGGCATGATCACAAACCGTGTAGGCGGTGAACGTGTTGGCGCTGGCGGTGTGTTCACCGTCACTTGCGTTGGTGCGGACGGCAAAGAGAAGTGGTCTGACACCTTCCACAACCTCGTGGTCAACCAAGGCTTGCAGGACATGAACAGCAAGTACTTTGCGGCCTCTGGCTACACATCTGCTTGGTACTTGGGTCTGGTCCAAGGCCCCGGCTCCGGTACAACCTTTGCCGCTGGCGATACATTGGCTACGCACGCAGGCTGGACTGAGTTGGTGCCCGGTACGGCTTACACCGGCAATCGCAAGGTGGTAACATTTGGAACCGCCACCACGGCTGACCCATCGGTAATCTCCAACTCCGCATCGCCCTCTTCGTTTGCCATGCTGGTAAACGGCACGGTGGTGGCTGGCGCATTGTTGTCCAGCGTGGATACGGGTACATCCGGCATCTTGTTTTCGGCTGGCGACTTTACTGGCGGCGACAAGACTGTGGACAACGGCGACACGCTGAACGTCACTTACAGCTTCTCGCTCGACGCAGCCTAACGGGATGTGCGGTGTTTGGTGATGTCACTTTTGCCCAAGCACCCTTCGCCTCTTTAGGCGGGAATACGTTTTCCGTCTCCGCTTCGGAGACTGCCACAGCGGCGGATTCTTTTGCAATTTCAAGCATTGCGTACAGTGGCGCAGTTGCTGAAACCTCTTCTGGGCAAGACGCCCAATCTGTTTCCGCAACATTCGTAGCTACGCAAGCAGAAACTGCTACTGCTTCTAACGTCCAGACAGTCATTGTTAGTGTAAACGCCTCAATTGCAGAGACGGTAAACGCCTTGAGCACATTTGGGGTTGTAAAAATAATCAACGTTTCTCTGACGGGTGTGCAGCTCACCATCAGTATTGGAGGGGTGCTGGTCTGGGCGGTAATTGACGACAGCCAAACTCCAAACTGGCAAAATATCACCAATACCCAAGGTAGCGGCTGGACTGTTGTAAATGATGCGCAGTCCCCCGGCTGGACTCAGCTACCGTCGTAAGGATTCAAAATGGCATTGGTACTCAAAGATCGCGTCAAGGAAACAACCACAACCACTGGTACGGGCACAGTGACGTTGGCTGGAGCAGCCGCAGGGTTTCAGTCCTTTGTGGTTATTGGTGACGGCAACCAGACCTTCTACGCCATTGTGGATGCAGCATCTGGCGCTTGGGAGGTAGGTGTTGGCACATACACATCCTCTGGCACAACCCTGTCCCGCACTACCGTGGTGTCGTCCAGCAACGCTGGGTCGTTGGTAAATTTTGGCGTTGGCTCCAAGGATGTGTTTGTCACCTACCCGTCCTCGCGTGCGGTGTATCTGGACGCTGCGGGCTCTGCCGTCACCACGCTGGACATCGGCACTCTGGGAACCAGCACGGCCAACATCTCTACGGCCAACATCACGGCGGGTACGGTAGCCACGGCTCCGGTCAACAACACGGATATCGTCAACAAGCAGTACGCTGACGCCATTGCATCGGGCATTCACTTCCACGAAGCGGTGAACTTGGCGACCACAGCAGCACTGCCAGCAAACACGTACAACAACGGCACCTCTGGGGTTGGGGCAACACTGACCGGGAATGCCAATGGCGCTCTGTCTGTGGACTCGACCCTCACCACTGCTTCCGAACGGATACTGGTCAAGAACGAAGCCGCCGGGGCTAATAACGGTGTGTACACCGTCACGCAGGTTGGTTCTGCTGGAACACCCTACATTCTGACCCGTGCAACAGACTTTGACTCTGTGGGGACTGGAGTTAACGAGATCGATGAGGGCGACTTCTTCTTGGTGACCAGCGGCACGGCCAACCTCAACACCGCTTGGGTGCAGCAGACTCCACCACCCATCACCATCGGCACGACAGCGCTTGTATTCCAGCAGTTTGCTGCGCCGATCACCTACACGGCGGGCACGGGCTTGAGCGAGTCGCCAACTTACACCTTTAACATTGCCAACATTGGCACTGCGGGGACATACGGCTCAGCATCCCAAGTCCCGGTGTTTGTTACAAATGCACAGGGTCAGGTTACAGGCGTCACCAACACGGCCATCGCCATCTCAGGCGCAGCGGTCTCGGGCAACATCTCTGGCTCGGCTGGCTCTGTAGCCAACGCACTGACGGCAGGCAGCTTTCTGACCTCTGGCGGCACGTTTGACGGCTCTGCTGCCCGAACATTTGCAGTGGACGCTACATCGGCCAACACCGCTAGTAAAGTTGTGGCACGGGACGCTTCTGGTGACTTTAGCGCAGGCACCATCACAGCCACCCTGTCCGGCGCAGCCACAAGCGCAACCACAGCAACCAACCTCGCAGGCGGTGCGGCCAACCAGATTCCTTTCCAAACAGGAGCAGGGGCTACATCGTTTGCTGTCGCGCCAACAGTTTCTAGTACCGCTCTGACATGGAACGGCTCAGCTTTTGCATGGGCGGCGCAGCCTGTAGCCGGGATCACGTATGTAGCGGTAACGGCAAACTACACTGCTGCCAACCGCGAAGGCGTCCTTACCAATACGTCTGGCGGTGCTTTTACCGTAACACTACCCGCATCTCCGTCTACAGGGGCGCAGGTCATAGTTGCTGATTCCGGCAACGCTTGGGGCACAAACAACCTGACAGTGGGCCGTAACGGTTCTACGATCAACGGCACGGCTGCAGACCTTGTGTGCGACATCTCTGGTGTCAGCGTTCAGTTCGTCTATGACGGCACCACATGGGATGTTTACGCGCAAATTGGCGGCAATGGCGGAACGGCAGTTACGTTGAGCGGGGTGCAAACTCTGACCAACAAGACCATCAGCGGTGCGGACAACACCTTGACTGTTGACGGAACGGTGCCTGTTGGTTTTAGGACCATCCCTCAGAACAGCCAAAGCGCAGCCTACACATTGGTCCTTGCTGACTCGGGTAAGCACATTCTTCATCCGTCCGCTGACGCCAATGCTCGGACGTTCACAATCCCAGCCAACAGCAGCGTGGCTTACCCTATCGGGACGGCGGTTACTTTTGTGAACATGACAAGCCAAGTGGTGACAATTGCAATCACTACGGACACGTTGACGCTCAGCCCCGCTGGCACCTCCGGTTCACGCAGCTTGGCACAGTACGGCTCCGCCACGGCGCTGAAGATCGGTTCTACGCAGTGGCTCATTTCTGGGAGTGGTCTGACATGAGTGGCGCACTTCAAGCTGTTTTTCAGAACCAGCGTTCGTTCGTGCCGCCAACGTATAACGTTGAGTACCTTGTCGTTGCTGGCGGTGGTGGCGGCGGTGGCGGTTCAGGTGGCGGCGGTGCTGGTGGTTATCGGTCAGGCACTGGTTTCTCTGTAACACCCGGCACTGGCTATACAGCAACGGTCGGCTCAGGTGGGGCGAGTGGTAACAATAGTAACCCTCCGGGAATTGGTAACAATTCTGTTTTTTCTTCTGTTACATCAAACGGCGGTGGCGGCGGGTCAAGGCAATATGAACCAACATCTGGGGGGTCTGGGGGCGGCGGGAGAGCAGGCTTAGGCGCTGGAGGGTCGGGTACATCCGGGCAAGGAAATAATGGCGGCGCTGGCGGCATTGACGGTGGGGGCGGTGGTGGTGGAGCATCTGCAGTTGGCGGCACTGCATATACGGGCGGTCCCGGAGGTAACGGCTCAACTTGGAGCAACGGTTCTACATACGCAGGAGGGGGAGGTGGTGCAGCAAATACTACCGGAGGCGCTGGCGGCACTGGCGGTGGCGGCACTGGCGGTGGCGACGGTGGCACTTCTGGCGGCAGTAGTACTGGCGGCGGAGGTGGAGCAGGAGGCGCACCCTCTTTTGGAGGCGCTGGCGGCTCTGGCATCGTAATCATTCGTTACTTGGGCACTCAAAAAGGCACAGGTGGAACAGTCACATCTTCTGGCGGCTACACCTATCATACCTTCACATCTTCTGGGACGTACACAGCATGAGCCAGTTTGCCCAAATCAACGAAAACAACATTGTCCAGCATGTGCTGGTCATTGACCAAGCCGAGATCGACACAGGCATCTGGGGTGACCCTGCCGGTTTTGTGCAGACCAGCTATAACACACGGGGTGGCATCTATTACATCCCCAACACCAGCACGCCTGACCCAGACCAGTCCAAAGCCTTCCGCAAAAACTTTGCTGGCATCGGCTACACATGGTTGCCTAACGGACCTGAAGGGCCGGGTTTTACGGCCCCGAAGCCGTACCCGTCATGGGTTATGAACAGTTTTTCATATTTGTGGGAAGCACCCATACCAATTCCTGTGCCGAACAATCCTCCGTTTTACGTTTGGGATGAAGCCACATTGTCTTGGGTTCTTGCACCGTAAAATCACATAAAGGAAAAATATGTCAAGCACCTTCTCCAATCTTAAGTTTGAGTTAATCGGTAACGGTGAGCAGTCCGGCACTTGGGGCACAACGACCAACAGTAACATTGGCACTGCTATCGAGCAGGCCATTGTGGGCATGGCAACGCTGGACTCTGGCGACTTTGCTGCCAACATCTGCACGTTAACGCTGACTAACACCACCGCAGCTCAGGATGCACGAGCTCTGTGTTTAAACATTGCCTCCGGTGCGGTATCCGCAGCAGGCACGGTTAACGTCCCGGCTATTCAGAAGCCCTACATTGTCATCAACGGCTCCAGCTACACAGTCACCGTAAAAGTCTCTGGTTTGACCGGGGTGGCGGTTCCTGCTGGCACCCGCACGGTGGTGTACAACAACGGCACAGATGTGGGCACTCAGCTCAACTGGCTTAACTCTTTGGTTTTGAGTACTGCACTGCCGGTGACCTCTGGGGGTACGGGTACTTCAACTCCCGCTTTGGTGGCTGGCGCAAACGTAACTATTACGGGAACATGGCCAAACCAAACAATTGCAGCCGCATCCCCCGGAACCGGCACGGTGACTTCGGTTGGCGGCACGGGTACGGTTAACGGCATTACTTTGACGGGAACCGTGACAAGCTCCGGGAACTTAACTCTTGGTGGGGCGCTGACCGGGGTCAATTTGGCTTCGCAGGTTACTGGCACCCTTCCAGTTGCCAACGGCGGTACAGGAACAACCACACTGACTGGGTTGACCATCCCCCAAGCTGTGCTTGCCCAGCCCGTTATCACGCAGAACGTGCAGGTAATCGGCACAAACACCACGGCAGTGGCTTCGCGCGTCTACGTGCTCACGGCCTCCTTAACTTTGACCCTACCCGCCTCCCCATCGGCGGGTGATTGGGTGGCAATTCAAAATAGTTCGGGTACGGCCACAGCAGTAATTGGTCGCAACAGCAGCAACATTATGTCGTTGGCTGAGAATATGACGATTGACAACACCACTGCCAGTTTGACGCTGGTATATGCCGATGCAACTCGCGGGTGGGTTATTTCGCTATGACCACAACGTACAGTTTTGAAGGCTGGCTGACCGGCGAACGGTTGGCCCCGACGCACAACGTGGAGCATGCCCGAGATGGGTTCTTGCACTGCGTGGACACCACAGGTCAGTCGTGCGTGCTGGTGCTTCCTGCCAAGCCGCATGACGGCTTTAAGCTCATCGTGCAGGACAAGTTCTCAAGCTGGGAAGAAAGCCCCTTGGTGATCCACCGAAACGGTAGCAAAATCATGGGTATGGAAGAGCACCTGAAGTGCGACCTGAAGAACCAAGTGTTCGCGCTGGTCTACGTTGCCGCCTTGCAGGATTGGGTGGTAACGCTGGATTTGAAAATTAACAAGTCAAGAAAGGACTGATATGAGTTCACTATCGCAATTTGCGCCGTTTGCTGGCGGGGGCCTGAAGAGTTTTCAAACAGGTTATCTTTCTGCAAGCTTGAGCAGTAGTAGCGGAGAAGATGCGACTTATTACGACGTTACCTTAAGTGCGGTCACTACTGCAAAAACGATTACAGGGTTTCAAGGCGCTGCCGGAAGTAACAACTATGGGTTTTATTCGGGGTATGGCGGTGAGGCTGCGGCCGTCGTAACAACACGCATGACTTCAACCACAAATTTGCGCATGGCATCCCGTGATGCTGGCTACACCTTACGCGGTCGCTGGCAAGCTGCTGAAGCAAACTAAGGAGCACACATGAGCTACTACTACGCACAAATTAATGACACCAGCAAAATTTGCGGAGGCGTCTCCCAACTTAGCGGCTTTGTTGACGCTTCAAACATGATTGCCATTACGCAGGAGCAGTACGAATCCACTTCCTTGGTGGGCCAGCAATATGATGCTGCAACGCAAACATGGGTGGTTGTACCGCCTGCGCCAGCGCCAGACACATGGATCATTACGCGCAACGCATTCCAGAACCGTTTCCCGATGACGGCCAACGGCGTGAGCACCAAGTACGACTTGATGACCCTGTTCTTGTCCGACACTGGCTATGCGGCATCACTTGGCGTCACTGGCTCTGACCTGTACAGCTTGCGTTCAATCATCATCACAGGCAACAACCGTTTGGGTGTGGTGACCAGCGTGAACCTGCAAGCACAGGAGACCATCGACTACGTGAACATGACCACAAATGTGGCGTTCCCCGAAGTCTTCCGTTTGACCACAGACGAGGCCAATACTCTGTTGACTACACCTGCTGCGCCCAACGAACTTCCATAAGAAGTAAGCCATGGCAATACTTTCAGACATCATCACACCGACCAACGTCCTGACTGCGACCAATACCCAGACGGTCACAAACAAGACGTTTAGCACCGGCACATCCTTCTCTGCCAGCTTTTCAGTCACTGGTACAGGCTACAGCCCCAACATCACGCTGACAGACGCTGCTACAGTGGCGTGGAACACAGCTTTGGGCCAAGTGGCCACCTTCACTTTTGTATCAACCAACAGGACCGTTGGAGCGCCCACAAACCTCGTCAACGGCGGTTTCTACGCACTGGCTGTGATCCAGAACGCTGGCTCTAACACCCTGACATGGAACAGCGTGTTCAAGTGGGCTAGTGGCGTTGCACCAACACTGTCTACTGCGGCAGCGGCACAAGACTACTTTGTGTTCCGCAGCAACGGCACAAACCTCTATGAGCAAGGCCGTTCACAGGGGGTGGCATGACCTTTCCCGTACTCTCGGCTGGCACAAGCGCCTACAACCTGCAACGCAGTTTGCGGTTTCGCAGCAGTGCGTCTGCGTATTTGAATCGAACACCTGCAAGTGCCTCAAATCGCCGCACTTGGACATGGAGTGCGTGGGTTAAGCGCGGCACTTTTGCCAACAACTATTCAGCTTTGTTTTCTGCTGGCGCTGATGTGAACAACTTTAACGAGTTGCGGTTCACTGACTTAAATAGCGGGGTGTTTGACTTTACGTTCGTTACTGGCGGAGCGGACACAGCGCGTATCACTACTACACCCGTTTACCGTGACCCTTCCGCTTGGTATCACGTGGTTGTCGCGCTTGACACGACCCAAGCCACCGCAGCAAACAGGGTGAAGATTTACGTGAACGGGGTGCAAGTCACATCGTTGACAACCGCAACATACCCAACACAGAACTCGACTTGGTACGTGAACGCAGCGAACGCTCACGGTTTGGGCGCAACCGTTGCGGTTGGTCGTTACTTCGACGGCTACTTAACCGAAGTCAACTTCATCGATGGTCAAGCCCTGACACCCAGCAGCTTTGGTTCAACCAACGCTGTCACTGGCGTATGGCAACCAGCACGGTACACAGGCACATACGGCACAAACGGGTTCTACCTGCCGTTCACCAACACCACCAGCACGACCACGTTGGGCAACGACTTCAGTGGCAACAGCAACAACTGGACAACAAACAACATCAGCCTGACATCGGGAGTGACCTACGACTCCATGACGGATGTGCCGACACTGACCAGCCCGAATGCGGCGAACTTTGCGGTAATGAACCCGCTGGACAACGGTGGATTGACTATCACTGGAGCAAATTTGGATTCCAGTCGTGCAACAGCATCGTGGTTGAGCGACAGATGCACATTTGGTTTAAGTAGCAGCAAATGGTATTGGGAATTTACGGCAACCAGTGTTGTTGATGTCAGCAATGGCCACATGTTGGCTTTAATGAAATCAACCGCAAATCTTGGAAGCTATCCCGGCGGCGATGCAAATGGTTGGGGGTATTTTTCAAGCAATGGTCAGAAATACACCAATGGCGCTGCGGGCGTTGCCTACGGATCGTCATGGACAAATGGCGATGTAATTGGCGTTGCTTTTGATGCAGACAACGGAACATTGGTCTTTTACAAAAACAACGTCAGCCAAGGAACGGCCTACACTGGTTTAACAAACGGTCCATATTTTCCAGCACTTGGTTTATTTGGAACGGCTACTGGTTCATTCAACTTCGGTCAGCGCCCCTTTGCCTACACACCGCCAAGCGGCTTTGTTGCGCTCAACACGTTCAACCTGCCAAGCTCAACGATCCAGAACGGTGCGGGTTTCATGGCGGCTACGCTGTACACGGGCACGGGTTCAGCACAAAGCATTTCTAACGCTGTTGGCTCTGCGTCATTCCAACCCGATTTGGTGTGGCAAAAAGCCAGAGCAGAAGTTGCAAGTAACAGATTAGTTGACTCGGTTCGAGGAACTTCTAAAGTCTTGTACTCCAACAACACAAACGCAGAAGCCACAACATCAGGTGTTGTTGATTCTTTTAACAGTGGTGGATTTACTGGCGGTGGAAGCGATGTTGTTACATCAGGCTACACTGCCGTTGCTTGGCAGTGGAAAGCCAACGGCGCAGGTGTTACCAACACTTCTGGCTCCATCACCAGCACAGTCAGCGCCAACACGACCAGCGGGTTCAGTGTGGTGACGTACACGGGTACAGGAGCGGCAGCTACTGTGGGGCATGGCTTGAACGTTGCACCTGCCATGGTTATTGCCAAAAGTCGAAGCAATGCTGGAGGCGATAGCGGGATTTGGGTTGTTTACCACAAGAACTTATCAGCACCATCGTACTTTTTGTACTTAAACCAGACCAACGCCGAAACATTTGCAACTACCGTCTGGAACAACACCGCCCCTACCTCCACGGTATTCAGTATTGGCTCTGCAAGCGGATCAGGCACGGCTTCTACCCATGTCGCTTACTGCTTCACACCCATTGCAGGGTTCAGCGCCTTTGGCTCTTACACAGGCAACGGCAGCACAGATGGCCCGTTCGTCTACACGGGGTTCAGACCACGGTGGTTGATGATAAAACGCACGGATACAACCAGCGATTGGTACGTTTTTGATTCGGCAAGAAATACATTTAATTCTGCAACGCAAATACTTTATCCAAACCTTTCTAACGCTGAAGTTGGGTACACCCCGCCAGCAGGCTTTGATTTACTGTCTAATGGATTTAAGTCCAGAGAGACAGCCATTAATGCCAGCGGTGGCACGTACGTTTACGCTGCCTTTGCCGAAAATCCATTTCGCAACTCTCTCGCACGTTAAGGACCAACCATGTTTGCAATTGTTCAAAACGACACCATCGTCCAGCTTGTGCCAGAGGGTACAGCCTTTGAGCTTGACGGGGTTCAGTACCCTGCCAACTGGTGCAACCTGTCTACCCCCGAGGACAAGGCTGCTATTGGCATGGTTGATGTGATCTACGGTCAAGCACCGTCTGACACCTATTACTGGGTGACGCAAGAAGCGCCAGTGCTGGTTGACGGTCAAGTGCTGGTCAACTACACCTCAACACCCAAGGACTTGGACCAGACCAAGGCCACCTGCAAGTCGCAGATCAACGCTACGGCTTACAGCATTCTCTTGCCCAACGATTGGATGGTGGTCAAGGCCACTGAGACAGGTGAGCCAATGGCCCCTGCATGGAACACATGGAGGCAGTCGATCCGCACAACAGCCGAGGGCTACGTTGCCGCTATCATGGCTGCTGCTGACATGCCAGCCCTTGAGGCTGTAATGAGCAACATCACTTGGCCCCACGACCCTGATTACGTGGAACCCGTACAAGAGCAAATCCAGCCATGAAAGACTGGGCTGTAGCATTTATTGCCGCAGCCCTCATTCTTGGGCTGGCCCTGTGGTGCGCCCGCATTTTTATTTGGAGTTTTTATGGTTGACCTTACCAAAGCCATTGGAGCCGTCGCCGCCAGTGTCGCTGCGTTAGGTGGCAGCTATACGCTTGCTGACAAGTTTGGTGTGTTTGACAGGGCCATCATTGAATGGTCGCCGGAGAATTTCAAGATCGTGGCAGAGGCTGGACAGCCCATCACTGTCACGGTTGCGCGGATCAAGAAGCGCGATGACTGCTCTGTTGAAAGTTTTACGCCGAGCATCCGTGATGCAGCGGGTATGGTGCATGAGGCAACCACCACTGCAAGCAAGTTCAGCGGCCCAGCAGGGCCAGAGATTGACACGTTTACATACCAGCTCACTATGGTGCAAAAAGAAAAGATTGCCAGCGGCAAGGCAACTCTGTTGGCGACCATCAAATACAAATGTCCTGAAGGGGAGCGCGTTGTGCAGTATCCCCGCCACACCAACCTGAGTTTTGAATTGAAAGGCTAAAACGATGGCACAGTTTGAACCTGCTTTTGAACTTATGATGGTTGACGAGGGCGGCTACGTCCTCCACGAAGTTCCCGGCGACACCGGGGGCATGACCTATGCGGGTATTGCCCGGAACAAGAACCCGCAGTGGCCCGGATGGGCGCTGGTGGACAAGAAAGAGTTTGGCGGCTCCCTGACCCCCATGGTGCGCGAGTTCTACCGTGTGGAGTTCTGGGACAAGATGCGTGGCAACGAGATCAACAACCAAGACGTAGCCAACACCATCTTCAACTTCGGTGTAAACGCAGGCATGAGCATGGCTGTAAAGCTGGCGCAGCTTGTGGTCGGGGCAACACCTGACGGCGGCATCGGTGCAAAGACGGTTGAGCGTTTAAACCAAATACCTGATGGCCAGCGGTTTAAGGAGCAGTACGCTTTGACCAAGATCGCTCGGTATGTAGAGATTTGCAACAAAAACCCGGTGCAGGTCAAGTTCTTAAAGGGCTGGTTAAACCGCACATTGAAGGGGCTTAAATGAACTTACTTGGCGTTGGATCAATCATTGAAGCGGTTGGCAAGGTTGCCGACGACCTGATCACCACTGATAAAGAGCGGATGGAGATGGAGGTTGAGCAGCGCAAGCTCGACCTTGAGGAAAAGCGCATCGACCAAGCCACCGACCTTGCCCAGATCGAGGTCAACAAGGTGGAGGCTGCAAGCTCCAGCATCTTTGTGTCTGGCTGGCGTCCTGCCATTGGCTGGATCGGCGTTGCAGCAATGGGTTATCAGTTCTTGGCCTACCCGCTGTTTCAGTGGGGCTGGAAATGGGCGCAGGCTACAAGTTGGATTCCTGCGGGTTTGGAGCCCCCTCCGGTACTGGACGCAGACCAGCTCTGGGTGATACTATCAGGCATATTGGGCATCGCTGGGATGAGGTCTTTTGAGAAAACCAAAGGCGTTGCCAGCAAATAAAGGTTGCCCATGCCGCTAAAGAAATTGCTATTTCGCCCCGGAGTCTCGCGTGAAAACACGCGCTATCTGTCGGAAAATGTCGGCCCAACTGGGGTTAACGGCGCATATTCGGCTGGCTGGTACGACTGCGATAAGGTGCGTTTTCGGTCTGGCTCTCCTGAAAAGATTGGCGGCTGGGAGCGCATCTCGGCTAACTTCTTCCTTGGTGTATGCCGTTCCATGTGGAACTGGATCACTCTGGGTGGGGCCAACCTGCTGGGTGTTGGAACTAATCTTAAGTTTTACATCGAAAACGGTGGAGCCTACTACGACATCACTCCAATCCGTGCATCCAGCACCATCAACAACAACCCGTTTGTAGCCACGCTTAGCTCCAGCGTCATCACCGTCACAGACACCGCGCACGGCTGCTTGACCGGGGACTTTGTGACTTTCAGTGGTGCTGTTGGCCTTGGCGGCAACATCACGGCGGGCGTTCTGAACGCAGAGTACCAAGTCACCGTAATAGATGCAAACAGCTACACCATCACCGTTTCTGCTGTGGCCAACGCTACGGACGTATCAGGCTCTCCCGGTGGCGGCGCATCTGTGGTGGCTGCATACCAAATTAATACGGGCTTCGAGTACGCAGTTCCTCTCGTTGGCTGGGGCGCTGGCGGCTGGGGCGCTGGCCCATGGGGTACAGGCACCTCTTCGTCGGAGGCTATTCGGTTGTGGAGTCAGTTTAACTTTGGTGAAGACTTAATCTTTGGGCCAAGAGGTGGGGCTATTTATTACTGGGATTCTTCGGCTGGCACAGGCACTCGGGCCGTCAATTTGACCACCATAGGGGGCGCTTCGGATGTTCCTACGGTACAGAACTTTTTGCTGGTCTCGGATGTCAGTCGTTTTGTGCTGTGCTTTGGTTGTAACGATCTTGGAAGCGCCACACAAAACCCAATGCTAATCCGCTGGTCTGACCAAGAGGATGCAGCAAACTGGACTCCCGCAGCAACAAACCAAGCTGGCAGCTTGCAGCTATCTCGGGGCTCGGAAATCATCACAGCCATTCAGTCGCGCCAAGAGATTGTGGTGTTTACAGATAACGCTGTGTATGCGCTTCAATACCTTGGGCCACCTGCTGTCTGGGGTGCAACCTTGCTGGGCGACAACACCTCCATCGTCAGTCAGAACGCCGTCACGATTGCCTCTGGCGTCACGTTTTGGATGGGTGTGGACAAGTTCTACAAGTATGACGGTCGGGTCCAAACTCTGCGCTGCGACCTGCGCCAGTACATTTTTTCTGACCTTGATAAAAACCAGTACTCACAGGTGTTCGCGGGGACCAACGAAGGCTTCAATGAGGTCTGGTGGTTCTACTGCTCGGTAGGCTCTGACGCGGTGGATAAGTACGCCATCTACAACTACCTTGAAGACATCTGGTACTACGGCGACATGGCCCGCACTGCGTGGCTGGATTCTGGCTTGCGGGACTACCCAATTGCTGCCACGTACCTGAACAACATCGTAAACCATGAGTCAGGGGTTGATGACAACTCCACAGCCACGCCAACTGCAATTGCTGCGACGATCACCTCTGCGCAATTTGATCTGGATGACGGGCACAAGTTTATGTTCCTGTGGCGCGTCCTACCGGACATCACCTTCCGTGGATCAGAAGCCGCAGCTCCCACAGCCCAGATGTACATGCAGCCCCTGAAGAACTCGGGCTCTGGTTATACCGACCCCCCTTCAGTTGGCGGAGAGAACAACCGACCAATCACGCGCACGGCTGTGCTGCCAATTGAAGCGTTCACTGGACAGATTTACACGCGGGTCCGTGCTCGGCAGATGTCTGTGAAAGTGGAAAGCACCGACCTTGGTGTGACATGGCAGCTTGGCGCTCCTCGCCTTGACCTGCGTGCTGACGGATCGAGGTAGCCATGGGAATGTTTAGCCGCGTAACCCCGCCCCGCCCAACCGCTGCGCCACAGCAGTACACCATGGCATTCATGGACCAGATGCAGAACATCTTCAACTTGTTCTTCAAGCAGATAAACGCTGTGCAGCCAATTAACATTGCCAGTTTAAACATTGACATTGACACCCTGCCGACTCAAGCGGACTTGGCCAACCTGCGCGTGGGTGATATTTATCGGGACAGCACGGCGTCCAACGTATTGAAAGTGAAGGTCTGATATGGCAAACCCATGGGACGAGGCATATTCCCAATATGCCAATCAAGCTCAGTCAGGAGATATAACTGCCGATTTCATCCGCAAAACATATGGCGGTCTTGAAGGCGGCAAGTCCGAGAAAGGCAACTCGTTTGCTGACCGGGTAATTGCCATCCACCAAGAGTTGGAAGACCAGAAAAAGAAATATAAGGTGCCAACCTCTGCTGGCAAGATTGGCGAGGCTGACACAGTTTGGGATACCGCCTTCCGACTGGCAGAGACCGGGACGGATTCACTGTACGACCTTGGGCAGCGTCAAAAGGAGGTTGTTGGGTATGAAGGCGAGGGCGGCGGCACATATACGGCGCTTGAAAACGAGCTTTACCACAAGCCCACAGGTGCAACTGTCACCATGCCCAACCATGGGTTTAAAAACGAATACCGCTTGCAGTTTGCCCCGGACGGAACACCAATACCCTATTCCACAAACCAGCGGAGTGATTGGGTTGAGTTTCGGGATGATTTTGCAAGGCCCGCCGCATCTTTTATAGGTTCATTTATTCCCGGTGTTGGCCCTTATATTGCCGCCGCCAACGCAGCCTATGCAGCCTCCAAGGGTGATTGGGAGAAGGCTTTGATGTCTGGCTTGGCCGCAGCAATTCCTCTGTCTGGACAGCTTGGCGCATCAGCAAGCACGGCAGCAACCCTGCAAACCGTGCAAAAGGCAGCTTCAGTACTCAAGGCGCTGGAAGATAAAAATTTGTTAGGTGCTGCGCTCGGTGGAGCCGACTTGGCCGGAGTGTCGGAGGTTGCCGGTTTTGATATGAAAGACATTAATCAAGCAGTGGGCATGGTTACGGCGCTTCAAAGCGAAAACCCCATGGCTATCGTCAAAGCTGGTGCTGGGTACTTGTCTAAAGACGGAGGGGGTGATGGCCCCAACTCTAAAGATTTCATTGAGGGCTACTTCGCCCCCGGAGGAGAGGGGTACGTTGCCCCACCCACTTATGCGGCAGACACCCCGGGGTACTTCGATGAGATAACGGGCAACTTTATCCCCGACGAAAACGGTGCCTTGAAATTTGGGGATTTGACCAACGAGACCTCTGGAACAAACCTTGATTCCATGAAGGACTACAAGTACAACCCCGACACAGGAAACTGGACAATGCCTGATGGTACGGAGATTGACACCAGCTACATGCAGAACAGCAAAACACCGCTGACGGGCCAACAGGTCATGAACAATGCTGGCGCAGGGGGTCCTAAAACTCCGGGCGCGCAACCAAAGCCGGGAGCGCCCGGAACGCCACCCAAACAGCAAACACCCAGCTCGGGTGTGGATGTAAACGCTCTGATGTCGCTTCTTGGCGGTGGGCAGCAACAAGCCCCAACGGTTGTGTCGTCTGGTCAGGATAACTCTGCGGACGTACAATTGATGGAGAATATTTTTGGAACCACCTTGTCTGCGCCTCCGGCAGGTGATACCGCTACACAAGCCCGCGAACTTGCGCGGCTTTTAAGGAGCTGATATGCCATGGGTTATTACTGGGTACGATGACGACGGTGAACCGCTTACAGAATGGGTTGATGATCCAGAGACGGTAAGCCCCGTAACGGAAGTCGTCGTGCCTCCCCCCGTTATAGAGCCCAACATCAATCCAGAATATGTTGCGCCCCCGGCCCCTAAGACTACAACTCCTGCGACTACAACCCCTACGGGCGGCGGTGCTGGTACTTGGCAGCAAGACGAGCGAGGGAATTTTTACAAACTTGACGACTCTGGCAACCTGACATTCAAGGATTCCAAGGGAACCGACTTTACGTATGACACCAAAAAAGGCGGGTTTGTAGACAGTAAAGGCAACTTTGCTGGCGACGACGGTGGTTTGATGGGCCTTGTTAAGCAGGGCGGCCAAAAATTGCTGGACTTGTTTAAAGGCACAGATGGAAAAACTGATTGGACCAGATTGCTCTCCTTGGCAGGAGGGTTTGCTGCCGCGAACAAGTCAAATGCTGGACCAGCCCCCACAGGCTACCAAGGCAAGATTCCTAAGCTGACCGCAACAAGCAACATGCTGACTGCGCCTCCTGTGGGTCGTCGTCCCGGCTCGGGCGGCATTAACTACGGCGGTGGTACAACGTACCGCAACGAAAAAGGCGAGGTTGTTTCCTCCAACGAGAAGACCTTGGAAGAGCTGCGTCAGGCTGCCATCAACAACCCGTTCAATCGTGGCTCCACCTATGAGGGTGGTTCTGGTCTGGGTGGAAGCGACATGGCTGAACTAATGGCGTTGCTAAATCAGGGCCAAGCAAACTCCGGCGCTACTACCGGAACTGTAGTTGGCGGCGGAGCAAGCACGGCTGGAACCAAACCAACAGTTGACCAGAACGCAAGGTACAACAGCATCAATGAGTTCTTGCGAACCAACCCCTCGCCAGAGGCGTTGGTTGCGGCTCAAAAGCAATACGGCGTGAGCAACCAAGAATTGGCTGCGGCCAAAAATTACGGTTACCAACGATACGACAGCATAAGCAAGTTTTTGGCGACCAATCCTTCGCCAGAAGCTTTAGCCGCTGCGCAAAAACAATATGGCGTGAGTGATGCCGAGCTGGCCTCTGCGCGTCGATACGCCAATGTGGGCGCTCCTCCCGGTACACCCGGCGTTGACTCTTCACAAGTGGTGGTCGGTGGCGGTGGTTATTCCGACTTTCAGCCCAGTGGCGGCACTAAGGCTGAAGGGTACTCCCGTGACTACAGTGGTAAGGAATTGACGGCCATCCGTGCAGGTTTCTTGGAAAACCGCCAAGACCCGCAAAAAATGATGGAGTTGATGAAACAGTACGGTGTGAGCGTCAACGACATTGCCACAGCCATGGGCGGTGATGTTCAGGGCTATCAAAACATCCTCATGAAGGCCGGTGCGGACCCTTCGTTTGGTGGCATGTCAAGCTATCAGCCTACGGCCAACGACAAGGCATACATCGACCGTATGCTGACCCAGCCTAACCCGATGGGTCAGGGCACGCTGGGCGACATGTACAAGAAGCAGGGTATTGACCCCTATACCGATCCCCGTGTTATTTCGCAAGCGCGTGGGCAGAACACAAACGCTGCAAACCGCGCCAATATGTACGGCGGGATAGCAGGCGCACCCATGGAGCAAATTGCACCGTGGCAAGACCCCAACTGGCGGGCAAAACAAGATGCCGCCGACAAAGCTGAACGTGAGCGTCAGCAGCGCATGGCCGCTCAAGACGCAGCTTCAGGCGTCACCGTGGGCGGCGGGATTGTTTCCGCTCTGCCTCCCGATGTGAACGACTGGGCCAAAACCCAGCAAGGTCAAGCGGCTGGCGGCATAAACAGTGTTTACAACAGCATCAACAAGTTCTTGGCCACCAACCCATCGCAACAAGCGTTGAGCTCGGCCATGCAAGATTTTGGCGTGAATTTGTCAACTCTTGATGCCGCAAGGGCATATGCTCCACCAGCCAATCCAGAGCCGGTTGTCGTAGGCCCCGGACCCGCTCCAGAACCCGTAGTCGTCGGCCCCGGACCTGCTCCTGTTGTTGGTCCCGGTCCTGCCCCGGAACCAGTAGTTGTTGGTCCCGGCCCCGCTCCAGAGCCCACTTATACCGCACCAAATCCCCTTGATCCATACGACAGCTATTACTTTACTGGTGCCGCCAAAGGCGGTCTGGTGCGTGATGGCTTCGTTGTCCCTGCTGATGTGGTAAGTCACTTTGGCAATGGAAGCTCTGAGGCTGGCCTGAAGTTGCTGGCCGAGCGTATTGGTGCCACCCCAATCAAAGGTGAAGGCGATGGTATGAGTGACTCCATAAAAACCAAGATTGACGGCGTGCAAGAAGCGCGTGTTGCCAACGATGAAGCCTATGTTTCGCCTGAGAAGGTGAAGGAACTGGGTAACGGGAGCCCTGAGAAGGGAGCCAGAAAGCTGTATGCCATGATGGACGAAATTCGCAAAGCCCGCACCGGCTCCACCGAGCAGGGCAAAGAGATTGACCCTGACAAGTACATGCCCGGTGGCTCCGTGCAGCGTTACGAGGTTGGTGGAACTACAAAAGTTCCAACAGGTGCCACGGGCGCTGAGTCAAGCCTGTCCAACTGGGCTGGTGACTATGTGACCAACATGCTCGGTCAGGGCGCAGCTCTGGCGAACAAGCCATACGAGGCATACACCGGCCCACTGACTGCTGGCGCATCACAACTGCAAAACCAAGCGTTTACACAAGCTGGGAACATGCAAACTCCCGCATCTATCGGGCAGGCAGCTACCACGGCTGGCGGTATTGCATCTCTGGCTCCCGGCGCAGGGCAGTACACCTCAGTGGGTACTGACTTCGGAACAACGCAAGCTCAGCAGTACATGAACCCGTACTTGCAATCGGCGCTGAATCCCGCAATGGAAGAAGCCCGCAGACAGGCTGACATCTCGCGTATGGCTGACGCTGGTCGATTGACTCAGGCCGGTGCATACGGCGGTAGCCGTCAGGCCATCATGGAATCTGAAGGTCGCCGCAATTTGATGGACAAGCAGAACCAGATGCTGACATCGGGCTACTCAACTGCATTTGACAAAGCGCAGCAGCAGTTCAATGCCGATCAGGCCCGACGAATTAACGAGCAGCAGTTTGCCACAACGTCAGGCCTCCAAGGTCTCCAGACCGGCCTTCAGGGCGCACAAACCCAAGGCCAATTGGGGTCTCTTCAGTCGCAAGCCGATTTGGCGGGTCTTACTGCGATATCTGGTTTGGGTGGTGTACAGCGCGGCATCGAGTCAGAGGGCATCGCAGCCGACAAAGCTCAGTTCGAGGAGGCTCGTCTAAACCCATACAAGATGGTTCAGTTCCAGCAGTCGTTGCTTTCGGGACTGCCTCTGTCTGCTCAGTCGTACAGCATGCCGGGTACAAGCAACTTGACTCAGTTTTCTCAAGGCGCAACCACAGTCCAACAGCTCTTGGATATCCTAAGTGGCAAAACAGCAGCCGCCCCAAAACAGTAAGGACAGATCATGAGTCAACCTAGCGCACAAGGCATCGCCTCATTGTTCCGTGGGAACCCAGCACCGCTCCAGCAGCGCATTCAACAGGAGCAGCAAGCCAAGCCCGGTCTGCCCCAAGACTTGCAAAAGCTGATGGCTTTAAACATCGTCACAAACGAAAAAGACGCCATGGCTAAGCAGCAGGCTTTGAGCCAGCTTGCCCAGATGCAAGGTCCGCAAGGGAAGCCGCCCACCGTGATGGAGTCTGTGCAGGAGCAAGCTCGTCAGAAGATGCAGGCTCAGCAGGTTCAGGCTCAGCAGCAACAACAAGCCATGCAGGCCATGGCAAAACAAGCTGGCCCCGGCCCGGTCCCGGAAGGAACGCAGTTTGCCCAAGCGCAGCCCCAAGGCATTGATGAGCTACCAGTAGAGTTTGAGATGGCTGGTGGCGGCATCGTTGCGTTCCAAGAGGGTAAGCGCGTTCCACGCATTCAAGATGAAGTTGGAATTTCTGAAGAGGAGCGAACTCGCCTTGAGCGGGAGCTGTTGATGCGAATTATTGGCGAAGAAGCCCGTAATCCACCACCTCCTAAGCGACCTCCCATGGAGATCACCGAGTCAGACCTATCTAGCATTCCCGGCTTGGAGTCTGGTGATTTATACACTCGTGCGATGCGTGAAGCCACTGGACCCCAGCCGGACAATCGCGCCATGCTGAATGCCTCCGAAGAAAGTGCTGCGCGTAAAAACGCCATGCTGGATCGTGAGCGCGAGAAGGCTGCATCCCGTCCAAAATACGAAACACCTTACGACCGGATGAACCGCCAAAACCGTGGCGAGCCAACCGCCGATGAGCGTCAAGCGCAAGCCGCCCGAGAAGCCCGCATTGCTCAAATTCCCAGTGGTGGAGATGGTACTGTTACAGGCGGTGATCGCGTAGACAGCTCCGAAGCCGAGCGCAGAGTCAAAAACACCCTTCTTGCACTTCCCGGCGCAAGCGCATCTCGCGGCCTCAGTGGTAGCGCAGGCTCGGCTCGCGGGGTTTTGGCTGGAATTGTGGGCTTACTTGGTCTTGATAAAAACAAGACCTCCGTAGAAGCCGCTCCTCAAGAAAGACCGCCATCTCCGGCTGAAGAATCGGGCTACTCTAAAGCAGGCCGCACTGGCGCTCGTCCATATACGCCAGAGCCAAAGCCCGCCGTGAGGTCCTTAGCTGATCAGCAGCGTCAACAAGCGCCACGCCCAGTACCGGCAGCACCGCCTACCGTGCAACAGCAGCCACCCGTTGCCTCGCCACCCGCAAGCGTTACACCGCCAATTTCTGCATTGCAAGCTGAGGCCCAAGCCCTTGATGTCGAGCGCATGCGTGCCGACCCGCAAGCCGCCGCTGCCAATAAAGAGATGATGTACAAGTCTCGGATTGGTGATCCAGACACCACGCAGCGCGACGCAATGATCAAACAGTTGCAGGCAGAGCGAGATCGTCAGGTTGGACCGCAGGATTCGTATGGCCAACTCATGGAATACCTTGGCCAGATCGCAGCCACCCCTCGAGGCATGTCATCGTTTGAGGCTGGCGCTGCCGGCGCCCGTGGCGTGCGAGGCTTGGAAGAGCAGCGTGCCCAGAAGCGCTTTGACCTTGGCTCCAAGATTATTGAGCAAGAGCAAGGCAAGATTGATGCCTCTCGTACATACGCCAAAGAGCTTTACGGCGTTGGCGAGAAAGAGTACGACCGAATCTTCAAAGAAAAATACGATGCCGCTAAAGCTGTTGGCACGAGTGAGATGGAGGCCCGTAAGCTTGCCCAGCAAGAGACGCTTAAATTGCTTGAAATCGAACAAAGGGCTACTGAAGCTCGTGAACGAAATGAAACCCAGATTAGGACTGCAACCATCGGTCAGACGGGCAACTTCAACGAGCAGGCTCGCATCAACAAGATCACATCCTTGAAGCAGCAAGCTCGCAGGGCAACCGATCCGAAGATTGCTGCCGAGCTGATGGCTCAGGCTACAGACTTGGAGGCACTGGTTGGCCGAGGTGGTGGAGGCGCTGGCGTTGCCGCTGATCGTCAGGAGCTTGCGGAATTGAAAGCCCTTCTCAAGAACGCAGAAGAAACCGCTGGTAATCCTATGCTCCCAAAGTCAGCAAGAGATGCCGCCCTTAAGAGAATGGAAGACATTAACAAGCAAATTTCAGGCATGACAAAAATGGGTGCCGGCGCGACAACACCGCCAACAGCGGGTAAAGTACCACCACCTCCACCCGGCTTTAAGTTGAACTGATTATGGCAATCCAAACCGCGACAAACCCACAGACAGGCGAGACAGTTGCATTGGTCGATGGTCAGTGGGTGCCGGTTGGGCAAACTGCCACAAACAACCAAGGGCAAAAAGCCTACTTGGTAAACAACCAGTGGATGACCGACGAGGCCAAAGAAGAAAAGGGCTTCCTGTCTAACATCGGATCGTTGATCTATGAGGGTGGCGAGCGTGCCATTGGCGCTGCCAAGATTGCCCCATCCGTAGTGACCGGAAATGTTGGCGCGGATAAGGCTGCGCTTTTATCTCAGGAGTTAAGTCGCCCTGATGGCGTGCGTCCCGCTGAGTTGGTGGCGGCACAGACTGCATTTAAAGATGAGGCTGCTGCTTTTGAGAAGGCCAAAGGATTCAGAGAGAGTATTGGTCCAGTAGCAGACATGCTGCTTGAGTTTGGTAAGCAGGCCGTTACAAACCCCAAGGGTGCCGCGTACTTGGCGGCTCAAAGCGCGGCGAATATGGCTCCTCAGATCGCAGGCATGATTGCTGGCGGCAAGGGCGGAGCATTGATTGGCTCTGCTGGTGGCCCCGGCGGCGCAGCAATAGGTGCTGGTGTGGGCGCTATTGGTGGCGGGTTTGCTGCCGGCGCTCCGCTGGAGGTTGGCTCTGAATTCATCGGACGTATTGGCGACGCACTTCGTGAGCGGGGCCTTGAGCCGACAGAGGCGAATGTAGCCGCACTGTTGCGCGACACCCCCGCCATGGAGAAGGCGGTCAGCGAGGCTCGCACAAAGGGCATAACAACTGCCTCCATTGACTCACTTATGACGGTTGGTGCTGGTCGATTCGCCACTGGCACACGCCGTGCAGCCATCGAAGCCGCGCGCAAAGAAATGGGTGCCACGGCTGACGCAGCAAAGATTGCGGCCCGCGCAGATGATCTGCTTAAAGCCCGTACCACTGGCCAGAAGGTTCAGTCGGCTGTTGGTCGTGGTGCTGGATCTTTGGGTATTGATGTGGCAGGAGGAGGCATCTCCGAGGCCGCTGGTCAGGCCGCCGCATACGGCAAGGTTAACCTTGAAGATGTTGGCCAAGAGATGCTGGGTAGCCTTGGTGGTGCTGCTGTTGAGATTCCTGCTGCCGCTTATGCAACGGCTACTGACGCCCTCAAAAAGCCTGCCGCCGAAGCGCCGCCCGCGCCCGTCGCTCCGATTACGCCACGGCCAGTCGCAAGGCCCATTGTTACGCCAGAGCCGCCAGCACCGCCAGCGGCCCCTGTGGTTGAGCCAACCCCCACACCAGAGGAGCCACTGGTAAGCGCCGCTCCGGCAGAGCCAGTTGCTCCGGTAGAGCCTCTTGCCCCCGCCGCACAGGCCCCAAAGGCTTCGGAGTGGTCCAATGACTACACGGAAAACCTGCCGCCAGAAGCTGGTTCGTTCTTCCAGAACCGTGACCGCTCTGCGCCTGCGTCCGTTGGTCAAATGCAAAGCATTGCAGCTAACCCAGACTACTCTCGCCTGAGTGTTAACCGTGACTTTGGCTCTGGTGCCCCGGTTGTTATTTCCGACACGCCAATCAGCGATACCCAGTTCGGCAAGGTTGCATACGCCACCGCATCTGATGGCACTCGAATCCCTGTCCGCTACGCTGTTGTAGAGGGCAACGACATCACGCCATCAAACACTTCTGATGGTACAAAGAACCCCGAGTACGGCGACTTGTCCGTATCCGCGATTCGCCCCATTGCCGGTAATGGCCGGGTGGCTGGTTTGCGTGCGGCCTACAGCCAAGGAACTGCTGACAACTACAAGCGCGAGATGATTGAAGACACTGAGCACGGCATTGATGCCGGCGTCATCAGCGGCTTCCAAAATCCAGTGCTTGTGCGCGTGATGCCAAAGTCGAAGGTAACTTCAAACATTGCGGATATCAGCAACATTAGTGGCACGCTGCGCCTGAGTCCTGTCGAGTCCGCAAAGAACGATATCAGCCGGGTTGACTTGGGCGGCCTGACCTTCAATGACGACGGCAGCCCCAACACCAACACGCTGATCCAGTTCGTTCGCTCCATGCCGAAGGATGAGCAGGGTGAGTTGATCGACGCCAAGGGCATGCCCAACACCAAGGCGATTGACCGCCTGAACAACGCAATCTTCTACAAGGCATATGGCAGCGACACTCTGATTGAGCTGTACGCGCAAGCTGCCGACCCAGAAGCGAAGGCTGTGCTCAATGCGCTGGCCAAGGCCGCTCCAAAGATGGCGGCTCTTGATGGCGCTGGCGACTACGACGTGCGGGCCTCGGTGCTTGATGCGGCAGAGATGGCCGTCAATGCACGTAGGTCAGGTCAGAAGCTCAAGGATTACGTACAGCAGGGAATGCTGGGCGCAGACCCGTATGCGCTCAAAGTGCTCGAGATGTTTGCGGATAACAGCCGTTCATCAAAGCGTATGGCTGAAGCGCTGGATCGTCTGGCGACAACTGCTGCCGAGCAGGCAAACGCCTCCGACACAGACATGTTTGGCAATGTTCCGAAGATGCCAAAGGATGACCTGTACAAGGCTTTGGTACTGGAGCCAGAAGCTGAGCCTGACATGTTTACTCCGCCCGCAGCGCCAGTCGCCGCTCCGGCTGAGCCGCAGGCTGCTGCGCCCGCCGTTGCTCCTGCCGCACCTGCAAAGCCCAAGGCCGCAAAACCAGTGGAGCCCAAGGCGCCAGAGCCAACAGAGCCGACCTACGACAAGACGGACAAGCCAGAGTTCACTATTAACAAGCCCATGGAGGAGATTGCCAAAGAAGTTAACGGTATGACCATCCCTCAGATGGCGCAGTGGACTGTTGACAACGCACCAAACGAGGCGGCAAGGGCCATTGCTCAAAAAGTAACTGAGCGCATCAACGAGTTTGCAAAGAGAAAAATCTTTCCAGAAAAGGTGAAGGTTCTCAATGGCGGCGCAAGGTGGAAAAGCGGAACAAGAGGGATGGCCCAAAGTTTCTGGGCCGAAGGCAAAGGCACGCTTGTAAAAATCAGGCTGAATGGACTTGTTGATGGTAAGGCGGACGGTCAGACGGGAACAAGGTATCTGACAATCTTGCATGAGCTTATTCATGCAGCAACATCTGCGCAAATCTACTTAGCGCCAAACTCAAAAGCCATAAACGACCTCAAGGTTCTGTACAAAAAAGTTGACGACAGGATTAAAAAGGACAGGGCTGCCGGTAAGAGCAACTACGCGATTACAAGGATTGATCGCGGCGCAAACATTATGAAAAACCCGGCTGAGCTTATGGCTTGGGGTTTGACCGACTCAGAGTTCCAGAAGTTTCTTGCTGACATCAAGATTGCAGACAAGACCGGGTTTTCAAAGCTGATTGAAATCGTCCGTCAGGTGCTTGGCCTTTCCAAAGACTATGAGAGCGCACTTGACAATCTGGTTAGAACTTCCGAAACAATCATGGGCATGTCGCCTTCGGACGTAGAGCTTGACATGAAGCCCTCTAAGGTTCCTTTGAAGGGCGTCAAGATCAAGGGTGGAAGAATCATCGTCTCGCCCGAGGGCGCTGGCGAAGCAAAGGTTGACGAGGAAGAAAAAGAAAAACCTCTGTTTTTCCTTGACTCTTTTTTCAAAGAGCAGTCTGAGTTAGACCGCAAGCAAGGCTACGCAAACCGATTTAAGAACCCAGTAACTCTGAAAGATGGCTCGCGCTTGTCTGGATTTACCGATCCAAAAACGCAAACCACCTTTCATGGCTATGACAAAAACGGCGAAAGATTTACGCAGCGTGCGGAGTATGTAAATCCAAATGACATCGTGTTCTCCAAGGATGCCAACAAGACTGCTAACAAGGTTCGAGAAGCATTAAAGGATGTCTACGGTACGCCAGACGTTGAGGTTGTAGTCTCCGAAGAGCGCCAAGGAAAGCCGACTCCGACGGAGGCTGGTCAAGAAAACCTCAACATCCTTGATGCAACAGGCATGCAGCTTCAACCGCCTGACCCGGGGCGCATCCAGAAGATCAAGGACATCCTGAAGGCCACTGGCGAGAACCCAGCAATGACGAAGGACTCGGCAAAGAGTGCCGTCAAGAAGTTCTTGGACAAGATGGAAGTTGCAGCCTTCTCCGGCGATGCGGCGTTCAACAACGACATCCGCAGGAACTTGCAGAAGGACTTTGCCGACAACCCAGAGGTGTTGGGTATGCTGCTTGAGGCCAGTCAGTCTCAGGCCGTGCATGCTGACGCCTTGGCTACGCGCTTCATTGTTGATGGCGGCATTGCGTTCGATCCAGAGACCAAGAAGTGGGTCTCCATCAAGCGCGACGACAACTTCATCACTCTTGCCAAAGAGATTGAGAAGACTGCCGAAAAGTATGGCCTAAACAAAGAGCAGGCCGAGCAGATTTCGCACACCTACTTCGTGGCCAAGCGGTTCAAGGACCTGTTGAAAAAGCAGCGCACGCGAGAGGCAGAGATTGACCGACTGAAAGCTGAGCTGGAAGAAGAGAACGCCAACATCAAGCAGTACAAGAAGGACGGCGACTTTGAGAAGCTTCGCACTTCCGAGCGTGCAAAGAACGATATCAGGGCTGACATTGCAAAGCTTGAAAAGGCCAGCGTCCTGATTACCCCTGAGCAGATTGCAATGATTGAGCCCGGCATGAGCTTGGCCAAGAACATGCCCGAGCTGGAAAACATCAGCGACATCTGGCAGGGTATCCGTGCCAACGCTGTGAAGGCCATGATTGACGGCAACTTGTGGAGCCGAGAGTATGCCGAGAGCATGCTGGACAACGCAGCTTACGTGCCGTTCTACCGTGAAGAGCAGCTTGACGAAGGCGGTGGCCCGCAAGAGTTCATCAAGGGCATGCAGGTCAAGGCAGCAGAGTTCCGCCTGAAGGGCTCCAACGCAGCCGTGAACGACGTGTTTGACAACATGGTGCGCTGGACTCAGTACGCCATCAACCGCTCTGTACGCAACCACAAGGCGCTTCAGATGGTTGACCTTGGTACTGAGCTTCAAGTGGGTGATCGGAAGATGGCTGAGAAGGTCGAGAAGATGGACCCCAAGAAGAACACCATTCGCGTGTTCCGTGATGGCGTCCAAGAAATCTACAGCATGGCCGACCCGCTGTACGTGGATGCCTTCTCTGCCATCAGCAACGTGACCATTCCAAGCCTGAAGTTCTTCACTTGGTTCTCAAACGTTCTGCGTCAGTCTGTGGTCTTGTACCCCCTGTTCTCGTTGGCACAGGTCCCGCAGGACGCCTACTCGGCAATGTTTACCTCCGGCTTGAAGACGCGCTACGCCTTGAGAATTCCAGTGCTGGCGGTGAAGGAGTTTCTCAAGACTCTGACCAAGACCAGTGCAACCCACAAGCTGCTTGAGTCGTATGGTGCGACCGGTGTGCGTGACTTCAACGCCACCATCGCTCGTAACGACATCCAGATTGCGGCAGGCTTGAGGGGGTCAAAGGGGGTGGCTGGCAAGGGAATTGAGTTCCTGAGCCATGTTGCTATGGCCGCTGATAACGCTATCCGTCAGGCCGTGTACGAAGCATCCATGCAGCAGGGATTGTCCAAGGGCGAGGCCATTGAGAAGGCATTTGACATCATCAACTTCCGTCGCCGTGGCACGAGCAAGCTGGTGAACTTGGCTGGCCAGACTGTGCCGTTCTTCTATGCCTACATGTCGGTGCAGCGCACGGCGTACAAGGTGCTGACCGGGGTCGGCATCTCGCCGCAGCAACGCAAAGAGGCGCTGATGACTCTGGCCACCACCTCTGGTGCGGTCATGGCCTTGTCGCTCTTCTACACCATGATGAATGGCGGAGATGATGAGTACGAGAAGACACCCACTGCTGTTCGTGACCGCACCTTGAACGTCCCCGGCACCGGTGGTTTCCGCATTCCTTTGCGTCCAGACTTGTTCTTGATGCCCAAGGTTTTGACCGAGCACTTGTACCACCTGATCACCGACACCGGATTTTCCGATGGCGCCAAGTTCAGGAAGTCAGTTGCCGACGGCATTGCCAACGCAGTGCTGAGCCCACAGCCGATTCCTCAAGCCGTGAAGCCAGCTCTTGAGGTGGCGATCAATTACGACTTCTTCCAAGGCCGTCCACTGATTGGGCAGTTTGAGAAGAAGAAAGAAGCTGAGCGCCAGTTCAATGACAACACCTCGGAGTTCTCGAAGATGCTGGGCCAGTTTGGCGTGTCGCCAATTGCGGCTGATCACATGATTCGCGGCATGTTTGGATCGGCTGGTGGTTTGTTTTTGTACACGACCAACTTCATGATCAACAATGATCCTGATGTTCCCCGCCCTGAGCTGTCGTTCCGTGATGCGCTGTCATCCCTCCCGGGCACAAGCGGCTTTGTCACCAAGGCCAGCGAGAACGCGCTCAAGACGGACTTCTACGCCTTGCGAGATGAGGTGGAGAAGACCAAGAGCACCTATAACGACATCAAATTGAGGAGCCCGCAAGAGCTTGAGAAGTTCCTGTCCGACGAAAAGAATATTGCCCGATTGGGTCTAGCCAAAGGCACGGAGAAGATTGGCGAGCAGCTATCAAAGATTCGCAGGGCCGTCAGCCAAATCACCAATGCGCCTGAAGATTTGTACTCCGCATCCGAAAAGAAGGACGCAATCAAAGAGCTGCGCGAAGTGGAAAAAGAGATGCTGAAGTCGGTCAATCTACCCGAATTGCGGAAGCAGGCTCAGATGTAAATTGAATACTTTAGTGACGCGGCAACCAACACGCTTTGGTTGCTTCGTTGTTTTAGTATTCATTTCTCAGCAAAGATCGTCTGGAGGGTTTTGTTCAAAGCGGACAGTTCGTCCAGCTTATGGATGGCCCACATGCGCTTCTGGCCATGGATTCCGTTGAGGTTTCCCATGTGGCAATCTTGGCACAGGGGCATGCTGGTAAACCACTGGCCTTGGTTAATTTCGTGGCAATCACTGGGTCCTGATGCCCCGCACACCACGCAGTCCATTTCCTTGATCCGCGTGATGTGCTCCCGCTCTGATGCGGTGGGGGCCTTCTTGTTTTTGGACTGCATTTAGACGGCCCGCCTTTTAAGCATCTCGTCTGCGTGGTCGAATGCTGCTGCGTGAATGTTGGTAAGACCGTCATCGCTCTCAATGACAGACCTGTCGCCGTAGTAAGCCAATAAGCCCTGCAACGCGAACGCTGCAAAGAAGTCTTGCATGGTCAGCTCTTGTATCGACACAGGGTCTTGCTTGGCCACCACTGAGGCGATGCCTTCAGGTTTTTTTCTTGCCATTGCCGCGCCCCTTCACGTTCTGGTTAACGATCAGCTCTTCGATTTGATCCGACAGTATCTTTGCCAGAGTGTCCTCGTAATAGCCGATGGCTTTGCACAGCTCGTTCTGCTGGATCAGCCGGATGGCATCACGCACGCCTTTGTTGTAGCCGCCATTAAACTCGTCGTCGCCCTCAACAATCAAGGTGATGGCGTCACGCACCAGTGCTGATGCTTTGCGGTTTCCTGCGGCCTCTTTTAGTTTGAGATACACGTCCTCTGGCAGGTGAACCGAGTATGGGATCAGGCGTTTTGTTTCCATGCTTGGAACTCCTCGTTTATGGCCCAGAACTTCTTGGCCTTTTGTTGGTCTTCTTTCAGCTCGGTACGCGACTCGATGTCCAGCTCACCTTTGAGCCACTCAATAACATCGGCCTCTTTCATTTCAAAGATTTGTTCTTTGCCGTGAAGGTACTGGGCGAACTGTTTATCGCGGCACAGAATGCCTGCGGTGCGAACAGGGTCACGGTGGTATTCCGCATCCCTGCTCATTGGTTTGTTCTCGTCGTTCAATCTCACCATGACTACTTGATACCTTGCGCCCACATAGTCCCTCATTAGGTCAACGGGCAGTTCATCTGGATGGATATTCAGGGTCAAAATATGACCCGTCTTATCCTGCTTCATGGCAATCTTGACGGCTTCAAATTGGAGCGTCTTGACGGCCATGGTCAGAAGGGCAAATCACTGTCGTCTTCAAAAAGTACTGGCGCTGGCTTGGGCGCTTGGCGGCGTTCTTCCTGCGGCTCAGCATCCTTGCGGCCACCTTGCAGTGCAACGTCGTTCACGCGCACATCCATGGTCTTGCGCTTCTCGCCGTCCTTGCTGATCCACTCGCGCTCGGACACGGAGCCGGTCACTGTGACGGCTTGGCCTTTGGTGAGGTACTGAGCCAAGGACTCTGCACGCTTACCGTACAGACCGCAGTTCCAGAAGATGGCCTGCTTGTCTCGCCCGCCTTGGTTGTCAGCAACAGAGAAGTTAGCAATAGGGTCGCCGTTGGGCAGGTACTTTACTTCGGCATCTCGTGTCAGAGTGCCAGCGATGATGAGGGTGTTCATGTTGCTTCCTTTTTCAAACTTTGTTTTCGTCGATTCGATGGTCTCCGCACCAGTCGGTCATGTAGACAACTGGATAGCCATTCATTGTTGGAGCGTGGCGACGGCATCGGCCAGCCTGAGCCAGTGGGTTGATGTCCGAGTTTGAGGTGCCAATGCGTTGCTTAGGCACATACCAAATGCAGGTCATGCACTTCATGCCCTTGTCGCGGTATGCCCAAGGATCGCCAGCAATAGTGCCTGTGGCTTGTTTCTGTTCGATGACGTCCGCCATCATTTTGGCGTTTCGGCCAAGCATCTCTTCGCGAGCAACCTCGCGGTATTGGCCGGCAATGTTTTGCTCGCTCATGCTGCTTCCTTGTGTTGTGCGCGTGCGGCTTTAAATTCAGACATCAGAACGTCGTATGCAGTGGGGGAGCCACTCTTCACTTCGTCGTAGATGTTGCGGTTGGTTTTAAAAATGTTCATGACTTGCTCTTCGGTCTTGGCCTGCTCAAGCTGGAGCATGGTTGCGTCGATGATCAGTTGCGACCACTCGCCGTGATCGCCGTCTGGCTTTGCCACAACCTTAAGCTGCCACTCGGTGTCTTTACCTTCGATCTTGGTGGGTGCTTTGGCCGCTGGGGCTGCGGGTTTGGCTGGCGCTGGTTTTGGTTTGGCCGCGCTGTTGCCGTCGTCATCTTCCGGTGCGATTCCACAAGCCGCCATCAGGCTGTATCGGCGTGCATAGGTCAGTGCGCTGCCGTAGCCCTGTGCGTCATGCTTGGTGGCTGGGACGTGCAGTTTGCCGCTGCTGATTTGCTCACCAGAGGAGTGGATGAAGATGGTCTCCACGATCACGCCATCAGTGCATTCGTGCGTGGGCTGCATCAAGTAGATGTCGTTGTTGTTCAGTGCATCAATGACGGCCTCGACGCAGGCAGACAGGTCTGCGTAGCGGCTACGGAACGCCGGGTTGGTGCTGGTCTTGAGTGCTGGCCCAAACTCTTTCTGAGCCTTGACCAGTGCTGCTGCGATATCTTTCATTGGAAGTCCTTACGTTGTTCTCTGTTGTCTGGGTGAAGAAGCCACTTGCTACCAAGCAGCTCAATGGATAGCTTGCGTTTTTCTTCGTTGCGTTGCTGCATGTAATCAATCATTTCTTGCGTGATTGGCCCATGAAAAGGGCTGGCGCTGATTGGGTCCACGTCAAATGATTGGAAAAATTCTTTGATTCTCATGCTGATACCTCCAAAACGTGTGGCGGGCGTCCGGGGCGTTTCTTTGGGCTGCCGTCCTTCTTTATTCCCCATGGTGCGTCTCCCGTTTTGACAATCTGGATGCGATGTTTGGTTGCTTTGTTTTTCAACCACACAACCTCAATCTCCAAGTCTCTGATTTTGCTCTTCAGGTCCTCAATGGTCATCCATAGTACGGCCTTTTCTTTGCTAGAAATAAACATGATGTGTCCTTATCTAAACCACAGCCACACGCCGTGAATGATTCCTATTGGGAACATGATTGCACCCGCCAGAAGGAAGCCCCACAGGCCCTCGCTGAAGCAAGTGAAGATGTGATTGAACCAAGCCGCGAGGCAGGTAAGTCCGATGATCCAGCCCATGGGGTGCTCCTTTTAAACGTCGAGTTCAGACTGAGCGGAATCGCCATAGGCTTCCACCTTGGTGCCGTTTCGGAGTTCTAATACCAGATCATCTTGAGATGCAACCCGGGCAGTAAATGCCGACTTGGCGACATGTGTGATGGCTTGTGATGCCACGGTGGCGCGTACCAGACGATTGGTGCCGTCTTGTGTGCTGACGATATAGATGCGTGTTGCTGTTGCCATGGTGTTACTCCTTGTTGGCTTTTGTGGAAAGATACGTTTGGTGTTGTTGGCAGTACGGCGCTACTTGGCAGAAGCTCTCGCAGCGTGTACGCCCTCCTTCTCTTACTTCGATCAGGAACTTTTCGCTCTTCTTGGCTTTTTCTGTTGCGGCAGCCAGAGCCGTGTCTGCTGCTTCGCTTGTGTCGTGAACGCTCTTGGCTCGGACGTTGCCATCCTTCTTGAGCGCGTAAGTGGTTTGCTTCTCCCACATTTCTTCTGATGTGCAGTTGGGCATCTCGCCGTCAGTCTCCATCTCAAAGAGGGCGTCACCATGCAGTGAGATGCGGCTGCGCACATAGGCTTCGCGCTCGGCAAACGGCCACAGAGGGATGTCAATCACTACGATGGGTGCCTTGGGGTAGCCTTCCTTGTGTTGGGCCTCCCTGCGGCTCCAGTCGCGCACGATGGCCACGATCTGCAACTTGGTCACGGGAATGCCCTTGGCCTTCTCAACAAGGTACGCATAGCTGTTGAGCTGGTTGTGCCAGTCCTTCTTTTCCTGCATTGCAGCCCATGCGCTGGTCGTCTTGTAATCGGACACGGTGATGCCGTCTTCAGAGATTTCTTGCAAGTCGATTGCACCGCTGATACGCATGCCGTCCAGCTCGACGTGGATGCGCTCTTCAACGACGTGGGTGTCGCCCTTGCCGTGCTCAAGGATGTTGTGGATGGCGGTGCCAAAGATGGACCAAACCATGTCGGCTGCGTCCTCGGTCAAGTCTTCCCAGTGCTTGCGCTTGAGCTGGACGATGCGCGGGCTGTTGAGCAGCTCGGTTACAGACATGTTGGCCTTGCCTTTGCTGTACTGCGGGCGTGCGATCACGTTGAGGATCGTCTCGGGCATGCCGAAGTTATTTGTCAGCTTCATCTTCGCGCTCCATTGCCATGGTCTGTTTGTGAACCGACATGAACAGGCCCACAGCATCATGCAAGGACATGCCCATGGCGCTTGTAAATGAGGACAGCAAGATGGCTGCCGCTGTGGCTGCTGTGCCACCCGTGTTGTCCGCCTCCTTCACGATCAGTGGGCCAAACTTGTTGGAAATCCGCACTGCATCAAAAAGGATGTCGATTGATTTGCTCCGTTCGTTTTCAGTCATTTTTTCCTCCTAGTGCGTTTTGAAGATCTTTGTTTTTCACGTTCATCATTCCCGCGAGCATTGAAATCTTTGCCTGAGCATCTGCGTTCTTTGCCCTGCCGGCATCGGTTAGCATTTCTGCCTTTGTAAAGCTGACGGACATGGCCATCTTCTTCATCTCACGACCGATTGCTTTGATGCCGGTGTTCACTGCGTACTGGGTCTGCGACTCTGGCTCAATGACTACGTAAGAGCCCTTGTTGTCAGACGCCAAGAGCATGCAGTGGGCAGTCAACAGGATGTCTTTGATCTCTGATGTGCATTGCAGGAGCTCGAGGTCATGTCGGCGCACATCCTCAATGCTCTCTGGTGGCCGCACATTGCAAAGCTCAGAGATGCGCTTTCTGCTGATGGTGCTGCCATAGGTTAGGCCCTCATCAATCAGAATCTTGACGGCCTGTTTCCAAGCCGGGAACAGTGTCATTTCTTGCATCAAATGAACTCCACATTGAAACGGCCAAAGCGTGGGCGGTAGTCGCCCAAACCAATCAGGGCTCCAGCATCTTGCACAGCCTTCTTTACTTCGTTGAGGTTGACCACTTCTTCGTTGACAACGATGGTTGCATTCAGAGACCACTTGCGAAGGATGGGGCGGTAGCGCATGATCTTTGCCATGCCAACCTTGACACCACGGCAGTCAATGTGCTCTGGGTCTTCCCATAGTTGCTCGGGAGTTTTCTTGTCGTACCCCGTAAACGTAAGCTCATCTTCCAATACCTGCACGCCCTGCTTGAACTTAACTCCGAGCTTTTGCAACTTGGCTGCGGCGATCAGGCACGCATCGAGGTTCTGTGCTGGCAAGAAGAAGCCAACGTCCTTGCGCCAGTAGCAGCCGCCGATGAACTCACTGCGCGCGATGGCAGTGTGGTCGTCGTCTGTTTTCTTGCGCTTGCTGGTCAGCTCTTTGTGGGCCTTTGCAAGTGGGTCAAGCGGGTTAGCAAAGCGGTCCGAGTGCATGAGAAAAGGAGCCTTGCCTGTTAATTGAACTGCGATTGTTTTCATGATGTTTCCTTTGGTTAATTGATGCACGCTTTGCATCGAAATGACACCTCATTGAAGTGTCATGACGCTACATTAGCCCCTGCCAATCCACGCCCCTCCTAGCCATTCCCGGCGTGTCCAAGCCACTTGGTGTTGCCACCGAGATGAACCCTCAATGAAGACTCATAACGCTGTTAACAGCCCTTGTTTTACCCAGAATTTCCATGCCCGACCCCGCCCCGCCGCACCGTGGCAGGCCAGTCCAAATGGTGTTGCCACCGGGTAGCCACCTTTGCAAGTGACTAACCACTGTTAACAGCCCATGCCCCAGCCTTCCACACCCCTCCTAGCCGTGCCGCTGCCAGCCCTTCCATTTTGGTGTTGCCACCGAAATCACCTCTCATGGAAAAGTGATCCCGCTGTTAACAGCCCTCGCCGTGCCTTTGCCGACCGAGCCTGACCGCACTGCTCCGAGCCACAACCACGCCACTTTGGTGTTGCCACCGAAAAGCACTCTGTAAAAAATGCTTCCCGCTGTTAACAGCCCATACCAGTCCCCGCCTCTCCTCGCCGTGCCGAGCCTTTCCCGACCGTGCCGTCCGATTGGTGTTGCCACCGAAATGACCTTTCATTGAAAAGCCATGACGCTGTAAACAGCCCATGCCGTTGACTACCAAGCCCGACCTAGCCTAATCCGGCCCCGCAGATACATCAGGTAGGTTGGACTTGATTGTACCTGATGTATTAGGTTCGTCAACACCAGATACAATATGTTTTGAAAATATTTTCATCAGGACAAACCCTATGCGACGAGCTGCCCGCCGAGACGCAAATGAACAGGACATCATTAAGGCCATGCGCGAGGCTGGCGCTTACGTGAAGGTGATCAACGACGAGGGCCTGTTCGACCTGCTGGTGAGCTACCGTGGGGAGACGCTACTGATCGAGGTGAAGGATGGCGCCAAGCCTCCATCGGCACGCCGGCTCACTGAGGCGGAGCAGAAGTTCCATGACGAGTGGCCGGGAGCAGACCTGTACATCGTGAACAGCGCTGAAGAGGCGCTTGCGCTGCTCAAAACATGCGGCTAAACTGAGGTTGCGTTTTCATGATGTTCTCCAGAGTGATTTAACCCCCACCTTAGACGTGGGGGTTCTTTTCTGGGCCATCACGCATGGGGACTAAGAGGCGAGGGGGTGTAGCCGCACTTCTGGAGACTCGCTGAAAGTCGCAAGGCAAACGGACAGGCGCTATGGTCAGCCAAGAGGAGTCCGGTAAGGGTTCAAATCCCGCCTTAGTCCCCAGCCGTGATGGTTAAGCGACACACCGCCGATAAGGCAACACACCGCAGGATTGGGGGAGCCCGGTCGCCATCAGCCTCTTGCACACTGTTCCCATTTGTTGATATACTGCGTCCATCAGCGGCTTGGTAACCCGTTGTAGTCCTGTGTAACGCGCCCCGAACCCTTATTGAAGGAGCGGGCTTCGTCAAAGCTACAGATGTCTGGCACAGCAGCTCTGTATGCGGCAACCAAGCCTAAAGCTCGTATCTTTCAATAAGGGTTTTTTGCTTTCTGCCTTACCTTGGTCTGAGGGTTTATCGGGAGCCCTGTACTGTTTGTCTCAGACCGAGAGCCACAAAAAGATCGACGTGGCAAGCGCGGGTGGGGATAGCGCTGATTGTTGAGTAAACCGCCAGAACGGAACCGGGTCGAGAGATTAGGGTGCTCCGGGGCAACGGCAACAATCAGGTCAAGCTTGGTCAGTGCGCTAAGAAGGGACCTCACAATGGGTCTAAATGTCTGACAGTTGCGGCGGAACATTGAGAGATGACCGCAACCAAAAAGCGACGGAGCGACCGAAGGGTGATTCCAGCATTTTGATCTTCAGCCAACCTCGCGGTCTGCGGGCTAGGGGTGGGCTGTGTCCGATTGCTCCGTCACTCGGTCCGGGTGATAACCAGTGTGGGGGCTGCGATGTTAGACAGAAGTGAAGCGAAGAGAGTGAAGAGTAGTGCGCTGCCTTGGTTCATAACCTCCCGGCTTCGATCTGTGAATCGAGTGGGGCTGAGTGAAGTGGAGCAAGCCTGCCTAGCGCTAGAGGCTGACGGTATGCCCTGCCCCATGAGCGTGGAGCCTGAGCAATGGGTTCGGGACAACTTCTCCTACATCTGCTTCAAGTACCACGAGAGGTATCCGCGTCCTGCCGCGAAAACGGCCAAGTTGTCAAAGAAGCAACGTAAGAGCAAACGCCTTGCTGCATCAGGCTACGCAAAGACCGCGCACAAACCCTCCCCAAAAAAGCCAATCACTCAAAAGCCTGTTTTGGTGGCCGGCGTAGATGTTGCGTCAGACGCCTTCCTGTCCACGTTTCAGTGGCGCAGGGTACGCATGGAGGCGCTGAAGAAGTATGGCCCGAGGTGTCAGTGCTGCGGAGCCACTCCCGCTGGCGGGGCGGTGATGAACGTAGACCATATCAAGCCACGCAAGAAGTGGCCATCTCTGGCGCTTGACGTGAACAACCTCCAGATTCTTTGCCATGACTGCAACCACGGCAAGGGCAACTGGGATGACACTGACTGGCGGGCGTAAAAAAACCCGCACTGGGCGGGCTTCGGTTACTCTGGATCGTGCCAGATGTCTGGGGTGGCCCAAGCGAATAGAGCCATCCACACAGTCGGGCAGTCACCGACCGACCTAAACACAATCTTGGCCAGTGCGAGCTGGTTGTCGCGCTCTTGGAGCCACCACTCATAAGCCGTGAAGGGCGGGTGCTTGCGCATCAGTCCTCCAGTCCAAGCATCTGAACACCCCGGCGAACGGCGGTCAGCACTTGCTCTAAGTTGTCCTTGCTCAGGACCAGCGGGTTCTTCACCTCAATGGTGCAGCAGTGGGCATCTTCCATTTGAAGCGCGAACAGGATGTTGCCGTCCTCGTCTACGGCCTCAATGCGGGTTGGGTATACGTCGATCATTCGATCTCCTCTATGCGTACTCTGACGCGGATTGGTTTGGCTTTGATGTTGTTAAAGTGCTTGACGGCCATGGATGCTTCGTATGCAGGCATCCTGACCTTCCATAGCATCGGCAGGCCATCGGTGCCGAGCATGAAGCTCCTGCCGCCAGTCTTGACGGCCCATGCTTTTATTTCTCGCTTCATGGCTTCCTCATTTCTAGCATCAGTGCCCTGCAATCGTTCCAGCCTTCGTGGTAATCGGCGCTGTTTTTGTCAGCAATCGTCAGGGCATCGGGGACTGCTGGCTGCGCCATTGCATTGACCGCCTTATCCACACTGGACTTCGCTTGTTTCTGCATTCCGTCAATGACACCGCGCTCGTACTCGCTCATGGTGGTCTCGCTCATGGCTTCTCCTTAATGGCATAGTCGTGAAATATCGCCCCCTTGCTTGCGTCACCCACCTTGCAGGACTTGACCCAGACGTTCTTGCCTGTTTTTAGCCTTCTCAGGTGGCCTCTGCGCTCATGCAGGCGGGGTGATGCGTGTGTGCCCCCTTTGGAGTCTTGGCGGGGCTTAGATGGCTCAATCCACACCGTTGTCCAGTCGTAGGTTGGCAGCTTGCCTTGCTGTATCTTCCGGCGGTTTGTAAAGGTGTCACGCACTGTTGGGATGTGCGCCTCAATACGTCTGTCCATCGCACCGTACCACGCGCCAATTTGAGCCAACATGAGTTCTGCAAGCTCCTTGTCCACTGGCTCGTCATCGCTGACAGACCCGTATCGAATGTTGTCATCCTCAATGAAGTAAAACATGGCAGGGATCGGCATCAGTCGAGTCCCGGTTGGCCCCTTCCACATTGACACCGTGATGCCTTCATCTGGATCATCTCCAGCCACCATCATCAAGACGGTGTAGCTTGGGTGATGGCTTGTCTTTCCTTGCCAAACAACAAAGCATTTGTCAAAAGGTGGTCGGTGCGTCATCACCGGGTCAAGGTCTGCCCGTTGCTTGTCCGTGAACGCACCAGACAGGTCAAACCATTTGATGTCCACAATGTCCACGCCAGCATCAGCCATCAGCTTCATAGAGTCACGAACAAGTTGAGTGGTCATGTGTTCTTCTCCTTCAACTTAGCCTCAGCCCACCAGACAGCAGACTGCCACGCTTGCTCAGTCACCCATGACTCTTTGCAGCCCTGTTCAATCTCTTCGTCAGTCAGTCCAACCCAAGGCAGTTCAATTACGTCATGCCCTGCTTGCCTGTAGGCTTCGGCCCGCCACCGCGCGGCGCGGCTCTTGTTGTACTCACATTTTGGGCAGTCATCCATTGTTCTTCTCCTTGAGTTTGGCTTCAAATTCGGCAAGCACGTCTGCCACATAGTGAAGCTTCCCAACAAATTTAGACCTGATTGGGTTACGCTCTTCGTCTGTTAGCCCCACCCAGTTGTCACGCGGGTTTAGTCTTCTCACCTCTGCTTCGTGCGGCGCAAAGCTATCCGCAACATACGGCCCTGACTTGCGCGATATTTCGTTGCGCTTCTTGTCGGTTAAGAATACCCATGTCATGTGTTCTTCTCCCGCAGTTTGGCTTCGACTTCACGGACAAGCATCAAATCGTTCTTCCCAACGCCTTGATAAATATCGTCGATCTCCTCATTTGTCAGCGACACCCATGTGCGCTCATCTTTGTTTGGAATGTAATAAGTTGGCTGTGTCATGGCGTTGACCGCTTTGTCCACGCTAGACTGCATTTGCTTTTGCATCCCATCAATAAACCCGCGCTCGTAGTCTGATGCGGAATCCCGCCAAGGTTCCATGATTTTCTGTACGTCTTCTGGCGTGTGAGTTCTGCTAGTCATGCTTGTCCCCTTGCTCGGATGGTGCTTGCAAGTAGATCAGCATCACATCTGCGATGGTTAGATAAGCCAACTTTTTGAGCGCGTTCATCACACACCTTTGCACACGCCTCCCTCTCGTCAGCACGGACGAGTTCGGCAAAGCGTTCAAGACTGCCTTCAAACTCAAAATTGTGATAGCTCCCGTCAGCAGGGAATACTGCCCCAGCCTCCCGCGCCATTTCAACAACGTCTCTCATAAACAACTCCTCAGCGTCATCAGTGTCAACATGAATGCAATAAACGCCACAACGATCCAAAGGAGCTGGTCGTCAGCGGGCTCAGGTTTGTCTTCTTCGGTCATTCTGCGTCCTCCAGTGATTCGTTAATTAGATGCTGCTTGACGATCTCAAGTACACCAATCACGGTGGACATGTAAAGCGACTCGTCATACTTGTGAACAACTTCCAGAAGTTCATCCACCAGCCCTTGGGCCAACGCGCCTTGATTTAAATTCATTTGATGATCCTCCTAAACGCCCCGCACCGGGCGCAGTGGTACAAAGGTTGGCCCTCAACGGGCTCCCACCTGTGCTTGCATTCGTTCATGGTTTCCATGTGTTCTCCTGTGTTGCGGCAATCTCCACGCTTTGGTTGCCGTGACTGTAGTTTAGTGCAGATAAATAAATTTTGCAACAGGTTATTGCAAAGAACTGCACAAGTGTGTATGATCGAGTCATGCGCAAACAAACACGAAGAAAAATATGGGATACGAGCATCAATCCAATCATGCACGCCATGGTGGGGGCGTCCATAGTGGACGACGAAAGCCTAAACATCTTGCGCAAAAAAGAGAACGACAGCATGGCCGCATTCAGGAACGGCTCCGCCACAAAGCAAGATTGGAACAACATCAATGCGGTGGTTTGTCTGGCTGAAAGTATGGCGGGTGCAAACATTGGACCTGAAGTGATGGTGCCTTGCAAGATCGCTGAGATGCACTTGCTGGATGCGCAGGACAGGTTCAAGAGGCTTGGCAAGATGGGCTCGACGGCGCTTGGCCTTCAAAGCTTTCAAGACATCATTGAGTGGCACGAATTGCAGCGCACCTCGGTGGCCCGCAGCGTCTACGAAAAGCATCTCAAGCGGGTGACGGACATGATCCGAAGCAAGTCATCCAAGATCAAATTTTTATAGGAGGTGCAACATGCACGAAGCGCGAAAGCAGTTTGAAGCGATCCTTTTAACCAAGGGCAAACGAGCCCCGGGTTGGGATGGCGAAAAGTACGACAACATCAACATCCAGACTTACTGGCGTTGGTTTCTTTTGGGGTGGACTATGAAGGAAAGCAAATGAACAAGGTCATGAACATTGGCGCTCTGGTGATGGACCAGCGCTTGCAGTCTAGGGTGGAGATAAGCGAAGAGGCCGTCTCAGATTACGCTGAAGCACTTCTCGGCGGGGCTGACTTCCCCCCGGTGCTTGTATATTTTGACAGCATCAACTATTACCTGACGGACGGCTACCATCGCGTGCTTGCTCACAAGCGTGCGGAGAAGGTGAGCATCTTGTGCGAAGTGGTTAACGGATCAATTACAGACGCCATCTTTCGCTCAACAGGTGTGAACACAGACCACGGCATGCGCCGCTCCTACGCTGATAAGCGCAAGGCTGTGATGACGCTGCTTGATGACTTTGCATGGCAGGGTATGAGTAACACTCAAATAGCCAAGCACTGCGGCGTATCCCCGTCATTTGTATCTGAGCTGCGTAAGGGTGCTGGCAAAGACACTGGCGACACGGTGAAGTACAAAACACCAAGCGGCAAGGTGATGGAGAAGAAGAAGGCACCGGGCCGAGCACCGAAGGAGCCAGAACTCAAGGGTCCCGAGATCACGCCACCGCAGGACGATCAGAACCAAGAGGCCATCGACATGCTGTTGGCTGAGAATGAAGAGCTGAAGGCGCGTGTAGCAGTTGTGGCTATGGATGCCTCACCAGAAGAAAAGCAAGCCGCCTCAAGCCTGATAGACGAGCTGCGTGAGGAGCTGCGCATTACCAAGATCGAGCTGGCGGCGGTCAAGCAAAGCCGGGATCAGTATCAATCAGAGAACTCACAACTCAAGAAGCAAGTGATGTCGATTCAGCGTCAACTCAAGAAGGAGCAAGCATGAAAACCGTAACCGCCAAAGCATGGATCACAAGACCAGAATGGGCTGACGAGAGCGATCTCGAAGACCCATCAAGACTCACTTACACCAGCATGGATATGGATATGAAAACCGCAGGCTGGCTTGAAGTCGGCACAGCGGAAATCACACTCACATCCACCATGACCAAGAAGGACTTGGTGCTCAGCATGGTGCAGACGCAAGAGGCCAAGATCAAAAAGATTCAAGCCGATGCAGAGAACGAGATCAACAACCTCAAGCGCAAGATCATGGAGCTTCAGGCCCTGACATACGAGGCTTGATCATTGCCCAAGCCAGCGGGCATGTGTGCTGGCAGTTGGAGAAACAAATGGCTTTGGAATTACGAGGGTATCAGAACGATACTTTGGATGGATTAAGAAAAGGTTTTGCCGCTGGGTATAGGGCTCAAATGCTTTATAGCCCGACTGGTGGTGGGAAAACTGAAATGGCAATTGCGCTGCTTGATGCAACGCACAAGAAGGGTAACCGCGCAGCGATGATCTTGGACCGCATCATCTTGTGCGACCAGACAAGCCAGCGCTTGGAGAAGTACAAGATCGAGCACGGCGTGCTTCAGTCTGGCCACTGGCGGTACAGGCCATACGAACACATTCAGGTGTGCTCGGCTCAGACGCTCGAGAAGCGCGGCTCCTTTCCCGGCCTCACGCTGATGATCGTTGATGAGGCGCACGCTATGCGCAGGCAGACCATCGAGTTCATCAAGAACAACCCGGACATCAAGGTCATTGGCCTGTCTGCCTCGCCATTCACAAAGGGGTTGGGTAACGTGTACGAGAACGTTGTCAGCACGGTCACAACCAAGGAGCTGGTCGATCAGAAAGTGCTGTGCCCGCTGCGCGTGTTCGTTGCCAAAGAGATCGACATGACCGGAGCCAAGAAGGTTGCGGGCGAGTGGAGTCAGGCCGAGTCAACAAAGCGCGGCATGCAGATCACTGGCGACATCGTGTCCGAGTGGATTAAGAAGACGCACGAGATATTTGGCCGGCCACGCAAGACCATCATCTTCTGCTCTGGCGTGGAGCACGGCGCAGACCTGTCGAAGAAGTTTGCCGAGCAGGGCTACAACTTCATCAGCATCTCATACAAGGATGATGACGAGTTCAAGCGCGATGTGATCGAGGACTTCAGCAAGCCGGACACGGAGATTCACGGCCTGATCGCTACTGATATCTTAACCAAGGGCTTTGACGTTCCTGACGTGATGATCGGCGTGAGTGCAAGGCCGTTCAGCAAGTCACTGTCGTCTCACGTCCAGCAGATGGGCCGAGTGATGCGCGGTTGCGCCGACAAAGAGTTTGCAGTGTGGCTGGATCATGCAGGCAACTACGTCAGGTTCCAAGAGGACTGGGAAGAGATTTACAGCAACGGCGTACACGAGCTGGATGACGCCCGCGAGAAGACCAAGAAGGAGAAGACCGACAAGGAAAAGGAAGCAGCCAAATGCCCCAAGTGCGGCCACCTGTGGGCTGGCGGGTCAGACACTTGCATCCACTGCGGCTACACCCGCGAGAAGCGCAGCATGGTGGAGTCGGTGCCCGGAGAAATGGAGGAGCTGAAACAAGCGGCCTCTCGGGAAAGCAAGCAAGATTGGTACAGCATGTGCCAGTACATGGTCAAGTACCACGGCTGGAGCGCAGGAAGAGCGGCACATACCTACAAAGACAAGTTCGGAGTCTGGCCCAAGAATCTGGCGGAAACGCCGAAAACCCCGAGCGTAGAGTTCAACAGGGCAGTGAAGGCTGCACTCATCCGTTACTTGAAGGGAAAAAGGTAATGCACCTGCTTGACTTTTGCCGCCTGCACGGCGTGAGAAATTCACTTGCAGAATCACGCAAAACTTTCTATGATCTCGGCATGAAAACTACAAAATCATCCCCAGAAAAACTCCAGAAGGAGCGCGAGAGGTATCAGCAAAAGAAGGACCACATCACGCAAATTACTGCCGAGTATCGCGCCGCAAACAGAGAGGCCCTCAGGCTGAAGGCCATCGAGTACAGAAAAGAAAATGTCGAGAAAATTAAAGAGAGGCGCAGGCTTCAGTATCTGGAGAAAAAGGACCATATAAACAAAAAAAACTCCGAGTACCACCAGCAAAACAGAGAGAAGATGCTGGCGGCAAATAAAAAATGGATGTCTGAAAACAAAGAGAAGGTTCGCGCCATAAAAGCCAACAGGGAGAGACGTCTTGCTGGCGGAAAACTTTCAACAGACATCGTGGAGAGATTGCTCAAGCTGCAAAAGGGTCGGTGCGCTTGCTGTGGTGCCAATCTTGATGCTGGCTATCACATTGATCACATCATGCCTGTGTCAAGGGGTGGCAAAAACGAAGACAGCAACATCCAGTTGCTCACCCCGACTTGCAACCTCAAAAAGAAAAACCTCGATCCAATTGATTGGGCCCAGAAAAATGGGAGGCTTTTGTAATGCACTTCATTGACTTTTGCCGCGCCCACGGAATCCTGATCGACCGTGAGCCCCCCATCGGGGTGTGGAAACGCTATCCCACGGAGGACAAGAGGCACCATCGTAACGGCGCAGTCAAGTGGCTTGGTGATGTGGGCTACGTCCAAAACCACGCCACCCAAACGGAAATTTCAGTTTGGCACGCCGAAGGCGACTCTGCGATGGACCCGAACAAGGCGCGCAAATTGGTGGAGGCTGCTCACCGCGACATCCGCGACAAACAGGAGAAGGCGGCTCAAAAGGCTGGCTTCATCCTCCACCAGTGCCAGATCGGCTACCACCCCTACCTCAAGAGCAAGGGCTTCGAGGAGGAGCAGGGCAACGTCTGGAAGCACGAGAATGAGCTGCTGCTGGTCATCCCCATGCGGGTTGGCCATCGGCTGGTCGGCTGCCAGATCATCAATGAAGAGGGCGGCAAGAAGTTTCTCTTCGGCCAGCGCACGAGCGAGGCGGCGTTCACCTTCGACAATCACGGGCCTCATATCCTGTGTGAGGGGTACGCCACGGCACTCTCGGTCAAGGCCGCCATGAAGGCATTGAAGCGGCGCTACACCTTACACGTTTGCTTTTCGGCGGGCAACATGAAGAAGGTGGCGGCCACTTTGCCGGGTGGGTTTGTTATTGCAGACCACGACCTCTCGCGCACCGGTCAGAACACTGCGGAGGCCATCGGTTGGCCGTACTTTATGAGCGAAGCGGTCGGCGACTTTAACGACCTGCACCAATCAATTGGCCTGTTCAAATGCTCACAGGCACTCGACAAGATATTTCGCAAGGAGAAGGCATGACAATGAAGAAAACCGTAGCTGTACTTGCTGAGCTATTCAAAGGCCCATCTACCCGGCTCGATCTAGCCCAGAAGACAGACTCAAACCCCAAGGCTGTTGGGCGCATGCTCAACGAGATGAAGGCCCACAAAATGATTTACGTCATCGGCTACACGGTCGAGAGTGACGGGCGAAACAGGCTCAAGCTGTATTCACTGGGGGATGGGGAGGATGCGCCACCTGTGCGCGTGAGAACGCAAGAGGAGAGAAGCCGCAAAAGCTACTTCAAAAAGAAAGAGATGGCCTACACCCCAAAAACCGCGTTTGCCGGTGGCGTGGCGCCGTGGCAGTGATCACTGGTAGTTGTCGCAGTGTGTCAGGGGTTGGACAGCTAGGCGCTCGGGGTGGGCTTGGGCTGCCAGCTCCAACTTCTGCATGATTTCAAACCCAATGTCCAGCACATTGGGGCCGTGGCCCACCCACTCCGCAAGGGCAGACACACGGCCATCGGGACCCTCAATCAAATGGATGCTGAACAGGCTTTGTTGGTTCTTGGACAGATATGACACGAGTTTCCTTTAGGTCTCGATCATCATAGTCCAAAGCCATGTCAGTAACTTTCCTGAGTGCGTCTATGCGGCTATCTGCCTCGAGGTCAAGCTGAAAGCGCACGGTGCGCTCGATGGTCAGGCGGTAGGTTGGCATGGTTACTCCAGATACAGGAACACAGCCAAGAAGATGGCCAACAGTAAAAAGATCACGCGCTCGGCTTTGTCGCTGATCAGCTCGACGTTTTTGTGTTTCATGCTTGCTTCCTTTCGATAAGTATTTCCGCAGCCACTCTGCAAGACGCAATGGTCTGCTCGGCGGCGTCTTTTTCAAGAGCATGAATCAGCCTTGTGGCGTCCATCATGGCTTGGTGTGTGGTTGCCTTCGCGCCTGCGATGTGCGCAAGCGTAAGGGGGTGGTTTAAATTTGGCAGCATCTCCGAAAGCTCCTATGGGTTGAAAAATTTGGCAGCATCTCCGCAAGCCAAAAGGTCGTGGTCGCGCATCAGTTCATGCCTCGACGCGGGTGCGGCAGCATCTCCGACAGGTAGGCGTCCACGTCCTGCCGGATTTCTGCCAGCGTGCCCCATCGAGCACGCCCGGGAAAGTCCACCCTCCAATCTTGGAAGGTGCGGCCTCGTATTAGGGTAAACCCTTTGTAAGTCATGCCTTGCGGGCCTCTTGCCTGCCTCGCTCGATTAGGTGGCGGGCCTCGGTCTGGTCGTGCGGCTTTTCGGCCTCGAGCATGATGCGGATTGTCTGGCTGGCTGCTGCCACTTGGGCGGGCGTGCTGGCGCGTTCGTATCGGTGACCGGCGGTTATGTATGCAGCTTCGGTGTGCGTCATTGTTGGGGTTCCTTGTATGGTGTCCAGTTGGAATATGCGCGGGCCTCGTGGCCGTGCTGGCGGCATCGGTCGCAAAATGTCGAGCTGTACCCGTTGGGTTTGGTGGCTTGCCATTGGGCGGGTTTTCCGCATTCGTGGCCGTACGTGCCCGGCTCGGCGTTGGTGCATCGTTTCATGCTTTGACCTTTTCGGGGTGCATTATTAGGCCCTTCAAATAGGGGATGCTGCGGCCTGTCATGTTCGACAATTCGCGGAGGGTCAGATTTAAATGGCTGTCGTAATACTCGACAATCTCGGCGGGCGTGCTGTTGTAGTTTGGCTGCTGGTCTTCCATGTTTTTGGCTCCTGTGGTCGGGCGACAATACCCGCTCATGCCCCCTGTCACGGGGCAGGCGCTGGCGCTGTCAAGCTGTGGCGATTGGGATAACCCGGCGGGCGGTGCGGTCGGCCTGCTTGGCCTTGGTCCCATGGGCTCGAAACCCTATGATCTGGCGGCGGTCGGCGCGTTGGCATAAGGCGCAAAGCGCACAGGTCATGTATTCGGTTGTCTGTGCGGGGCAAACCAGCACCGGGCGGCCTTCGGGTGTCCGGGTGTGCTTCGGTGTGTCCATGGGGACAATAACGGCGACTGGCAGGCCATGGGCGGCGAGTCGGTCGGCGTGCCCCACATCGTCGGCGCTCAGATTCACGGTAAAGCCCCAAGCGGTCGCGGCCTTGGCCCACTTGATCGCGTCCGGGCTGTGCTTGTGTGTGTAGGTAAACCCGGCGCGGCCTCTGTTGGCCTTGACGATTTGCCCGAGTGCATAGGCGTCGATTGTTTCCCCGTCTCCGGGTAGGTCCCCGGCCACATTGTGGCGCCAGAGTTGGCCCTTTGGCAGGCGGCTAATGGCCTTAACCAGTCCGTCTAAATCGGTGCCCCTGCTGGGTACTTTGTCCCATGTTAGGCGCGTGTAAAAATCCTCGGCATAACATGCGCTGCGGTACTGTGGGCAGGATGGCGGGCAACTTTCGCGGCTGGTGTATGTCTGCGGGATTGGTCCGGTCTTGCTGTTTTTGCTTGCTTGAATAAAGTGGTATTTCATGGTGGTTTACTCCTGTGTCTCGAATGAATAAGCTAATTCGTCGGCTGCTTTTTGGCGGGTCCATTGGTCCGCGGTCGGGTCTTTCAAAACCCGAAGGGCAAAGGCTATTGCCTCGTCTAGCGGCATCGGCACCGGGTCGCTGTCGCTGTCTGGGTGTGGCGTGGCGGGGTTCATAGTGAAGTGCTGGCGGGTCATGGTGTGGCCTTGTATGGGGTGTAGTTTCTGATTGGGCTGTCGTTGTTGGTGTGGTGTTCTTTGATCTCGTAGGGCTGGCCCTTGATTGCTTCCATGTAGGTGGAAAAATCGCAGTCTTCTTCTAAAAACGCGGTTTCACCCTTGCGGTATGAGTACGGGCTAATTTTGTCGGCGATTCCCAGCGTGAAAAGTTCGGCCATTGGGACCGCTGCCCAGCCGTGTCCGGGGTCGGTGTAAAAAGTGATTTTTTTCATGGTGTTGGCTCCTTAGTGTGTCTGACGTGCTTTGACTGTCATGCGGGTGCTGGCTTCGCCCGTGGTGGTGTGCGCTGCGATAAGCTGGCGGCTCGGCTTGAGTTTGGCGGCTATGGTTTTCCAGTCGGTGAGGGTCTTGCCGGCGCATTGGGCGAAATTCACCCGGTAGGCTTGGCCTTCTATGTCTGCGAGTCCGGCGTCTTCCAATTTGGTGCGGATTTTGTCGGCTTTGCGTTTCATGTCGGCTATGGTTGCGTGAAGCTGGCCCAGCTCGTCAACCTTGGCGGCGAGTGCTTGGGCGGCGGTGACTGCTGCGGGCTGTGCTGGCTCTCCGCTGTCGTGGTGGCGAAACCCTGCGGGCATGAGGGCGGCGGCTGCGAGTGTTTGAAGGTCTTGGGGTTTCATGGTGTGGGCTCCTGTGGGTTTAAAGTGTTGCGCGGCTGGCGAGTGCTTCGGATATCTGGCCGTTGCGGTGCAGGCTGTCGAGGAAATCAACGAATAAGCAGCGGGTGTCGGTGCAGTAGTCGCGGCGGCTTTTATCCTCGCGTGTCCAGTCGCGCTCGGGGTAGCGTTTGCGGTCGGCGGTCGGGTGTGCTTGCCAAAATGCGGCGCGGATTTGCTTTTGTGTGGTCATGGTTTAGGCTCCTTGGGTTGGTGTCCATTTGCATCCGAAAACGGTTGGGTAGTAGTTGCCCGCGTCGGTGTAAATCTTTCCGCTGCTGCTGGCCTTGTGTGGGGCTTGGCCCCCGGTCACCCGGTACTGGTCGCCCCGAAAATCTTCAAGGATTTCCCCGATGTTCACGGGCTGGCCGTTGTGGGTGAGGGTGCAGGCTTGGCCTGCGTGGTCTGTGCTTGTGATCATGGTTTGGGCTCCAGTTGGTGCCCGGTGGTTAGCCGGGCGGGTTGGTTTAGTTGTTGCGGAATCCGTCTGTGCTTTCGGCCTCGAGTTCGGCCATTGTTTTTATGCGCTGTTTGGTTTTCTCTGGTTGAACAGTCCCCAGATATATCGCGCCCTCGACTGCTGGCGCATACATGCGGATTTCGTAATCGGCATCGTGTGGGAGCGGTACGTACCAAAGGTTAAAAGGCATCTTGTCGGCCTGTAGCAGTTTGAGCAGTTCCCCTAGGTCGCGGGTTTCGGTGGTCGTGGCCCATGTTGCGGCGGTTGACCCGTAAATGTGAAAAGTTTTTTTCATGGTGCTTTCTCCTTCGGTGGTTTATGCCCGCCTTGGAGGCGGGCGGGTGGTTTAGGCGGTTTGGATTTTGTCGGCTTGCTCGATCAGCCAAGCGGTGTCGGTCACGGGGAAATCTGAGCAGTCGATTTCGCCCGCGATGTGGTGCGGTGGGTTTATGTCGCTGTGCAGTTCGCACACGTCAAACTGTTTGCCGTACATCAGGACAATCTGAGCGTGAGCGATAACGGCATTGGCTGCGGTGGCTCGAGCGTGTTCAACGCGCCCGGTGCGCTTGTTGGTGATGTTGTATTCGTACTGTTTCATGCTGTGTGCTCCGGTGGTTTAGTTGTCGATGCGCACGAGTTGGCGCTTGTAATGGTTGGCTCGAATAACTTCGGTCAGGTGGTCGCGCACGAGGTACGGCTCGATGTTCCAGTCTTTGCAGAGTTTGTCGATTACCGCTTCGTAATCTCCACCGTCTTGCCAAACCTTAAAGGCCTTTTCGCTGATGGTGTCGCGTGCTGCGATGAGTGCTTCGAATGACATGGTGAGTTCTCCTATGTGGCAGGTCGGGTGTCGTCCTGTCTGTTGAGTATTGTCGTGATTTATCAAGGGTCGATCCAATGATTTATTTTTATCGGTGAAAAAATATTCTGAAAACCAAGGTTTGCAGCGGTGTTGTTTGAGCATAGGGAAAAGCTATTTCGCGGGCCTTCAGGGTGTGCGCTTGGCGTGCTGGTGGGGTGTGGTGATTGAGTGTCGCTATTGGCTGTGCTGAGGGTGTCGCGGGGCTTGTTCAAAGCGAAGCGTTGCAGTTCATCCGCTGTTCCCCTACCATTTACCCCATGAGTAAAACACCATCACCCAGTAAGCTAACTAAGGCCCAGATAAGGGAAAGCCTAGACTCTGTCCCTGTCTCCCATATCCTTGGAAGGGGTGCAGCCCGCGAGTTGACAGCGAAGCAAAAGGCCTTCGCGCTCGAGGTCGCCAAAGGGTCAACCGGTGCGGCTGCTTACCGCAAAGCCTACAACAGCAAGGCGCTACCTAAGACCCAAGGCAATCAGGCGCATAAGCTAAAAGCCCGGCCCGACATACACGCGGAAATTGAGGCTTACCAACTGGCATTGGAGGGTGCGAAACATCGAAACCCTGCTGCTTTGCGTGAGTTGGTCATTCAATCACTGGTCAAAGTCATCATTGACCCCGAGGCAAAACCCGGTCAAATCACTGCCGCGGCTAAGGTGCTCGGGACGGTTACCGAAGTGGCTGCATTCACTGAGAGAAAAGAAGTTCGGACCATCACGAGCAGCGAGGATGCACGCGCCGCGATCATGCTGCAACTGCGTGAGCTGTCCAATGCCAGCGCAACCGATGCTCACATCATTGACGCGCAGGCCGACGACCTGATGCGCGAGTTGGCCGGCAGCGAGACCCACCCACCCGCCACCCCCCCAAATCTTGATGTGACGCACCCTGCCACAATACATACTATTCCACTCGAACAATCTCCACCCAAACAATCTCCACCCAATTCCGCAGCCACTCCGACAGAGCCTCCCACACAGGAGACCCCCCCGTCATCGTTTGAAACATGACCCCCGGGGGGTATATTGCTTAAAAAATAGGCAGTCCTGCAAAAAACGTGATGACACAAATAGTTCTAGTTGGAGTTTACGGATGAATACGAAAACTACGCGGCAACCAACACGCTTTGATTGCGCTAAAAAAGTTATCCACAGGGACATGAAAATTCGGCGTAGCGATCCTACGAGAGATGAGTGTATGGAGAGTGGTATGAGTCCGGCGCAGAAGGAAGTTTTTCTTGTGATTGATGAGTGGTGGAAGAAGTATGGGTTCTCGCCGACGTTGAGGGATATTGCGTATGTACGTGGGAAGATGGGGATGGGGTCTACGAAGAACATTGTGGACCGGCTTGTAAAATTGGGCGTGGTGAAGAAGATGGATGGAGTGGGTAGGACGATTAGACCGGCATGGGTGAACTACAAGAACTTAAAGGAGCTTGAGTGAGCGAAAAGAATCTCGACTTGGAGAAGTTGGTTGCGCAGTTGCCAATACATGAGCAGGAAAAGCTCATGGAGCAAGTGGCTGAGTACAAAGCTGCGCTAGAGCGGGAAAAGTGCCAAGCGTCCTTCATGGCTTTTGTTAGAAAGATGTGGCCGGGGTTTATTCATGGCCGGCACCATGCTGTCGTGGCCAAAGCGTTTGAGGATATTGCCTCGGGGAAATTAAAGAGACTAGCAATTTCCATGCCGCCGCGGCATACGAAGTCTGAGTTCGGTTCTTATATGTTGCCGGCTTGGTTCCTTGGGAAGTTTCCTGACAAGAAGGTGATGCAGGCGTCGAACACGGGAGAGCTTGCCGTTGGATTTGGCCGGAAGGTCCGTAACTTGGTGATGAGTGAGCAGTACCACGAAGTTTTCCCGAGCACGAACATCCGGCAGGACTCTAAGTCTGCTGGCCGGTGGGCTGTGAATGAGGTGGGGGAGTACTTTGCTATCGGCGTTGGGGGTACTATGACTGGCCGGGGAGCTGATTTGGTCATCATTGACGACCCTCACACTGAAGGGGAGGCGACCTTAGCTGCGCATGACCCCTCTATATATGACAAGGCGTACGAGTGGTACACCTCTGGCCCTCGGCAGCGACTTCAGCCTAACGGGTCGATCATTATCATTGCGACGCGCTGGGGCGAGAACGATTTGATTGGCCGAGTCCTCAAGGATGCTGGCGAAAGAGGTAAAGATGACGAGTGGCGGGTGATTGAGTTCCCCGCGATTCTGCCTTCTGGCAATCCTTTATGGCCTGAGTACTGGTCACTGGAGCTGCTCGAGGCGCTGAAGGAGGAATTGGCCCCGGCTAAGTGGAATGCTCAGTATCAACAGAGGCCCACTGGCGAAGAAGGTGCTATTGTTAAGCGCGAGTGGTGGCAAGTCTGGGAAAAAGAAGACCCGCCGAAGTGCGAGTTCATTATTCAGGCTTGGGATACGGCTTTTACCAAGAGCGAACGGTCGGATTACTCGGCCTGCACCACTTGGGGCGTCTTTTTTCTGGGTGAAGACCCAAATAACCCGAACATTATCTTGCTGGATGCCTTTCAAAAGCGGATGGAGTTTCCGGAATTGAAGGAAAAAGCCCGTGAGCACTACCTTGAGTGGGAGCCGGATGACTGTATTATCGAAGCCAAGGCCGCAGGAGCCTCTTTGATTCAGGAGTTGAACCAGCAGTCGGACATGTTTGTCAGGGGGTATACCCCAAGTCGGGGGACACGTCAGCAGTCGAACGACAAGATAGCCCGGATGAACTCGGTGTCCCCCATCTTTCAAGGTGGCAAAGTTTGGGCGCCGGATACTCGCTGGGCAAGAGAGTTGATTGACCAGATGGCCTCTTTCCCTAACGCGGCACACGATGACTTGGCTGACACCGCTGTGATGGCCATCACCAGATTTCGACAAGGCGGGTTCTTAAGACTAGAATCCGATGAGCAGGACGAACCTTTGTCCTTCCGGCGTAAAGCCGCGTTTTATTAGGATTAAATATGGCAACGAGCAGCATGGTTTCATCCCTCGCACCAGCCCCAAGTGGCTTGGATTTTTTGGACGTTGTTGAGGATGACACCCCGGCAATAGAGATCATGATTGACAACCCTGATGATGTACAAATTGGCATCGATGGAATGATGATTGACCTGATGCCGGAAGAAGAAAGCATCCCGTTTGATGCCAACTTGGCTGAATACATGGACGAGGGTGAGCTCGAGAAGATGGGCTCTGATTTGGTTGGGGAGGTGGAGTCAGACATATCCTCCCGCAAAGAATGGGTAGAGATGTATGTCAAGGGCCTTGAAGTTCTGGGCATGAAGTATGAAGAGCGAACCGAACCTTGGACGGGAGCCTGCGGGGTTTTTTCTACCCTCCTGACTGAAGCCGCAGTTCGCTTTCAGTCCGAGACCATCATTGAGACATTCCCCGCCCAAGGCCCCGTTAAGACGCAGATCATTGGCGCAATCGACAAACTCAAGGAAGAGGCTGCGGAGCGTGTTCGCACCGACATGAACTTCCAGTTGGTTGACGGAATGCCCGAGTACCGCCCAGAGCATGAGCGCATGCTCTTCAATTTGGGTCTGGCTGGCGCAGCTTTTAAGAAGGTCTACTTTGACCCCAGCTTGGGTCGTCAGACATCAATTTTCTGCCCCGCAGAGGATGTGATCATCCCCTATGGTTCATCTGGCGCTCGTACCGCAGAGCGTGTCACCCATGTGATGCGCAAGACCAAAAACGATTTCCGCAAGCTTCAGGTCGCAGGCTTCTACCGTGATGTTGAGCTGGGTGAGCCAGTCATCATGCACAACGATGTGGAGAAGAAGAAAGCCGAAGAGCAGGGCTACTCCGTCTCTGATGACGACCGCTACCAGTTCCTTGAGATTCAGGTGGACTACGATATGCCCGGGTACGAGGATGAGGATGGCATCGCCCTTCCTTACATCGTGACCATCGACAAGGGCACCAACAAAGTTCTGTCGGTGTACCGAAATTGGAAAGAGGACGATGAGAAGAAACTCAAGCGTCAGCACTTTGTTCAATACGACTACGTGCCCGGATTCGGCGCTTATGGCTTTGGCTACATCCACCTGATTGGCGGCTACGCCCGGGCTGGAACATCTTTGATCCGCCAGTTGGTGGACGCGGGTACGTTGTCCAATCTGCCCGGTGGCTTGAAGTCCCGAGGCCTGCGCATTAAGGGGGATGACACCCCAATCGCTCCGGGTGAGTTCCGTGATGTGGACGTTCCTTCCGGCACTGTGCGTGACAACATCATGCCCCTGCCTTACAAAGAGCCAAGCCAAGTTCTGGCTTTGTTGTTGGACCGCATCACAGAGGAAGGTCGCCGCCTTGGTTCGATTGCTGATATGAACATCAGCGACATGAGCGCCAACGCCCCGGTCGGCACAACTCTGGCTCTTCTTGAGCGTCAACTCAAGACCATGAGCGCGGTACAGGCCCGGGTTCATTTCTCCATGAAGCAGGAGTTCAAGCTCCTGAAAGAGATCATCCGCAACAACACCCCGGGTGACTACGAGTATGTCCCCAATGGTGGAGACCCACGGGCTAAACGGGAAGACTACGACATAGTGGAAGTGATTCCAGTGTCGGACCCCAACAGCTCGACCATGGCCCAACGGATCATGCAGTACCAAGCTGTAATTCAGTTGGCTCAGAGCGCTCCTCAGATTTACGACCTACCGCAGTTGCACCGCCAGATGATTGAAGTTTTGGGTATCCGCAACGCCGACAAGCTTGTACCCATCGCAGATGACATGAAGCCCCGCGACCCAATCAGCGAGAACATGGCCTTCCTGACAGGCAAACCCACCAAGGCGTTCATCTACCAAGACCACGACGCCCACATTGCTGTCCACTCATCCATGATGCAGGACCCCATGGTCATGGGCCAGATGGGACAAAACCCTATGGCCCAGCAGATGCAGGCGTCAATCATGGCCCACATCGCGGAGCACGTTGCATTCCAATACCGCAACCAGATCGAAGAGCGTCTTGGCGCAAGTCTGCCAGCACCCAACGCAGAGTTGCCGGAGCAGGTGGAGGTTCAGTTGGCCAAGCTTGTCGCTCAAGCAGCTCAGCAGCTCACCCAAATTCACCAAGGTGAGGCTGCACAAAAGCAAGCACAGCAACAAGCCCAAGACCCCATCGTGCAGATGCAGCAGCAAGAGTTGCAAATCAAGATGCAGGACGCTCAGACCAAAGCCCAAAAGGTTCAAGGCGACTTGGCTATCAAAGGGCAGGAGTTGCAACTCAAGGCTCAAGAAATGGCAAGCCGTCAAGGTGAAAACCCAGAGATTGCAGCCGCAAAAGCGCAACAAGAAATGATCATGGAGCGCCAGATGCACGAGCAAGAAATGGCTCAGCGTCAGCAAGAGTTTGATCAGAAAATGTCCCAGAAGCAACAGGAAGCATCCGTCAAGATGCAGACCAAGCTACTGGAAAGTTTAAACAAACCGGCTGCTAAATCGCCGGAGAACTAAGAGGAAAAATGGACAACAAAATTTTTGAGATTCTCAACAAGCGGATTGAGGATCAAGTCAAAAGTCATTCAGAGGCTTTGGTATCTGGGCAGTCGAAAGATTACGCCCAATACCGGGAGTTGTGCGGGGTCATCCGAGGTCTCCAGACCGCACAGCGTGAAATTGGCGACCTCGTGCGTAAACTGAAAGACGACAATGACGACTAACTTTGATGTTCAGGCGGTTAATTTGTCTGGCCTACTCAATAAAACTGTTGAGGATAAGGCCACACAGATTCCAAATCCCGCCACTTATCACCTTCTGTGCATGCTTCCAGAAGCCAAAGAAGAGTACGAGGGCGGCTTGCTTAAGGCCAGCCAGACAATGCAGTATGAAGAGCTTCTGTCGCCCGTATTATTTGTGGCCAAGATTGGACCAGACGCATTTAAAGATGAGAAGCGCTTTCCTAGTGGCCCAAGCTGCAAGGTTGGTGATTTCATTATTGTGCGCCCAAACACCGGAACGCGAATGAAAATTCACGGAACCGAGTGGCGGATCATCAACGATGATTCTGTTGAGGCAGTCATTGAAGACCCTCGCGGCGTCCAGCGCGTTTAAGGAGAAATCATGGCCGAACTAGACAAAACTGAATTTACATTTCCCGATGAGGTGGAAGAAAATAAATCCCGTGCTGGCTCTAAAGTTGTAGAGACTGAGCCGGAAGTTGAAGTCGTTGACGACACCCCGGAGCAGGACCGTGGCCGAAAGCCCATGGACGAAGCGCCCAAAGATGTCACCGATGAAGAGCTGTCCAAGTACGACGAGAGCGTACGCAAGCGCATTCAACACTTCACCAAGGGCTACCACGAAGAGCGTCGAGCCAAAGAAACCGCCTTGAGGGAAAAGGACGAAGCTTTCAGGCTGGCCCAGCAGATTGTTGAAGAAAACAAGCGGCTCAAAGGCTCCCTAAGTACCAACCAGAATGCTTTGCTTGAGCAGGCCAAACGCAGCGTTGCGAATGACATGGAATCGGCGCGCCAGAAGTACAAGACTGCATATGAGTCCGGTGATTCTGATGCGCTGGTTTCTGCTCAAGAGGAAATGACCTCAGTCAAGCTCAAGGCAGACAAAATTAACAGCTTCCGACCCGCTCCTTTACAGGAAGAAGAAAATGCTGTACAAACACGGCAACAAGTTTATCAAGAACCGCGTGTTGATCCTAAGCTGATTTCTTGGAAAGACGAGAATCAGTGGTTTGGAGAAAACAAGCGAATGACGGCTTACGCTCTTGGCCTTCATGAGGATTTGATAAACGAGGGCATCCCGGCTGGCACTGATGAATACTACAGACGTATCAACAGTGACATTAGGGAGCGTTTTTCGGATCAGTTTGAGTCTGGAAAACAGGCGGATGCGCAAACTCCGTCGAAAACATCAAATAATGTTGCACCGGCAACTCGCAGCACAGCGCCTAAAAAAATCGTGCTGACGAAAACGCAGGTGGATCTCGCTAAGCGGTTGGGACTGACGAATGAGCAGTACGCCCGTGCAGTTGCGGCAGAAATGAGGAAATGAAAATGGCTAAAACAGAACTTGATAACCGCGAGCCTCGTGCTCTGCAAATGCGTGATTCAACCGAGCGTCCAAAAAAATGGATGCCACCCCAGCTTTTGCCCAATCCCTCACCGGAAGAAGGCTACGCTTATCGCTGGATTCGGATCGCCACGCTTGGCAAGGCTGATGCCCTTAACGTTTCTAGCAAATTGCGGGAGGGTTGGGAACCCGTTAAGGCATCGGATCACCCTGAGGTGCGTTTGTTCAGTAGCGGCCAAAACCACTACCCAGACAGCATTGAAGTCGGTGGCTTGTTGCTTTGCAAAACACCTGTGGAGTTTACTGAGCAGCGGAATGCGTATTACGGCCAACAGGCAGATTCGCAGATGCAATCAGTGGACAACGCTTACATGAGAGAAAATGACCCCCGTATGCCGCTCTTCAAAGAGCGTAGTACAAAGGTTACTTTCGGCAAAGGCACTTAACTTTTTTGGAGTCCAAACATGGCTTACCCCACCGTTTCGGCACCCTACGGTCTGCAAGCAATCAATCGTATTGATGGCATGCCGTACGCAGGTGCAATCCGTCAGATTCCCGTAGCTGCTGGCTTCGGCACCGCCATTTTTGATGGCGATACCGTTGTAATCAACAGCGATGGTTATCTCGTCAAATCCACCACAACCAACTCTGGCGACATCGTTGGCGTGTGCATGGGCGGTCAGTACGTGAACTCGAGCAATCAAACTGTTCAAGGTCAGTTCATCCCCGCTCTGGCATCCACATCCACCAATCTGGCTTACGCCTATGTTGTGGATGATCCAATGGCTTTGTTCAAGGTCGCTGTTGTGACCTCTGGCACTACCATGGGTACCGCTGGCCGTACTGTTGTTGGTACCAACCTTGCGCTCGTCCTGAACGCTGGTAACACCACCACTGGTAATTCTGCTTTCGCCGTCACTTTGACTGGCGCTGGCACTACTGCCACCATCCCAATCCGTGTGATCGATGTTGTGCCGGAGACAGCTACTGCCGCCGACACTTACACCGAGCTGTTGGTGAAAATCAACACGCACCAGTACAACAACACCACTGGTGTCTAAGGAGTAAATCATGGCTATTTCACGCGCACAACTGCTGAAAGAACTTCTTCCCGGCTTGAACGCCTTGTTTGGTTTGGAGTACGCTAAGTACGGCGAACAGCACAAGGAAATCTACGAGACCGAGACTTCTGAGCGTAGCTTTGAAGAAGAGGTTAAGTTGTCTGGCTTCTCCGCAGCCCCTGTCAAGAACGAAGGCGCTGCCATCGCTTATGACAACGCTCAGGAAGCCTTCACAGCTCGATACACCCACGAAACCATCGCTTTGGGCTTCTCCATCACTGAAGAAGCTGTGGAAGACAACCTGTATGACAGCTTGTCTAGCCGCTACACCAAGGCTCTGGCCCGTGGCATGGCTTACACCAAGCAGGTCAAAGGTGCAGCTATCTTGAACACTGGTTTCACCGCTGGCGTAACTTACGGCGACGGCGTTACCCTGTTCTCGACTGCTCACCCTCTGATCTCTGGTGGTGTAAACAGCAACCGTCCGGCTACTCCTGCCGACCTGAACGAGACTTCGTTGGAAAACGCCGTCATTCAGATCGCTGCTTGGACAGACGAACGCGGTTTGCTGATTGCAGCTAAGCCAAAGAAGCTGGTGGTTCCTCCAAGCCTGCAATTCGTTGCAACCCGCTTATTGGAAACTGAACTCCGCGTTGGCACTGCTGACAACGATATCAACGCCATCAAGAACAACGGCTCCATCCCCGGTGGTTACACAGTCAACAACTTCTTGACTGACACCAACGCTTGGTTCCTGTTGACTGATGTACCTAACGGTCTGAAACACTTCGTTCGTTCGCCTCTGGCGAATTCCATGGACGGGGATTTTGACACTGGGAACGTTCGCTACAAAGCTCGTGAACGTTACAGTTTCGGTGTTTCCGATCCATTGGGCATCTACGGCTCCCCCGGCGCTTAATCCGGGAACTGAAAAAGGGGCCTTGTGCCCCTTTTTCTTTTGATGTATATTGCCACCACCCCCGGACTTTTCCGGTGTATCTGACGGCTCCGGGCCGACGACATGCAGACAGATGCACCTCAACTCGCATGTGAGGAATCATCATGAGCAATACGACTTTTTCCGGTCCAGTTCGTTCCGAGAACGGCTTTCAAGACATCTCTGTCAGCGCCACTACTGGCGCAGTTACCGTCGATGCCACCTTTGGCGCTACGACCAGCGTGACCAATCTGACGACCACCAATTTGGTCTTCACTGATCAAAACCACCCAACAACTGTTGCGATTAACGCCACTGCAACAGCCACTGCTGCTCAGGTTATCACCGGCTACATCACCTCTACATCCGCAGCAGCAACCGTCATCACTTTGCCTACTGGCACTTTGCTTGGCGCGGCTTTGAGCGCAACCGCTGGCACCGTGATGGACCTGTATGTGGACAACACCGCTGGCGCATCAACTGTGACCATCGCTGTCGCAACCAACGGCATTTTGTCTAGCGCTGCTGCTGATACCCCCGGCAGTTTTGGTGACTTGACAATCGCCGCTGGCGCTACTGGTCTGGCACGATTCACAATCATGTTCTCCAGCGCCACTGCATACGTGTTTACACGCACTGCCTAATCAACCTCTGGGGCTTCGGCCCCTGTTTTAAAGGAGCTTGATTATGTCGATGCAGACAGACGTTTTAAGTGGGCATATTGATACCTCTGGTTTTATTGTGCTCGGGCGTACACGCGTCAAATCTATTATTTTTCAAGGTAGTGGAGGCGGGGCAGGCTCGGTGGATGTTTTTGACACCAGCGTAGCCCCCATCAGCGCCACATATGGGCGTTCCAGCGCTACCGTTACCATCACAAAAAGTGCTCATGGCTTGAAAACCGGCGACAGGGTTGGGATCGAATTCCAGTCTGCGGCAGGCGCATCTGCCACCAATGGCAACTATACGATTACCGTAACCGACGCAAACACATTTACTGTTACTGACATTAACTCTGGAACAGTTACTCCGGGTACGGCATGTAAGTATGTGGATGGCACTGGTGGTCGATGGATTACAAGTTTTCTTACCGCGACCAGTCAAACCACCCCTGTAAATATTTTGTTGCCGGGTGAAGGTTCTCTTGCGGTCCAAGGGTTGTATGTTAATTTGACCAATGCTGCGTTTGTAACGGTGTTCTATGGCTGAAGAGACGCGCCCGATGGACATTGCAGGTCGCAAAATGATGATTGCGATCCCTGCATACGATGGCAAACTGAACATCAAGACTTCGTTTGCCTTGGCCGATTTGGTGGTCAAGGCTTCGCAGTTTGGTGTCCAAGTTCAACTGTCGCATCTGTCGGGCTGCTCTCTTATCACCAAGGCCAGAAACATTCTGGTTGCCAACTTCCTTGAGTCGGACTGCACAGACATGCTGTTTGTCGATGCCGACATCGTGGTGGACGCAGAGTCTATTCTTCGCCTGCTGGCGTTGAGCACCGGCAAGGACATCACCGCTGGTATGTACACCCGCCGCGCAGAAGATCGCAAGTTCTTCTTGGACATCTACATCGACCAGAACAACACCCTTGAGTTTGATGCTCACGGGATGCTGCGGGTTGAGAATGTGGCCACAGGCTTCATGATGATCCAGCGCCATGTGTTGGAGAAGCTGGTTGCAGCTCACCCCGAGTGGACGTACTTCAATGATGTGTACAACCGCAACGAGAGCGCCCTGTTTGACTTTGAGTTGACCAATGGGCAGTACGTTGGCGAGGACTACACGTTCTGCAAGCGCGCCCGGGCGGACGGATTCACGGTCTTTATTGACCCAGAGATCACCCTGCCGCACGTTGGCTCTCAGGAATACCACCGCAGTTTCAAAGAAGCTGTGCTGATGCCGCTGATCGAGCAGCACTGCACACCCAAACTGAAAGTCGTCAATGGCTAAGAAGACCCCATCCCTCGCAATCGGTCGTGGTGAGAAGTTACCAGCCTCCAAGGGTGCTGGGCTGACAGCCAAAGGCCGCGCCAAATACAATGCAGCAACCGGCAGCAACCTCAAAGCCCCGCAGCCGCAGGGTGGCAAGCGCAAGGACTCGTTCTGCGCTAGAATGGCACCTATCGCAGAAAAGTCTGAAAAGGGTAGCCGTGCAAGAGCATCAATGCAAAGATGGAAGTGCTGAAATGTGGGCCGACATTCGTAACTACGAAGGACGCTACCAAGTAAGCAACATGGGGCGGGTAAAGTCACTTGCCAGAGTTCGCCGTGGAAGAGCTGGGGCAGATGTGCCTATGCCTGAAAAAATTATGGCCCTCACCCCAAAAAAAGACACCGGCAGGACAAAGCCTTACATTGAAGTTAGATTTCGTAATGGCGGATTAAGGACTGAGCGTTGCAAGGCGTTTTTAGTTCACAGACTGGTTGCGGACGCCTTCATTAAACCGCTTGAAAAAGGCGATCAGGTTGACCACAAAAACGGCGTTCACGGTGATAATCGCGTAGAGAATCTTCGTGTGCTGCATTTTGTTGAACACGGTCGATTACACCCCTTGATCCAGTCTGGAGAGCTCAACAGACTTGGAACGACTGCAAATCAAGCCGCGTCACTGGCGCGATGGAAGTGCTGACATGGAAATGATGTTGTGGAATGCGGCCTTGAGCGCCATTGTGGCGGTCATGGGCTTTTTGCTTAAAGGCAAGTTTGACGAGTTGGATCGGCTCAGCATTTTGCTGAACAAGACCCGCGAGGAAGTTGCGCGTGACCACATTACTCGGTCAGAGTTTCGTGCTGACATGCAGCAGTTGCTGGATAGATTTGACAGGCTTGAGCGTAAGATTGACAACTTGAGGGGCGGAAATGCCCACCACGAGTAAAAAGCAGCACAACTTCATGAGCGCCGTGGCTCACAGCCCGGAGTTTGCGAAGAAGGTGGGTGTCCCACAGTCCGTGGGTAAAGATTTTTCCAACGCGGACAAGAGCCGCAAATTTTCAAAAGGTGGCGATATGAAAGAATCTAAAGCAATGGTTGGCAAAGAGATGGCCTTCATGAAAAAGAAGGGCGCTCCCAAGTCCATGATCAAGCACGAGATGGCCGAAGCCAAAGGCTACAAAGCCGGTGGTTCAATCGGTACGACCAAGATGGGTTCAGTGAAAACTGCGGCGCCAAGCCGTGACGGCATGGCCACTAAGGGTAAAACCAAAGGCACCATGGTCAAGATGGCGCGTGGCGGCAAAACCTGTTAAGGAGTGATCATGGCAACACAGCAAATGATTGAAGAGGCCATGCAAGAGGCCAAGGACGCCAAGGACCGTGAGAAGGCTGAGCGCGAGTACAACAAGCGTACTTCTGTTGCGCCCTCTAAAGACCCGCGTGACGCCATTCGCGGCCAAAAAGGCTACGCTAAGGGTGGCGTGACTCGTGCCGACGGCTGCGTGACCAAGGGTCACACCAAGGGTGCAATGGTCAAGATGGCTGGCGGCGGGATGTGCTGATATGAGAGCCAGTCGAGGCATGGGAGCCATCCTCCCATCCAAGATGCCTTCCGGCAAGCGTAAAGCCCGCCGGGATGACACTGACTTCACGCAATACGCTGAAGGCGGCACAGTCAATGTGGCTGGCAATTACACTAAGCCCGAGCTGCGCAAGCGGATTGTGAGCCAAGTCAAGTCTGCTGCAACGCAGGGCACCGGCGCAGGGCAATGGAGCGCGAGAAAAGCCCAGCTCGTAGCCAAGAAGTACAAGGCCGCTGGCGGCGGGTACCGAGACTGACATGAAAGCCCCTCAAAAATCCCTGAGCGATTGGGGCAAACAAGATTGGACGACCAAAAGTGGTAAAAAATCTTCTGACACGGGTGAGCGATACCTTCCAAAATCTGCGATTAAAAGTCTCAGCGCTTCTGAGTACGCTGCGACAACGCGGGCAAAACGTGCTGGCAAAGCTAAAGGGAAGCAATTCGTGAGTCAACCCAAGACCATCGCAAAGAAAACAGCAGGGTTTAGATAATGGCAACCTCCGGCACCACCGCTTTTAATATGGACCTCACGGAAATCGTGGAGGAGGCGTTTGAACGCGCCGGTGGTGAGCTGCGTACCGGTTACGACCTGCGCACGGCCAGTCGGTCCATGAACCTCATGTTTTCCAACTGGGCCAATCGTGGCCTGAACATGTTCACGTATGAGCAGGGGTCCATCAATCTGGTGGCAGGCACTGCTACGTACAACCTCCCAACCGACACGGTGGACTTGTTGGAGCATGTAATCCGCACGGGCGCGGGCAGCTCTTCAACACAGGCAGACCTGACCATTACCCGGATCAGCGTCTCCACCTACGCCACAATCCCCAACAAGCTGGCTCAGGGTCGCCCCATTCAGGTTTGGATTGAGCGTCTTGACACGCCAAGAATCACGGTTTACCCAATCCCAGACAACTCGCAGCCCTACGTGTTTGTGTACTGGCGCTTGCGCCGCATGCAAGACGCTGGCACGGGCGTCAACACCATGGACATGCCATTCCGCTTCTACGAGGCAATGACGGCAGGTTTGGCTTACCACCTTGCCCTAAAGATTCCCGGCGCTATGGAGCGCTTGGGTGTCTTGAAAGAGCAGTATGATTCTGCGTGGGAACTGGCCTCAAGTGAAGATAGAGAAAAAGCCGCCGTAAGATTTGTCCCCCGTGCAATAAGAATTGGGGGTGGCTCATGATTTTAGTTTCTTTAAAAGAAGCCAAAGAAGCGGGTTTTACCAGATACTTCACTGGGGAGTCCTGCGGTCATGGTCACGTCTCTGAGAGGCTTGTAAGCAATCGGTCGTGCGTTGAGTGTTCGCAAATTAAGATTGCCAAATATCGCATTGAAAACCGCGATGTTCTTTTGGAGAAAAAAAATATTGCCCAAAAGCTGTACGCCAAGAAAAATCCAGAAAAAATAGTGGCCACTCGAAAAGCCACAATGGCCAAACACCGCGAAGCGCGAAATGCTGAGAAAGCCGCGTGGGCTCGTAAAAACGCAGGGCGGGTGCTGGCGTGGACCAGACAAAGGCAGTTGGCTAGGATTCAACGAACACCTGCTTGGCTGACAGATGATGATTGCTGGATGATTGAGCAGGCGTATGAGTTGGCACAACTCAGAACACGGTTGTTTGGGTTTCCTTGGCACGTAGATCACAAGCTCCCCTTAAGAGGGAAAAAAGTTTCAGGTCTTCACGTGCCGACAAACTTGCAAGTTATACCCGGTTCGGAAAACTCCCGCAAAGGCAACCGGATGGAGGTTGCATAATGTCTAATAGGTTTGCCAGCGGACCTAAAGCGATTGCCATGTGCGACCGCTGTGGTCAGCAATACAAACTCAAACAGCTCAGAACAGAAATCATCAAGCAGCGCAAGTATGAGTTGCTGGTGTGCCCGGAGTGCTGGGACCCAGATCAGCCGCAGTTGATGCTTGGAACATTCCCCGTGGATGACCCGCAAGCGCTCAGGAACCCACGTAGGGACACCACCTACATAACATCTGGTTTAAACGATGATGGGAACCTGTCCGGCGGATCGCGGGACATTCAGTGGGGCTGGAACCCGGTGGGTGGGTCAAGATCGTTTGATACGCTTCTTACACCCAACACATTGGCGTTGACTGTGCTGATCGGCACGGTGACAATATCGGTATCTTAAAGGAGTCTGACATGGACGCGAAAAAAGCAGTTCGTAAACACGAAGCAAACATGCACCCCGGTGCAAAACCGACCAAGCTTGCCAAGGGCGGCAAGACAAACTTGCAGATGAAAGAATACGGGCGCGGCATGGCCAAGGTCATGAACCAGCGCGTATCGTCTGCACCCAAGGGGAAATGACATGGCTAAATTCAGTCAAAAGATGATGGGCAAAGAAGTTGGTCAAGCCAGCGTCTATGCCAAGCCCCACACGATGGATGGCAAGGCTGGTACAGGCATGAAGGTCATGCAAGACCCCAACACCTTGGCCGCAAACAAGATGACTCGTTACACTGCCACGCCCCGCGTGAGCACCAACGATCCCGGCGCAGACAACGTCAAGACCACTGGCATTAAAATCCGTGGTACTGGTTGCGCCACTAAGGGCACCATGGCCCGAGGTCCAATGGCATAAAACATGAACTACACCGAGTTGAAGACCAACATTGCTGACATCTGT
>Ga0315902_10000543_pt1 | contig 63652 bp, 49 predicted proteins | sample LakEriMetagenome_9_FD_203523 | JGI IMG/M metagenome (GOLD analysis project Ga0315902, IMG submission 203523) | Freshwater fungal communities from buoy surface, Lake Erie, Ohio, United States - Buoy 12 MA117 | ecosystem: Environmental > Aquatic > Freshwater > Lake > Lake biofilm | place: USA... | reverse complement strand
TTCGGGTCGCTGCAGCGGCTTTACCAGCAGCACCCCGGCGACAAACCCCATGACGTGCGCCCAGAAGGCAATGCCGCCAGGCAAGTCGGCCGTCGTTGCCAGCGAGCCCAGGCCGCTGAGGAACTGCATCAGGAACCACAGGCCGAGAAAGAAAACGGCCGGCACTTCAGTGATCAGGAAGGGGAAGGGCAGCAGCGTGAGCACGCGCGAGCGTGGATACAGGACGAGGTAGCCGCCCATGACCCCGGCGACTGCGCCACTGGCGCCCACCATGGGCACCGTTGACTCGGGATTCAGCCCCACCTCGGCCAGCGCGGCGATCAGGCCTGTGACGAGATAGAACAGCACGAACCGGGGACGGCCCAGCCGGTCTTCCACGTTGTCTCCGAAAATCCAGAGATACAGCATGTTACCGGCGGCGTGCCCGAGGCCGGCATGGACGAACATCGATGTCATGAGGGTCAGCGGGGCCGGCGTGGCCGGCGTGATGCCCCAGGTGCTAATGAAGCGCTCGAGTTCCCCGGATGGCAGCGTCAGCTCATACCCGAAGACTCCCATGTTCAGCCCCAGCAGCAGGTAGGTGACGTAGGGCGTCGTGCGCGTGGGGATGATGTCCTTCAGGGGAATCATGGTCTGTGGTTAAGATCGTGTCATGACTTGTCGGACGTGCGGCACCGAGATTGCGGAGAAGGCCCTCATTTGCTATCGCTGCGGGCGGGCGACCGCAGACCCTCGCGTGGCCCCGCCCGTCTCCCGGCGCTCCTCCGCAGGGGGGCAGCCCCGGCTGGTCGTGCTGGTGCTGCTGGTCGTCGTGGCTGCGGCCGTCTGGTGGTGGCTGCAGCGGGGCTAGCCGCCTGCCCCGACGCGAACGGCCGTCAGTCGCCGGCCCTGCGATGGCGTCAGCGACGCGCGCTTGACGCGCGGGTGTGCAGGTCCGGTAGCGCGGCCAGCACGACATCCCCGACAATCTGCAGGCTTCGGGGGCTGACCTGGTCGAGCGTGTCAGCGGCCGTGTGCCAGGCGGGATAGTCGAGGTCGATGATGTCGAGCGATGGCACGCCCGCCTCGACAAACGGCATGTGGTCGTCTTCAACCGGGAATGGCTCGTCGAGGAAGTGCGCCGCGTAGCCGAGCCTCCGCGCGGTCGACCACACAATGTCGGTCATCCACCGCGTCGAGTTGGTGTCGCGACGGACGTTGAGCGACCGGTCGCCGATCATGTCGAGCAGCACGAGTCCACGGATGGTGTCCAGCGTGCCGGCCTGGCGGGCGGCCGCGACGTAGTGGCGGCTGCCGTAGGTGTGGTTGGGGGCCACCCACTCGCCCCAGGCTTCCTCGCCGTCGAAGAACACAAACTCGGTGGTCAGCGGCAGTGGTGGCCGTGCCTTGAGCACGCGGGCCAGTTCGAGCAGGGCCCCGGTGGACGAGCCGCCGTCGTTGGCGCCGACGAAACGGAATTCCTGTACCGGCTTGGTGTCGAAGTGGCTGGCGAGCAGGAAGCGCTCGGCGCGCTGGCCCGGCAGGGTGGCCAAGACGTTGGTCATGCGCACGCGACCGACCGGGGTCTGTGCCTCGAACGACTGCTCTGAGGGACTGTAGCCATGCTGGCGGAGCGCGGCGATGATGTGGGCGCGGGCGCGGGCGTTGGCCGCCGACCCGGCGGGACGCGGCCCGAAGGCCACCTGCTCGCGCACCAGCGTCATGGCGCGGGCGCTGTCGAAGGCCGGGGACGGGGAGGCGGCGGGTGCCGGCCGCTGGGCGGTGGCCGCGAGCGGGGCCAGTGCGATGGCCCCGCCCGCCAGCAGCAGTGCAACCGATGCAGCGAAGGGCAGGCGCCTGATCGCGGTCATCGGAGGTGTCCGTGGCGCTAGCGCGCCGACATCGGGACGTAGTCCCGCGTGCGGGCGCCCGTATAGATCTGCCGGGGACGGAAGATCTTCTGGTCGCTGTCGAGCAGCATTTCTTCCCACTGCGCCACCCAGCCGGTCGTGCGGGCGATGGCGAACAGCACGGCGAACATGTCGACCGGGAAGCCCATGGCTTCGTAGATGAGTCCCGAGTAGAAGTCGACGTTGGGGTAGAGCTTGCGCTGCACGAAGTACTCGTCCTCGAGCGCGATGCGCTCGAGCTCGAGCGCGATATCGAGCAGAGGATTCTTGCCCGTGACCTCGAAGACCTCGTAGGCCGTCTTCTTGATGATCTTGGCCCGGGGGTCGTACGACTTGTAGACCCGGTGGCCGAAGCCCATCAGGCGGCCCTCGCCACCCTTCACGCGGCGGATGAAGTCGGGAATCGCCGAGACGCTGCCGATTTCCTGCAGCATGCGCAGCACGGCTTCGTTGGCGCCGCCATGCAGCGGACCATAGAGGGCGGCGGCCGCGCCGGCCAGCGCCGAATACGGGTCGGCATGCGAGCTGCCGATGCCGCGCATGGTGCTGGTCGAGCAGTTCTGCTCGTGGTCGGCGTGCAGGATGAAGAGCACGTCGAGCGCGCGCTCGAGCACGGGGTTCGGCGTGTACTTCAACTCGGCCATCTTGAACAGCATGTTCAGGAAGTTGCCAGTGAAGCTGAGGTCGTTGTCGGGCTGGATGTAGGGGCGCCCGATGCTGTGCCGGTAGGCGTAGGCCGCAATCGTGGGCGTCTTGGCGATGAGCCGCAGCATCTGCAGCTTGCGCCGTGCGGTGTCGTTGATCGCCTTGCCGTCCTTGTAGAAGGTCGACATCGCCGCCACCGTGCTCACGAACACGCCCATGGGATGCGCGTCGTAGTTGAAGCCCTCGATGAACTTCTTGATGTTCTCATGCACCATCGTGTGCATGGTCACCTGATGCTCCCAGTCCTTCAGCTGGGCCGGCGTCGGCAGCTCGCCGTTCAGCAGCAGGTAGGACGTCTCGAGGTAGGTGCTGTGCTCGGCCAGCTGCTCGATGGGATAGCCCCGGTACTCGAGCACGCCGATGTCGCCGTCGATGAAGGTGATGCGGCTGCGGCACGACGCGGTATTCATGAACGCCGGGTCGTAGGTCAGCAGACCGGTGTCGTCGGGTGCCTCGGTCTTGATCTTCTTGAGATCAGTGGCCTTGATCGCACCATCGGTGATGGGAAGATCGTATGTCTTGCCCGTGCGGTTGTCGGTGATTGTGAGCGTGTCAGCCATGGCGTAAATCCACCTTATTGTAGTCCAGGGGCCCCATGCTGGAGACACCAGAACGGAGGTGTGATCCATGATCGTAATGCATGATGTCCATTACGGCTGGAGGGGCGGCCTCGGGCAGAGCCGGGGCGGCCGTCAGTGCCCGGCCGGCGGCTGGTGGCGCACGTCCCGGGCCGACACCATGAACACCACCGTCTCGGCGATGTTGGTGGCATGGTCGCCCACCCGTTCCAGATGCCGGCCGATGAGCAGCAGGCCGAGGGCGGGGCCGATGAGCTCGGGGCCTCGGGCCATCTCGGCCTGCAGGTCCCGGAACAGCTGGGCGTTGAGCCGGTCGAGGTCCTCGTCGGCGGCCAGCACCGAGGCGGCCCGTGCTGCGTCACGGCGCACACAGGCGTCGAGGGCGTCGCGCAGCATCGTCGCCGCATGGCGGCCCATCCGCTCGACGAGAGGGGCCTGCGGCAGCGGTGGATGGCCCACCACCTCGTGCCCGCGCTGGGCAATGTTGATGGCCAGGTCGCCCACGCGCTCCAGGTCACTGTTGACCTTGACGATGCCGATCACGGCCCGCAGGTCGACGGCCACCGGCTGATGCAGCGCCAGGATGGTGAGGCTGTGGGCGTCGATCTCGCGCTGCAGGTCGTTGATCGGGCCATCCTGCTGGAGCACGGTTTCCAGCACCATGGCCTGGCGGTTGATGACGCCGGCCACGGCCTGGCGCAGCTGTTCCTCGGCCAGTCCGCCCATGGCGAGCAGCCGCCGGGTCAGGGCCTCGCGTTCCTCTTCGAAATGCCGCAGCAGTCGTTCCATGGCGTGGTGCGTCGGGGTCAGCCGCAGCGGCCGGTGACGTAGTCTTCCGTCAGTCGCTCGGCGGGAGTGGTGAACAGCCGCGCGGTCGGGCTGCATTCAACCAGGCGCCCCAGCCACAGGAAGGCCGTCTGGTCGGAGACGCGCGCCGCCTGCCGGAGGCTGTGTGTCACCAGCACCACCGTCAGCCGCTGCCGCAACGCGTAGATCAGCGACTCGATGCGCTGCGTGGCGACGGGATCGAGACCGGCAGCCGGGTCGTCCAGGAGCAGCACTTCAGGTCCGAGTGCCAGGGCGCGGGCGATGATCAGCCGGCGCTGCTGGCTCGCGGAAAGCGCCGTGGCAGGCCCGTCGAGCTGGTCCTTCACCTCGTCCCAGAGGTGCACGTCGCGCAGCGCCTGCTCGGCCCGACCCGCCTGCTCGTGCCGGCCACGGCACTGGCCACTGACCTGCAGGCCGTAGGTCATGTTGTCGAGCACACTGCCCGGCAGCAGCGCCGTGTCTGCCCCGACCAGGCCGACCCGCCGCCGCAGCTCGGTGGTGCGGACGTCCGGGGAGAAAATCGACGTGCCATGCAGCCGCACGTCGCCCTCGATCCGCGCGGCCGGCAGCAGTGCCACCATCCGGTTCAGTGTCCGCAGCAGGGTGGTCTTGCCGCAGCCGGTAGGGCCGATGACAGCCGTCACGGTGCCTGAAGGAATGTCCAGCGACACGCCATCGAGCGCCCGGACGCCACCCACGTGCACGGTGAGGCGGAGTGTCTGCATCACCATGAGCGGAACTCACGCAGCGAGGAGCGGGTCTGCATCAGCCAGACGCCGGCCAGGGTCATGCCGACCAGCAGCCAGATCGCCGGAGGCACGTCGGACAGCACGGCAGGCAGGCGTAGCAGGGCACCCGGCGCGGAGGTCTCCGGTGCGAGTCCCCAGTGGCCCTGCAGGTCCCGCGACCACGAGGGCAGGGCCGATGGGTTGGTCGCCGCCACGCCGATCATCACAAGCGCCCCCCACTCGGCGGCTGTCCTCGCCACGGCTCCGCTCAACCGCCTGAGCATGGGCCTCGCCGCGGCGGGCAGCACCAGCTGCCGCAGGGTCTGCCGGCGGCTGGCCCCGAGTGCCCAGGACGCCTCGCGCAGGGCCACGGGCACGGATGCCAGCGCCGAGCGCACCGCCAGCGCGGCATGGGGGCCCAGCAGCAACGCAAACAGCAGCGCCGCCTCGGCGGCGCCGGGGGCGCTCTGCCTGGCAGCGGTCATCACCATGATCAGCAAGGTGGCATACACGAGGGGGGGCAGGGTAGAGAGCCATGCAATGAGCCCGTCTATGCGCCGGTGCCACCGGGTGCTCCCGGCGAAATCCTCGACGTAGATGCCGACCAGGGTGCTTGAGAGGAGTGTCGCGGCGGCCGCCACCAGCACCAGCGGCCCGAGCCGGGCATCCGGTGAAGGCGGGGCGCCGGCCCAGCCGCCCGGCGATGCGGCTGTGGCCGCCTGGAGCAGCGCGACGGTCAGCAAGGCCCCGAGTGCCTGGGCGCCGGCGGCCAGGCCCGCTCCGGCAAGCGCGGGAAAGGCCGCAGGAATCACCAGGGTGAGGGTGATGGACAGCGGGCTGGCTCCGAGCGCGGACGCCGCATCCTGCAACGGTGGGGCGATCCCCAGCAGGATGCGATCGCTGTGGACGGTGAGCTTCGGCGTCAGCACCAGGGCCAGCAGCAGCGGTGCGAGCCACGAGGACAACCACGCCGCAGGAGCAGGCGTCACGGTCACGAGCGCCAGCAGCATCACCATCATGGGAATGCCGGCCAGCAGGCGCACCATCTGCCGGAGGCCCGCTGCGAGGACCGGCGGCATCTGCGGCAGCGCCAGCGCACCCCCGACGGCCAGGGCCGCGGCCATCGCCAGCGCCAGGGCGGTGACCATGAGAAGGCCGGGCAGTGACAGCGCCGGGACAGGCAGCATGTGCTGAGACTACCCCGGTTCCGGATTCCCCGTCCGTTACCGGCGTGTTAAATCGGCGCGCAGGTGGCGCCGGGCCGGCAGACGCGCGCTCCGACTGCGGGTCGCAGGATGGGGGGCCTGCTCCTGCTGGATCTTGGCGAGGACGACCGGCTTGCCCAGGGCCTCTTCGAGCACCGGCAGCTGCCGCCGGGTGGCCCACGCCTCAAGCTCGGCATCGCCGCTCACCGTCAGGTGCAGCCTGATGTCAGCGCCCCGGTCGCGCAGGGTGAGCTGCTGCACCACCCCGTGGCGGGATCGGTCGAGCGTCTCGGCGAGGCGCAGGAAGGCCGAGAGGATGCGGACACGGCGGCGGTCGGCAGTGTCGAGCGCCGCAAAGCCCTCGTGATCGCGCTTGGGCGCGGCACGCCGGTGGTAGCGGGCGATGAGGGCCATGAGGTCGATCTCACGGGGCTCGAATCCGCGCAGGTCGCCGTGCTTGATCAGGTAATGCGAATGGCGGTGATGGCGTTCGAAACTGATGTGGTTGCCGATGTCATGCAGCAGCGCCGCATACTCGAGCCACTCCCGCTCGCTGTCGCCGTAGCCATGCAGCCGCCTGGTGTCGTCGAACATGGCCAGTGCCAGGCGCGTGACCTGTCGTGCGTGCGCGTCCTCCCACTGGCAGCGCTCGGCCAGCTCCATGACCGACCGCCGCCGGACGTCCGGATACTGGTCGGCGCGGGCGATGTCACTGGCATGCTGGCGGATATAGTCGAGGACGACGCCCTCGCGCAGGGCGAGATCGCACAGCGTCAGCTCACTCGCCCCCAGCTGAGCCATCAGCGTGTCCAGCAGGATGGCTCCGGCCACCACCAGGTCGGCGCGTTTCGGATCGAGCCCGGGAATCTGCAGGCGGGCGTCGAGGTCGAGCGACGTGACCAGCTTCCTCACCTGGCGGATCGCCCGCGCCGAGACCCGCAGGTTGCGCAGTTCGTCAGGTGGCGCACCGTGCTCGAGCGTCGCGGCCAGTTGGCCAATCGACAGGATGGTACCCGACGTGCCGACCACGCGGCCTCCGCCGGCCCCCGTAATCAGCGCGAGGTACTCGTCGACGTCGTGGCGGATGAACTCGACCAGCCGGCGCTCATCCCTGCGCGAGATCGGGTCCGAGAGCACGAAGCGCTCGGTGAGACGGATGACGCCCAGCTTGAACGACCGGGCAAGGCGCGCCTCGGGCCCGCTGCCAAGCGTGATCTCGACGCTGCCGCCGCCGATGTCGAGGGCCACGACGGGTGCGGTGGTGTCGACGCCGTAGACCACGGCCCGGTGAATCAGGCGGGCTTCCTCCGTGCCCGAGATGAGTCGGGGTCTGATGCCGGTGTGTGTTTCGATCGCCGACAGGAATGCCCCGCCATTCTGGGCTTCCCGCGTGGCGCTCGTGGCGACGGCCAGGAGCTGGTCCACCTGATGCGAGCGAGCCAGGCGCTCGAACTTCGACAGCGCCTGCAGGGCCGCCGTCTGCGGGGCACGCGCCAGTTCGCCGCCGTCCAGGCCGCCGCTGCCGAGCCGCACCATCTCCTTCTCGCGGTCGATGATTTCGAACGACTGATCGCCGCGCACCTGCACCACGATCATGTGCACCGAGTTGGTTCCGATGTCGATAGCGGCCAGTCGCATGGCGGGCGTGAGGAACACCGTCAGTATACTGACCCCGCCATGCGCGTGCTCGTTGTGATCAATCCCTTTTCCGGGGCCAGCCGGCGCCTGCCTGTCCCGGTGCGCGTGGCACTGGCGACACGCGTCCTCCGGGCCGCAGGCCATGAGCCGGATGTGCGCGTGACCACCGGGCCCGGTGACGGACACCGCTGGGCGCGCGAGGCCGTGGAGGCGGGGGTGGACCGGGTCGTGGCGTGGGGAGGCGACGGGACGGTGAATGCCGTCGCGTCGGCGCTCATCGGCTCGACCACCGCGCTCGCCATCGTCCGCGCGGGATCAGGCAATGGCCTGGCCCGGGAACTGGGCGTGCCTCGCGATGCCGAGCAGGCGCTGCGAATTGCGGCCGGGCCGGTGACGCGCGTGATCGATGCGGCGAAGCTCAATGGCCACTGGTTCGTGAACGTTGCCGGCGTGGGCTTCGATGCCGAGGTGGCGCACGGCATCGCGCAGCCTGGGGCTCGCCGTGGCCTGCTGGGATACGTCTGGCTGGTGGCCACGCTCGGGCCGCGGTATCGTCCCCGCCCCTATACCGTCTCGGTGGACGGAGAGGTACTGGCGACGCGGGCGTGGGTGATTGCGCTTGCCAATTCCCGCCAGTACGGGCACGAAGCCATCGTGGCGCCGCGGGCCAGGCTGGATGACGGCCTGCTCGATGTGGTCGTGGTCGAGACACCGCCGCTGTGGCAGGTGGTGCGCGACGTGCCGAGGCTCTTTCGCGGTCGCCTGGTGCCGGGGCCCTGCCTGCACATGCGCCAGGGGCGGACGATCCGAATCACGCACGACGGCCCGATGACGGCGCACGTGGACGGCGAACCCCTGATGGCCGACGGCGTTGTTGACGTCACGCTGACGCCCGGTGCGCTCCGCGTCTGCGTGCCGGCGGGTGCCGATCAGGCGAGGAACCGGTAGCCGAGTCCGACCACTGTTTCGATCTGATCGCCGGCCGGACCGAGCTTGGCCCGAAGCCGCCCGACGTGCACGTCGACCGATCGCGTCTCGATGACCTGGTCGTAGCCCCACACCCGCTCGAGCAGTCGGTCGCGCGACAGCACGCGATTGCGGTTTTCCACGAGGTATTTCAGCAGCTCGAACTCGCGGCGCGTGAGGCGGACGGGGGTGCCGTCGACGGTGATGGCCACCGCGTCGAAGTCGGCCACCAGATGCCGCCCTCGGTACACCTGCGCCGCCGGCGCCTCACCCGGCTTTCCCCGGCGCAGGGCCGCGCGCACGCGGGCCGCCAGTTCGCGCAGGCTGAATGGCTTGGTGATGTAGTCGTCGGCTCCGGCATCGAGGCCCGTCACCCGGTCAGATTCACTGGCCATGGCCGTCAGCATGATGATGGGCACCTGCGCGGTGGCGGCGCGCGACTTGAGCAGGCGGCACACCTCTAGGCCGCCCAGCACCGGCAGGTTGAGGTCGAGAATGATGACGTCCGGAGGCTGCTCTCCCGCCAGCTTCAGGGCCTGGTCGCCACTGGTCGCCACCTCGACGGTGGCAATGCCGCCACGCTCGAGCGCATGCCTGACGAGACCGACGATTTCCTGTTCGTCTTCGACTACCAGCACCCGGGGACGGGTCGCAGCGGGGGCCATACCCTATGGAGACTAGCGGCCTGAGGTTTCCTTCCCGTGACGAACCGGTTAATTGTGGGTTACGTCCGTGCCCTCACACCCGGGTGCCCGGAGGGATCACGCCCCCCTTCGGGACCACGATGATGCCGTGGCGGATGTAATAGCCGTCGCCGTCGGCGTGATCCACATTCGCCACATTGACGAGCTGCACATCGTCACCAATGTGGGCGTTCTTGTCGACGATGACGCGGTCGAGCGAGACGCGGCAGCCGATGCCGAGGGGCACGGTCTGCCCGCCGTGCGTGCGCTCGGTCTCGGGCTGGTAGTAGTCGGCGCCGAGCAGCACCGATCGACTGATGCGGCTGCCGGCCCCGACGCGCGAACGGATGCCGACGACCGAGTCGCTGACGACGGCATGCTCGAGGTAGCACCCTTCGGCAATGAGCCCGTTGGTGACCTGTGATCCCACCAGCTTCGACGGGGGCAGGAAGCGGGTGTGCGTGTAGATCGGATAGACCGGGTCGTAGAAGCTGAAGGGCGCATGCGGTCGCGTCAGCATCACGTTGGCGTCGTAGAAGCTCTGGATGGTGCCGACATCGGCCCAGTAGCCGCGGTGCGGGAAGGCGCGGACCCGGTAGCGCTGGAGCGCGGCGGGAATCAGCTCGCGCCCGAAGTCGTGGCCAGCCTCGGTCTCCAGCAGTTCGAGGAGCACGTCGCGCGAGAACAGGTAGATGCCCATCGACGCGATGAACGGCCGTGCCGGATCAGGCTGGGCGAAGCCGGTGCCCCGCCCAAGCCGCGAGGCCATGGCGGCAAGACGGTCGGCCGAGGGCTTCTCCTCGAAGCCCTCGATGCGCCCGCGGCCATCGAAGGTGAAGATGCCCATGCCGGTGGCCTCGTCGGCATCGACGGGCAGGGCGGCAATGGTGACGTCGGCCTGCTGCTCGAGATGCGCGTCGAGCAGCTCGGCGTAGTTCATCCGGTAGAGATGGTCGCCGGCCAGGATCAGGTAGTACTCGGCCTCGTGCTGGATGAAGTGGCGCTGCGCCTTGCGGACGGCGTCGGCGGTGCCCTGGAACCAGGCGGTCGATTCCGGGGTCTGCTCGGCGGCCAGAATCTCGACGAAGCCGCGCGAGAAGTGGTCCATCCGGTAGGTGCGGCTCACGTGCCGGTTGAGTGACGCGGAGTTGAACTGCGTGAGCACGAAGATGCGGCGCAGGTCGGCGTGCAGGCAGTTGCTGATGGGGACGTCGATCAGGCGGTACTTGCCGCCGATCGGCACGGCCGGCTTCGATCGCAGGTCGGTCAGCGGATGCAGGCGGCTGCCTTGACCGCCGCCGAGGATGAGGGCCAGGACATTGCGCATCACCGCGTCAGGATACCAGCAGACGGGCCGGGCGGCCCGGCAGATGCGGCCTCACCAGAGGCCAATGAGTTTCCACCAGCCGAAGCCGACGGTCAGCCAGAGGGCCATGTTGACGAGCGAGACGATGAACCCGACGCGCCACCAGTCACGCAGCGAGACGTAGCCGAGCCCGAACAGGATGGGGGCTGGGGTGGTGCCGTAGTGCGTCAGCCCGGCGGGCAGGTTGGCCAGGCAGAGGAGGCTGTAGACGGCCAGCGGCGGCGGGACGCCGAGGCCGACGAGCAGCACGACGAAGGGGGGGAAGAGCGCAAGCATGTGCGCCGTGATGCTGGCGAAGGCGTAGTGCGTGTAGAAGTAGACGACCAGCACGGCCAGCAGGACGACGATCCAGGGGATGCCTGCGAACAGCGCACCCACCGCGGTGGCAAACGCGGTGGTGACCCCGGTGCCGTTGAGCAGTTCGCCCATGCGCAGCAGACCGCCGTACCAGACGAAGACATCCCAGGCCGACTTCTCGCGCATGGCGGTGTCCCACGGCAGCGTGCCGGTGATGAGCAGGACGCCGAACCCGGAGAGGGCGACGAAGGTCACGTCGAGCCTGTGCCAGGCCGAGCTCATCCAGAGGAGACCCACGCCGGCGAAGACCGCCAGGGTGATGCGCTCGGCCGCGGACATCGGCCCCATGCGGGCCAGTTCGGCGGCAGCGAAGGCCGGTGCCTCGGGCGTGCGGCGCACCGTGGGCCGCATCACGCGCTGCACCACCCAGGGCAGCACGAGAGCCGAGGCGAGCCCGGGCACGATAGCCGCCACGAACCAGCTTGACCAGGTGACCTCGACCTGCACCAGCGTGCGGGCGAGGTTGGCGCCGAGGATGTTGCTGGCCTGGCCCGTGAAGAACATCGCGCACGCCACACCCGAGCCCTGGTAGATGCCGGCGATGAGGTAGGCACCGAGTCGGTTGGCGGTGGGGCCAGGAGACGAGTCGAAGAGATCGGCGATGCGGACGGCAATCGGCGCGATCATGCCGGCGGTGCGCGCCGTGATGGAGGGCACGCCCGAGGCGAGCGTGACGTCGGTCGCCAGCAGCGCATAGGACACGCCGAGCGAGCTGCTGCCGAAGGCGCGGATGAAGAGCAGCGCGATGCGCCGCGCCAGCCCGGTGTCGAGCATCGTCCGGGCGACGAGCATGGCAAGGATCACCAGCCACACCGAGGGCTCGGCATAGCCGCCGAGGGCCTGCTTGATGGGCGTGCCGTTGGCGGTCATGGCCGTGAGGCCCAGCAGCACGAGGGCCGCGGCGGGCAGCGGCTCGACGATCATTCCCGCAATGACGCAGAGGAAGATGGCGGCCAGCCGCCAGCCTTCGGGCGTCACCGACTCGGGACGCGGAATGACGAACACCACCAGCGCATAGAGCGCCGCCAGTATGAGCCAGCCGCGCAGTTGCGCGCGCGCCGTCGGGACCCGGGCTTCAGCCATGCGCGCGGATTATAGTGCGCGGCCGCGCCGCCGCGTGCACTCTCAGAGCAGTCCGTCGCCCCAGGGCCCGGTGATGGCCAGCGTGATGCCGGGTCGCTGAACATTGACAAACAGCCAGCGGCCATCAGGGCTGTATGCGGCACCCGCAAACTCGCCGCCCGTGAAGTCGCCACGCAGGTCGCCGCGTTCGCCGTTGAGCCTGACGTTGTTGCGGGCGAAGCGGAACACGCGGCCCTCGCGCGTGAGGCCGTGCACACAGGGATTGGCAGTCCCGTCCTCGCACAACGCCACGCCACCCCGCGGACTGACGGTCAGGTTGTCCGGCATGTTCATCACGTCGGCCGACGGCGACTCGAAGACCAGGCGCAGTTGCTGGCGCTCGATGTCCAGTTCCCAGACCTGGCCCATCTTCACGGCGCCGCCACTGGTGCTGGTGACGAGAATCCGACCGTCGCGATAGGTGGCACCTTCGAGGCGGGCGAACATGGCGCCGCCCTGTTGCCAGCCCTGCATGAACACCCCGTCGCCCCGTCGGGGGCCGTCGGGGGCGTGCGCCCGCGTCGGCTCGGCGATGGGTACCCAGCGGACCGGCACCACGGTACCGGGCTGCTGGTGTCCGCGCAGGTCATGCTGCGGGCGGCCATCGATGGCCAGCATCTCGAGGCGCCCGCCCCTGGCGAGCTGTCCAGGTACGGTCGGCGTGAAGCGATACAGGCCGGCGCGGTCCGCATCCTCGGTCTCGTAGACGACGCCGGTGCGCGGGTCGACGGCCACCGCCTCATGCGAGAAGCGCCCCATCGCTTCCAGCGGTTCGCCAGTGGGCGTTCCCTCGGCCGGCACGTCGAAGACAAAGCCGTGTGGACGTTCAAGTCGCGCGCCGGGGCTGTCGGGCCCCAGTACGGTTTCCTCACAGGTCAACCAGCTGTTCCACGGGGTCGGCCCGCCGGCGCAGTTGCGCAGGGTCCCCGACAGGCTCACGTGGGACGAGCGCAGGGCGCCGGTGACGCTGTCCAGCACGAGCGTCGTGGTGCCGCCACCTCCGCGCGCATCGTAGTGGTGGGCTCGGCCGAAGGCGGGGCCGGGGTCAAGCTCATGGTTGCGGACGAGATGCACGTGCCCATCGCGGCCGGCGAAGGCGGCCATGCCGTCGGGCGCCCCGGGCATGATGCTGCCGTCGCTGAGCCGATCGCCCGTCCAGGCGAGGCTGCGATAGCGGAAGCCCCTCGGCAGTTGCAGCAGGGGCAGGCCGGTGGTGTCGTCCGCCACCGGGAAGAGCGGCCCGTATCCTTCGGCCTGCGGCAGCTGGCCCGTGGAGGCCACCTGCCACGCGAGGGCCTCGAGCGGGGCGAATGCTGAGAGCGAGGCCAGCGTGGCCTGCTGAAGGAAACGTCGGCGGGTCGTACGGTCGGTCATGGGACCTTGCTCCGGATCGTCAGGGGTGCCGCCGGGCGTCGGCGGCGAAGGCTTCGTATTGGTCAGTCGCAATGAAATCAACGCCGGCGCGACGCGCCGCCTGCCACCGGAGCGCGACGGCATCGGGAGAGCCGAAGTTGTAGCTCGGCGTCCAGCCATCGCCCGGACCGGCATGGCCGTTCAGTGTGTAGATCCGCATCCACAGACCGAGGGCATGTGCTCTCGACACGAGGGCCGTCAGGCGTTGCGCATCAGCCGCATCCCACGCACCAGCCTGCACCTGTCCACCCGCTTCAACAAGTGCCCAGGGGAAATTCACCCAGCGGCGGTAACTGCTCGCGGCCTCGGGCATGGCGCGTTCCGGGGCCAGCGCCGCATAGGCACGGGCGCGGGCCTCAGGTTCCTCGGGCAGCGTCACCGCGGCGCCGGGCACCGTGCCGAAGATCAGCAGCGGGGCCCCCTCGGGAACGGCGTCAAAGAACGTCCGTTCCTGATCATTCCCGTTCTCGGTCAGTACCAGCAGCGGCCCCGGCACAAACCCGGAGGGTGGTTGTCCGTGTGGGCGCTTCGGTGCTGTCGTGAGCCAGCGCCGATGACGCTCGAGCAGTGCCCACACCGCCCGATGGTGTTCGGGCTCGTTGGTCTTGAAGTCGAGGTGCAGCACCAGCACGGGCCAGGTCTCTGGTCGAGGTGCGGCGAGGGCCTGTTCCATCTGGGCACGCACGGCATCGAAGAAGTGGGCCTCGAGCGTCGGTTCGTCGCCCACAGGCGGGCGGTCGTGGAGTACAACCGATCGCCCTGGCGAGGTCGGCGTTGGCGCGATCCACGCCACATCCTGCTCGATGGCCAGGAACGGCACTCCAGTCCCGCGCGCACGGGTCAGCCGGTCGGTCCACTGACCCCGTTCCGGATAGCAGTTATGCGCGTGCAGATGCACCCGGCTGCCCGGCACCATCACGGCGGGCGTCTGCTGGGCCGTCGCACCGGTGACAGGCGCCCCCCCTGCGACCACCAGCGCCAGCGGCACGCCAAGGCAGCCGCAGGAAATCAGCCGACGCAAACGATCCATGAGCTGCAGTAGACCATGCCGCCGTAACGCCCGTGCAAAATTCCTGCGGTCATGCCGATGTTGCAGACCCTTTGCGCCGCTGTTGTATCGGGCCGTTACGGTCTGTCTCATGTTCAGACGACTCGCTCATGCTGTTCTGCTGCTCTGCAGTGTGCTGGTGCTGCCAGCCACGGCTCAGGTTGACCGCGCCACCATCACCGGCACCGTGACCGACCCCTCGTCGGCCCGCGTGGGGCAGGCCACGGTCTCACTCACTCATCTGTCGACGGGGGTGACCGAACGGGTGTCCACCACGACCGACGGGGTCTATAGAGTTCTGAACCTGGCGCCGGGCACATACCTGGTCGAGGTCGGGGCCAGCGGCTTCCAGACACTGTCCCAGACCATCGAGCTGTCGGTCGGCCAGCGAGCCAGTCTCGACGTCTCGCTCGCCGTCGGAGGCGTGGGCGAAACGGTCAAGGTGGAAGGCGTGACGCCGCTGCTCGATACGCAGAGCGCGGTGGTCGGCACTGTGGTCAGCCGGAACGAAATTGCCAACCTGCCGCTGGCCATCCGCAACTGGGATGACCTGCTGTTCACGATTCCCGGCGTGCAGGGCGATCGGTACACCGAGCAGACTGGCACGACCAATGCCGGCCGCACGGGCGGCGTCAGCATCCACGGCAACCGGTCCCTGCAGAACAACTTCCTGCTGGACGGTGTTGACAACAACTCCATCTCCACGAACGTGCAGGAGCTGAGCACGCAGGTCTCGCGTCCCTCCATCGACGCCATTGGCGAATTCAAGGTGGTCACCAGTCCCTTCGCCGCGGAATATGGCCGTGCACCGGGGGGCGCCATTGTGGTGACCACCAAGTCAGGCACCAATGACATCCGCGGCACCGCATACGACTACTACCGTGACGAGCGGTTCGATGAGCGGACATTCTTCGCGAAGCGGGCGAACCTGACCAAGCCGTCGAACGACCAGAACCAGATTGGCTTCAACGCGGGCGGTCCCCTCGTCCGGAACCGCGCCTTCTTCTTCGGTGATTTCGAAGCCACCCGCATCAGCCAGGGCGTGCTGCGCGCCGGGCGCGTGGCTACGCCGAATGAACGCAACGGCATCTTCACCTCGGCGATTCGTGATCCGCTGACCGGCCAGCCGTTCCCGGACAACACCATTCCCGCCAGCCGCCTCGATCCGGTCGCACGGGCCGTGATGAACCTGGTGCCCCTGCCGAACACCACCGGCACCAACAACTTCGTGCGCCAGCCGAACGTCGAGGACAACGGCGAGCGCTATCTGGGACGCGTCGATGTGAAGCCCGGCACCAGTGACAGCCTGTTTGTCCGCTACATCTACACCGACCGCACCCGGTTCGTGCCCGGGTTCCTCGGCGGCATTGTCGACGGGACATCGACCTCGGCCTGGGGCCGCAATTTCCTCAAGTCGCATGCCGCGGTCGGCGGATGGACCAGGGTGCTGGGCTCTGCCGTGGTCAATGAACTGCGCGTGTCGTATGCACGCGGCATCTCCGATGGCCAGCAGGACCCGTTCGGCCAGGACGGCATCGCCCAGATCGGCTTCAAGGGCGTGCCGGCCAATCCGACGGTGAGCGGCGGCATCATGGGCGTCGACATCTCGGGCCACGTGCGACTGGGCTCGCCGAACTTCATGCCCAAGTATCAGTTCACGACGCAGATGCAGTTCCTGAACACGATGTCGATCCTGCGAGGTAACCACCAGTTCAAGGTGGGCACCGACATCATGGCCCCCATGAACAATGAATACGTCGACATTCCGTCGACCCGCGGGAACCTGGGCTTCAATGGGCAGTTCACGGGCAATGCCCTGGCGGATTTCATGCTCGGTTATGTGCGGCAGGCCGAACTGTCGAACGTGCACATCGTCAACCAGCGCCGCTACGCCTATGGCCTCTTCATCCAGGACGACTGGCGCGTGACGCCTGCGCTGACCCTGAATCTGGGCCTGCGTTACGACTTCATGTCGCCGTCGTACGAGCGCGACAACCTGATGGCCAACTTCAACCCGGCCACGGGCACCCTGGTCTACGCCAAGGCCGGCTCGCTGGAAGACCGCGCCCTGGTGTCGCCCGACCGCAACAACGTCGGCCCGCGCGTGGGTGTGGTGTATCAGGTCACTGCACGCACGGTGGTACGGGGCGGCTACGGCATGTTCTTCAATGCGCTCGATCGTATCGGGTCGGAAGATCAGCTGGCCCTGAATCCCCCGGGACTCATCAACAACAACCAGCTGACGTCCTCGACGACGGCCCCGGTGTTCTTCCTGCGTGACGGCTTCCCGGCCAACTACCTCGATCCGGGCAACATCGTGCTGAGCCGCCTGCTGGTGCGCGCAGCGAATCCGGTGGGCACCAATGCCACGTTCCAGCAGGTGGCCGTGGGAGTCGAACGGCAACTGCGCCGCATCCTGGTGGTGTCGGCGGATGGGATCGGCAACTTCGGCCGCAACATTGCGGTGCTGCGCAACCTCAACCAGCCGGCCAACGGTAACGGTGCGCGTCCCTACCCGGCGTTCGCACACATTCAGTGGCGTGACCCGATCGGGACCTCGCGCTACTACGGCGTGGACCTCGCCGCCGAGAAGCGCATGGCCGACGGCTACAGCTGGCGCCTGGCCTACACGCTGTCCGAGGCGCGTGACCAGGCCCCCGAGCATCTGGCCGCCACGTCGGGCCGACAGCAGGACACGAACAACATCGATGCCTGGGAGGGCCCTGCGGACTTCGACGTGCGGCATCGCTTCGTGGGGACGTTTGTCGCAGAGTCGCCAGTGGGCGCTGACCGGCCGGTGAACCTCGGCCGCGCGGGCAATGCGCTGCTCGGGGGATGGTCGCTGAGCGGCATCTACACCGCACGCTCGGGACGTCCCTTCACGGTGACCCAGGGAGGCCTGGAAGGCGCGACCTGGATGCCGAATCTGGTGGGGACCCCCGAAGGGCAGCGCACCGTGGACAGCTGGTACAACGTGGCGGCGTTCCAGCGTGTGAATCCTGGCGTGTTCGGCAACAACACGCGGAACTCGCTGCGGGGACCAGGCTACGCCACGCTCGATTTCGCACTGCAGCGCCGACTCACCTTCACCCAGCGATTCGCAGCAGCCCTGCGGTGGGACGTGTTCAACGTGCTCAACCGGGCGAATCTCGGCAACCCCGACAGCAACATCACCGGTGTCACGGCCGGTTCGATCACCTCCCTGGCGGGTGATCCCCGCGTGATGCAGTTCTCGCTGCGCCTGTTCTTCTAGGCAGTGACGATCTCACGAGTGCGTGCCATCGACGCCCCGATCAGCCGGACCGGCTGGTCGGGGTGTCTGCTGTGGGGGCTGCTGGTTGTGGCGTCGGGATGCAGGCCGACGCCGCCCGTCCGGACCGCTGTCACCTTCCCGGTCACCGTCACGCTCCAGGGCGAGGTGACCCGGGCCGACTACGAAACCCTGCGTGAACTGCCGTTCGATGTGCCGGCAGGTACTGCGCGCATCGAGCTGCAGCTCGAGGCCGAGGGCAGCGACGCCCGTACCGTCTTCGACGTGGGTCTCCGCAGCCCGGAGGGGCTGCGCGGCTGGAGCGGCGGACGGCGCGAGCGGCTGCACATCTCGGCCCTGGAAGCCAGCGCCGGATATCTGCCGGGGCCGATTTCGGCAGGACGCTGGGCCGTGATTCTCGGGGTGCCCAACGTCCGCGAGGGCCGCCGCGACGCGTTCCGTGTATCGGTGACCCTGAGCGATCGGACGCGCGAGTGGGGCCCCGTCGTGCGGAGCGGGCCGGCCTGGTATGCCGGCGACCTGCACGCACACTCGGGCCACTCGGATGGCCGGATTCGCCTCGGCACGCCGCAGGCCATCGGCGGCCCCGTGCATGTGGTGTTCGAGGCCGCCAGGCAGGCGGGACTCGATTTCGTCACGCTGTCTGATCACAACACCGCCGCCCACTGGCTTGATGTGGCACGCCTGCAGCCCTTCTATGCGCCCATGCTGCTGCTGCCTGGACGTGAAGTGACCACGTATCGCGGCCATGCCAACACGGTGGGGGAGCGGGCGTTCAGCGACTTCCGTCTGTCGTCGCCGCAGGCGTCTCCAGTCGAAGTCGTGGCACCCATCCGGGGGAGCGGCGCCTTCGTTTCCATTAACCATCCCGGCCGTCCCGACGACGAAACCTGCATGGGCTGCGGATGGAACGTCGATGACGAGGCGATGCTGGAGGCGGTGGACGGCGTCGAGATCGTCAATGGCATGACGCACAGCGGTCCCCAGTCGGGATGGGCGATCTGGGCCCGGTGGCTCAATCGCGGGCATCGCCTGACCGCCGTGGGGGGCAGCGACGAACACACGCCGGATGAGACCGCCGACTACGCGCTGGGGCAACCGACCACGGTCGTCTGGGCCGAGTCGCTCTCGGAAGGGGCCCTCGTGGCCGGTCTCAAGTCGGGGCGGGTCTATGTGCGGGTCGACGGGCCCGGCGGGCCCACGCTCGACCTCCGGGCCACGGATGGAGTCACCACCTGGCAGATGGGCGATGAGGTACCAGCGTCGGCCCTGAACGGGCTGCGGTTCGAGGCTGACGTGGCCGGCGCCGACGGCCAGCGGGTGGAGTGGATCCGGAACGGCGAGGTCGTCGCAACGCGAACCATTCAGGGCCCGGCAGTGCGACTGCCGCAGGCCCTGACGGTGGTTGCTGGCGACTGGGTGGCACTGACGGTTCGGCAGGGCGCCGTCCCGACCGCGTTCAGCAATCCCGTGTATGTCGGCCGGCGGCGGCGATGACACCGGCTGCCTCGCCCACCTGAAACTTTACACGCCCGTTACTCGGCCGTCATGGACGCTTCACGCCCGGCCGCTAGCCTATCGACAGAGTGGCATCCAACCATCCGCATTCAATCGTGACGAGGCTTTCCATGATGAGCCGTGTTCTTGTGTCGGGCCTGTGCTCGATCCTGCTGCTGACCGCACCGGCCGGAGACGCCCGGGCGTTGACCCTGGCGGAGCAGTCCGCCGCCCGGACCGTGCGCGTCACGGGCGTGGTCAAGGACGACCGCAACGGCATCACGCTGCCGGGTGTGCCGGTCGAGGTCGAAGGACGGACCGGCACGGTCTATACCGACGTCGACGGCCGATATGTACTCGACCTGCCACCGGGCACCTACCAGCTGCGCGTGGTGCTCGATGGCTACCAGGAGCGCAAGGTGGCCGTGACGGTGACGGCCGGCGCGCGCATTCCCGACGTCAATGTCGGCCTGCAGATGTCTACCTTCGCAGAAACCGTTGTCGTGCAGGGCGTCGCCAGCACGGTGGATGTGGTCACTTCGAGTAGTGAGGCACAGATTCTCGAGCGGCGCAACGCGGTCGTCATCGAGGACAACCTCGGGTCGCAGGACATGAAGCAGAACGCCGACTCGGATGCGGCCTCTGCGATGTCGCGTGTCACCGGGCTGTCGGTCGTCGACAATCAGTATGTCTACGTGCGAGGCCTCGGCGAGCGCTACAGCAACACGACGCTGGCGGGCGCCACGCTGCCGACGACCGAGCCGGACAAGAAGGTGGTGCCGCTCGATATGTTCCCGGCCGGCCTGCTCGATAGCGTCCAGGTGGCCAAGTCGTATTCACCGGATCGGTCCGCCGAGTTCGCCGGGGGGCTCGTGCAGATCTCGCCCATCAAGTTTCCCAGTCGTCCGGTGATCTCGCTGTCGTACGGTGCATCAGCCAATACCATCTCGACCGGCAAGCGCATTCCGCTGAGTCCGCTCGGCACTGGTGACTGGTGGGGCTACGACAATGGCGCACGTGCGCTGCCGTCCATCTTCCCGGCCAACAAAATCGTCCGCCGCGGTATCTACACGCCCACCGTGGGCTATGGCCCTGAGGAGATCACCAATTTCGGGCGCGCCCTCGAGAACATCTGGCGACCGGCGACCGCCGATGGCGCCCCGGGGCAGAACTTCGGGGCCGTGTTCGGCAACCGCTTCGGCAAACTGGGGGTCGTGGCCAGCGCGTCGCACAGCTACCGCGAAACGTTCGTGCGCGAGCAGCGCGCCTTCTACCGGATCGAGGAGGGCAACGCCCTCGAAGCCGTCAGTGACTACGACATGCAATACGGCACGCAGCGCGCGCAGCTTGGCGCCGTGGTCAACCTGGCGTATCAGTTCACGACGAACCACCGGCTCTCACTGCAGAACTTCTACAGCCACAGCGGTCGCGATGAGGGGCGCGTGTTCGAGGGGCCGAACACCGAGAACCTCTTCTACTACCGCAACTATCGCGTGCAGTTCATCGAAGAAGGGCTGCTATCGAACCAGCTGACCGGCGAACACTTCTTCCAGGGGCTTGGCAGCAGCCGCATCGACTGGCGCGCCAGCGTCGCCAACGCACAGCGTCACGAACCGGATCTCCGCGAGACGCTCTATCAGGCCAACATGAACGCCGCCGGCCAGCCGACCTCAGCCTTCCTGCTCGCCGACGAGTCGCAGAGCGGCTTCCGCATGTTCAATGATCTGGATGACCAGACGGTCGACCTGGCGGTGAACTGGAGCGCCTTCCGTACCGGTGGAGCCCGTCCGACGCAGTTCAAGCTTGGCGCCAACTACATCGACCGCACCCGTGACTTCCGGTCGCGGCGGTTCCGTTTCATTCCGAACGTCGCCACCTCGGGTGGACAGATCGGCGTCAACCTCGCGCTCAACCCGGAAGAGCTCTTCACCCGGGAGAACATCGGCACGCGCTTCCGCTTCAACGAGGAGACTCGCCCGGTCGATGCCTACGCCGGAGCGCAGACGGTGGTGGCCGGCTACGGCATGGTCGACGTGGCATGGTCAGCGAGAACGCGCCTCATCGCCGGTCTTCGGGTGGAAGACTTCAACCAGGAGGTCACCACCTTCGATCCGTTCGGGCTGTTTGTCCGCACCCTGAAGGCTGAGAATCGCAACACCGACTTCTTTCCCTCGGTGAATCTGGTGCGGTCGGTCGGCACGAACCAGAACATCCGCGCCAGCTACAGCACGACGGTCAACCGTCCCGAGTTCCGCGAGCTCGCCGCCTTCGAGTTCACCGATGTCGTGGGCAACCGCGCTACCCAGGGCAACAAGGACCTCGACCGGGCCCTCATCCAGAACGCCGACCTGCGCTGGGAATGGTTCCCGGGCCGCCGCAGCATCCTCGCGGTCTCCAGCTTCTACAAATACTTCGACAGCCCGATTGAGCGCGTCGTCATTGCCGCGGCGAACCCGATCGTCACCTTCCAGAATGCCGACAGCGCCAGGAACTTCGGCGTGGAGCTCGAAGCGGCACATGAGTTGGGCAAGGGCTTCTATGTCAACGCCAACTACACGTGGGTCAACTCGACGATTCGGCTGCGTCCCGAGCAGCGGACAGTGCAGACCTCGCTCGAGCGGCCGCTTGCCGGCCAGTCGCCGTCGCTGCTCAACGTCACCGCAGAGTGGGTCTTCCGCGGGTTCTCGACGCGTGCGCTCGTGAACTACTTCGGCGACCGCATCTCGGATGTGGGCGCCAATCAGGCGCCAGATGTCATCGAGAACGGTCGCGTCACGGTCGATCTGGTGGCGACCCAGCGGCTGGGCGGCAAGGTCAACCTGCGCATCAGCGCCGAGAACCTGAACAACCCCACATGGCAGTTCACGCAGGGACCCGAGAGCCAGCGCCGCTTCCAGCTGGGGCGCACGTTCGGCATCTCGTTCGGCCTGGATGTGTTCTAGCGTCCGCTCGCGACAAGGGAAACAGACCATGATGACCAACAGAATCCTGAAGGCAATGACTGCGGCCGCCGCCTGCGCCGTGATGCTGGTGGCCGCAGCAGAACCGGTCCGCACCGATCAGGCACCGCCGGTGAACGTGCCCGGCATTGACAAGCCAGTGGTGGTGGTCACCGGCGAGGTGACCGGCACCGAGCAGTGGACAAACAACTTCTACTATGTGCTGCGGGGCGCGGTGTTTGTCACCGAAGGTGCCACGCTGCGGATTCAGGCCGGCACCCGTGTGGTGGGCGAGTCTGGCAGCGTCGGCACGCTCATCATTCTACGCGGCGGACGCATCGAGGCACTCGGCACGGCCGAGCAGCCCATCGTCTTCACCAGCGACCAGGCGCCGGGCACCCGCGCCCGCGGCGACTGGGGGGGCATCATCATCAACGGCCGCGCCCCCGTGAACCTCGAGGGCGGCGAGGGACAGGGGGAAGCCAACACCGGCATCTACGGCGGCACCGACCCCAACGACAACAGCGGCATCATGCGCTATGTGCGGCTCGAGTTCGCCGGCACGGAGTTCAGTCCCGACAACGAGCTGAATGGGATTGCGTTCCAGGGCGTGGGTCGCGGCAGCACGTTCGAATACATCCAGGTGCACATGAACCGCGACGATGCGTTCGAGTGGTTTGGCGGCACGGTAGACGGCAAGTATCTGGTGGCGTCCAATACCGGTGACGACTCGATTGACTGGACGTTCGGGTGGACCGGCCGCCTGCAGTATGTCGCCGTGCACCAGCGCGGCGACGACTCGGACAACGGCATCGAAGCCGATAACAACGAGTTCAACAACAACCTGCTGCCGCGTGCCAACCCCCAGATCTACAACGCCACCTTCTGCGGCGACCGGCTGCAGGGACCGGAAAGCACGCGCGCCATCCTGTTCCGCCGGGGGACGGCCGTCACCTTCCGGAATTTCCTGGTGACCGGCTACAAGACGACCGGCCTGCAGATTGACGGCACGTCGACCCTCGAGCAGGTCAACAACGGCACCACACAGATTGGCGCCGGCGTCATCTGGAACGTGCCGACGCCGCTCCATTCAGGCGTCGCACCGTTCGTGCAGAGCGGCCGGTTCCCGTCCGTGCGGATCAACGTGGATGGCGGTCTGTCGGCGGAGTGCTTCAACCATGACGCGCCGAACTTCCAGCCGGTCTCGGCCGCGACGCTGGCCGGAGGTCAACTGGCGCCGATCCAGCCGCCCAATGACGGCTTCTTCGACGCGGTGACCTTCATCGGCGCGGTGCCGCCGGCCCCGCAGCGCAACTGGATGGACGGCTGGACGGCCTTCCCGCAGAGCTGAGTACACGCCTGGTGTCGTCGCCGTTGCTCCGCACTGCCGACCTCATGACGGGGGACCATCGTCGGTGGTCCCCCGTGACTCCTCGGGCCGGCCGTCACGCGCTCGCCCCGGCGCTCCTGCTGCTGGGGCTGTCCCTCGCGTGTCGTCCGTCGCCGCCTCCGCTGTCGGGCGCATCCCCGTCGGCCCAGGCCCTGGCAGAGGCGCTGGTCACGGCCTATCGCACCAGCGACCGTGCCGCCCTGGACCGCATGACCATGACCGAGGCCGAGTTCCGCCAGTGGGTCTGGCCACATCTGCCAGCGGCCAGGCCGAATCGAAACCTGCCGTTCTCGTATGTCTGGGGCGACCTGCATCAGAAGAGCGAGGCCAGCCTCGGGCAGCTGTTCGCCCGGTATGGGGGGCGGGACATGGCGGCCGAGACGGTGCGGTTTGCGACGGTGTCCCCGTATGGACAGGCCACGGTCCATCGCGAAGCGACAGTCACGGTCTCCTCTCAATCGGGCAGCGGCGAGCCGCTGCGGCTGTCAGGCTCGTTTCTCGAGATACACGGCCAATGGAAGGTCTTCAGCTTCGTGGCCGATGACTAGCAGCCGGGGATGGCGAGATGTTACGTCCCCGAAACACATGCGTGGGAGAATCCATCCTGTGAAGTTCAGACTTATCCCCAAAGAAGAGAAGTTCTACGACGACTTCGCCACCATGGCCGATCGGATCGTGTCGGGAGCCACGCTCCTTGAGCGCATGGTGGCTACGGATCCGCCGAACTGGGACATGGCGCCGCAGATCAAGCAGGTCGAGCACGAGTGCGACGCCCTCTGCCACGACATCATCCAGCGGCTGAACTCCACCTTCGTCACCCCCATCGACCGCGAGGACATCCATGCGCTGGCCAAGTCGCTCGACGATGTGATGGATGCCGTGGACGCGGCGGCCGCTGTGCTGCGCCGGTATCGCATGACCTCGCTCCGCTACGGCGTGCGCGAGCTGGCCTCGCTCATCTGGCAGGCGACGATGCAGGTCAAGGTGGCCGTCGAGGCCCTCGAGAAGAAGAACGGGGTGCATGAGCGTGCCGTCGAGATCAACCGGCTCGAGAACTCGGCCGACGAGGTCTGGGACGAGGCCCTGCGTCGGCTGTTCGAGGAAGAACGTGACGCGCTGACCGTCATGAAGTGGAAGGAAGTGCTCGACCTGCTCGAGGAAGCCACCGACCGCTGCGAGGACGTCGCCAACGTGCTCGAAAGCGTCGTCGTCAAGCACGGGTAGCCGCTGGTGGATACCAACCTTGCGCTGGTGATCCTCGTCGTCGGGGTCGCCCTGGTCTTCGACTACATCAACGGCTTCCACGACGCGGCCAACTCAATCGCCACCGTCGTCTCGACGCGCGTGCTGTCGCCGGGGAAGGCCGTCATCTGGGCAGCCTTCTTCAACTTCGCCGCCGCCTTTGTGGTGGGCACTGCCGTGGCCAAGACGGTCGGATCGGGGATGATCGATCTGTCGGCCGTGACGACCAGCGTGATCCTCGCCGGGCTGATCGGCGCCATCGTGTGGGATCTCATCACGTGGTACTACGGCCTGCCGACCAGTTCGTCGCACGCCCTGGTGGGAGGCTATGCCGGTGCGGCAATTGCGAAGGCTGGTGTGGGCGCGCTGGTGCCGGCCGGCTGGAGCAAGACCCTCATTTTCATCCTGCTCGCGCCGGGCATCGGCTTTGTGCTGGGCTTCGCCTTCATGGTGGCCATCCTGTGGATTTGCCGGGGCGCGGCGCCTTCGCGCGTCGACCGCTGGTTCCGGCGCCTGCAGCTGGTGTCGGCGGCACTCTACAGCCTCGGCCACGGGGCCAACGATGCGCAGAAGACCATGGGCATCATCGCCGGCGTGCTGGTGACCGGGGGATACCTCAAGGAATTTGAGATTCCCCTGTGGGTCGAAATCGCCGCGTACACAGCCATCTCGGCCGGCACCCTGTCCGGCGGCTGGCGCATCATCCACACGATGGGATCGAAGATCACGCGGCTGCAGCCGGTCGGCGGATTCGCGGCGGAAACGGCCGGGGCCGTGTCGCTCTTCACGGCCACGGCGCTCGGCGTGCCGGTCAGCACCACGCACACCATCACCGGGGCCATCATCGGGGTGGGTTCGACGCGGCGGCTGTCCGCGGTCCGCTGGGGCGTGGCACGCCGCATCGTGTGGGCGTGGGTCCTGACCATTCCGGCGTCGGCCGTCATCGCCGCACTGTCGTTCTACCTGCTCGACGCCATCGGCATGCCCTAGGCTAGTGGCGATCCGCCGCCTCAGCCCCCCGGCGACGCCTGGGGCAGTGTCAGTGTGAACACCGCCCCTCCCTCGGGGCGGTTGGCCACGGTGATGGTGCCGCCGAGCACCTGCACCAGGTGCTTCACAATCGCCAGGCCCAGGCCCGTGCCCCCGGGCCGCGCTCGCGACTTGTCCACGCGATAGAACCGCTCGAAGACGCGCGTCAGATCGCTGGCCGGCACGCCGGGCCCGGTGTCCGAGACGGTGATGGCCACTCCTGCATCGGCAGGACCGGCCTCGATCGTGATGGTGCCCTCGTCCGGCGTGTAGTTGACGGCGTTCTCGACGAGGTTCCGCACGATGTCGTGCAGCTTGGCGACGTCAGTACTGAGGCGGGCCACGGCCGGGTCGACCATCAGGTGTACCTGCTGCCGCTTCGCGGTCGACAGCTGGGCCATGTCGCTGATGACGCCCGCCAGCAGCGGCTCGAGCTCGCAGGGAGAGGCATCGGCCTGCTCCTGCCCGGCGTCGAGGCGGGCCAGGCGCAGCAGATCCTTGACGAGCCGCTCCATCCGTGACGCCTGGGTGTGGATGATCTCGAGGAACCGCTCGCGCATCGCCTCGTCATCCGGATCGTCCAGCAGCGCCTCGGCATAACCCTTCACCGCCGTCAGGGGCGTGCGCAGCTCGTGCGACACATTCGCGACGAAATCGCGCCGCATCTGATCGGCGTGCCGGAAGGCGGTCACATCCTGCAGCACCAGCACGGCACCGCGGCCCCCGCTGTCGAAGGGCGCCACGCGTGCCATGAGTGTGCGCGGTGGATCGAGCGGCAGGGTGAGCTCGAGCGTCGAGGCCGGGGCTCCCTCGAGGCCGCCGGTCAGCTGCTCGACGATGGCTGGATGGCGGAGTGTTTCGATGTACGGATGCCCCAGGGCGCTGCGGTCCAGTTTCAGCAGCTGCCGGGCGGCGTCGTTGACCAGCTGGAGGCGCCCCTGGCTGTCGACCACCAGCACGCCTTCGGCCATCGACGCCAGCACGGTTTCCGTGCGGGCGCGGTCGCGGCTGAGCTGATCGATCTGCTGGCCGAGTTCGCGGATCGCCTGGTCAAAGGCCCGAGCCGTGTCACCCAGGTCATCATCGCCGTAGTCGGGCGCCTCGCGGCTGCGGTCGCCGAGGGCGTAGCGTCGGGCTGTCTGCCTGATGACCTCGACGCGCTGCCGGCGCGCACGGCCACGGCGCCGCCAGGCCAGGTGCGTGACCAGGGCGCCGAGCGCGCAACCGAACAGGGTGACCAGCAGCAGGGGCAGCATCGCGCACATCACCCCGCCGGCGGCGGGTCGAGCAGTTTGTAGCCGAACTGCTTGATGGTGACGATGGCGTCGACCAGCACGGGCAGTTTCTCGCGCAGGCGGCGGATGTGCACGTCGACGGTGCGCGTGCCGCCGGTATAGGCATAGCCCCACACATCGGTCAGCAGCAGATCGCGCGACAGCACGCGCCCGCGATGTTCCATCAGGTACTGCAGCAGGAGGAATTCCTTGGCCGTGACGCGCACCTCGTCGCTGCCGTGGCGTACCACGTGGCGCTCGACATCGACGGTGAGCGGGCCGTAGGTGAGGGACGGGGCCGCAGGCGCGGTGCGGTGGGTGCGCCGCAGCAGCGCACGGACACGGGCCACCACTTCCTTGGGGCTGAAGGGCTTGGTGATGTAGTCGTCGGCCCCGGTCTCCAGTCCGGCGATGCGCTCCTCCTCGCCGTCGCGGGCCGTCAGCAGGATGATGGGCACCAGCGCCGTCGCGGTATCACTGCGCAGGCCCCGGCAGAGCTCGAGGCCGTTCATGCCGGGCAGCATCACGTCGAGCAGCACCACGTCGGGCGGTTCGCGCCGGGCCTGGGCCATCACGTCGCGTCCGGAGGTGAGGACCGTGGCCACAAAGCCGGCCTTCTGCAGGTAGCGCGCCACCAACTGGCCGATGTCGGCATCGTCCTCGACAATGAGTGCGCGCAGCGGGGCAGCGGTGGACATGAACCGGGTTGATTGTACCGTGACGGCGACGGTTGATTCGCGGGCGCGACCCGCATACGCTGTGAGGCATGCGACGCATGCTGCTGGGCACCCTGCTGGCCGGACTCGTGGGCACGACGCTGCTGGCGCAGGCCCCGACGCCCAATCCCTTCGGCCCGTCGGCCCGCTCGACCACCAGCCACCTGACGGTCGAGTCGCGGATCAGCCCCGAAGAGGCGGTCCCGGGAGCGATGCTGACCGTGTCGCTCGACATCACCCCGCGCCGCAGCATCCATGTCTATGCCCCGGGCAAGCACGACTATCAGGTCATCGCCCTCTCGCTCGATGCGCAGCCGTGGCTGCGGCTCGAGCCCACGAAGTATCCGCCATCAGAGCAGTATCACTTTGCGCCGCTCAATGAGACGGTCGAGGTGTACTCACAGCCCTTCCGCCTGACGCGGACGCTGCGCGTGCTCGACACCCCCGAGGCCCGGCGCGCCCTGGCGGCCGGCACGGCCACGGTGACCGGCCAGCTCGAGTATCAGGCGTGTGATGATCGGGTGTGCTTCGCGCCGGCGAAGGTGGCGGTGCGGCTGCCGGTGCGCATCGCACGCTGACGGCCGACGCCCGCAGTGCCGTCGGCCAGAGCCGGGGCTCAGTGGTCGACGGGGCCGTGTGAGCGGAACGCCAGAAAATACGCCGCAATTGCCGCCAGCACGAGTCCGTTGATGGCCAGCATGGTCGGTGCCGATCCGACCTGTGTGATCATCCAGCCGCTGGCGAGCCCGCCGAGCGGCGACCCTCCACGAAACGCCACCATGTAGATGCTCACGACCCGCCCTCGCAGCTCGGGCGGGGCCATCAGCTGTACCAGCGAGTTGTTGAGCGAGAAGCACATCACCAGCAGCGCGCCGGTGAAGAACAGGATCGCTGTGCTCACCTCGACGCTCGGCGAGAGCGCAAAGGCCGTCATGGCCAGCCCGAAGGCGCACAGCAGGCTCAGCATGAGGCGGCCCATGTGGCGGTGCTTGCCGAGCCAGGCCACGAACAGGGCCCCGCAGACGGCCCCGACGCCCGAGGTGGTCATCATCTTCGTGTAGAGCGCCACGTCCTGGTGGAAGACATCCTTGGCCATCACGGGCAGGAAGGTCAGCAGGGGAATGCCGAGGAAGGCCGCGAGGAACCCGAGCAGCGTGATGCGCTGCAGGTCGCGCGACCCGGCCACATGGCGCAGGCCATCCTTCATCTGGGCCACCATCGAAATCGACGAGGCGGGCGGCACGTGCACGTTGCGCAGCGACAGGATGGCGGCCATCACGAAGAGGAACGAAATGCCGTTGATCCCGAAGCACATCACCATGCCGAACGAGGCGAGCGCGGCCCCGGCGACGATGGGGCCGATGATGCGGGCCAGGTTGAACTGAATCGAGTTGAGGGCCACGGCGTTCGGCAGGTGCTCCTTCTGCACCAGCGTGGGCACCAGGGCCTGGTAGGCCGGTCCCCCGAAGGCCTGGGCGCAGCCGGTGACGCAGGACAGCGCGAGGATGTGCCAGATGCGGATGGCATCGGTGACGACCAGCGTGGCCAGGGTAAAGGCCACGCTCATCTGGACGACCTGCGACAGCAGCATCAGGCGCCGGCGGTCATGGCGGTCGGCGACCACGCCCCCCACGATGGTGAGCAGCAGGATGGGCAGTTCGCCCAGGAAGCTGTCGAGGCCGAGGTAGAAGGCGGACTGCTCCTCCGTCAGGGTGACGATGAGCCAGGCCTGGGCGACCTTCTGCATCCAGGTGCCGATGCTTGACGTGAGGGCCCCCATCCAGAGCAGACGGAAGTCACGGTAGGTCAGGGCCGCGGAAATGCGGCGGATGGCGTCGAGCAGAAGCGCGCGCAAGGCTGCTCATGTTAGCGCAGTGATTGGAATGCGGGGATGTGCTTGACATTCGTGTTTTGTTCGCTATGATGGCTTTCACGGCGAAACAAAGGCGAATTCTTGGAGTCTGTATGGCGGTGTCCCAGAGCGTGTCCGAGACGATGACGGTGCCTGCGCATGTGTCGGCCCCTGTGGCCGGAGGGGGCGGTTCGGTGTCGGCGCGGGCGTCGACCGTGCTGTCGGCGCTGCAGCAGCGGCGGCTCGATCGCACGCTGACGTCGGTGAAACCGGCGGCGGCGAGCTGTGCCGACTGGCAGCTCCCCTGGCTCGATGCCGGGGTGGGCGGGGTGCCGCGCGGGCAGGTGTCCGAGGTGGTGGGGCCCGTGTCGTCCGGGCGCACGGGGCTGGCGTGGGCGGCCCTGGCGGCGGCGACGGCCCGTGGTGAGCGCGTGGCGCTGATTGATACGTTCGACCGATTTGATCCGGTCCTGGCGGGTGAGGCCGGGGTCGACCTGTCGCGGGTGCTGTGGGTGCGCGGGCAGCCGGTGTCGCGTATGGCCGGGGCCCTCGACCCCGACTGGGTGCCCGGACAGCGGGCGGTGCAGGGGCCGGGCACGCTGTTCGAGCGCAGCCTCGATCGGGCACTCAAGGCGGTGCAGCTGGCGGCGCAGTCGGGGGTGTGCACGCTGGTGGTGCTCGACCTGCTCGACGTGCCGCCACTGGCGCTGCGCCGCATTCCGCGATCGACGTGGCTGCGGCTGCAGCACAGCATCGAGGGCAGCCAGGTGGCGGTGCTGCTGCTGGGGGTGCAGCCGATGGGGCGCAGTGCCGGGGGGCTGGCCATCACGGTGGGGCCTGCGGTCGCAGAGGTGGCGCAAGAGGCGGCGCGAGGGGCCGCGGGGGTGTTGCGGCGAGACGAATCCCGGGCCACGGCCGGGGCCTCGCATGTGCAGTGGCGTGGCGGGCACGATCGTGCGCGTCGCCTGCAGGGCGTGCAGGTGGCGCTTCGGGGACGCACCACCCGGAAGACGACGCTGGTGTCGCCGGTGCTGTTCGGGTAGGGCCATGGTGGCAGTGGTGCATGCGGGCGGGCACTCGGCGGTCGAGCCGGTGTGTGCGGCGGCCGACGCGTTTTCGCCGCGCGTCCAGGCGGTGCCTCCCTTTGTGGTGCTCGATGTGTCGGGCATGACGCGCCTGTTTGGCGGCGCGGCTGAGGTGGGCGAGGCCCTGATGCGGGCGGTGCCTGAGGCCCGGTCTGTGGCGGTGGCGCCCACCGTGGCGGGCGCCCTGGTGCTGGCGGCGTCGTCGCCGGGCCTTCAGGTGGCCGATACGGTCGAGGCACTGGGCATGCGGCTGTCATCGGTGCCGGTCGAGGTGTTGCAGGCTGTCTTCGAGGCGCGGGGGGCGAGCGAGGGCAGGGGGCCCGGATCAGGGGGACGGGCAGGGGGACACGCAGGGGGACAGGCAGGGGACGTGGCCGGGACGGGGCGCGCAGGAGACAGACTGGGGCGCGGGTCAGGTGCGGCTGGAGGGGCGCCTGCCTCTGGGCCTGCGGCTGGGGCAGGGCAGCCAGGAGACGGCCCGGGTTGCGCGTCGTCGACCGCGCAAGCCCCTGGGGCTGGGGCTGGGTCGCCTGCCGGGGGCCTGTCGCCGTCTGGGGGCGGGGCGTCGCGGGGCCGTACGGGGCGTGCCGGGGGCGGCGTCCTGCCGGCGCTGCAGCGCTGGGGGGTGTCGACGCTGGGGGCGCTGGCGGCCCTGCCGCCCGCGCAGGTGCGGGCACGGCTGGGCGACGCCGGGGTGGCGTGGCAGCGGCTGGCGCGCGGTCTCGACGAGGCGCCGCTGGTGCCGCGTGTGGCGGCGCCGGTCTTCGAGCGCGCCCTCGAGCTCGAGTGGCCCATCGAGGGGCGCGAGCCGCTCGCGTTTGTGCTGGCGCGGCTCCTCGACCCGCTCGCCCTCGAGCTCGAGCGCGCGGATCGGGGCGCGGTGTGTGTGCGCACCACCCTGCACCTGACGACCCGCGCCGTGCATGTCCGCGCGCTGCCGCTGCCGGCACCGCTGCGCGACGCGAAGACGCTGCGCACGCTCGTCCTGCTCGACCTCGAGTCGCATCCGCCCGCCGCGGCCATCGACCGCGTGCACGTGCGACTCGACCCCACGCCGGCCCGCGTGCTGCAGCACACGCTGTTCGAACCGGCGCATCCCGCGCCCGAGCAGGTCGCCACCCTCATTGCCCGGCTCACGGCCGTGATGGGCGAGGGCCGCGTCGGCACCCCCGCGCTGGCCGACACCTGGGCCCCCGGCGCCTTCCGCATGCAGCCCTTCGCCCTCGAACCCCTGCCCGTCGGCCCCGCCCGGATGAGCAGCGGGCAGAACGTCGCCGCACGCCTCGAGCCCCTGCCCGTAGGGCCCGTGCCTGGCAGGCCTTCCGCATACGCCAGCGGTATCACCTCCCCAGGCACATGCACCGGGACGTCCGCTGTGCAGCCTGTCCCCGACCTGCCCATCGGCTTCCGTCGCTTCCGGCTGCCGGTGCCGGTGCGCGTGCGGGTGCACGAGGGGCGTCCCGTGCATCTCATCTGCGACCGTCCGGGCATTGCCGGCGGCGCCATCGTGCAGGCCTCGGGGCCGTGGCGCACGTCCGGCGCCTGGTGGCAGGCCCCGGCCGTGACCGACGGGCAGGTGCCATGGGATCGCGACGAGTGGGACATTGCGCTGGCCGATGGCACGCTCTATCGCCTGCACGTCGAGCGTGCCGTCGGACAGTGGGCCCTCGACGGCCTGTTCGACTGAGTCGCACGGGCGCGTCACATGTACGTCGAACTCCGCACGGCCTCGGCCTTTTCGTTCCTGCAGGCCGCATCCTCGCCCGAGGCACTTGTCGCTCGCGCCGCCGCCCTCGGCTATCCCGCGCTGGCGCTGCTCGATCGCAACGGGGTCTACGGCGCTCCGCGCTTCCACAAGGCCGCCAGGGCGGCCGGCCTGCGCCCCATCATCGGGGCCGAACTCACGATGCAGGCGGCCGCCGGGCATCACTGGGTGCTGCCGGTGCTGGTCGAGTCGGTCACAGGCTGGCGCCACCTGTGCCAGCTCATCTCGCGCATGAAGCTGCGCGCCTCCAAGGGCGGGGGCGCCCTCACGCTCGCCGATCTCGACGGACAGGTCGGCGGCCTGGTCGCCCTTGTCGGCGATCCGCTGCTGCAGGCCGGTCGCGACGGCGTGGGCGGCCTGCTCGATCGCCTCATCGGCACCTTCGGCCGCACGCAGGTCTACGTCGAACTGCAGCGGCATCTCCAGCGTGAGCAGGAGGATGCCAATGCCCTGCTGGCGTCACTGGCCGAGGCGTTCCGCGTGCCGCTGGTGGCCACCGGCGGCGTGCGCTACGCCACTGCGGCCGAGCGCCCGCTCTACGACGTGCTCACCTGCATCCGGGCGCACACCACCCTCGAGGCGGCCGGGCGTCGCCTGGCTCCCAATGCCGAACGCCTCCTCAAGGCACCCGCGCAGATGGCGCGGCTGTTTGCCGATCGCCCCGAGGCCATTCAGGCCAGCCTCGATCTGGCCGAGCGGCTGCAGTTTTCCATGCACGATCTGGGCTACCGGTTTCCCCGCTATCCCGTGCCGCATGGCGAGACCGAGCACGGGTTCCTCTGCCGCATGGTCGAGGTCGGTGCCCGGCATCGCTATCAGCCCTATCACGACCGGGCGCGTGCGCAGATTGCCCGCGAGCTCCGTCTCATCGACACCCTCAACCTCGCCGGCTACTTCCTCATCGTCTGGGACATTGTGAATTTCTGTCGGCAGCACGACATCCTGGTGCAGGGGCGCGGATCTGCCGCCAACAGTGCTGTCTGCTACAGCCTCGGCATCACGGCGGTCGATCCGGTCGGCATGGAACTGCTGTTCGAGCGGTTTCTCTCGGAAGAGCGCGGCGAGTGGCCCGACATCGATCTCGACCTGCCGAGCGGGCCGCAGCGCGAGCGGGTCATTCAGTACGTGTACGACAAATACGGACCGCACGGGGCCGCCATGACGGCCAATGTCATCACCTATCGGGGGCGCAGTGCCGCGCGCGAGGTGGGCAAGGTGCTGGGCATGCCGGCCGCCGATATCGATCGCCTCTCGGCCGCGCTGGCCCATGCCGATCCCGGCGTGCCTGCCGACGAGCGCACCCGGCACCTGGCCGAGCAGTTCCACCTGCCCGACGATGCCCGCCTGCGCCAGTTGTCGGGGCTATGGCCGCAGATGCACGATCTGCCGCGGCACCTGGGGCAGCACTCGGGGGGCATGGTCATCAGCCAGGGGGCCCTGTCGTCGGTGGTGCCCCTCGAGCCGGCCAGCATGCCTGGACGTGTCGTGGTGCAGTGGGACAAGGAAGACTGCGCCGACATGGGCATCATCAAGGTCGACCTGCTGGGCCTGGGCATGATGGCGGCACTGCAGGATGCCATCCGGCTCATCAACGGACCGGGACACCAGCCCCCGCGCATCGACATCGCGCACCTGCCGCCCAATGATCCGGCGGTCTACGCCATGCTGCAGGCCGCCGATACCGTGGGCATCTTCCAGGTGGAATCCCGCGCACAGATGGCCACATTGCCGCGCCTCAAGCCAGCCACCTTCTACGACCTCGTGGTGGAAATCGCCCTCATTCGCCCCGGTCCCATCGTCGGCCAGATGGTGCATCCCTATCTCAACCGCAGGGCGGGACGCGAGCCGGTGACCTACGACCACCCCCTGCTCGAGCCGATTCTCAGGCGCACGCTGGGTGTGCCGCTCTTCCAGGAACAGCTGCTGCGCATGGCCATGGCGGTGGCCGGGTTCACCGGAGGGCAGGCGGAAGAACTGCGCCGGGCGATGGGCTTCAAGCGATCCGAACAGCGCATGCAGCAGATGGAGCGGCTGCTGCGCGAGGGCATGGCACGCCACGGCATCACCGGCGAGGTGGCCGATCGCATCGTGCTGTCGATCACGTCGTTTGCGCTGTACGGCTTTCCCGAATCGCATGCCGCCAGCTTTGCGCTGCTGGTCTATGCCAGTGCCTATCTCAAGGCGCACTATCCGGCGGCGTTCTACACGGCGCTGCTCAACAACCAGCCGATGGGGTTCTATCAGCCGGCCACGCTGGTGAAGGACGCGCAGCGGCGCGGGGTCCGGTTTGCGCCGATCGATGTGCAGGTGTCGCAGTGGCCGTGCCACGTCGAGCCGGATGGCACCATCCGCATGGGACTCTCCTACGTGCAGGGGTTGCGCGCCGACGCGGGGCAGGCCATCGCGCGCGTGGTACCCCCATCGGCACCGCGCACTGTCGCCCCCGCCGCGCCTGCCGCCTGTCCCAAGTGCGGCTGTGACGATGCGTCGATGATTGAGGGGGGATTCTGCAACGTCTGCTCGCACCAGTGGACGATGCCTGCGGTGGGGCCGCGTCGGTTCCGGTCGATTGATGAACTGGTGCGCGTGGCCGGGCTGCGCCGCGACGAGGTCGATGCCCTGGCGGCCATCGGCGCCCTCAACAGCCTCGGCGGCGATCGGCGATCGGCCCTCTGGCAGGCCGCGCAGGCCGTGCGTCCTGCAGGCGCACTGTTTGCGGATGCTGATGAGGCCAGCCCCGCACACGAGCCGGCACCGCTGGCCCCCATGACCGATCTCGATCGGCTGGTGGCCGATTACGACGGCACCGGGCTGACGCTGGGGGCGCATCCCATGCGCTGGCACCGCGAGGCGCTGGCCATGCGCGGGGTGATGCGGGCCACCGACCTGCCGCAGGCGCGGTCGGGACGCCGTGTGCGTACGGCCGGCATGGTCATCACGCGCCAGCGGCCGGTGACCGCGAAAGGATTCGTATTCCTGACACTCGAAGACGAAACCGGACTCGCCAACGTGATCATCCGGCCCGATCTCTACGACACCACGCAGCAGGTGGCCATGACGGCCTCGTGCCTGCTGGTCGAAGGTGTTCTGCAGCAGCAGGAAGGCGTCACCTCCGTGCGGGCCGAGCGGCTGGTGTCACTCGACGAGCAGGCCGTGCCGGTCGAGATTCCCGCGCGCAACTTCCATTGAACCGCAGGAGGCCCTTCGTCGGGCCAGCTGCCGTGCCTGCTGCATGCCGTGGCCCTGCCTGCCGTGGGGCCGGGGCCCGCCATCGTGTCGACGGTCGTGCGGGGCACGGGCACTCGCCTCGTGGATTGACGGCGAGAGGCCCGTCCCGTGTAGTGTGGGCGCCCGCCGTACAGGGAAACGGCCCGGGGCGCACGCAGGTGCGTTCCCGGGCCGTGGTGTGTCGGTCGGTGCGCGGTGCTGTCGGCCGTGCGCCTTACTTCACCGCGACGAACATGATCTCGACCAGGCCGTCTGCGGCCACCAGGCCGGTGCCGACCGTGGCCCGCGTCGGAAAGTCCTTCGTGAAGATGGTCCGATAGGCCTCGTTCATCTGCGCGAACCGCGCCACATCGGTCACATACACGGTGCCGTCGACGACATCGGCCCACGAGAAGCCGGCGGCCTTCAGGGTGCGTTCGATGCGTGCCAGCGTCTCGCGCGTCTGTGCGCCCATGTCGCCCTGGGTCTGCGGGGTGTTGCCGAGGATGCCCGACACATAGAGGCGGTTGCCCACCTTGATGGCGCTGCTCAGCGTCGGGCTGGGCTTGCCGGGTGAGCCATCGGCCGCAGGCGTCGTGATGGCCTGGCGCTCGCCGCGCACGGCCGTCATCGTCATTTCCACCCGGTATGTCGGTCCCGGCAGGCCTGAGATCACAGTCACGCGGGCCGGCGGATCCTTGGGGAAATTGGGAACATAGTTCCGGTTCATGTCCTGGAAGGTCGCGCCATCGGTCAGATAGACGCGGGTCGAGACGACATGCTCGAACCCGAAGCCGGCGGCCTTCAGCAGCGCCCCGGCCGTCGACATCACCGCGCGGGTCTGCGTGGCCGTGTCGCCCTCAATCGGCTGGTTCGTCGCGGTGTCCCGCGCAACGATGCCCGACATGAAGAGCGTGTTGCCGGAGCGGATGGCATAGCTGTAGGGATTGGCGGTCGACCAGCCCTGCGGCGTGATCACCACACGCTCGCCGCCGTTCGGCACGGCCACGACGGAAATCTCAATCAGGGCCGCCGCATTGACCAGCTTGGTCACGACGGTGGTGCGCGTCGGGGCGTCCTTGGGCCACACGGTCCGCCAGACCTCGGTCATGCCTGCGGCATGGGCACCGTCTGTCAGGTAGACCGTCGCCGAGACCACGTTCGAGAGCGACGATCCTGACTTCGCCAGGATCTGCCCGATCTGGTCGAACACGGTCTTCGTCTGCACCTTGATGTCGCCCTTGTCGGCGAGCGTGCCTGCGACGTAAATCAGTCCATCGGCCTTCACCGCCAGGCTGAACGGCAGGGTGCCGCCGCCCGGAACGGTAATCTGGCGGCTCTGTGCCGACGCCAGCCCTCCGCTCAGACCGATCGCCATCATCATCATGAAGAGCGTCCCTTTCACTCGTGCCTCCTCGCCGGTGCGCTTCGCACCTGACTGCGCGATGTTACACTGAACGCCGATCGCATGCCCGCTGCCGTCACACGCCCGTCCAGCCGCTCTCGTTCCACGTCACGCACGTCGTCCATGGTGCTGGTGCCCAACGCCTTCCCGACGACCATCCGCGGGCCGAAGGCCGATGATCCGCCCATCGAACTGCGCAAGCCGCTGCCGAAGATTCAGCGGCGGCGGTCGAAGCTGCACGGCTGGGGCGTCTTCGCGATGGAGCGCATCACCAAGAACACGCGCATCATCAACTATGCCGGGCAGCTCATCACGCAGAAGGAGAGCGATGTCCGTGAGGACCGCTACCTGCGCAAGGGCTGCATCTGGGTGTTCCGCGTCAACCGGAAGTGGAGCCGCGACGCCAACGCCGGAGGCAACGTGGCGCGATTCATCAACCACTCGTGTGTGCACAACTGCTATGTGCAGGTCATCGGTCGCACCATCTGGGTGCGGGCGGCCCGCACGATTGAGCCGGGCGAAGAACTGACCTACGACTACAACACCGAAGGGGACAAGACCATCGCGTGCCGGTGTCGGCCCAACTGCAAGACGCGGCTCTGACGCCCCACTCCCTCGGGTGGCGCAGGCGCGCGGCTCTCGTGGTGCTTGGCAGCCTGCTGCTGCCGGCCGTGCTGTGGCCTGCGAGGGCGCAGGTCCCTCCATCCGGTCTCGACCGGCGCGTCGCACTCGGCTTCCTGGCGTTCGACCCAGGGCAGCCCCCGGTCGAGCAGCGCGACGTGCTGCTCGACACACCCACGCTGCCGGGGTCAGTGATGAAGGCGTTCACCCTGGCGGCCGCACTCGAGCGGCGGGTGGTGAGTGCCTCCACGGGGACGGTCTGCCGCCGTGTGGTGACCGTCGAAGGCGTGCGCTATACCTGCGCGCACCCCGATCTCAAGCGCGCCATGACGCCGGTCGAGGCTCTGGCACATTCGTGCAATGACTTCTTCGTCTCGCTGGCCCGTCGGCTCCCTCGCGCCGACGTGAACCGCGTCCGGGTGGCGGCCGGATTTCCACCACTGCCGTCCGGCACGCCCCTGGCGGCAGCCCTCGTGGGTCTCGACGGGCCCCGTGTGACTCCCCGTGCCCTGGCGCAGGGCCTGGCACGGCTGGCCGGCGTGGGCCGCCAGCCGCCGGTGCCCCTGCGCGATGACACGCGCGCCGTGCTGCGTGACGCCCTGACCGGTGCAGCCACGTACGGCACGGCGGCGGCGTTCGGTGAGCATCGCCTGTCGGCATGGGCGAAGACTGGAACGGCGCCGATGCCCGGTGGAGGCGTGGCTGGCCTTGTCGTCGCGTTGTGGCCCGCCCCTGCGCCGACACACGCGCTGGTGGCCCTGGCCCCGGGCGGCGCCGGCATCGACGTTGCGGAGACGGCTGCCGGATGGCTCGAAGAGCGGGCACGCCTGCGGCCAGCAGTATCGGCAGCACCCGCAGCTCAAGGCTCCGCTGCCCAGCGCCAGCCCGCAGGGACAGCAACCACGCGGGCGGGCGCGGCGCCTCCGGCCACACGGCTTGCCCTCGGCCGCACCCTTCCCGATGGCCGCACCCGCGTCGAGCAGCTGTCGATGGACGACTACGTCGCGCAGGTGCTCGCCGGCGAGGGACAGCCCCGGGCGGCGCGAGGTGCGCAGGAGGCGCTGGCCATCACGGCACGCACCTTCGCGGAAGCCAATCGCGGTCGACATCGTGCGGAGGGCTTCGACCTGTGTGACACCACGCACTGCCAGGTCGTGCGCGCCTCAACAGCCGTCACCAGGGAGGCGGCCCTCGCGACGTCCGGCCAGGTGCTGCTCGATCGCGGACGCGCGGCGCAGGTGTTTTACTCGGCGTCGTGCGGGGGCGCACCCGAGCGGGCCTCACGTGTCTGGCCGGGGGCGCCCGATCACGACCATCCCCACGAGGACGACGCGCATGCAGACGAGGTGCCGTGGACAAGCGACGTGCGCATGGCCGACATCGAGCGCGCACTCCGGGCCACTCGTCGGCAGGGGCGCCTGCGTGGACTGACGATTGTCGAGCGCACGGCCTCGGGGCGCGTGGCACGCCTCAGGGCCGAGGGGTTCGTGCCCGAGGAGATTTCCGGCAACGACTTCCGCCTGGCCCTCGGGCGCATTGCCGGCTGGCAGTCGCTGAAGAGCACGGCCTTCGAGTTCCGGCGGTCGGGGACGACCTTCCGGTTCACCGGTCGGGGCTTTGGCCATGGCGTGGGGCTGTGCGTCATTGGCGCGGGGAACCGGGCACAGACCGGAGCGACGGCGGCCGACATCCTCAGGTTCTACTTCCCGTCACTGACGATTGGAATTCCGCGGGCTGCGACGGGTGCGGCACCAGCGGCGACGGGGGACACCGCCGTGTCGGTGCCTGCGCCGGTGCCGCCTTCGCAGGCATCCATGACGGCCCCGTCGAGTGACACCGGTTCAGACATCCGTCTGTCGCTGCCCGTCGAGGACGAGGGCGAGCGTGCCTGGCTGATGGCGCTGCTCAGGAAGGCGCGCGACGAGATGGCCCGCGCGGCAGGTATCCATGCGCCGGCCATGCTGACGGTCACCGTGCACCCGTCTGTCGAGGCCTTCGGGCGCGCCACCGGGCAGCCGTGGTGGGTCGGGGGCGCGACCCGGGGACAGAACATCGCGCTGCTGCCTCCGCGCCTGCTCAGGCAGCGTGGTGATGCCGTGCGGACCATTCGCCACGAGGTTGCACACGCGCTCCTCGATGACAGGCTGTCCGGGCGTCCCCTGTGGGTGCGTGAAGGGCTGGCCATTCACTTCAGCACCGCCGAGGGCTCTGCCCCGATGTCGGGCGCGGCGGCGACCGCTCGTGCCGGCTCGCCACCGGGTGCCGCGGCGGTACGGTCGGCACGTCCTCCGTGCCCCACCGACCGTGAGATCAGCCAGGCGGTGTCTGCCGGTGCGCAGCGCGAGGCCTACGCCCGCGCCGAACGCTGCGTGGCCGACGCACTGGCCCGGGGCACGACGTGGCAGGCCCTGAAGTAGCGTGACCCCATCCGCGCAGCGTTGAGGCTTGCGCCATCGTGTGCCGCTGGGGCGCCGACGCGATGACGCGCGTCATGGTCTGGCAGGCGATGCGGCAGGCGCGCCGTGTCCAGACCCTGTGTGGTCGGCCTCGGCTCGTGCCATGATCGCGTCCGTGCCTGAGCCTCTGCTGGAACTGCATGACGCCACGGTCCTCAAGGATGGCCGCCCCGTGCTCGATCGCCTGTCGCTGACCCTGCGACAGGGAGAGCACACCGCGCTGCTCGGTCCGAACGGGGCCGGCAAGTCGATGCTGGTCTCGCTGCTGACGCACCACGAGCGCGCCGTGCCGCATGCAGACGGCCTGCCGCCGGTGCGCGTCTTCGGCGAGGCCCGCTGGGACGTCACCAGCCTCAGGGGACGGCTCGGCATCGTATCGGCGTCGTTGCATCAGCAGTTTGTCGCCGGCAACAGCGAGGGCCGCATGACGGGGCGCGCGGCCGTGCTGTCGGCGTTCTTCGGGTCGCACGGCATCCTGCGGTACGGCCAGGTCACGCCAGCAATGACCGAACGCACAGCGTGGGCGCTGGCGCGCACGGGCGCCGCGCACCTCGCTGACCGTCACCTGCACCAGATGTCAGGCGGGGAAGTCAGGCGCGTCATGCTGGCCCGCGTGATCGTGACGGACCCGCGTGTCCTCGTGCTCGACGAACCCACGTCGGGCCTCGACGTGGCGGCCCGCTTCGAGTTCATGCAACTGGTGCGGCAGGCCCTGGCCGACGACACGACGCTGCTCCTGGTGACACATCACACCGAGGAAATCGTCCCCGAAATTGGGCGCGTGATTCTGCTGAAAGCGGGGCGGGTAGTGGGGGATGGAACCCCGGCCCAGATGCTCACGGCAGAGCATCTGGGCGCGTTGTTCGGAGTGCCGGTCGCACTCGACCGTGTGGGCCGCTACGTGTATGCGCGGCCCGAGTCGGCTACTTGACGCTGACCTTCACGTAGGCGTTGGTCCAGCAGCAGACTTCGCCGTTGCCGCCTTCGCCCGAGTAATCGGTGGCCAGCAGCATCAGCGCGTATTCACCGGGCGCGCTGAACTTGACGCTGGTCGTGCCCTTGCCCGCATAGGGCTGATCCTGCTTGCCACCCTTGAGGGCCTCGAGCTTCGTGGCCGCCGCGTCGAATGTCACCGCACCGGGGCCGCGATACTTCACCCAGTGCAGCTCGACCGGCGAGCGGTCGTCGGTCACCGGCGCCATCGTCGCGCTGGCGAACTTGCCATCGTCTTCAACCCAGGCCGACAGTGACAGCGGGCTGCCCACCGTCGCCGTGAGTGACGGCGCACCGCTCAGCAGGGCCACGGGCCCCTTCAGCGGCTTGGTCGATTCGGACAGGATGCGCAGCGAGGGCGGTTCGTTGCCGACCGCTACGTCTCCGAACGGATTGACGTTGTAGTCGGTGTGCAGACGCAGGGGAATCTGCGTCGTCTGCCCGTTGACCGTGATGGTCCACGTCAGCTTCTGTGCCGGCGTGAACGACTTGGGCACCGGCACGACGAACACGCCGGTCCGTCGACGCGGCATGAAGTGCGTCGGCTGACCCAGGTCGGGCCCGCCGGGCTCGATGCGATTGTTCGGCCCGATCGGCACATCTTCCGCCTGCTTCAGATTGCGGTTGAAGTAGCCGACCAGGAAGTTCGGGGCACCATCGGCGCCGTAGAACCATCCTTCGAAGGCCCCGGTAATGCTGGTGCCGAACTGGCGGGGAGGTTCGTAGGGAATGACGGGTGCCTGCTGTGCAGACACCCATCCCCCCACTGTGAGCAATGTGGCGCCGCAGGCCAGCGACGCGAGCAGTCGGACAACGGACATCGGAACGTGGCCTCCGTGCTACTGGCGTTCGGAGGTGCGCGCGGCCTTGGCCTTGCGTGCCTCGAGAATCTGCTTCATTTCCTCGTCGGTGTAGTACACGACGTTCATCCACGCGTGCGCCATCTCGTCGACGGTGCGGTCGCCGTAACCCACCCACTGCTCGGGATCGGGATTGTCCTTGTTGGCGGCCGTGTTGTCGTACCACGCACTGACCTGGATCACCGTGCCCTTGGGATAGATCGGCGCGGCGTCATCGTCGTAGATGTAGTTGGTCATCCAGTTGAAGTTGAAGTTGCCCACGTAGCTGACCACTTCGCGGCCGCCATCGGGCTTGATGGCTTCAACCTTCATGGCCTTCCCGCGCAGGTGGAAGTGCGGCTGGAAGTTGGTGATCATCGTGTTTTCCTTCAACACCGTGAAGCCTTCGGTGTAAGCGATGGAGTTGGGCGGAATGTCGAGGAACTCGCGCTCGCGCAGCCCGGTGAAGCCGATGAGATAGCTGCGCTTCTTGGGTTCCTGCCCCTTGGGGAAGAACCAGAGAGCAATCTCTGAGCCGGTGGGAATCTCCTCGCCGGTCGCGTGCAGGTGCTGGTCCCAGGAAATCTTCTCACCCGGCACGATCAGCTTGCCAGTGCCGTCGGCAAACTTGTCATAACCCTTACCGATGGCCCATTCCATCAGCTGGGGACGACGGTTGAGCAGGTCAGCGCGCGAGGCTGCCTGCGACAGGCCGTAGGTGGCCGTGCCGGTATTGACCGCATCGGCGTCGCCGTTCAGCACGAGGTAGGCAATCGAGTGGTGCAGCGTCTTGCGCGACTTGATGTTGGTCGGGCGAATCTCGACCATCCGCACCCAGCGCGGCTCGGTGATCGGAATGTCGCTCATGGGGCGATACCAGACGTCCTGACCCACGGCGGGCATCTTGAATTCAGGCGAACGGATGACGAGGTCAGGCTGGCCGTAGCCGTCCATCACGCCCTGCCACTCGTTGTTGGTGACCAGGGGCTTGGCGGGCGGGAGGTCTTTCGGATTGCCCTCGGGCGCGCCGGCGTCAACCCACGCCACAATCGTGTCGATCTGGGTCTGCGACAGCGACATGTCGTTCTTGAACTTCTGCACGCCGACCGACGGGTCGATGTGCCAGGGCGGCATCTGCCGACGGGCAACCCGACTCTTGATCGAGCGGGCCCACGGCCGGGCCTCCTTGTAGGAAATCAGTGACATCGGCGCGATGGATTCCGGCTGATGGCACGACTGGCACTTCGACTGGAAAATCGGTGCGATATCCTTCGAGAACGTTGGCGACGTCGGCGCGGTCTGCGCAGACACCGTCGTTGCGCTCAACAGCACGCCGACGACCCCTGCCAGCCCCCACGGCATCCTGCGACCCATGCTCTACCTCCTCGGAACGTGTGTCCCCAGTCAGGGGACCCCAGCCTGAACCGTAGCCGGAATGGGCGCATTCTAGCCACAACGTCAGGGAGGTTGCAATCGGAGATGTCCGGCGACGTCAGGAGGCAGGCGCGAGGCTCCGACGGACGACGGCCAGCCTCACCACAAGTGCCCCTCCGGCCGCGGCCAGCACGGCCAGGGACGCCAGCTTGGCCACGGCCAGCGCCGGCTGCACCCATGTGGCCGGCAGGCCCTGGGGCATCGCATACAGCAGGTAGTGCTGGGGGGCCACTGTCGTGACGATGACCACCGCGCTCATCACCAGCAGGCGCAAGGGCTGCAGCGCATGCCGCAGCGCCTGCAGCCGCCAGCCCTCCGGCCTGTCGGCCGACAGCGCCGCCGCGCCGCAGCACAGCATGGCGAATGCGACGCCCACCGTCGACAGCCACGCTCCGACCGTCTGGACGCCGGCCAGCAGCACCGTGATGTCGCTCACGCCGAACTGCGCGATGGCCCAGGCCGACAGTTCGCCTTCGTGGTCGCTGACCCAGTCGAGTCCCTGATGCATCCCCAGCCACAGCAGGTGCCCGATCACCAGCAGCACGAGCCAGATCCCCCACCAGGTGCCCCCGCTCCGGTGCGGGGTGCCGTCAACCTGCTGCCAGACCCGCACCGCCTGCGTCAGCGACCAGGCCGCCACGGTATGGAGCGCCACCGCCAGCACGCCTGACAGGGCGAGCGTGAAGACGGTGGCCTCTGACGTATTCAGCAGCCACCAGGACAGGGCGCCTGCGGCGGCGCTGCCCCCCAACAGCCACAGCATCGATGTCGCCAGCGCGCGCATCATCGCGAGCCTCCGGGGGTGACCGTGAGCGTCAATGGCGCCGACGAGGCTGAGACCTGCGGAATATACATGGGCGTGACCTGCGTGGGGGCGACCCGGAAGGTGCCTTCGGTGGTGACCTTCACCAGGTAGACATATGCATATCGGCCGAGCGAGAAGTCTTCCTGGAAGAAGACGGTGCGGTTGTCGCGGTACTCGACCTGCGATCCCCACCACCAGGCGATGCTGTCGGGCTTCTCGAGGGGATACGCCGAGCGGTCCTGCACCGACTCGACGCCGGCAGGCAGCGGATCCTCCACCGACAGGTAGCGCCAGTCGCGCGAGCCGGCCACTGTGAGCCGCACCAGCAGCACATCGCCGGGAGTGGCGGTGCCCGTGAAGGGCTGCTCGCGATAGACGATGCGCGAGTCGACGGTGACCGGCACCAGGCGCGTGTAGGCTCGCGTCACGGCCAGCTGTCGACTGCCCTGGCGACCCTCGGCCGCATTGGCATCGAAGTAGGTGGCCGCCGCCGACCAGTAGACGACCCCTCCATCCCGCGTCACCAGCCGAACCGCGTTGGTGCCCGCCTGGGCATCGGCCTCGAAGCGGATCGGCTCGGCCGCGACCATGTCCGCGGCCGAGAACGTGTGGCGACCCGCCAGCGTCCCGTTCACGAACACATCGACGCCCGCCGCGGCCGTGGCCCGCTCGCCGCGTGCCTGCATGAAGGCCAGCAGGCCGTAGAGCGCCATCGCTGTGCGCTTGGTCGTGCCCCAGTGTCCGCCCTGCCGGTTGAGCAGCAGCCAGCGCACAGCCCGCTCGAGCACTGCATGGGTCTCGCTGCGCCGCGCCAGGGCCTGCACGGCAAACGCTGTCGCTTCCACACTGCTGTTCACAGCGTCGAAGAGCAGCGCGTCAGCGTCAGCGACCCACCAGCTGAGGTCGCCCTTTGACTGCACCTGTGCCAGTAACTCCTGCGCCGCCTGCGCCGCGCGCCCATCCCCGTGCTCGTCGAGCAGCGCCAGCAGCTGCGCCCGGCCCAGCGCACTCATGCGGTCGCGTGCCGACCAGGCCTCCTCAAGGGCTCCGGCGTGTGCGTAGGTGATGGCGCCAGACTCGGCCCACGACATGATTTCGCCCGTGTCGGGCATGGCCCGCTTCAGCACATAGGCCATATACACCTTGAGGTCAGGCAGTGCCCGCGGATTGACGGCATACATCCGCGCCAGCGCCCGGGCCCCGCTGTCGAGGCGGTAGGTGTCGACGCGGGCCCCGGTGCGTCGCGCCTCATCCATTGCCCACAGGGCATACGCCGACATGAACGGGTGGTTGCCGTCGCTCTTCCACCAGCCCCACCCGCCATCGTCGTGCTGCATGTCACCGAGCCGGCGCAGGCCCGACGAGATCTGGCGGTCGAGGGCCCCGAGCCGTTCGGTCGGCGCCAGCTTCAGTTCCGTCAGGGCCCGGGTCACCAGCACGTTGGGAATGAAGCTCGACACCGTCTGCTCGGTGCAGCCGTACGGGTAGCCCGTGAGGAAGTCGAGCGCACCCAGCATCGACCCTGCCAGCGAGGGCGCCACCGAGACCGAGACGCGTCGTCCCGAGGCATTCGCCGTGGCAGGCACGACCAAATCGGCCGTGGCCTCGCCGCCACCCGCCACTGAGCCGGCAGCCGTGGCACTGCGCCGCACGCCGAAGGGTTGCACCGGCAGCGAGACCTCGACCGCGTCGCGGTCCGACTCGGTCTGGGCCTCGGCCGTCAGCGTCGCGGTTCCGGGCGTGCGGGCCGCGAACGCAAAGTCGGTTCGGGCCTCGCCACCACTGGCCAGCGCGAGGTCCGACACCCGGCTGCGGGCCGAGGTGGCTTCGAGCCCCGCGGCCGTCAGCGCGACTGAGGCCGTGCGGCTTTCGGGGCGGTAGTTGTGCACGATGGTCGGCAGCACCACGGCGTCACCCTCGGTCAGGAACCGCGGAGGGACGACGCGGACGATGAGGTCCTTGGTGACGGTCGTGCGCGCGAGGCCGCTGCCGACGCGCGTGTCAGTGGTCACGGCGCGCGCGGTCAGGCGCCAGGTGGTGAGCGCATCCGGGTAGCGCACCGCCACCTGCGCCCGTCCCTCGGCGTCGGTGACGATGTCGGGCACCCAGTAGATGGCGTCGGGGAATTCCTTGCGCACCGCCGGTTGTGCAGGCTGATCGCCCTTGAAGTCGGCCAGCGTCATCGGCCCTCGTCTTCGCCGGGTCAGCTGCAGACGGTCGACCCCCGAGAACCCGGTGAAGAAGTATTCCCGAGAGAACGACGTGCTCACACGGCTGTAGTCACGCCGGTAGAAATACCGCACCGGGTCGGGCGTGGTGTCAGCGCGCACCCCGTACACCGCTTCGTCGATGACGGCGAGGCTCACCTGCGCGCGCACGGGCGCACCGGTGTGGTCAGTGACCTGCACCGTGAAGCGCCCGGGTTCCTGCGGGCGCGACACGGCCTGCTCTGCCGTGATGGCCACCTGCAGCGTCTGCGCCGCCGCCGGAACACTCAGGCGGCGCTCGGCCCGGTAGAGTCGGCCGTCGCGCATGTAGACGAGATTGACGTAGACATCGCCCACATCGCCCTCGGCCACGGGGATCTCGATGGCATCGGAGGCCGTGAGTCGCAGCACCTGATGCCACGAGACATGCTGGCCCTCCTTGGTGGCGAGCACGGGACCGGTGACCGACTCGCCGCGCAGCATCAGCCGGGCCGTGTCTCCCGGGGCATACGCCTTCCGGTCGGCGATGAGCTCGACGAACCGATCACGCGCCTCGTCGGTGAACCCGGACTGCGGCCCCGGAACGAACAACCACAGCTGATCGGTGACGCGACGGCCTTCAGAGTCAGCGGCGACCGTGATGCGGAAGCTGCCGGTGCGGTCCGATGGCAGCGTCACCGTCGCTGACGCGCGGCCATCGTCGCCGGTGGTCGCTGCGGTGGCGCCTGCGCGGGTTGCGGTGGGCTCGCCGTACCCGACCTCGGGATAGGTCAGCTGGTCGAGCTCGATGGTCATCGGCACGCGCGCCTGCGGCTGGCCGGTGTAGTCGACCGCGCGCAACTGCAGGTCGATGCGGTCGCCGGGATTATAGATGGAACGCTCGGTGCGTCCCGCCACCAGGAACCGGCCCCAGGTGGCAATGACCTGCGTGCTGCCCGACACCTCGCGCGCACTGGCGTCGGTGACCCGTGCCTCGATGCGTGCGGTGAGGTCCCGCGCCGACTCGCCGGGCGGCACGGGAATCTCGAGCTCCGCGCGCCCAGACGCGTCGAGCCGCGCCTCGCCCTGTGCCGTCTGGTCGCCACCATACCAGTAGCCGCCGCCCTCCTCGGCCCCATCGTCCCAGCGCAGTGCAGAGAAGTACGGCTGCTGGCTCATCACCCACTGCACCCGCCCGTTGGCCACCGGCTGGCCGAAGTAGTAGCGAGCCTGCACCGTGACGCGCGCCGTCTGGCCCTGGAGGATCATGCGGGTGACCGGACGCACCGTGACCTCGAACTCGGGCTTGCGATACTCCTGTACCTCGAACGCGCTCAGCGCCTGATGCTCGCCGCTCTGCACGCGCAGCGTGTAGCTGCCCAGAGCCCCAGAGGCAGGCACGGGGAACGACAGCGCCACGGCCCCGAACTCATCCACGGCCAGCTGCCGCCGGACGATGACCTTGTCGTTGGGATCGCTGGCCACCAGTTCGACCGAGGCGGCATCGAACGGACGGAGGGCGTCCTGCTCGCGCCACCGGAGGACGCCCTTCATGTGCAGCGTCTGGCCCGGGCGGTAGATCGATTTGTCGGTGTACAGGTAGCCGACGAGCTCGCGCGCCGGGGCGCGCAGGGCATAGGCGCCGGGGTCGGTGACGGCAATGGCCTCGCCGCAGCGCGCCAGGCCGAGCAGCTGTTCGATATCCTCGGGCAGCGTCGTCCGCCACGTGCCGTCCGGCTCTGTGGTGCCCGACGCGACGGCCTCGCGGCGCACCATGGCCTGCACCTCGCAGCCGGCCATCGGCTCGCCGGTGAACCGGTCGGCCGCAAACAGCAGCAGCTCTCCGGGCGACGTCTTCGTGACCAGGCCAACGTCCGACACCACCACGACGGTGTAGGCCCGCAGCCGATCGTGCGTAGCCTCGACCAGATACAGCCCGGGCGCGTCTACAGGCAGCGGGATACGACGGAACTCGGTGTCGCGGTGATTGGGTAGCAGCTCGCGCCACGAGGTCACCAGCTGGTCGGGATTGAGCAGGGGCACCTGCGCGAACGTCGAGACATCGAGCTGCACCCGCTGTGCGGCGTTCGCACGGTCGTCGGCCACGCGGCGCGAGGCCCGATAGCGCTGCGAGACCTGGGCACGCAGGACGGTGCGGATGCGTGAACGCTGCCTGCGCTTCCAGTCGGTCAGTCGCTCAATCCACGACCGTTCCTGCGGGGCCTCGAGGGGAGCATCGGTGCCGAACTGGTGTGGGTCGGCCAGGCCGGCGAAGAAGCGGAACGGGTCGCGCACGCGATAGACCCGGACATCGAGCTGCGCCACCCGCCGGAAGGTCAGGAAGAAGTGCGGGGCATCGCGCGTCGTGAACGTCTCGCTGGTCGACAGCGAGAATGCCGGCCCTGCCTCCTCGGCCGGCGCGGACAACTGAGCGGTGGCCGGACGGGCGACGACCAGCAGCAGGAGCAGGGGAATGAGGCGTCGGATCATGGCGTGTCGAGGATGGCCAGGCGGAAGGCACCGATAAACGCGGGGTTGGTTGCCAGCGGACGCCAGCGGGGCGACGGGTGCGCCTGCAGCACCGAGAGGCGAACCTTGCGCACCTCACCGGGGGCATCGCCGTCGGGACCCGTGTGGTAGACCACCCAGTCGTCGCCCTCGGCATCGAACCGCGAGCGGCCGACAAACACCATGAGGTGGTCGGGCTGCGACTGCCCGGGCTGGATGAAGTAGAGCAGGTCGCCGGGCCGGGCGGCGCGGACCTCGCGCCCGAGTGGAACGGCATTCCACCGGATCAGGGTGCGTGCGTCCGCAAACTCTCCGTACGGGGCAGTCGTTGAGGCCGCCACCCGGAAGAGCGGCCAGGCCCCGTCAGCGGCCTTCGGCGCGGAGCGCACGTCGGGAAACTGCGGCACAAACGGCAGGCGCACGCGCTGGTGCCAGGCGGGTGTGTGCGCCCGCAGCGCCTCGCGGAAGGCCAACCGCACCAGAGCCGCGCAGTCGACGACCTCGGCCTGCGGCTGCTCGAACTGGACATCGGCCAGCAGCGTGAACCACTGCCGGAACGCCGCCCGGTCTGACTCGTCGGGCAGGCGCACCTGCGCCGTCACCGGGGACGTGTCCGCCCCCAGCAGCGTCAAGACAAGCAGGACCTGAGAAGCCGACGCCCCACGCCGGGTGTGCATGTGGCGCCCAGTATAGACTCCGGATGCCCGGTGGCTGCGCCCCCGCCCCGGCCGCGCCGGGTGTACCATGACGGTGAGGAATCCATGCTGATCAAGAAGCCTGTCGACCTGCGCGAATCAGACGTCACTCCCCAGTCGCTCTACCTGCGCCGGCGCGAGTTCCTGCAGGTGGCCGGCTCCACGGCGGTCGCCATGGCGACGGTCGGCGGGGTGCCGGTCTTCGAGGGCACGTCCACCAGCCTGCACGCCCAGAACCCGTCGGCCCGGAAGCTCGAGAACCTGCGCAAGAGCCCGTTCAGCACCGACGAGAAGATGAACTCGTACAAGGACGTCACGACCTACAACAATTTCTACGAGTTTGGCCTCGACAAGGCCGACCCGGCCCGCTATTCGAGCACGCTCCGGCCCAGCCCCTGGTCGGTCATCGTCGATGGGCAGTGCGGCAAGCCCGGCACCTACACGATGGAAGACATCATGAAGTGGTTCCCCCTCGAAGAGCGCATCTACCGCATGCGCTGCGTCGAGGCGTGGTCCATGGTCATTCCGTGGGTCGGGTTTCCGCTGGCCGACTTCGTCAAGCGCTTCCAGCCCACGTCGCGCGCCAAGTTCGTGAAGTTCACGACGCTCGTCGACACCAAGCAGATGCCCGGCCAGACCGAGCCGGCGCTGCCCTGGCCCTATGTCGAGGGCCTGCGCATGGACGAGGCACTCCACCCGCTGTCGCTCATGGTTGTCGGCCTGTACGGCGAAGTGCTGCCGAACCAGAACGGCGCCCCGATTCGCCTCGTGGTGCCATGGAAGTACGGCTTCAAGGGCATCAAGTCGATCGTGCGCGTCAGCTTCGAGGAGACGCAGCCGCTCAACACCTGGCAGCGCGTGCGGGCCGACGAGTACGGCTTCTATGCGAACGTGAACCCGGCCGTCGACCATCCCCGGTGGTCGCAGGCCAGCGAGCGGCGCATCGGTGAATTCTTCAAGCGCAAGACCCTGCCGTTCAACGGCTACGCCGATCAGGTGGCGTCGCTCTACACCGGCATGGATCCGCGCAAGCTCTACTGACCGTGGCATCGACGGTCTGGGTGCGGCGGGCCCTCAAACCCGCCGTCTTTCTCGCCAGTCTCGGCCCGGCGATCTGGCTGGTGGTCCGCGGGTTTCAGGGAGAACTCGGCGTCAACCCGGTCGAAACGGTCACGAACGACACCGGCATCTGGACGCTGCGCTTCATCGTCCTCACCCTGGCGGTCACGCCCGTCCGCTGGCTGACGGGCTGGAACCCGGTGGCGCTCTTCCGGCGCATGCTCGGGCTGTTCGCCTTCTTCTACGGCACGCTCCACTTCCTGACGTACTTCATCCTCGACCACTCGCTCGAACTGGCGGGGGTCTGGGACGATGTGGTGAAGCGTCCCTACATCACGGCGGGCTTCACCGCCTTCATCCTGATGGTGCCGCTGGCCCTGACCTCGACGCACGGCTGGATTCGCCGCCTGGGCGGCCACCGCTGGAACCGCCTGCACCAGCTCGTGTACATCACCGGCATCGGGGCCGTGCTGCATTACCTCTGGAAGGTGAAGCTCGACACGACCAATCCGTTCATCTACATCGCCATCGTCGGCGTGCTGCTGGGCGCGCGGGTGTGGCACCGGATGGCCCGCGCCGCGCAGAAATGATGGGACGGCGCCGAAAGGCGTGTGCTATCCTTAAGGTCTCAGGTGACGCGGGGTGGAGCAGTCCGGTAGCTCGTTGGGCTCATAACCCAAAGGTCGCAGGTTCAAATCCTGCCCCCGCAACCAACCTCTCAACGTGAAACGGCCGCCCTTTCAGGCGGCCGTTCGCGTTTCGGGTAACCGGGCCTTCTGCGCCCGGTCTTCTTCCGCTACTTCGATTCCTTGAACCCGGCTGGCAGCGCCACGTCGCCAGCGGCCACGCTCGTACCCAGCTGCAGCGTTTCGGTGGTCGAGGTCATTACCGTCGACCGGCCCGGTGTGCCCGCTGTCGTCGGTTCGGCGGTCTTGCCACGCCCCATCCGTCGGCCCAGGCCCCCCAGCAGCCCGCCGACGCTGGTCGGCGGGGCGTCGGTCTTCTCGGCGGTGTCAGCGCCCTGCGGATTGCCCACCACCTGGAAGGTCATCACGGTGCTGAGCGGCGTGCCCTTCAGCTTCGACGCCTCGGCGCGATAGCGCTCGAGGGCCTTCTGCATCTGCGGATACATCGCCATCGCCTGGCGCATGTCGGCCTGGGCCTGGGCCGGGTCGATGCCGAGCAGCTGCTGGGCATAGCGCTGGCGGAAGGTTGTCAGTTCGCCGAGGGCTTCGGCCTCGGTGGTCATCCAGAGCGCCACGTCGAGGACAAACCCGCCGTCCTCGAGGCGCTTGCCCTTCTCGCGCACGGCCACGGTGGCCACGGATTCCTGGGTGTTCACGCCGGCGAATGTCTTCGACTGGCCCGTCTGCCTGACGGTGAAATCGACCTCATACTCCTTGCCCGAGCCCTGCTCGTCGGGAGCGTCGGCCTTCGTATCTTCCTTGGCCTTGGCCATGGCCTCTTCCATGCGGCGGCGATACTCGGCAAAGGTCAGCACGGTGTAGCTCTTGCGGCGCATGTCGAGCTGGTAGATCTTTTCCTCGGCCAGGTCGATGATCTCGCCGGTCATCTCGTTCGACGTCATGAGCCGGTCGCCCTTCAGCGCCACGGTGGTGACAATGCCTTCGCGCGCGGCCCGACCGCCGAACATGCCGGCGATGCGGCCCAGGGCTCCTTCAAACTTGACGAGGGTGCGCTCCTGCGTGCGCACATCGGCGTGCAGGGAGACCGACGCCACCAGCGCCGCCAGCACCACAACCAGAGAAACGCGTGTCAGCTTTACCATGCGCCGAGCGTACGACGCCCGACCGGATGGCGCAAGGGGGGCACAAGTGGGACGGGAATGCCCGTGGGGCCGACCCCATTCGCCGCGACCCCTCGTCCAGGGCCGACCGGCGTGAGCCCGGGCGGGTCAGTTCGAGCCGTGAGAGGAACCGACATGAACGGTGGAGTTGCTCTGGCGCGACCCGCCGCAATGCCCGGATGCGGAAGCATGACGCGGGCGGCCGCTGCCCGGCGACCTCCCGGATGTTCCCTGTCAGGCACACGGGCGGGGCCTGGTGCGGGCAAGGCTCGAAAGCGGCTGTCGCCTCAGGGGCCGCGGACCGTCGTATGCTGGACGCATCATGTCGATGCGCCCTGTTCGCTATACCCGTCAGGCTCAGCCCACCCTCGAAGGTGCCGGGGTACACCTGCACCGCGCCTTCGGATTCGGCACGACCAGCGACTTCGACCCGTTCCTGCTGTTCGATGACTTCCGGAACGATCGGCCGGCCGACTTTGCCGCCGGTTTCCCCTGGCATCCGCATCGCGGCATCGAAACGATCACCTACGTGCTGGCCGGCACGGTCGACCACGCCGACAGCCTCGGAAACCGCGGCGCACTCGGCGCGGGCGATGTGCAGTGGATGACGGCCGGCAGCGGCATCATCCACCAGGAAATGCCGCACGGCGACGCTCAGGGGCGCATGCACGGCTTTCAGCTGTGGGCCAACCTGCCGCGCGCGTTCAAGATGACCACGCCCCGCTACCAGGACGTCTCCGCCAGCGACATTCCGTCGATTGCCGACGATGACGGGACGGTGGTGCGGGTGATTTGCGGCGAGTTCTGGGGGCGCCGTGGCCCGGTCGATGGCATCGCCGCCGATCCGCGCTACCTCGACGTCTCGGTGCCGCCCCGACGGCGGCGCACGCTGCCCGTGCCGGTCGAGGCCAACGCCTTCGCCTACATCTTCGCGGGCAGTGGCGTCTTCCGCGGCGCCTCGGCGCCGCGCCTGGTGGCCACTGAACTGGTGGGGCAGGGAGAGGATCCGGTCTACACCGACGTGGGCAACCGATCGCTGGTGGTGTTCGATCGCGGCGATGAAGTGGTGGTGGAGGCCGGTGACGAAGGCCTGCGTTTCCTGCTGGTGTCGGGACGTCCCATTCAGGAACCCGTCGCCTGGCACGGCCCCATCGTCATGAACACGGACGAGGAACTGCGCCAGGCGTTTTCGGAGATTCGTCAGGGGACCTTCATCAAGCACCCCTGATATATCCACACCCCGGGGACCGAGGCCCCGGGGGCCAGACTAGGCCTTGAGCGTGGCCTTCAGCGTGCGCGAGGTCGCCGCCAGGGCCCGCGAAATGATGCAGCCGTCAAACATCTTCTGGGCGAGGGCCTGGAAGGTGGCGTCGTCCGCGCCGGGCACGTCGGCCTCGCAGACCAGGTCGATGCGCGAAATCAGGAAGCCTTTCTCGTCCTGCCCGTTGTGCACCGTGGCGGTGGTGTGGACGCTGTTGGCCACAAAGCCGGCACCCGCCAGCGCATTGGCCAGTGCCATCGAGAAGCAGGCCGCCTGGGCCGCGCCGATCATTTCTTCCGGGTTCGCCCCCGGCTTGTCCTCAAACCGCGTCGAGAACGTGAACGCCCCTTCGTAGGCGCCGCTGCCGAAGGCGGCCTGCCCGCTGCCTGACTTGAGATCGCCCTTCCACTCTGCTGTTGCTGTCCGCGCCATCTGACCTCCTGAAGTGATGTGACAGGTGAATGTCCCATCCTAGCAGGGCGCGCGCGGCGGAGCTAACGGCTGGCGGGGGTGTTCCTGATGATGAAGAGCGTCTCGCCCGGCTTGACCAGCCCGAGATCCTGCCGTGCGACCGCCTCGATGGCCGAGCGCTGCTCGCGGAGCTTGCCGATGCGCACACGCAGTTCGGCGTTGCGCGCGCGGGCATCGTCGAGGGCGCGGCGCAGCGCGGCGTCGGTCCGGCGCGCGTCGATGAGAGCGACCAGGCCCTCGTCACCGACGACGGCGTTGATGCAGATCAGGAGGGCGACGGCCAGCCCGCCGGCACGCAAGGCGCGACGGATACGCTCGGGGGAGACGCGCGTCGGCAGGGGCTGGGAACGGGGGATCTCGGTGCTGCCTGGCGTCACCGGCCCTCCCGCGAGGCGGGAGCCGTCACGGGAGTGGACGACTCATCGAGGTACTGCTCGAGGGCGCGCACCAGCACGCTTCTGAGGTCGCTGCGCTCGTCCATTGCGCGGATTTTGGCAGCGCGCCAGAGATCACCGGGGAGTTCCACGGTGGTCTTGACCGTCTCGCTGTGGGTCCGCTTTGCCGCCACGACGGCTACGAGTCTAGATGTCGACGCACGCATACGGCAAGGAATAAAGACGGGGCAACGGCTAAAAGGTTATACACGGAACCATGATGCCGTGTAAACAGTTTTATGGTGCTACGTAGAAACGCACAAACGTTTTTACGGTTTTACGGGTTTACGGGCAGCCCGGGCTCAGGCACAATGCCGGCATGGTCGATGAGGCACGCCCGGTGCTGGTGTGGTCCACGTGGCCCGAGGGGCCACCGCCCGATGAGGTGGTGCACCAGCTGCTGACCGAGCAGCTGGTGGCCTGCGTGTCAGTCGGGGCGCCGTCGGCGTCGTACTACCGATGGCAGGGGAAAATTGAGTGCGCCCGCGAGTGCGGAGTGGTCATGAAGACCATGAGCGACCGGCTCGCGCGGCTTGAGGCGCGGTGGACGGCGCTGCACCCCTATGAGGTGCCTGAGTTCCTGACGGTCGAGGCCGCAGGAGGCAGTGCCGCCTACCTCAGCTGGTTGCGGGACGAAACGCGGGGCGCCTGAGGTCAGGCCAGGGCCTGCGCCAGATCGTCACGCAGGTCGGCCACATCTTCGATGCCGACCGACACGCGCACGAGTCCGTCGGTGATGCCCAGGGCCTGGCGTCGCTCGACCGGCACCGAGGCGTGGGTCATCACGGCGGGATGCGAGATGAGCGTTTCGACGCCGCCAAGGCTCTCGGCCAGCGCCATCAGCCGCACACGTCCGAGGAAGTCGCGCGCCGCGTCCATCGAACCCAGGTCGAACGAAATCAATCCGCCGTATCCGCGCATCTGCCGGGTTGCCAGCGCGTGATGCGGGTGTGAGGGCAGGCCGGGGTAGATGGTGCGCACGACCTTCGGATGCGCGTCGAGATATTGGGCAATGACCATCGTGTTCGCGTTGGTCCGCTCCATGCGCACGTCGAGCGTCTTGGTGCCACGCATCACCAGGAACGAGTCCATCGGCCCCAGAATCGCGCCGGCAGCGTTCTGCACGAACCGCATCCACTCCACATCATCGTCATGCCGCACGACGACGACGCCGCCGACGCTGTCGCTGTGCCCGTTGAGGAACTTGGTGGTGCTGTGCAGCACGATGTCCGCGCCGAGTTCGAGCGGGCGCTGGATGTAGGGACTGGCGAAGGTGTTGTCGACCACCACGCGCACGCCGTGCCGGTGCGCGATATCGCACGCCGCGGCAATGTCGGTGATCTGCAGCATGGGGTTGGTCGGCGTTTCAAGGAACAGGTAGCGGGTCTTCGGCGTCAGGGCCGGCGCGATGCGGTCGAGGTGGGCCGTGTCGACGTAGGAGAAGTCGAGCCCGAACTTGCGACGCACGCGCTCGAAGAGACGGAACGTCCCGCCGTAGGTGTTGTCGCTGACCACCACATGGTCGCCCGACTCGAGGCGGGTCAGCACGGCATCGATCGCGGCCAGTCCCGAGGCGAAGGCAAAGCCGGCGACGCCGCTTTCGATGGCGGCGACGTTGCGCTCGAGGGCCATGCGCGTGGGGTTCTGCGTGCGCCCGTATTCGTACCCCTTGTGCTGCCCAAGACCCTCCTGGACGTATGTGGAGGTCTGATAAATGGGCGTCATGATGGCGCCGGTGGCCGGGTCGGGTTCCTGGCCGGCGTGGATGCAGCGGGTGCTGAAGCGGGCGTGTGCGTCGAGTTTCATAGGGGGGACGTGCTCCGGACAGGTCACGATACTCTGATATGATTCGCGGGCGCAATTCTGGCGCCCGCATGCCGCATGGCTGCCCCTTCCCCCGCAGAGCCTGATCGCCTCCGTGCCTCACCGGCTGCCCCCGAACCGGCCTGGCCGTCGCGCGCCTGGATGCTGAGGCTGGTGGCGGGAGGCCTGCTGGCCAAGCTCGCAGAGTGGGGGGCGCTGCTGGCCGGCCGGACGCCGAGTGCCTGGCAGCAGGCGCTGGGCACCCTGGGCAGCCTGGCATGGCTGGCGGCCGCCGGATGGCTGCTGGCGGGTGCCGTACGCCGCACCCGTCGGCGGTTCGAGTGGCGGGTGCGCCACAAACTGGTCCTCTCGTATGTGTTTGCGGGCGTCGTGCCCGTGCTGCTGGCCGCCGCCTTTGCGCTGCTGCTGGCGCAGCTGCTGCTGCTGAGTCTCAGTTCGTTCCTCGTACGGCAGCACATGGTGACGCTGCAGGTCGAGACGCAGACGCTGGCGCGGGCCGAGGCGGCCGCCCTCACGCGGGCGCCTTCTCGCGGTGTGGTGCTCGACTCGATCACCACCACGTCGATCGACACGAGATACCGGTGGGCCTCAATGGTCGTCGTGCCGGTGGCGGGTCTCGAGTGCCCGGCCGAGCAGGGCCGCCCGTCGGTGCGCGTGGGGCGTCGTCGCGCCGGGCCGTGGGCGCACCTTGAGCCGCCGCGGGCGCTGCCGTCGTGGATCGGCTGCCAGGGGTTTGCGGGACTGGTGGGCTACCGTGCCCCGCAGGCAAGTGGGGCCTTTGGCACCACGGCCGTGGTGCGGGCGGTGGTGATCGAGCCGGCCGAGCGGCCACAGTGGGCCGTGGTCGTCGACCTTCCAGTGTCGCAGGAGGTTCGCGATGCGATGGCGACGCTGACCGGACTCCGCATCGGTGAAGTCGGCAGCAACGATCCGCAGTGGCGTCCGTCGCTGGCCGGCCAACGGGTCGGGCCGGTCGAGGCGGACACGCCGGATACCGGACTGCCCGAGGGCCTCTTCACCTCGTCCTGGCTGGCGTTTCTCGACGCGGTCGAGTGGTCGACCGGTGACATCGCGGCGATGTCGATGAACATCACCACGGGGCTGCAGCCCGTGTATCGGCAGGTGACCGATGCGCCCACCGGATTCCGCGGGTTGACGGTGGGGGGCGCCCTGCTCGCCGCGGTGCTGCTCGTCGGGGGCAGCCTTCTCATCGTCCAGGTGTTTGCGCTCTACTCGGGGTTCTCCCTGGCACGGCAGATCACCGACGCGGTGGACGACCTGGCTGACGGTACCGCCCGCCTGCGGGCTCGTGATTTCACGCACGTGATTCCCGTGCGGGCCCGTGATCAGCTGGGTGACCTGTCGGCGTCGTTCAACGCCATGACCGGCGAAGTGCAGGCACTGCTCGGGGAAGTCGCCCAGAAGGAACGGCTCGATCAGGAGATGCGGGCGGCCCGGGCGATTCAGCAGCAGCTGCTGCCCGAGGCGCCGGCGCACCTGCCCGGCGTGGACGTGGTGGCGTTCTGCACGCCGGCCCGCGAGGTGGCGGGCGATTACTACGACTTTCTTCCGATCACCGACACCATGTTCGGCGTGCTCATTGCCGACGTGGCCGGCAAGGGCCTGGCCGCCGGTCTCTACATGGCGCAGCTCAAGGTGATCGTGCAGTCGCTGTCACACCTGCACCACGAACCGCGCGAGTTCCTTCGGGCCGTGAACCGCGTGGTGTCGCGCAACATCGACCCGCGGTCGTTCATCACCATGACCTACGGCGTGATTGATCTCGAGCGCCGAGAGCTGACCTTCGCCAGGGCCGGCCACGCCCCGCTCATGCGGCTGGCGCGCGGCGCCAGCGACGTGGAAACGCTCGCCCCCGACGGCATGGTAGTGGGGCTGACCCTCGACGATGGCGAGATGTTTGACAGCGTGCTCGAGCAGCGGACGGTGACGCTTGGCGCCGGCGACCTGCTTGTCTGGTTCACCGACGGCATCACCGAGGCGATGACCGTCGCGCACGAGTGCTATGGCGAGGCGCGCCTGGCGGCCCAGGTCAGGCAGCATGCGCAGGCGTCCCTGCCCGAGCTGCGTGCGGCCATCGAACGCGACCTCGACGCCTTTACCGGACAGGCCGATCCGCACGACGATATGACCATGATTCTGCTGAGGCTGACGTGACAGGAGGACTGTCGGTGGTGTTCCGCACGCCGTCCGAGGTGGAAGCCGATGTCGTTCAGGGGCTGCTCCAGAGCCACGGCATCCAGACGTGGCGTACGGCCGGGCCGCCGCCGGGCGTCTTTCCGTTCACGTCGTCTCCCCTGGGAGAAACCTGCCTGTCGGTGCACGAGGCGGACGCCGAGATGGCGCGGCGCGTGATCGAGCCGTCGGTATCGGCCGGTGCGGCCGACGGTGGCGACGACACACAGCCGGATCTGGACGGCCTCGAGGCGCAGGTCGGCTACCAGTTCCGCCAGCGCGCGCTGCTCGAGCAGGCCCTGACGCACAAGTCGCGTGCGCATGAAGATATGACCGGCGGGCAGCGGCACAACGAGTCGCTCGAGTTCCTGGGCGACGCGGTGCTCGGGCTGCTGGTCGCCGAGGCGCTGTGCGAGCGCCTGCCCGACACCACCGAGGGGCAGAAGTCGCAGCTGAAGGCCGCACTGGTGTCGACGGCCACACTGACGGCCATGGCCGAACGGGTGTCGCTGGGATTGCATCTGCGCCTGGGGCGCGGCGAGGAGAAGACCGGCGGGCGGTGGAAGCCTGCGCTGCTGGCCGACGCCTGTGAAGCGTTGATCGCGGCCATGTATCTGGATGGCGGTCTGGCACCGGCGCGCCAGTTCGTGCTTGAGGCCCTCGCGCCGCAGATCGATGCCGCGGCGCAGCGGGGATTCCGGGGCACCGACTTCAAGTCACGCCTGCAGGAGGTGCTGCAGCGCAGCAGTCAGGCCCTGCCGGCCTATCAGGTGGTGGCCACGGCAGGCCCCGACCACCGGAAGGTATTTACGGTCGAGGTACGCGTCGGCGAGCGGGTCCTCGCTCAGGGCGAGGGCCTGACGAAGAAGGACGCCGAGCAGCAGGCCGCCGCGCAGGCGCTGGACGTCCTGGCAGCGGAGACCGATCGGCCCTAGTCGATTTCGATGATGCCGACGGCTCGCCGATCGGCCAGCGCCCTGCCACTCAGCCGTGGCGCTGCGCCGGGCAGCCGGCTGGCCGCAAAGGCGTGCACCTCGCGGGCCACGGCGTCGACGCTCGGAGGCTCGGGCCGGCAGTACAGCCTGACCCAGAGCCGCAGCATCGGATCGGCGACGCTGTAGCGCTTCTGCCGAGACACCACCAGATCGACGTCCTCGAGCCACGACAGGTAGTCTTTCGTCGACCCGGGGGTGCGCTGCATCTGCTGTGCGATTTCCGTCAGGGTGAGCGGTTCGGCCTCGGCCAGGATTTCGAGGATGGCCTTGAGCGCACCGTAGCCGCGCGCCTGCTGCAGCCGCCACTCGTAGCGCTGGGCGCACCAGCCAGCCAGTTCACCGTCGCTCGTCAGCAGCGCCGTGAGCGCGCTGATCGGATCGCCGCCACGCGTGCCCATCCGCGCGGACGCGGTGGCCATCGCATGCACATACGCGGCGCGGCCGTCGGTCAGCGCGTGCACGGTCTGCCCCAGATATGCCCGTTCGTCGTCGTGCTCGGGGCCGGGTGGCAGCATTGCCGTCACCTCGTCGGCCGTCAGTGAGGGCAATGTGATGAGGTCGACGCGTGACGCCGCGTCGCGCAGCAGGTGCTGGGTGCGACGGACGAAGCGGCTCGTGAGGATGAAGCGATGCGGAGAGGCCATCAGGGTCGCGAGCAGCTCGCGCTGTGCGTGCCGGAGTCCGGGAAAGCTCTCGAACGTGCGGATGGCGAGGACCTCGTCGAGGAGGAACGTGCGGGGCCGGTCGCCGGTGGTCGTCGAGAAGAACCTGAGCAGGCGGTCGAAGGCCTCGCGCGCCGACGTGGGCGGATGCGGGGCGGATGCAGCGAGGAAGGGCGAGGCCTGCACGACGGCGCGGAGGAAGCGCTCAGGGGTGCTGGCTGCGCGCTCGACGTCAATGAACTGGCACGTGTCGCGACCGAGCCGATCGGCCACGGCGTGCAGCAGCGTGGAGCGGCCAGTGCCACATGCGCCGACCACGCACACGATGCGTGCGGGCTGCTGCTCGAGCGCATCGAGGACGCGCCGCTCGAGGCCGGTGTACGGCGTCGTCATGGTCATCAGCGCGTGACCATGGGCAGGTGCATGCCGCGGGCGCGGGCGGTAGCAATGGCCTCGGGATAGCCGGCATCGGCATGCCGGGCCACACCCATGCCGGGATCGCAGGTGAGCACGCGCTGCAGTTTCTCGTCGGCCTCGGCCGAGCCGTCGGCCACAATCACCATGCCGGCATGCATCGAGTAGCCGATGCCCACGCCGCCGCCGTGGTGCACCGAGACCCAGGTGGCGCCAGCCGATGCGTTGAGCAGCGCGTTGAGGATGGGCCAGTCGGCGATGGCGTCGCTGCCGTCGCGCATGCCCTCAGTCTCGCGGTTCGGCGAGGCCACTGATCCGGTGTCGAGATGGTCGCGGCCGATGACCATCGGGGCCGACACCTGGCCGGTGCGGACCAGTTCGTTGATCTTCAGCCCGAAGCGCGCGCGTTCGCCGTAGCCCAGCCAGAAAATGCGCGAGGGCAGGCCCTGGAACGCCACGCGCTCGCCCGCCATGCGAATCCAGCGGCAGAGTGGCTCGTTGTCGGCAAACATCTCGAGCGCCGCCTGATCGGTGACGCGGATGTCGTTGGGGTCGCCGGACAGCGCCGCCCAGCGGAACGGGCCCTTGCCTTCGCAGAAGAGCGGCCGGATGTATTCGGGGACGAATCCGGGAATCCGGAACGCATCGGTGACGCCGGCCTTCACCGCCTGAGCGCGGATGTTGTTGCCGTAATCGAACACGATGCTGCCGCGGTCCTGCAGCGCACGCATCGCCGCCACGTGCGCACCCATCGCCGCGATGCTGCGCCGCTCGTAGTCGGCCGGGTCGCGCTGCCGCAGCACCGCGGCCTCGTCGAGCGTGAGGCCATTGGGCACGTAGCCCACCAGTGGATCGTGGGCCGAGGTCTGGTCGGTCACGACATCCGGCACGATGCCTCGCGCCACCAGGGCCGGAAGCACATCAGCGGCGTTGGCCAGCAGACCCACCGACCGAGGCGTCCGCGCGGCCTGATACGCCGCCACCCGGGCGAGCGCATCGTCGAGCGAGGTGCAGGCCTCGTCGAGGTAGCGGCTCTGCAGGCGGCGCTCGATGCGAGTCGGATCCACTTCCACCACGAGGGCCACGCCGTCGTTCATGGTGACCGCCAGCGGCTGGGCCCCGCCCATGCCACCGAGGCCGGCGGTGACCATCAGCCGGCCGGCCAGCGAGCCGCCGAAGTGCCGGCGGGCCAGCTCGGCGAGCGTTTCGTAGGTGCCCTGGAGGATGCCCTGCGTGCCGATGTAGATCCAGCTGCCGGCCGTCATCTGCCCGTACATCGTGAGGCCGCGCGCCTCGAGATCACGAAACGTGTCCCACGTGGCCCACTTGGGCACCAGGTTGGCGTTGGCGATGATCACGCGGGGCGCGTGGGGCGAGGTGCGGAACACCGCCACGGGCTTGCCTGACTGCACGACCAGCGTCTCGTCGTGCTCGAGCGACTGCAGGGAGGCGACGATCGCGTCAAACGCCTCCCACGACCGCGCGGCGCGGCCCGTGCCGCCATACACCACCAGCGCCTCCGGGCGCTCGGCCACCTCGGGGTCGAGGTTGTTCATCAGCATGCGCAGGGCCGCCTCCTGCGGCCAGCCCTTGCAGGTGAGGGTCTGACCGCGTGGTGCCCGAATCGTCCGTGTAGGAGTTGGCATGGTGAACTCGCCTACGAAACTATGCAGGGGCTCCGACCTTGTCAAACTGAAAATGTTCGCGCGATCAGTTGACAGCCATCCCCACACTGCGCTCCAGTGCGCCCGATGTGATCGTACGCGCGACGACCACAATATCTGGGGCCGGGGGCCTGTCGTCGGTCAGCGTGGGGACGTGTGCACGCACCGCCGCGTGCGCCGCCATGAGCCTGGGGCTGCTCATCAGCGGCGCCCGCAGATCGATCGCCTGACAGGCGCACAGCAGTTCGATGGCGAGCACGGTGCGGGCCAGTTCGAGCGCACGCTCGGCCTTGAGTGCGGCCCCCATGCTCATGCTCACGTGATCTTCCTTGCTGGCCGAGGTGGGAATCGTGTCGGCCGACGCGGCGTGGCACAGCGACTTGATTTCGGACGTCAGTGCGGCGGCCGTGACCTGCACCATCATGTAGCCAGAGTGCAGGCCGCCATCGCGCGTCAGAAAGGCGGGGAGTCCCGATAACGTGGGATTGAGCAGGCGCTCCGTGCGCCGTTCGCTGATGGTGGCCAACTGCGTGAGGGCCAGCGCGAGCGTATCGGCCGCCAGGGCCACCGGTGCGCCGTGGAAATTGCCGCCCGAGACCATCTCGTCCGCGTCGGCGAAGACCATCGGGTTGTCGGTGGCGGCGTTCATTTCTGTCGCCACGACGTGCTGCACCCACTGCATCGCCTCGCGGGCGGCGCCGTGCACCTGCGGCACGCAGCGCTCCGAGTAGGCATCCTGCACGCGTCCGCAGTGGGCGTGCGACGCGTTCAGCGGGCTGTCGGCGAGCAACTGTCGCACATTGTCGGCGGCGGCCTGCTGGCCGGCAAACGGCCGCGCCGCATGGATGCGCGCATCGAAGGGGCGCACAGAGCCGAGCAGCGCGTCGATGCTGAGGGCGGCGATGATGTCGGCCGCGCGCGCCAGCTGCCATGCACCGTCGAGGGCCAGGGCCAGCACGGCGGTCGAGGCCTGCGTGCCGTTGATGAGCGCCAGGCCCTCCTTGGGTCCGAGGTCGACGGGCATCAGGTGTGCCGCCCGCAATGCGGCCGCGCCGTCGCCGCGGTGCTGGCCGTCCCAGATCTCACCCTCGCCAATCAGCACCAGAGCCAGGTGCGCGAGTGGCGCCAGGTCG
>Ga0315902_10000538_pt1 | contig 63796 bp, 60 predicted proteins | sample LakEriMetagenome_9_FD_203523 | JGI IMG/M metagenome (GOLD analysis project Ga0315902, IMG submission 203523) | Freshwater fungal communities from buoy surface, Lake Erie, Ohio, United States - Buoy 12 MA117 | ecosystem: Environmental > Aquatic > Freshwater > Lake > Lake biofilm | place: USA... | reverse complement strand
CACGGGCAGCAAATAATCGCCGCGATAGCCGTTCTGCGGGAACACCAGTGTTTCTCCGCAAACCTCGAGATAGCGTAGCCACACTGATACGGCGAGGATCTCGGTCTGCCTGCCTGCATCGTTGATGTAGTACTCGCGGGTGACATCGTCTCCGGCGGCGGCGAGCAGTCGGCCGAGTGCATCGCCGAAAGCGGCTTGTCTGCCATGACCCACGTGCATCGGACCGGTTGGGTTGGCCGAGACAAACTCCAGCAGCACCTTGCGCCGAACCGGCGGATCGAAGCGACCATAGTGATCGCCTTCGCGATGGACGCGTAGCAATTCCTTGGCGAACAGATCTTTGGTGAGAAAGAAGTTGATGAAGCCTGCGCCGGCCACCTCTGCCTTCACCACGAGCTCGTTAGCCGGCAGTGCTGCGATGATCGCGAGCGCGAGTTCACGTGGATTGCGCCCGACGTTCTTGGCAAGACGCATGGCAATGTTCGAGGCGAAGTCGCCGTGCTGCGCATCGCGGGTGCGATCGACCGTGATCCAAGTCGGATCGACCGGTTGCGGCAACAAGGAGCCTTCGAGGGATTTCAGTGCACCCTGCAGCAGGTGCTGGAGGTCGGTTTTCACGGCGGCGATTCTACAGCCACGTTGCGAGTCCGCCTAAAACAATTCGAGCGGGTCCACATCGAGTGCCCAGCGCACGCGTCTGACTTCCGGTAACGCTTCGACAGCCGGTACCCAGCGGTCGAGAAAGCGGTGCAGCGCGGCGCGGTCGCTGCTTTCGATCAGCAGCTGGGCGTGAAAGCGACCGGCTCGCTTGGCCATGGCCGCGGGTGCAGGACCGAGCAGCCGTACGTTGGCCTTGGGGGCTGCACGGCGCGCCGCATCGAGAAAATCAGTCGCCCAGTCGGCCTGCAATGCCGAGGCGCGCAGCGCGGCCAAGCGCGCGAAGGGCGGCCAAGCAGCGGATTCCCGCTCGGCGAGCGCAGCGCTTGCGAAGGCTTCGTAGCCGCCCTCGAGCAGTCCGCGTAGCAGGGGGTGTTCGGGATACTCGGTTTGAATGAGTACTTCGCCGCGACGATCGCCGCGGCCCGCGCGACCGGCCACTTGCACGATCGTCTGCGCGAGGCGTTCGGCAGCGCGAAAGTCGGTGCTGAAGAGGCCCTGGTCAGCATTGAGTACGACGACCAGCGTGACATCGGGAAAGTCATGGCCTTTGGCGATCATCTGCGTGCCGACGAGGATGCGCGCATCACCGCTGGCGATACGTGATACGACCGCCTCGAGTTCATCCTGGCGACGTACGACATCGCGATCGAGCCTCGCGATACCGACACCGTGGAATGTTTCGGCCAGGCTTTCTTCGATGCGCTCGGTTCCTTGGCCCACCGTTTTGACAGCGTAGCCACATTGAGGGCACTGGCGCGGCAGTTCGCGATCGGCGCCGCAGTGATGGCAACGCAAGCGCGCCGCGTTTCGATAGACCGTCAGCCTCGCATCGCAGGAAAGACAGGGCGCGACCCAGCCGCAGGCCGTGCAGGCGAGCGTGGGCGCATAGCCACGCCGGTTGATGTAGACGAGCACCTGACCTTGATCAGCCAGATGCTTCTCGATGGTCGTTGCCGCCGTCGTCGAGAGCCCCGCGTGCACATGTTCGGCTCGCAGGTCGATCAATTTCAGGGTGGGCGGCTGCGCGTTGCCAGCGCGGCGCGGCAGGCTCAGATGATGGAATCGGCCGAGAGTCACGTTATGCAGTGATTCGAGCGATGGAGTGGCTGAGCCGAGCAAGATCGGGATGTCGAGTTGCTGTGCGCGAACCACGGCGAGGTCTCGCGCCGAGTATCGAAATCCGCCTTCTTGTTGTTTGAACGAGGCGTCGTGTTCCTCGTCGACCACGATCATCCCGAGATCCGGAATCGGTGCGAATACCGCCGATCGAGTTCCAAGCACGAGACGGGCTGAGCCGTCATGCGCGCGTCGCCAAGCCTCTAGCCTTTGGGTATCGGTGAGACCCGAGTGCAGCACGGCGAGCGGAATGCCGGCAAAGCGTTTCGCGAACCGGCCTACCAGTTGCGGTGTAAGGCCGATTTCGGGAACGAGGATCAGTACGCGACGCCCCGCTTGCAGCTGCCTCTCGGCGAGTCGCAGATACACCTCGGTCTTACCGCTGCCGGTGATCCCCTGCAGTAGCCACGCTCGATAGCCCGTGTCGCTGCTCGCGATGATGGTGTCGAGTGCGGCTTGTTGGTCTGGCGTCGGTTCCGGGATGCCTGTGGCCAACGTCTCGGGTTGCACCGGCGGCAGCGAGTCCGCCGGCTCCTGCTCGCATCGTTCGGCCCAGCCGCGCTCGCGCAATGATCGGGCGTGGTCTCGCCAGCGCGGCCAGTCGGCGAGGTCGTCTTCGGCTACCCCCGCTTCGTTACGTGCCAGGTGCTCCAGCAGGGCGCGCTGTTGTGGCGCGCGTTTGGCTTCCCCCGCTTCGAGCGCTCGGCGCCCGGCCGGCGTGACTGCCCATACGAACGAGCGTTCTTGCAGGGCTGCGCCTTCGCGCAGGAGCTTGGGGAGGGCGGTTGCGATGACCTCGCCCAATGGGTGGTGATAGTAGTCGGCGGCCCAGCGCAGCAATGTCAGGAGCGCCGGATCGAAGGTCGGCTGATGATCGATATAGGACGAAATTCGCTTTAATTTCGAGCGTTCAATCTCTGATTGGCTCTCTATGGACACAATAAACCCGATTTTCTCGCGCCGCCCGAAGGGCACGCGCACGCGCTGCCCGGCCATGCCGGCTGGGGAATCGGCATCGCGCAGATAGTCGAAGGTGCGCCTCAGAGGGGTGTCGAGGGCGACCCTGATGATCTCGTCGGTCATCGCCGCATTTTTCCACAGAGAGTGTGGATAACGTTGTGGATGACACGAAATTCCAGCGAAAAAACTCGGGAAAATCGGCAGTAATGGGCGGGGGTGGTCAAAAAATGATCAATTTAGTTAAAGCCTATAAAAATCAGCCACTTATCGTCTGCGCGGGCTCGACTCAATGATTTTTACGACAATTTTGTGACTTGGTTTCTTCGCGACTGTGCGTAAGTGACTGATTTTCCGACGCCCGTCACTTTTGGCGCGGACTCCAATTCGTGAGGCTGACGCCGAGTAGCGCAATCAGGCCGCCGACTACCATCGAGGCGAGCAGAGGCTCATCGAGTAGCAAAGTGCCAAACAACACACCGAATACGGGCACGAGGTTATTGAATACCGAGGCACGGGCTGGCCCCAGCCTTGCGAGACCTTGCGCGTACCAGACGAAGGCGAGTGCGGTGCCGCCGGCACCGAGGTACAGGATCGATGCCCACGCTTCGAGGGTTACCGCAGCGAGGCTCCATTCGGACCACTCGAGTGGAATTCCAGCTGAGAGCAGCACGGCGCCCCAGAGCGTCGTAACGGTCGTGAGTGCGAGTGCCGAAGGCGCGCGATCGCCCGCTAGTGCGTAGCGACTGATGATCGTATAGACCGCCCAACAGAGCGCTCCGCCGAGCATCAGAACCTCGCCGCGGCCGACTCGCTGGAACAAAACGGTGAGATCGCCCTTGGCGAGTACGGTGCAGACTCCGGTCAGCGCGAGGAGGATGCCGAGCCAGCGATGCCAGGCGAGGCGCTCACGAAATACGACTGCCATCGCAACGGCCGTCATGATCGGATTGAGGGCGACGACGAGCGCGGTGCGACTGGCCGGAATCAGCTCGAGTGCCCCTAAGAAGAGCAGGTTGTAGATCACGAGCCCAGCAACGGCGAGCGCGGCGCTGTAGAACCAATCGCGGCGACGCAGCTGTGGCCAGCCACGTTCGATCCACAGCATGATCGGCACGAGCACCGCCGCCGCCGCCCAAAATCGCAAGGCGGCGAGCGTGAAGTGCGGCATTTGCGGGGCAGCTAGGCGACCTGCGATGAACGTACCACCCCACAAGGCGGCGACGCCGACGAGGCGTAGGTAGGTTGAGGTCATGCGTTTGCGCCTGCGATCTGCGCCGCGCGATGCTCGCGCAACGCCACGTAGAGGCCGGCACCAATGATGATCGCAACTCCCATCAGCATTCCGGCCTGCGGAAAGACTCGCCAGAACACCCAGTCGATACCGATGCCCCAAAGCAGCGCCGTGTATTCGACCGGTGCCACGACCGCCGCCGGCGCATGCCGAAACGCCTCGGTGATGTAGTACTGGCCGACCGCACCGAGTCCGCCCGTCGCGGCGATGAGCCACCAGTCCTGAGGCCGGATCTCGATCCATTGTGGCAGTGCGAAGGCGCCCGCGATGAGCGTGACGAGCACTAAAAAAGTAAACACCATCGACGAGGACGTCTCGCTGCGGGTCAGCACACGCGCCGTGATGACGGCGAGGGCATAACTCAATGCTGATACCGCCGCCGCGACGCCGGCTAGCAGTGGCAGTCCGCCCGGACGCGGCTGCAGGATGATCCACACGCCGACGAAACCGATCAAAATCGCAAGCCAACGACCGCGGTCGACCTTCTCGCCGAGCCACAACGCTGCCATCGCAGCGATCAACAGCGGTGCGGTCATGTAGATCGAATACACCGACGCCAGTGAAGCCGTGCCGAGCGCGTGGATGAACGTGACTAACATCACGACGCCGAGCACTCCGCGCAGTAGATGCAAGCCGTAGCGATGGATACGCAGTTCGATGAGACGGCCTTGCCAGATCAAGGGTAACAACACGAAAGGCAGTGACGCCGCGGCACGCAAGACGGTGACTTGCATCGGTGGGTAGTGCGCAGCAAACAACTTCAACAACGCGTCCATGAACGAGAAGGCGGCGACGGCGATGAACATGGCCGCGAGTCCGCGAAGGTTGCCGGTTTGGTTGGCCAGATTCATGGGGGCGGGACTATACGGGAAGCCGCCGCGGCCGGCGGAAATGTGCGCGAGATCACATTCAAATACTAGGCCGAAACAGCATGTATCGAAAGCGGGTAAAAATGACCGCAGTTTTTTGTGGGAAAGCGGCAACGGGCGCACTACATTGCGCTTCCATACCATCTGACCGCGCGGTGGTTCCGTTATTGATCCGGTCCATGCGCAGACTCGGACCTCCAAAGAGAAAAACGTCAACAGGTGCGATGAAACATCTCAGCTTGACGCCGGCTTTGCTGATCGCCGCGCAACACGACACCAGTTCGATCTCGAGCCTCGTCATGACCTATCGTATGCATGGTCTTGGGGGTGATCGCGCCTGTCGCAAGCTGATCCACCGTCTCGAAAAATTGAATCTATTGAAGATCGTGGCGGGCTCTCGCAACGATCGACGCGAGAAGTCGGTCTGCCTCACCGACGAGTCGAGACAGCTGCTGCGCGAACTCCAGAAACAGCTACAAAAATTGCCGATTTGACTCGTGCTCCGCTGGAAAGACCTGCGTCCGCGAGGCAGCCGAGACGCGGGGACAGCAGCTGACTTTTCTTTGCAAACCAATTTGATACAGTTATTGTTCCTATATGAAACTGGTCGGTCTCGCACCTGCTGTCTTGTTAATCGCCCAGCACAAGGCGATCTCGATTTCCGAGTTGGTCCATCTCTATCAACAGATGGGCTTTGGCGGTGCGCGCAGTTGCCGCAAACTGATTCATCGGCTCGAGCGTCTCGAGTTGATCGAGGTCGCTCCGGGTGTCCGTGGCGATCGCCGCGAAAAGGCCGTTGCCCCGACGCCGCGCGCCATGCAGATGTTGGGTGATCTCAACGGCTTGCTTGATCAGATCTTGGGTCGTCCTCCCCCCCCCCCTGATTCAAGGCTCTTCGACGCGATAGCCCCGCGAGCGCAGTAGATCGAGCACGCCGTTCTTCTTGAAAAGTTCGGTGATCGGCACCACCGCCAAAGAAATCGAGTGATTTTCGAGCGAGTCGTAAACGAGCTTCAGCCATTGCTCGTCGAATTGACGCCGGATATCGGCAACCCTCGGGCTTTGCATGAGTGCCGACCAGCAGGTCTCCTGCTGAGCTAGGGCGTTCGAGGAGCGTAGCCCGGCGATATCTCCCAGCGACCAGTCTTCGGCACGCTGACGCGCGAGTGCGAGATCGTATTCGAGGCGATCGAGCGTAGACCTCATGCAGGCGAGTTCCGCGTCGCGCGGAATACGCGCCACCTCGGCCAAGGTGGCTTTCGGATCGTCAATGCGCAGTTCGGGCTGCACGATCTTCACCTTGTTCTTGCGGGCCAATTTTTCGACGGCTTTGTTCACGTCGTTGCGTGAGGTCAGGCCACTGCGCGAGATGGCTTCGCGCCACAACTCGCCAGCCGCGAGTACGGGGCGGCGCTTCTGCATGTCGGTATCGCGCGGCGCATACTTTTGACGCAACTTTTCGAAGCGGGCATAAAGAGCTGGCGGAAGAATCGCCTGCAAAGACTGCTTGTCTTCGTTGCCGCGCAGCTTTCGATACTGAAAATAGAGCTGCACTGCCGAGATCGGGCCGATGTCAGCATCGACCTTGCTGCTTGCCGGGATGAGTCGATCTGCGCGCGTGAGCACCCGCTCCACTTCGCGTGAGCGCCATTCCATTTTCTTGGGTAATGGGCTCAGTGTGCCAAGGATATAGAGCGTGTTATCGCCGTTGCGTACCTTCCAGAGTCCAGGCCCCGCGGCTTCGCCAACAACGGTGACTTCCTCGACGACCGGGTCGTCGATGACAACGTTGTCAGCGTCGACCGCGATCTCGAGCGTTGCATTCGAGACGGGCAGTTCCTGCGGAACAGCCATGCCGATCGACGGTGCGAGCGTCGATGCGGACATCAGCAGGATAGCGAATCCTTTCGCAAACCCATTCATGATGGGTGGCACTCCTCGAAGTGATGACCTCAAGTCTTCAAAGCGACCAAGACCTCATCGAGCATTTTCTTGGCGTCGCCGAACAGCATACGGTTGTTCTCGCGGAAGAAAAGCGGATTATCGACACCCGCATAGCCCGATGCCATCGAACGCTTCATGACGATCGAGGTCTTCGATTTCCACACTTGTAGCACTGGCATGCCGGCGATGGGGCTGTTCGGATCATCCTCGGCCGCCGGATTCACGATGTCGTTTGCACCGATCACCATCGAAACATCGGTATCCGGGAAATCGTCGTTGATTTCGTCCATCTCGAGCACGATGTCATAGGGCACTTTGGCTTCGGCGAGCAGCACATTCATGTGCCCCGGCATGCGACCTGCGACCGGGTGAATGCCAAAGCGCACGTTCACGCCCTTCTCGCGCAGCAGTTTGGTGATTTCATAGACCGTGTGCTGCGCTTGAGCGACCGCCATACCGTAGCCCGGCACGATGATCACATTCTTGGCTGAGCGCAGCAGCTCGGCGGTTTCAACAGCGCTGACGGCGACTACTTCACCGGCGGGTTGTTCGCCAGCGACGGTTGTAGGCGTCGAACCACCGCCCGTGCCGAATCCACCGGCGATCACGCTGATGAAGTTGCGATTCATCGCGCGGCACATGATGTACGAGAGGATCGCGCCGGAAGAGCCGACGAGGGCGCCGGTCACGATCAAAAGATCGTTGGCGAGCATGAAGCCAGTCGCCGCCGCCGCCCAACCCGAGTAGCTGTTGAGCATCGAGACGACCACCGGCATATCGGCGCCACCGATCGCCATCACCATATGGATGCCAAAGAGCAGCGCAATGATCGTCATGATGGCGAGCGGCAGCATGCCGGCATCGACATCGTGTGCCGCTAAGAATTCGGCGCCAAACCAGATCACTGCGAGCAGCGCGATCAGGTTGAGCCAGTGCCGCGCGGGTAGCAGCAGCGGCTTGCCACCGATTTTCCCGGAGAGTTTGCCGAAGGCGATGATCGAACCCGAGAAAGTCACCGCACCGATCAGGATACCGATGTAGATCTCGACTTCGTGGATCGCTTTTTCGGCGCCCGTGTAGACGATGGAGGTGTCGACGTAACTGGCAAAGCCGACGAGGCAGGCGGCAAGACCGACGAGGCTGTGCATCAAAGCCACGAGCTCTGGCATCTGCGTCATCTGCACCTTGCGCGCCGCATAAACGCCGATGGCGCCACCCACGGCCAGCGAGCCGATGATCCAGGGAAGGCCGGCTGCGGTAACACGGGGTCCAAGCACGGTGGCCACGACGGCGATGGTCATGCCGAGCATGCCGTAGAAGTTGCCGCGTCGTGACGTCTCGGCATTCGACAAGCCGCCGAGGCTCATGATGAACAGGATGGTCGCGCCGATGTAGGCGACGGTTGCGAGATTTTCCGACATGTCCGTGGCCTCTTATTTGCGGAACATCGCCAGCATGCGTCGCGTGACCGCGAAGCCGCCGAACATGTTGATGGCGGTGAGCGTGAGTGCCGTGATAGCAAGACCCAAAATCAATTCATTGGGTCTGTCGCCGCCGGCATCGGTGAGAGGCGGAGCGACCTGTACGAGTGCACCGACTGCGATGATGCTCGAGATAGCGTTGGTCACGCTCATCAGTGGTGTATGCAACGAGGGCGATACGTTCCAGATGACCATATAGCCAATGAAGCAAGCGAGCACGAACACCGTGAAGTGTGCGACGAATGAGGGTGGCGCATAAGCGCCGACCAACCAAAAGAGCACGGCGCTGACACCAAACACCCCGGCAAGTGCTTTGCCCGACATCGGCTCGCCACCACCGCCGTGTCCGTGTGAGGATTTTTTGGTAGCGGGTGTCGGCGGTGCCGATGGCGCAGCTGCTTTCGTGGCAGGGGGTGCAACCGAGAGGCGCGGTGGTGGTGGCGGCCAAGTGATCTCGCCTTGCTTGATCACGGTGGCACCGCGAATTGCCTCGTCATCGAAGTTGACGTCGATGCGGCCGTCCTTGGTTTTGCAGAGCTCCTCGATCAGTCGCAGCAAGTTGGTGGCGTAGAGTGTGGAGGCTTGCTTGGCGAGTCGGCTCGGTAGATCGGTGTAGCCGATGATGGTGACGCCTTCGCGCACTACGACCTCACCCGGCACAGTGAGTTCGCAGTTGCCGCCTTGTTCGGCGGCCAGATCAACGATCACGCTGCCGGGGCGCATCGATTTCACCATCTCTGCGGTGATCAATTTCGGCGCCGGTTTGCCCGGAATGAGCGCGGTCGTGATGATGATATCGACGTCGGCCGCTTGCTTGGCGAAGGTGGCGCGCTGCGCGAGCTGGAAGCCCTCGCTCATCACCTTGGCATAGCCGCCCACGCCGCTACCTTCTTCCTGATAGTCGACGGGGACGAATTCCGCACCCATCGATTTAACCTGATCGGCGACTTCCGGCCGCGTGTCGTTGGCGCGCACGATGGCACCCAAGCCCACCGCCGCACCGAGTGCGGCGAGACCCGCAACGCCAGCACCAATGACGAACACTTTAGCGGGGGGCACCTTGCCCGCGGCCGTGATTTGACCCGTGAAGAAGCGCCCGAAGTGATGCGCCGCCTCGATGACGGCACGATAGCCCGCGATATTGGCCATCGAAGAGAGGGCATCCATCTTTTGCGCTCGGGAGATGCGAGGCACGCTGTCCATAGCGAGCACGGTCAGCTGCCTCGCGGCCATCTCCTGCATCAATTGTGGGTTCTGGGCCGGCCAGATGAAGCTGATGATGGTCGTGCCTGGGCGCATCGCGGCCACTTCGGCACTTGTTGGAGCGCGAACTTTGAGGATGACGTCCGCCTGGGCAAAGAGTGCCTCGGCGTTGCCAGCGACCGTGGCGCCCGCAGCGATGTAGGTGTCGTCCGCAAAGTTGGCGAGCGCACCCGCGCTCGATTCGACGGCGACCGCGAAACCCAGTTTGCGCCATTTCTCGACGACATCCGGAACGGCGGCGACGCGCTTTTCGCCGGGATAGATCTCACGCGGAATACCGATGGTCAACGACATGGGAACCTCAGGGTCGCAGCGGGCAGGCCGGATGATACGACGTTCACGTTTTTGCCGTTGAATCTCGTCGCCGGACTGCCTATCTTAAGGAACCGATGAGTGCTGCCGATCATGAGGACCTGCGCATCGTTGCCCGCCCTGCCGAAGGGGTGAGTCTGCAACAGCCGGTGCTGCGCACCGACGTTTCAGGCATGCCGCTCGAATGGATCGACTATCGCGAGGCTGCCCGGCTCTATCATCAGGAACAGGTTGCCTACACCTGTGGCACCCCAATCATTCGGCTTTACGGCGGCACTAACGCGCTGACGGGCCAGCGGACGGTGCTCGAGGTCAACTCGATCATCGCCACCCGAGGCCAGAGTGGTAACCCCGGCCATCTGCGCCAGGATTACGTCCCGCCGCTAAACAACCAAACTTTGTTTCGGCGTGACGCCTATCTTTGCCTCTATTGCGGGCAGCGGTTCCAGACGCGCGAGCTGTCTCGCGATCATGTGCGCCCGTTTTCGCAAGGCGGGCGTGACGTTTGGACCAACGTGGTCACGGCTTGCCGTCGCTGCAACAACTTCAAGGCTTGGCGCACGCCTGAACAAGCCAAGATGCAGTTGCTCGCCGTGCCGTTCACGCCGACCTACGCTGAATACATCTTCCTGAAGGGCCGTCGAGTGCTTTTCGACCAGATGGAATATCTACTGGCCCACTTCCCTCGAAGCAGTCCTTTGCACGGCCGCATTCGTCAATTCTTCAGCTGACCCTCGTCAACTGAAGTTCTCTCAAGGCCAAACTTCTTGATTCACCTCGTCGACGCGTCGGTCTATATATTTCGTGCGTATTACTCAATGCCGCCCGACATGGTCGATCGCGACGGTAATTCCGCGCACGCCGTGTTCGGTTTCGCACGATTCTTAGGCGATCTCATCGAGCGCGCGAAGCCGAGCTATCTTGCGGTGGCATTCGACGAGAGTTTGACCACGTCATTTCGCAATCGGATCGATCCGAGCTACAAAGCCAATCGCGAACCGGCGCCGCCGGATCTCAAGCTGCAGTTCGAGGGATGCCGGGAGTTCTGTCGTCATCTCGGTGTCGCCCATTTCGGCAGCGGCGAGTATGAAGCCGACGACATCATCGGGACGCTGCATGCGAAATTGCGCCGAGAGGGTATCGCCTCAACCGTGGTCACGCGCGATAAGGATCTCGCGCAGTTGATCTGCGAGGGCGATACCTACTGGAACTACACGGAGAACTTGCGGCTGCAGTATGACGACATCGAAGCTCACTTCGGCGTCGCACCTGAGCGTTACGCTGATTACCTTGCTTTGACAGGCGATGCCGTGGACAACATCAAGGGCGTGCCGGGCGTTGGACCCAAGACGGCGGCGGCATTACTCAAAGAATTCGTCTCACTCGAAGAGCTCTATGACAATCTCGATTTGGTGGCGCGACTACCTATCCGCGGTGCCTCGAAGCTGCCCGAGAAATTGCTGACACATCGTGACGCTGCCTTCCTGGCGCGCCGTCTGACCGAGATCGTTCGCGATGCCCCCATCGAGGCCACGCGCGAAGATTTGAGACTCGCGCAGCCGAACAGGGCCGCCCTCGATGAGTTTTTCGATCGACACCAATTCGGCCCGATGCTGCGTCGCCAGAGCGAGCGGCTTGCAGCGCTGCAGTCGACAGTGAGATCCGCTTGATACGGCCGCGCTTTCTTTTGCCAGCATATTGGCCGCTCTGGGCGGCCTTGCTGCTGCTGCGTCGATTGGCGCGGTGGGATTACCCAAAGCTGCTGCGCCTCGGCACCAAAGTGGGAGCACTCGTCTATAGATTGCCTCTGCCGCAGAAAGCGGTGGTCGATCGAAATCTTCGCTGGTGTTTTCCCGAGTGGCCGCAGGAGCAGCGCGCGAGGGTCGCCAAGGAGCATTTCCGCGATTCTGGCATCACACTTTGCGAAACCGCGCTCGCTTGGTTCGCCGATCGGGATCGATTGTTGTCATTGGCGGAGTTCGAAGGACTCGAAGAGCTTGATCGCCATCACGCGACAGGGCGAGGAGTGATTCTTCTGGCCGCCCATTTCACCACGCTCGAAATTGGGGCGCGTCTGGCAACGGCGATCCGAGAAGTGCATGCCGTCTATAAGCCTTCAAAGAATTTGCTAATGACCGAATTCTTTCGACGGTATCGCGGTGCCGTCTCAGCCGGGATGATCGCAAGCGACGACATTCGCGGCATGGTGCGCGTGCTGAAGCGGGGCGGCGTCGTCTGGTATGCGCCGGATCAAGCCTTTCGCGGCAAAGGCGCAGAGGAAGTGCCTTTCTTTGGGCAGCCAGTCGCAACCAATACGGCCACATCGCGGCTGGCCGAACTGACCGGTGCAGTCGTTATGCCATATTTTGTCGAACGACTTCCGGGTAGCACTGGCTATCGGGTCCGTATCGGGCCAGCGCTTGCGAGCATCCCCTCAGGCGATAGCGTCGCCGATACTCGCTTGCATCACGAGTTGATCGAGGCCGAAATTCGTCGGCTACCATCGCAATATCTTTGGCTGCACAAGCGCTTCAAGCGATTGTCGGTAGATCCTTACGTATAGCTTCGCGGTGCTTGGAGGGGGTATGCAGCAAAACATCGAGTCGGTGCTGATCGAGCAGCGACGTTTCGAACCGGATCCCGCTTTCGCGGCTGCGGCGCGTCTCGGCCCCAATGAGATTGCTCGTTTACGCGAGCAGGCCGCACGAGATCCGCAAGGGTACTGGGCGGAGCTCGCGCGGACCCATTTGTCGTGGCAGCAGCCCTTTACCGTCACCCTCGATCGATCGCAGGCACCGAATTTCCGTTGGTTTACCGACGGTCGCCTGAATGTCTCGTGGAACTGCCTCGATGTTCATCTTGAGCAGCAGGGTGACAAGACGGCGATCGTTTTCGAGGGCGAGCCTGGCGATGTTCGCAAGCTGACTTATCGAGAGTTGCACGCAGAAGTTTGCCGTTTCGCCAACGCCCTGTTGGCTCGTGGCATCGGTAGTGGCGATCGCGTGGTGATCTATATGCCGCTCGTGCCCGAGGCGGTGATCGCGATGCAGGCCTGTGCCCGCATCGGCGCGATTCACTCGGTCGTATTCGGCGGCTTTTCGGCGGTCTCGCTCAAAGATCGCATCGAAGATGCGGGTGCAGTTTGCGTGATTACCGCCGATGGTGGGCGGCGCGGCGGCAATATCGTCGAGTTGAAAGCGGCGACCGACAAGGCGCTTGCTGAGGGTTGCGCAAGCGTGCGCGATGTCATCGTGCTGCGACGAACCGGTGCGGCGGTGCCAATGCAAGCGGGGCGCGATCATTGGTGGCACGAACTCGTCGCAGGCATGGCGACGGATTGCGCGCCGCGCTGGGTCGATGCAGAGCATCCGCTCTTTTTGCTCTACACCTCCGGATCGACCGGTAAGCCCAAAGGTATCCAACACGCGAGTGCGGGATACCTGCTCGGCGCCAAGCTCACCAATCTTTGGGTCTTCGATCTGCAGGCGGCCGATGTGTTTTGGTGCACGGCGGATGTCGGTTGGGTCACCGGGCACAGTTATGTCGCTTACGGGCCGCTCGCGGCCGGTGCAACGATCGTCGTGTATGAAGGAGCGCCTACTTTTCCGGATGGCGGTCGTTTCTGGCGCATCTGTGAGCAGCACCGCGTCACCATCTTCTATACGGCGCCGACCGCTATACGTGCATTGATGAAACTCGGTGATGAGATCCCGGCGGGATACGATCTGTCGCGTTTGCGTTTGCTCGGCAGCGTGGGTGAGCCGATCAATCCAGAAGCCTGGATGTGGTATCACCGCGTGATCGGTCGCGGTCGCTGTCCGATCGTCGATACCTGGTGGCAAACCGAGACGGGCGCGATTCTCATTTCACCGCTGCCGGGCGTGACAGCGACCAAGCCCGGGTCTTGCACCCAACCTCTGCCCGGCATCGAGGCGGATATCGTCGATGATGAAGGGCAGAGCGTGACGACGCCCGATGCGGGCGGCTATCTCGTTATTCGGAAACCCTGGCCTTCGATGTTGCGCACCATCTGGGGTGACAATCAGCGCTACCTCGACACCTATTGGTCTAAATTTCAAAACCGTTACTACGTCGCGGGCGACAGCGCGCATCGCGATGCCGATGGTTATTTTTGGATCATGGGCCGTATCGATGATGTCTTGAACGTGGCGGGGCATCGACTCGGGACGATGGAAATCGAGTCGGCGCTCGTCGCCCATCCGCAGATCGCTGAGGCGGCCGTCGTCGGGCGGCAGCACGAGATCAAGGGCGAGTCTGTTTTTGCCTTCGTCGTTTGCCGCGGGGAGAGACCAACGGGTGACACGAGCGCGTTCGAAAAAGAATTGCGGGACTGGGTGACCGAACAATTGGGCGCTATCGCCAAACCCGACGACATCCGATTTGCCGACAATCTGCCGAAGACGCGTTCGGGCAAGATCATGCGCCGCTTGTTGCGTGCCATCGCACGCGGCGAACCGATCACACAAGACATCAGCACTTTGGAAAATCCCGCGATCATCGATCAGCTGCGGGGATGAGTGTTTCTTCTGGCGAATCAGACTCATTCTAAAACTGAAAACAACCTCGTTGTGGTGACGAGGCGACACTGTGGTTTGGGGGGTTACATCCCCGAAATATTGTGGGATAAAGTCATGTCAGAAGGACGAATCGATTGTTGCCTGCCGGATATCCGTCCGTAAGGCGATGCCAACGGGGAGTACAACATGAGTCTGAAGAAAGTGCCGCTTGCGGCATTGTTGTCGATGGGTGCCGGTGCGCTTGCGGGCCAAGCCGGATTTGCACAATCAGAATCTGCTTCGGCGGGCCCGGCCCTCGAAGAGATCGTGGTGACGGCGCGTAAGCGTGAAGAGTCGCTGCAGGAAGTGCCCCTCGCCGTGACGGCGTTGTCGGCGGCCGATATCACCAACCGTCAAGTCAATTCGATCGATGACCTCGCGAAGTTCGCGCCAGGTCTCGTGTTCTCCCGTTCGTTCGGGCGCTCCAATGAGCGTCCGGTGGTGCGTGGTTTGGCGAGCGTTCTCGCGGGTACCAACGCGACGGTTGAGACCGGCGTCGCTTACTTCGTCGATGGCGTGTACTACCCGGGCGACATCCAAACTTTGGATATGGCCGAAGTCGAGCGCGTCGAAGTGATCCGCGGTCCGCAGAGTGCGCTTTACGGGCGTAACACCTACGCGGGTGCCATCAACTTCATCACGCGTCGCCCCGGCGATGAGATGAAGGCGTCAGTCAGCGGCGGCGCTGATGGCGACGAGCGACAGATTAGCGGTCGCTTGAGTGGTCGCCTGTCCGACACCTTGACCGGCGGTCTCTCGGTTCGTTATTTCGATTTCGACGGTCAGTGGAAGAACGAGTTGACCGGCAAGACCGTCGGCGACGAGAACAGTGTCTCCTTCGGCGGCACTTTGAATTTCCAGCCGACCGAGAACGTCGAGCTGCGTTTGCGCGCCGCGCACAACCGCGATCGTGACGGCACTCGTCCGCTGTTCTACCAGTCGCCGGAATTCAACAATTGCGCGCCGGGTACACGCTCCCTGGCCTCGTACCGACTGACTGGTTCAACCAACCGAAACCAGTATTTCTGTGGCGAAATTACCGCGCGTCCGATTTATTTGAACGACGCGCCGGTGACACAGCCGATCGTTCAGGTGCCGGGCATCCCGAACGTCAACTACTTGGTGCCCGCGACGCCGAACGGTGTTTACGACACGCGTCAAGGCGTTGCGTTCTCCGGCGTGCATCGTGACCTCGACTTGCTGCTCGCCTCCTTGAGCTGGGATATCAACGGCTCGGGCTACACGGCGAGCATCAACGCCGGTAGCCGCAGTGACGATCGCAAGACGGGCGCGGACAGTGACCACTCGTCGATGAACATCATCGGCGCCAACGTCAACGGCGTGCAGCCGATGGCGTCAGGTGCGAGCTCGGCGGTCGACAAATACCGTGACTGGTCGGTGGAAGCCAAGATCGAGTCGCCACAGGATCGTCGATTCCGTTGGTCCGTGGGCGCCTATCAGTTCGACTGGGAGCAGAAGCAGCATCGCGTCGACTTCGCGAGCCTCAACGGTCAGGATCGTCCCGAGAAGATCTTTACCATCGAAAACGAAGCCATCTTCGGTTCGGTGGAGTTCGACTTCACTGACAAGCTCTCGGCATCGGCGGAAGTACGTCGCGCCGAAGAGCAGAAAGGGCAGATCGACTACACCCCCGTCGTGAATCTGCAGGGTGGTCCGACGGTCGTAACCTATGACTCGCGTATTCGGGGTAACGACACTTGGAAGTCGACTACGCCGCGCGTGACGGTCAACTACAAGGCCGCGGATGATCTGACGTTGTATGCCAACTACGCCAAGGGCTACAAGCCCGGCGGTTTCAACGGCTCCATCGCGATCATCAATGGTCGTCCGCAGGACGAATCCTTCGATCAGGAAGAGTCGGTCAACTACGAAGTCGGCATGAAGTCCACTTGGATGGATAATCGTCTCGTATTCAACGTCGCCGTCTTCAAGATGGATGTGACGGCCATCCAGTTGACGACGCCGATTCAGGCCTCGACGGGCGCCGTGACGTCGATCTCCACCAACCAAGGCGATGGCGAAGTTCGCGGCTTTGAGGTCGAGACCAAGTTCGCTGCCACCGACGAACTCACTCTCGGCTTCAACTACGCCTTGGCCGATACCGAGTTCACGAGCGGTTGCGATGACATGCAGTTCACCATCACGAGTGGTGGCGGCATCTTCAATCCGAATGATCCGAACTCAACGGCTCGCAATCTGAACGGTCAGGGCAGTTGCTCGATCGCTGGCAACGAGTTCCCGCTCGCGGCGAAGCACACGGCTTCGCTCACGGCCGACTTTGTCCGCCCGGTGTTCGGTGGTGACTACGAGTTCTACCTCAACAGCGACTTGTCCTACACCAGCAAGAAGTGGGTGCAGGTGCATAACCTCGCCTACACCGGTGCGGCAGCGCTGCTCGGCGCGCGCTTCGGTATCCAGACGGCTGATTGGAAGGTGGGTGTCTACGGTCGCAACCTGACGAACGAGGACTCCTCGCCGGGTGCGACTCGTTGGTTGCAGCAGAACCTGATCGGCGTAAACGGCCTGACCGTGCCTGCAACGCCAGCAACGTCGGTAGCGTCCTACTCGTTGCCGCGTGGCTTCTTCGGCGTGCTGCGTCGCGAGCGCCAGATCGGTCTCGAGTTCAGCTACAACTTCTAAGTTTTAAGTGGCTAAGTTCTAAGCGGCGAAAGACCGCAGTTCTTAAGGCCCGGCCGTCAAACGCCGGGCCTTTTTCTTTGGGCAATCTATTGCATCGCCTGGCGAGCGGTGTCGGGAAAATCGCTGAAAACGCCATCGACACCCAGCTCGATGAAGGCTCGATATTCGACGGCTGGGTCACCCGCATAGTCCTTTAGCAGATGGATCTGCTCGTTGCGGAATGTCCAAGGATGCACCTGTAAACCTGCAGCGTGCGCGAGTTCGACGAAGTTGGTCGGTCGCGTCGCATGTCCATCGACTTCGCCGATCAAAAAACGTTTCCAGGGGCCGATGCCGTCTGCATAGGTGGCAATAGCCTCGAATGCCGCAGCCGATGCAAAGTTCGTAGGCAATTCGCCAACCGGATAAGTCGTGCATTCGGGTTGCGCAAACGGCGTTGGCAGAATCACTGAACCATCGGCGTTCGACCCGACGCCACCGACAAGTTGAATCAACTTCACTTGTGTGCGGCTGCGTAACCACTGCAGATTGCCCGCCTCGAAAGACTGGATGAAAACCGGTGCGTCACGGTGATTCCAACCTGCGCTCTCAAGTGCGCTCAGTAGTGGCTCTTCGAGTGAGAGTCCGAGTGCGCAGTGCCAGCTTGGATGCTTCGTTTCAGGATAGATGCCGATGGTTCGGCCGCGTGCTTTCGACTCACGTTGCGCGAGCGCGATGATTTCTGCGAGGGTCGGCACTAGAAACTGACCATCGAATTCTTTTGATCGATCCGGTCGCGGCTGCACGGCTCGCAAGCTGCGTAACTCGGCGAGGGTGAAGTCGACCGTGAACCAACCGATTGTCTCGACGCCATCGATCCAGACGGTGCGTTTTCGATCCGCGAATTCCGTCCTCGAGGCGACATCAGTCGTTTGGCTGATATCTGGCTCATGCCTAGCGACGAGATGGCCATCGCGTGTAGCGACGAGATCGGGTTCGATGTAATCCGCGCCCATCTCAATGGCGAGTTGATACGCCTCGAGTGTGTGCTCGGGTCGATAACCCGAGGCGCCACGATGGGCGATGACGAGAGGCGCGGCAATGGCGTTCACCATATGAGTCGCCAACGTACAGGCGATGAGCAGCGAATATTTGCGCATGCCCGCAGGTTATTGAGCCCGTATGACGAATCGATGACGAGCCAAGTGGGTTGCCCGAGCATCAAGGTACGACAGGCAATTCTTTGGTAAGCACCACGAATCGCAGGTCGGGTCGCTTGGGCTCGCCGAAGCGCGCATCGCCGTAGGGGAAGGCGGCAGTCTCGCCCGTGCGGGAATAGCCGCGGCGTTCGTACCAAGCGATGAGCTCGTCGCGTTGCTCGATGACTGTCATGACCATGCGGCTGATACCCCAATGGGTTTGCGCATCATGCTCGGCCGCTGCGAGTAATGCTCGGCCGAGACCGGCGGCTTGCAGCGTGGGCCGGATGGTTAGCATACCGAGATAGGCGTAATCACCGCGGCTCTGTAGCTGCACACAGGCTTGCAGCGCGCCATCCGCATCCTCGCGGACCAGCATCCGCTGTTGCGGTGCGCCGGCGATGAAGTCGCGAATCGCGGCCTCGTCGGTACGCTGACCGCCGAGCAAGTCCGCCTCCGTCGTCCAGCCGGCACGGCTGCTATCACCGCGATATGCTGAGTTCACGAGTGCGACGATCGCCGGAGCGTCGTCGGGACGGGCGAGTCTGACGGTAATCAATCGATCGCCACCTTGCCTCGCGTCTCGGCGATCTGGCGGAGCCCCATGCGCAGCTCGAGGCGACGCTGAAACTCTTCGGGACCAAAAGCACGTTGTGCGAGCACGTTCATGGGATCGGTACGGTACCCGATTTCGCGCACATAGTGATCGTAGCTCTGTTGCGCGAGGCGCTCCTCGGGAGCGAGCGGGTTGCGTTCGGCTTCATCGATCCACTCGAACCAGCGACCGACGAACTCTTGAAGGTAGCTTTCGCAGGTGGCGATGTTCTCCTCGTTGAGTTCGCCCATGACACTCGTGCAGACCGGCGACATCAAGCCGCGCAAGTAGGTACCGTGACTCCAGTTCCAAGTGAAGTTGGGCAGCCCGCGAAACCGGATCGCGCTGGCATTGGCCGGCTCGTAGTAATGATTGACGTAGTCGAGGTTCGTGCGCAGATCGACGCGCGGTGTGTAGTCCGCATAGAAAAAGAGTTTCGGCACTGTGCCGAAGATCACGACCAAGTGCGGTACTCGATTCTGCTGCGACAGAAAGACGGTCGCATTCATATCGAGGAGGCTCGCCTTGCGATTACCGAGCCAGGAGTGGACGAGCCATTCGACTCGTGGGCCGGTCCACGCGTTGAAGGAGCCCTCCATGCCGCCATCGAGCGAGGTGTAGTACTCGCTACCGCTTGTGGAGGGGTGCTTGTCGACCGAAAAGCGCCGTTTTACACGATCGACGATGCCGGAATGGATGCCCCAGCACCGCTCCCACGCTCGATGAACATCCACGTTGGGTTGCTCGGCGAGGAATTCAGTGATGGTTTTGATGTCGAGTTTGGTATTCATCTGGCTAGTTAGCCGAAAGTGGGCATCGTGCGCTCAAGGATGCGGGTTTGGCGTTCGAGCCGTGGTCGGTGTGCTCCCCGACTGGGCGCTGCAACAGGCTTCTGTTAGCCTTCGCTCACCACTCAAGGATATGAGGTGTCTCAATGAAAATCCGTGTATTGAAGCAAGCATTTTTGGCCTTTGTCGCGATGGCTTTTGCCGCGACAAGCTCGCTCGCTGCAACTTCGATCGACCCCATATTGACTGAGGTGACAGGTGGCGAGTGGCGCTCAGCCGATGAGAAGTCGCGCGATGCCGCGCGCAAGCCGATCGAGAACCTGCAGTTCTGGGGTCTGAAGCCCGGCGCGAGCATTCTCGAAGTGCAGCCGGGTGCCGGTTGGTGGACACGCATCCTTGCGCCCTATGCGGCGCGCACCGGTGGGCGCTACAGCGCGACGGCTGCTGATCTTGCCAACCCGTCGATCACGGAAGCTGCGCGCAAGGGCCGCGCCGATTTTGCGGCGCGCTTTGCCGACGACAAAATCTACGGCAAGGTCGAGCTCGTCAACTGGGGTGCGACTGCAGCTCCTTTGCCGACGAACAGCTACGACTTCATCCTGTTGTCGCGTGTGATCCACGGTTGGATGCGCGTTGATGGCTTGGTCGATCGCAACTTTGCCAGCCTCGCGGGTTCTTTGAAGCCAGGTGGCGTGTTGGCCGTCGAGCAGCACCGGGCGAATCCGGGACCGCAAGATCCCAAAGCCGAGAGTGGCTACGTTACCGAGGCCTATGTGATCGCAGCAGCCGAGAAGGCCGGGTTACGATTGGCGGATAAATCGCAGATCAATGCAAACCCCAAGGACACCAAAGACCATCCTTTCGGTGTTTGGACGTTGCCGCCGACTCGTATCACGGTGCCTTATGGTTCCGGCAAAGCACCCGATCCGAATTTTGATCGCAGTAAGTACGATGCAATCGGCGAGTCTGACCGAATGACATTGCGCTTCGTTAAGGCTGCACCGTGATCGTCTTCGCCGTGCGTCGCTGGCTGTGCCTGATGGTCGTCGGACTGTCGATGGCAGCGACGTCGGCGCAGAGTGTCGAGTCGGACACCGCCATCACCGACCCACAATACGCTTCGGCTTATAAGCAGTTCCGCTTGTTGCAAGAAGCGGTGCTTGCCAAACGTGACAGTGACGCCAAGCGGGCGGGGGATGCGTGTGTCACAACGCTCGATGCGTTGATCCAGCGTCAGCCTCGATCTTTCGAGGCTCTCGCGTTGCAGTCAGCTTGCTATGGCTACCTCGCCAACTTGGGCGGCATGGCTGCTATCCGCAATGGCTCGCGTAGCGGCAAGAGTATCGAGGCAGCACTCGCTCTGGCGCCGAAAAATCCGCGCGTTATTTTGGTGGATGGATTTGGTCTGTACTTCAGGCCGAAATTCGTCGGCGGCGATAAAGGTAAAGGCTGCGCTCGAATTCGCGAGGCGACTAAAGCTTTCGATGCTAACAATTCGAATGGCGCTGCCTCTGCGTCTGGTTCCGCACTCGATTGGGGTGCTGCGGAAGCGCATTACTGGAGCGGTCGTTGCGCGAGGGATTCTGGTGATGCGACGACGGCGCGAGCGGAATTCGAAAAAGCTCTCGTGCTCGATCCGAATCTTGCGGTCGCTAAAAAAGCACTCGGCCGCTGACGATCGTCAAAAAATTCCGGCGGCAAGCCCGGCAGCCATCGTAGCGCCGAGTTCACGGCAGCGCTGAATATCTGCGGATTTCGGCTCGCCGATCACCAATACGGGATCGGCGATTTCCTTCCAGCGATAGCCGGTGACGATGCGGCGAATAGCGGCGATGGTTCCCTGGCCATCGTTACCCGCGCTCACCATAAGGCCGTAAGGTCGGCCAACGGTGTGTGATTCGACCGCATAGAAAGTTCGGTCGAAAAAATCCTTCAGCGCCCCACTCATGTAAGCGAAGTGTTCGGGCGTGGCCAACAGGATTCCGTCCGCCCAGAGTAGGTCATCCTCGGTTGCAGACAAGGCGGGCTGTTCGCGCAACTCGATGATATCGCCGCTAGTGCGTGCACCGTCGGCCGCCGCTCGTCGCAGCTGTTCTGTGCGCCCACCATGATGACCGCCATAGACGATCAGGATCTTCGGACTCATCGAGCGAGTCCGATATGCCGAAACCAATCGAGAGTCACGTCACTTTGTCGGCGATGATTGAGCCACCAGATCGCGAGCGTTGTGACGAGGCCGCCCGCGGCAGCCATCAGCATGTCTTTGTGGGCATCCCATTCATCGCCTTGTGTACCGAGGAAAGTCGCGCCGAGTCCGCCGCCGAAGACGACGGCCGCCGCCCATTCGAGCAATTCATACAACAGCGATGTCGACATCACGACATCGAGTGGCAAAAAATAGCTCCAGAAGCCTCTCACCTTGGCATGCAGCATCAGAAGTTCTCGAAGCGGCAGCGCGAGACATAAGCCGTAGCAAAAGTGCACGAGCCGGTCGTAATGATTACGACTCGATCCCAGCAAGTCCGTAACCTCGTCTATCGGCACTAACGAGTAGGTGTAATGAGCGCCGACCGCATGGATGGTGAGAAAAGCGAACAGCAAAACACAGGACGGAAGCGACAGTGGCAAAACTTTTCGTATTGCGATCAGCGCCGCAACGCCGGCAAAGATCAGTAAGTTCTCGAGCCACCATGTCGCTCGATCAACCGGTGCAATGGCGAGCACGCCCCAAATCACGAGGAAAACGCCCGACATCAGTCGGATCGCGAGGTCACGCCTCAAGGCTTTTCGACCGTGTAGACCACATCGGCACTCACTTCCTTGCCAGCTTCGGTTCGCACCGTCCAACGATCGTTGATGCTGTATCGAAGCTTCAGCGTGTTCAAGGTTTCCGCCAGCGAAATGCCGTAGCTGACGTAGAGGCGACTTGAGAGATACTTGCCGAAGACCAGTGAGGTTTCATTCGCCAGGTTTTGCTCGATCCCGACATCCTCGATACCGATGCGCTGGCCTAGTTGTTGCGCCAGGATCGCACCGCCTTGTGCAAGTAGGGCGTTTCGGCTTGCGCTCGACGTCGAGTCGCCCGCTTGGGTCGCTTCGATAGTGCCGCCAGCCAAAATCAGTGACACCACCTGCGATTGCGGCAGAGACGGTTCCGAGAAGAAGCTCATGCGTGGCTCACGCAGCGTTCCGCGTACGTTCACACCTGCTTTTACATCCGGGAATTCTTTGGTCGCTCGGATGTCTACGCCCGGATCGTTGATGAGCCCACCAGAAAAAATGAGTCTGCCGCGCTCGATATCGAGGCGTCGCCCGAGCGCTGCGTATTTTCCTTCTACGACACCGAGCTCGCCGCTACCGCGGTTGACCCCATCTGGAGTGCTGCGCACATTGATGTTGCCGGCAACTCGGCCACTGAGACCAAATGAATCGACGGTCACTCGATCGCCGAGCGTGAGCTTGATATCACTCGATACTCGAAACGAACTCGCGGGGTCGACGGGCTCAGCGCCAACGATGATCTCATCAGTCGAGGTCGAGACGGCGCCCGTCAGATCGACCGGCGTCAGACGAGCGCTCGGGACCAGTACCGTGCCTGTCGCAAGCAAATCGCGACCGGTGACTTTGAACTCCAGATTCGGCGTCGCGGTGATGCGCGCTTCCGGAAGGTCGATGATCGGAATATCAGCGCCTTGAATCCGTAGAGACCCGAAAGGTAGTGATCCGCGCCACTCGAGATCAGCATCGGCGCGAATACTGCCTTTGCCAGCGCGTGCAGAGGATTGCAACGAGATGCGATTGTCGATCAAGCGAGCCTCGGCATCGATATCGCGCAGTGCGAGGTTGATTTGGTAGAAGTCGAGCTCACCTCGTTCGAGTCGCAGTACGCCGTTGACGAGGGGAGCGCCAACAGTACCGCTGAAGTCGAAGTCCATCGACAAGTCGCCCGCCGATCGATCGATTTCAGGAACGTAAAGGTTCAATAAGCCAAGCGCAGTGGAATCGGCGATCAGCTTTGCCTGCAGAGGCATCTCGGACCAAGAGCTCGCACCGCGTACCGCCAATAATTGACCGCTTGCGCGACCGCGCTCCCCCGCAGCTATATCCAGCAAGCCGATGATCGAATCCGATGACGAACTGATCTCAAGATAGCCTGACCCCAAAGGAATGATGTCGCGCTTGCCGCTCGCACGTAGCCAGTTGAGTCGGGCATCGCGGAAGTCTGCGCGCAAAGTGCCGAGCAGGGGTCCCGTAGCGGCTGCACCGACACTGGCTGCGGCGCTGATCGACCCGTCGTAACTCGCCTTGAGCCAGGGCTCCGGTAGCACCGATGCAATGGGCAGACGCGCTATGTCGAAGCGCGCGTTCCAAGCGCCCTCGCTCCATGCTGCCGACAGGCAGAGCTCTGCGCTGCCGGTCAGTTCATTTACTTTACGAGCGCGTAAGCAGAACGGTTCAACATCAGCGCTGCTCATGGTGAAGGTCATGCTTAATGGATCGACTACGGCGAGCCCGATATCCGCGGGTAGATCAAGATCGAGCTGATCCCAGCGGTGCTGCCAGCTCTGCGTATCGAACGACCCGACGCCACGAGCCTTCATCGTTGCGTCGCGATCACGGATATCGAGAGCGAGGCGGTGTTCCGCTGTAGAGCCCTGCAGTTTGAAATCGAGACGTTCGATATCTCGACCGACCGCTTGCAGGTCGGTCATCGCAACGTCGATTGTGGCGGGTGCCGATGCGCCCGTCAGTGGGTCCACATCAATCGCGGCACGCAAGCGACCGATCTGCATCATCGGCAGTTTCACAGCATCGCCGTTCGCCTCGAGCAGTACCCGCATGGAGTTTGCTGTACCGCGTAACACGCCCTTGGCCGTTAAGCTTCCCGTCGCACCAGGCGCTAATACGGCAAGATCATTCGCCTTGATCCTGAAATTGAGATCGCGTCTTGTTTCCGACAGGAGACCATCCAGTTCGAGATCGAAACCGCCGAAGCTCACATCGACGGCGTCGAAGCGATAGTCGCCCTTGGCGATGCGTAGTTTGCCGCCGCCGCTGGCTGCGGCGCCGCGTAGACGACCGCCCAGTTGACGCAGATCAATATCGACACCGGCATTTTTGCCGCCGGTGCGTCCCTCGGCGATCAGCGCAAAGCCGACCTTGCCGTCGAGTCCCGCTCGCCAACCAGATGGATCGATATCTTTTACGCGCCCCGTGATCTTCCATGATAAATCGGGGCGCCAGCCGAGCTCGCCGGAGAAAAGGCTCGTTCCCTTGAGGAAATCAAACCGGCTATCGGTGAACACAAATCGCCCGGGTTGCAGCGATCCATCGATGACCGTCTGCATCGGTGGCAGTGTTCCGATTCGCAAGCCGGCTTCGGTTCGAATATCGTAATTACCCACGCCCTCTAGCGTGAACAAGCCGCGCTCGCTCTGCAGTGCGGTATCGTCCCCGATCAGCGGCCAGCGGAAGTTTTGCCAGCGTCCGCTGAGCGCGAGGGTAGGGCCGACGTCTTCGAAGGTCACGGTTCCGCTCGTATCGACGCGCAGACGACTCGGCGAATGAGCAAGCTTCAGCGTGCGTGCCTGCAAGATATTGCGAGCGAATGTGCCATCGAATTCGACATCGATGGGCCCAGCATCAAGACCGGGTGATTCAAGCGATCCGATTGCGCGATAACCCGCCGAATCGAAATTGATAGCAAGCGTACCGGCGATATCACCGAAGAAAGCAGAACCACCGAAGCGGGTGAAGTCGAGCTTCGACACCTGTGCTGTACCGCGCAAGTTCCACGGCGGCAAGGCACGTAAATTGGCCTCTTCGAGTTCGGCGCGAAAAGGCTCCACGAGCCCGCCTTGCAACGGCAAATTTTCGAGATCGCCGTCGGTACTGACGCTCGCCACCCAACGCGGACCTCGGCGAGATACCAAAGTTGCCTTTGCTTGCGCTTCGAGGCCGAGCGGCATGGCCGCTTTGAGAATGCCATTGGCCTCGAGTGCGATGTTGCCGAGGGAGCCTTTGGCATCGCGTATCCAAATACGCCGCTCTCGGATGGTGCCGTGTGCGGTCACTTCCTTGAAGATGACCGGCGATCCTGTCGGCTGCTTAATGGTGGCCGATCGCACTCGAGTCTGACGTGCCTCCAGTGTCAGTAGTCGCGGGAGAAACGGCTTTGCTTCGGTTGGTAGCGGCTGATTTCGCGGTTGTGGCGCAACCTCGAGGTCACGAACCTCGAAGTCGCTGACATCGATGGTTTGCCACAGCAGAGGCAGCAGCTCGAGCCGAGCACGAATGCCATCGATCCGCAGATAGACCAGATCATGCTCAATCACAATCCGCTCGACGGTGAAGCCGCCCGCCAAGGTGCCGCGTACGTTGTCGATCTGCAGCTTCTCCAATGAGCCAGCTTTCGTCGGTAATTGCGCAACGACATAGCGAAGCGCGGCTTCCGAGTGTCCGAGCGTGAATAGCACGATCACCGGTGCGCTGAGCAACAGCAGCAAAATCAAACCGGCAATGATCGATAAGCGCTTCACGATCGGCATCTCACAGCTTAGGCGAGAAATTCAGATGTAAACGTGGGCCGGAAGGGTTGTCGAACCCGCTTTCTATGCCGCAGCGCGGATCCGGACGCAGACTTCGGCAAGCGGGATTGGTCAAGGGCTGTGCGATATCGATCCCCAGAGTGACGACTGGCAAGCGCAGGCGCAGACCGATGCCCGCTGAGTATTGCAGTGGGTCGCCGAAGTTGTCGAACGCGTTGCCGGCATCGACGAAAGCGGCAATGCCAAAGTTACGTGGCAGATCACGGATGACTTCGGCAGTAGCGGTCAATAGGTGACGACCGCCCACTTTGGCGCCGAGCTCATCGGTCGGCGAGAGGTCGGTGTAGCCAAAGCCACGCACACTGCGATCGCCGCCGGCGAAGAAGCGCTCTGTACCCGGTAGATTTTCCGTCGCTGATACCCAGGTGGCTCCAAGCTGACCGCGGACGAAGAAGTGCCACTGGGGCGCGATATCGAAAGCGCGTTCGCCTTCGATCCGTAATTGCAAATAGTCGTCGGGCGCGCCGAGATTTCGAGTGGAGCCGCGCAGCTCGGCCAACAGACCTCGCGAAAACAGCGCTTCACCAAGATATCCGCGCGGTACCGAGGCAAGACTGATGCCCGGTATGACGAGTGTGTCGCTCGTATCGAGAGGATTTTCGCGACCGGTATTAGCCGTAGCCGTCCGTACTCGACTCAATGAAGCAAAGAAAACCCGCTGCCAGTTGCCGCGTACCTGCGTGATCGATGGTTGCAGGCGAGTCGTTCGAGTGTCGAGGTCGCCCAACTCGTCGCGCGAGTAACGCCACTCAGTAGTGAATTTTTCGAGCGCAGGATCCCCGATGGGGATGAGATAACGTGCTTCGAAAGACTGCTCGACTTGTGCTGCTTTCAGTTCAGCACGTAGTCGATGTCCTTTGTCGTTGAGGCGTCTATTTTCCCAAGTCAGTGTGCCGCGCGCACGGCTGTCGGTCGCGAATCCCACACCGGCTGAATAGCGATTGCGCCGATTGGGTTCGGTTCGGATGCTGACCGGAATGAGGCGAGTTTGCGCATCGGGTTCGCCCGCGAGCACTTCCACTGCAGAAAAGTACTGACTGTCATCAAGCGCGAACTGAGTGCGCAGCAGTTGAGTCGCATCGTACGGTGAACCATCTTCGTACCGTAGATAGCGTCGCAACAGGCTTTCGTCTAGCGAGCGTTGTTCGATGATAGTCGAGCCGAAGCTGTAGCGAGGCCCAGTCTGCAAAATCAAAGTGGCTGTCGCGGTTTTCAGTTCGGGGTCAACTCGCAGTTCGCTTGTCGTCAGCTGCGCTTCGACGAAGCCGAGTGTAGCGGCAGTTCGGCGCAGAGAATCTTTAATGGAGTCGTAGGCTGCATGATCGAGTCGCTTGCCGACGCGCAAGGGCGGATCGCGCAGTAGCTCTTGAAACGCAGGATGTTCGAGGCCGGGCCCTTCTACTCGCAGGATCACATCCTGCATCATGACCGGAATGCCCGTGTCGATCTGCAGACGAGCGCGCCAACGCGTCTCGTCGATTTTCTCGACGGAGGCTTCCACCTTGGCTTCGTAATAACCGAAGGGGCGCAAAGCTGCAGCCGCTTCGCGAACGGCACGCTCCTGCAAGCGTTCTACGAGGTTGGCATCGAGATCGTCGCGGTCCTTGTAGCGCTCGAGACTGAGATACGCGAGCACATTGCGACGGAGCTCGCCGTCCACGCCATTGATCTGGATGTCGATGTCGGCGTGGGCTGGGCTGCCGGGTATCACCGACCATAGCGCTGCCAGCACTCCGGCGCATGCCGCGCGACGACGACTTTTCGAGGTGAGCGAGGGCAGCATCGTGCCCCGATTCTACTTCAGAGAGTCGCTGCTACGGGCGGCCACTTGGTGCGCGTTCCTTGCCAGCGGGTTTGCCCATCCGGTTTCCCAGACCAGTCGTACCGCCGCTCTTCGAGCGACCAGTTTCCGTGTCGATCTAGCAGCAGCAGGGTGGAGCAGCGTGTTCCGTAACCTTCGGTGAGTACGAAGGGCGAGGAGAGGATCGACTCCCACTCGGCGCCGATACCGGTATCGGGCAATCGATTAGGTGGGGCGCGCTCGCGATCACTGAGCGCGTACCAGAGCGGAGCCGTATCTGCTGCACCGACACTCGACCAATCCGATAGTACGTTGCGCAGCCGTAGCAATTTGGGCCACGGGGTATCGAGCAAATGGTTGCTGAGCGCATGCACGCCAGCGGGTAGTCGCCGAGCGAACTGGGTATCGCGGTTGCTGGCGTACCAGAGGGCATCGCCATCATGCAGCAACAGGTTGAACCCAGCATATCGATTCGCTTGGCGCGCCAGCTCACCGAGATGCGATTCTGCCGAGTCCGCACTCGCCAGGAAGTCAGGGACGAGATCACCCCGGGTCGGTGCCTGCGGCATTTTCAGAGATTCGCGGAAGTTGGTCACGAGACCAAAGCGTGATCGCTGCTCGAGACCCATCCAAGTGCCGCCTGCTTGTAGATCGCGACCCGCCAAGATGCTCGGCCGGTCGTGCCAGAGGGCGAGTGGAGCTGCGGGTCGAGCATGGAACTCGTCCCGATTGGCTAGCACCACGGCGAGATAGTCGGGGTGCGCATCGAACGCAACGGCGGCCAGACACATGGCGCGTGATTCAGCGCGGTTCGGCGTCGAGCCAGTTCATGATCAATCGTCGCGAGATGGATGTGGCTGGCGGCAGTATCGCGCGACCATCGCGAATCTCCTCTCGGCTGAACCAGCGAGCATCCTCGAGTTCGTCACCTGCTGTCGCGGGGGACCCCGGAACGGCCGTTGCCATGTAGCCGAGCATTAGTGAGGAGGGGAACGGCCAGGGTTGTGATGAGTGGTAACGGCAGTGGGTGATGATCACCCCGGTTTCTTCGAGCACTTCACGTGCAACGGCATCCTCGAGACTTTCCCCGGGTTCTACGAACCCTGCGATAGTCGAATAACGATTCGGAGCCCAAGACGCTTGTCGGCCGAGCAGAGCACGATCACCGTCGGTGACGAGCACGATGATCGCGGGGTCGATTCGAGGAAAGGAATCGACACTGCAGTTCGGATTGCTGCAGTGCATGACATGTCCACCGCGTCGAGGTTCGTTCGGCGCGCCGCAACTGCCGCAGTAGCGATGGCGTTTTTGCCAATGAATCAAGGCACGCGCATAAGCCAACAAGCCGGCTTCCGCAGCCTCGAGCTCCGAGGCCAGCGGGCGTAGTTCTTCGAAGCGCATCTCGCTGGGCACTTCGTCCGATTCATCGATCTGGATCAGAACGCAACGGGATTCCTCGAACCAACCGAGGAGAACCATTGAGGAATCGACAGCTTTTTGAACGAGCGGATGGCGGTGATCGACGAACGCTGCCCGCAGTGGATCCATGTCGACGGCTAGCGTCGTACCTCGACTCAACAAAAACCGTGCGAGCGGATCCTCGCGAGCTTCGGCTTGCCAATTTGACACCTCGCGCAAATGCGCTCGGCGATCGATGTAGGGACCTGCGAGGAAATTGGGTTGAAGGTGTTCTGGTAAAGCGCGCATGGCGAGATCCGGGCGCACTGAAACGGAAACGACCTCGTTCGGATTCAGAGCCCTGTTTGGTTGCCAAGTGTAGCAGGCGGACGTGTCATCGCGCGCCCGGCTCTGCCGGGACGCTGTAGCGGCAACACGTGGCTGCAAGCGCGACATTCGACTTCACGCAAGCGCAGCGCTTCGATGACGTTGACGCCGCCGCAGTGCTCGCACCATTGCAAACGGATTTCATCGCCCATGCTCAATGCGTCGGCGAGAAAAGCGGCTCGTTCGAAGTCGATTCGAGCACCTTCGACGATACGCGTATAAGCGTCGAAGGCATCACAGAGCAGTCGTCCTTGTTGGATCGGCGCGGAGCGACGTGGTGCCGCTCCGCGTTGTCTTGTCGGTAGCACGCCGAACAGAACCAGCATTGCGGCGAGTACGTGTGTGTCATGGTCGAGTTGAGCTGTGCGAAGGAAGAAACCGACTTGCTGCGGTGACTTGCCACGATGACGTCGGATGGCTGCGCCCGGTCGGATGTAGGAGCGGATCAGTTTTCGTACGCGATCGTCACTGAGGCCGGTCCATTGTCTGATGGTTTGGGTGCGTGCCTCGTGTTTGACGAGGCGCAGAGCTAGTTCGAGACGCGAGCGGTCGCGACGGTAACGATCATCAGTGACACGCATGCCAACCCCCGATGTATTCAATATGAGTGGTATTTGCACTCAAAATATCCCAAAACTCAGGCTGCATTCCAAGGCGCACTCCGCCATCATTTTTCGTCAAACGACGGAGGAATGCATGAAAGAGCCTACCGAAACCGATTTCACCCACAGCGTCGATCGCGAAATCATTCGTCAGGTTGGCGATCTCAATTTTCGTGGTTTGAGTCTGATCCGCCAAAATTTGATCAGCAGTGATCCGGCGTCGTCCATCGTCGCCTGCACTGATCGCAGTCTTTGGAGCGCTCTCAACGATGCCTCCCTGAAGCAGGTTGCAGAGGCGCCTTACCTTTTGTTTGAACTGCCGTTCGATCCGATCTTATCTGTCGATGACGAGCGAGCGGACGACCGATCTGGCGATCATCAACACGTCTGGTCAACAGCATCGGGGCGCGACTATGTCCGCTTGCTCTGTCATTTCGCGTGGCAGGTATGTAGGGGCAGGGCCGTTGCAGCCACATTGCTGCTGGGCCTCGCGCCCCAAGCGGTTGAGCGGCTGCGAGCGGTTCCCTTGCCTGATCTCGATCCGTTGGCAGATCGCAATCGCGGCGAATTGCGCTTACGTTGGAACACCGATCCTTGGTTCTGGGGCCGTCGCCTCGAAGCGGCTAATGCCGCTGATCAGCGTCGGCTCTGGCAAACCACCTATGCTGGTGTGCAGCGTTTGGCGTCCTTGTCGCGCCCCTCGGCTTCTGTGTGAGACCGTCCGCGAAAAACAGCTCCGACGTGGTATCTTCTGCGCCGCATGAAAGCACTTGAGGTTCGCGGTCTCGTCAAACAGTACCGCAACGGCGTCCAAGCCCTCAAAGGCGTCGATCTCGATGTCGCCGAGGGAGACTTTTTTGCCCTGCTCGGACCGAACGGTGCGGGCAAGAGCACCCTGATCGGTATCTGCACGTCGCTCGTCAGCAAGTCGGCGGGTCGAATCTCGGTTTTCGGTCACGACCTCGATAACGATCTCGAGGCAGCGAAAGCCTGCATCGGTGTCGTGCCGCAAGAGCTCAATCTCAACCAATTCGAAACGCCCGAGACCATCGTCGTCAACCAGGCGGGTTTTTACGGCATCCCGCGCTCGGTTGCGCGCGAGCGAGCGGAGAAATACCTCACGGCCCTGTCGCTCTGGGACAAGCGTCACAAGCTGTGTCGAACCCTCTCGGGCGGCATGAAACGCCGTTTGATGATTGCACGCGCACTGATGCACGAGCCGCGCTTGTTGATCCTCGATGAGCCGACAGCCGGTGTTGACATCGAAATCCGGCGCTCGATGTGGGAGTTTTTGCGCGAGCTGAATGCGCGCGGAACGACCATCATCTTGACGACCCACTATCTCGAAGAAGCCGAGTCGCTCTGTCGCAATATCGCCATCATCGATCGCGGGCAGATTGCCGAGGCTGACCGCATGGACAGCTTACTGCGCAAGTTGCATACCGAATCGTTCGTGCTCAGTTTGCGTGCACCAATCGATATGGTTCCCCGGGTGACGGGATACGAGTTGACACTCACCGACCCGCAAACGCTCGAGGTCGAGGTCAGCAAGGAGCGGAATCTGAACGAGCTTTTCACCCAGCTCTCGGCCGATGGGGTGCAGGTTCTCTCGATGCGCAATAAGGTAAATCGCCTCGAGGAGATCTTCATGCGGCTCGTCGACAAATCGGGAGCGCCGGCATGAGCGAGGCGATCACACGAGCTCGATGGATCGGCTTTAAGACCATCATCCTGCGAGAGTTCGGTCGTATTCTGCGTATTTGGGGGCAGACGATCGTTCCCTCCGTCGTCACGGCGGCGCTTTATTTCGTGATTTTCGGCTCGTTGATCGGTAGCCGTATCGGTTCGATGGACGGCACGGATTACATGCAGTACATCGCGCCTGGTCTCATCATGATGGCCGTTATCACCAATTCCTATGCCAACGTCTCCTCGTCATTTTACGGAGCCAAGTTTGGGCGCTATCTCGAAGAAGTCTTGGTATCGCCTCTGCCCAATTGGGTGATTGTGCTCGGCTATGTCGGCGGCGGCGTGTTGCGAGGGCTTTTGGTCGGGCTTGCCGTCACCGTGGTCGCCTTATTCTTCACGCACCTGCCCGTGCAACATCTAATGTCGATTTTCATGGCAGTTTTTTTGACTGCGATGATTTTCTCGCTCGCCGGGCTGATCAATGGCGTGTTCGCCAAGAATTTTGATCAGGTCAACTGGATTCCGACCTTCATCCTCACGCCACTGACCTATTTTGGCGGGGTCTTCTATTCGATCAATCTGTTACCCGAGTGGGCGCGTACTCTCTCGTACGCCAATCCCATCCTGCACATGGTGAATGCCTTTCGTTACGGCTTTCTTGGTCGTAGTGACGTGGATGTGTTGGCAGCCTTCGCCATCATGAGTCTCTCGGTCGTGGTGTTGTTCTTCATCGCCCTGCAGCTGATGAGTCGTAGCGCCGGCTTGCGTGACTGACCAGATGATTTTCGAGCCGAGCCGGTGGTTGCGCGGCCAGCACCTGCAGTCGATCTTGCCGAGCTTTCCAGGGCGACGACCCTTCGTGGAGCGCAGGGCGGCGCCGATGCTCGCTGCCAGTCGGGAATATCTGCTCGACTGTGGCGATGGCGTGCGCCTGCAGGCGTTTCATTCACCGGCTTCATCTCCTAACCCCAACAAGCGACCCACTCTGGTGGTGCTGTTGCATGGCTGGGAGGGGAGTGCGCAGTCTTTGTATGTTTTATCGCTAGCGCAATCGCTGCACGAGCAGGGTTTCGATGTCGTAAGGCTGAACTTGCGCGATCACGGTGAAACTCATCATCTGAATCGCGACTTATTCCACTCTTGTCGACTCGATGAGGTCGTCGGAGCCATCAAGGAAATTCAGTCTCACTTCGTCAAGGACCGGCTGGTATTGGCGGGCTTTTCCTTGGGCGGCAACTTCATGTTGCGCGTGGCGGCGCAGGCGCAGCAAGCAAATCTGCAAATTCACCGGGCTCTCGGTATTTCACCGGTGCTCGATCCGGCAGTGACGCTCGATGCGCTCGAGCGCGGTGCGATGCTGTATCGCTGGTATTTCGTTCGCAAGTGGTCGCGCTCCCTGCGACGCAAGCAGCAGGCTTGGCCCGGTCAGTTTGATCTCGACGAATTGATGGCCTCGCAGGATTTGCGCCGGATGACGCGCGAGCTCGTCTTGTCGCATGCGGGCTATCCGCGGGTTGAGGACTACTTCGCGGGCTACGCGATCACGGGCGATCGGCTGGCGGGTCTTGTGGTGCCCTCGACGCTGGTGACGGCACTCGACGATCCGATCATTCCCGCGACTGACCTCACGCGTATCGCGCAGTCGCCTGCGCTCAAGATCATCACCACCGAGACTGGTGGTCATTGCGGTTTTTTTGAGTCGTTCACCGGCCCCGGTTGGATCGATCGGCTGGTGCTGGCCGAGATCGATCCCTAGAATCAGACCTATGGATAGTTCATCTCGCCGCTGGGTCGTATTGTTTTCTTCGGTCGCGCTGATGACCCTCGCTGCGTGCAGTGATTTGCAGGAATGGCGCAGCACTCAGCGCGCCGACACCATCGAGAGCTATGAGGCCTTCCTCGAGCAGTATCCCGAGAGCCAGTACGCGCCGGTTGCGCAGCGGCGTCTCACCGATCTCATCGAACAGCGCGATTGGCTGGCTGCCTCAGAAGCGGATACCGCTGAAGCCTATCGAAACTTCATCAACACTCATCCCAAAGGTCGCTGGGTTCGAGAGGCGCGGGTACGATTGCAAAACTTTTTGGCGACGCCGGGCGTACTAGGTCCGGCGGCTATCGAACCGATCGAGCCAATTGAGCCGGCACCACCGCCGGCCATGTTGCCGGCTGAACCGACAAAACTCCCAGTGGCGCCGATAGCAGCACCCGCGGCGCAAGCTGCTGCGTCGACCTCGGCGCTGAGCCCGGTCGAGCACCGCATTCAGCTGGGTGCCTTCTCATCGCGCGACAAGGCGCTCGAGGGCTGGCGGAGTGCGCGCGAGCGATATCCCGAGCTGCAGGGTCTTGTCTCGCAGGTCGCCCCCGGTGCGGGCTCTAATGGCCCCCTCCACCGTCTGCAAGCGAGTGTCGTAAGCGAAGCTCGGGCTCGCGAGATCTGCCGCGCCCTGGTGAAGTCCGGTCAGCCCTGCGTTTATGTTCCGCCGGAACGCTGAGCGATCACGTGTATCTCGGTTTCTTCCGGCTGGATGAAAACCCGTTTGCCATCACGCCGGATCCACGCTATCTCTTTCCGAGCGCACGACATGCTGATGCACTCGCTCACCTCGTCTATGGTGTCAGTGGTGCCGGCGGCTTCATTCAGCTGACTGGCGAAGTCGGCACCGGTAAGACGACGCTCGTCCGCTCTTTGCTTGCACGGCAATTGCCCGATGTCGATGTCGCCTTGATTCTCAATCCGCGCGTCACGGTCAACGAGTTCCTGCTGACGATCTGCGAGGAGCTTGGGGTGACCGTTAATGGTCCCGCACGCGACAGCGTCAAGCAGTTGATGGATGCGCTCACGGCACGACTACTCTCGGCCAATACGGTCGGCCGCCGCGTTGCCGTGCTGATCGATGAGGCGCACCTGCTCGAGCGCGATGTGCTCGAGCAGGTCAGGCTGCTGACCAACCTCGAAACACCGACCCGAAAGTTGCTGCAGATCATCCTCATCGGGCAACCGGAGTTGCGTGAGCTGCTAGCACGCGATGATTTGCGACAAGTCGCTCAGCGAATCACCGGGCGCTATCACTTGGCGCCGCTCGATATCGATGAGTCGGCTGCTTACGTACGACATCGACTGCGGGTGGCCGGTGCAAAAAGCGAGATTTTCACGCCACGGGCATTACGCAGCTTGCATCGGGTGTCCGGTGGCTTCCCTCGGCTCATCAACATCATTGCCGATCGCGCCATGCTGGCCGCCTACGTCGGAAATCGACATGAGATCGATGCGCGGCTTGTGCGGGCTGCAGCTGCTGAAGTTCGCGGAGATACCGATACGGATAACCGCTCCCGTCGTTGGTGGGCTGTCATTGGCTTGACCGTTTTGCTCGTCCTCGGGACGAGTGCGTGGGTGTTGCTGCGTCGTTGACGCTAGACTCGCACCATGGCGGTACTCATCGAAGGACTCTCTGTCGTCATTCGTCGCAGCGCGATCGATGGTCGATTTCAAGGTGGCTGGGAGGCGCTGCTTGCTCAGTTGCCGCAGCCGACGCTTTGTGACGATGGTGAGATTGCCCGGGTGGGCTTCACCGACTCCGAGCAGTGTCAGCAGTTTGTCATGGCGCTCACGGAAGCCGGGCTCGAATACGTCGACGAAGTCAACGGCATGGCCAAAGATTTCGCCGTGGTGGATCAGCGTGCCGGTATCACCACGCTGTGCGACTGGTTGGACTACGGGCATGTCACGATCGACGATGACCACTCGATGGTGGCGGCGTGTCGGCTACTCGAGAGTGCGAGTCACGAAATTGTCACGCCGCGTGATTGGTCTTACGAAGGTTCGCTGAGTGAGCGCTATGGGCCGCAGAGTGAGTGAGTCGAGATTCGGTTTAATCGGGACGTTGACGCTCGCGCTCTTGTTGAGCGCGCCCATCGTGCCCGCTGCGGATTGGCCTGCTTTTGGGCGCGACCCAGGTGGCAGTCAGCACTCGCCACTGACCCAAATCGACAAGAAGAACGTCAAGCAACTCAAGCGAGTCTGGACGCATCGCTCAGGCGACGTCGTTGATGCACCGGCGCCGAATGGCACGATTTTGCAAACGACGCCATTACACGTGAACGACACGCTGTATTTCTGTACTCCACTGAACCGTGTCTTTGCACTCGATCCACGTACGGGCCGCGAGCGTTGGATTTTCGATCCGCATCGCGAAGGGATCAGCTCGGCACCAGATCGTCCGATGCGATGTCGCGGCGTCGCTTACTGGGCGGAATCTGCCGAGTCGCATGCGAGCACCTGCGCGCGCCGTGTTTTTCGCAATGGAGATTCAGGTCGACTGTACGCGCTCGATGCCGATACGGGTAAACGCTGCGCGGACTTCGGTAAAGGCAAGGGCCATGTGGGCTGGGTATCGCATCACGATTACGAGAATCATGGTGAGGGCATCCTCGCCGCATCTACGTCACCACCGGCTGTAATTGGTGATCTTGTCATTTCGGCGATGATGGTCAACGACGGAATCGCCAATGCCAAAGACGGTATGGTGCGCGCTTTTGATGTGCGCACGGGCGAGTTGCGCTGGGAGTTCAATCCGATCCCGGCTGAGTATCGGGATCGCAGCGGTGCTGCGAATGTGTGGTCAACCATCAGTGTCGATGTCGAGCACCAGTTGGTGTTCTTGCCGACGACGAGTCCCTCGACGGACTACTACGGTGGTGGTCGGCGGTTCGATTTGCCGCTCGCGAATTCCATCGTCGCGCTCGATGCTAAAAACGGCAAAGTAGTTTGGTCGAGGCAAGTCGTGCATCACGATATCTTCGATTACGATCTCGTGGGGCATCCGCTGTTAGTCGATATTCGGCGCGATGGAAAAATCATCCCTGCCGCCTTGCTGCAAACCAAAATGGGCTGGCTGTTCGGCTTCAATCGGCTCACTGGCGAACCGCTATGGCCGATCGTCGAGCAAGCAGCACCAAAGAGCGATGTGCCGGGTGAGCTTGCGAGTCGTACTCAGCCGGTACCAAAAGGCATGGCGCCTTTTGCGCGACAAACACTCACGCGCGATAGCCTCTTTGGGTTGACTCCGCTCGATCGGCTCGCCTGCCGACGGCAGTTCGATCGTTTGCGATACGAGGGCATGTATACCCCGCCATCCGTCCAAGGTTCGATCTTGTTTCCCTCGGCTTTGGGGGGCGGTAACTGGGGCGGTGCCGCTTATGATCCTACGAGCAATCTGCTCATCATCAAGGCAGAGAATTTGGCCACGGTCATCAAGGTCGTGCCAAAGCAGGATGCGGCTAAAGAGGATCAGCAAGCACCCAAAGATTATTTGACTCGCCCATTGGTTGGTACGCCCTATCGAGTCGAAGGTGAGTTGTTTCAGTCTCCGCTCGGAATCCCTTGCACACCACCCCCTTGGGGGACGCTCGCCGCCATCGATCTTGCGAGCGGCCAACTGCGCTGGAAAATCCCACTCGGTCAGATTAAGCGTGCTGGCGTCACGATCCCGCAAGGGGCGCAGTGGGGTTCGCCTAATGTGGGCGGCCCGATCACGACGGCGAGCGGCCTGACCTTCATCGCCGCCACGATGGATGCAAAATTGCGCGCCATCGAAACGACCACCGGTCGTGAGTTGTGGTCGGCGAATTTGCCTGTGCCAGGTATGGCAGTGCCGATGACCTACCAAGCCGGTGGCAAACAGTTCGTCGTCATTGCGGCCGGTGGCAATGCACAGGTGGGAACAGCGCTCGGGGATTATCTGATCGCTTACGCCTTGCCAGATTGAGTCAGCTTTCCACGGATTAGATCAAAGATACCTGCCGCATCGGCTCGAACGCCCCAGCGAACATTTTGACGCGGCGCAACGTCTGCTCGGAACTCGACCGCCGTGTGACCCGCCGTTAAAGTCGATTCGGTTTCTACCTCGACATGACAGCGTCGAAATTCGAATAGCGCAGGCTCGATCAGCCAGGCGATCGGGCAGGGATCGTGTAGCGGTGAGCCCTGTGTCGCCGGACTATTGGCGGGTAGATACGTGGCAAAGGTCAGTAAGTTAGCGGTCGCCATCGCAGACCGCGTTCCCACTTTCCCGATTGTGTCGATGCGCTCTGGCGTCGCGCGAACTTGATGGGTTACATCGAGTCCAAATGCCACGATCTCGACATCAGAAGCAAACACGATTTGCGCCGCATGCGGGTCGGCATAGATGTTGTATTCGGCGGAGGCCGTGATGTTGCCACCTTCGCTACGTGCGCCACCCATGATGGCAATCTCGCGCAAGGCTTTGGCAATAGAGGGTTCGCGAAGCAAAGCCGTTGCGATATTGGTCAGTGGGCCAGTCACGACCAAAGAAATACTTCCGGCGGGCGCGGCGAGCAAAGTTCTGATCAGCCAGTCGACGGCATGTTCCGTTTCCGCCGGACGTTGAGGTTCGAAGAGGGGCAGATTTCCCAAGCCCGACTCACCGTGAAAATGCCCGGCTTCTATGGGGCTTCGTTTGAGTGGCCGCTCACATCCGGTGTAAATGGGCACGTCCTCGCGCGAGGCGATCTCGCGCAAGATGCCCGCATTGCGTGCGGTGAGTTTGGTCGAGACGTTGCCGGCGACCGTCGTGATTGCGAGCAAGTCCAGCGTATCGCGCGCCGCGAAAGCCAGCAGCAAAGCCACGCCGTCATCGACCCCCGGGTCGCAATCAAAGATAACTGTCGTTCGACCCATGCGCTTCTACCGCGGTGGTTAGCCCGGCAGTGAGTCCCACCAGCTCTCCATGCGTCGACGCATGGCCTGATCGGGCAGATTCCCTTGCGCGGCAGCGAGATTGTCCTCGAGGTTGGCGAGCCGGGTCATGCCGGGGATCGCGCAAGTCACCGCCGGATGCGAGACGACATATTTCAAGAACAGTTGACCCCAGCTCTTCGCGCCGATTTCGTTGGCCCAGCCGGGCAGTTCCTGACCGCGTACCCGCGAGAAAAGATTGCCATCGCGCCGTCCGCCGAAGGGCAGGTTGATCAACACCGCCATGCCACGATCGGCCGCGAGCGGCAGTAGTTCATCTCCTGCGCCACGATTGCCGAGCGAGTAGTCGATCTGAATGAAATCGAGAGCCTCGTTTTTCATGATGCTCGTCATTTCCGCGTATTGAGCATCCTGCGAGGTGGTGATGCCGACATAACGGATCTTCTTGGCCGCCACTTGCTCGCGTAGCAGTGGCAGTAGCACTGCAGTCCCGACGAGGTTGTGCACCTGTACGAGATCGAGTGTCTCGGTGCGCAACATGCGGAATGAGTTATCGAGCATCGCGATGCCCTCTTCACGAGTGCCGCCACGTGCGGTCACTTTCGTGGCGAGGAAGATCTGACGACGATTGCCGATATCGCCGATCAGCTCTCCAAGGATTTGTTCGGATTCGCGGTATGAGGGTGCGGTATCGATGACGCTTGCACCGCCCGCAGTGAGTCCGGCAATCACTTCACGTCGAGCTGCACGTTCGTCCGGCGTCTTTGGGCTGTAGTTGTTCGTGCCGAGTCCGACGATGGGTATTCGCTCGCCACTTTTCGGAATGGCTTTGCGGATCAAGGGCGAGGCAGCAGAGGCGCTACAAGCAGCGAAAGCCAAGCTCAGTTGCATTGCAAGGCGTCGGTCGATCTTCAGCATGTTCAGGCTCCTGCTCAAATCAAATCCATGGGGGTGGGGAGCAAAGGCTCGAGCTTAGCTGCATTCCAAAGCGCCCAAGTGAGGCAAAGATTCGAGCTGATTACCGGCGGATAACGGCGATGAGTCTCGTCTCGATACCAATCTTCGAGCGTACGCAGCGTTGGCATGCCCGTGCCACTGATGACGACGCATTGCGCCCCATCGAGCGAGAGGGCGTCAAGTCCCCGCCGGGCATCCTGGCTAGTGAGTTCGTAAATCGCATGGGTATCCGTCAGTGCGGGGTCTACCCGCGCCGTATCGGTCAGGGTCATGCCCGCCTCGCGCCAATATCGATAGCCCTCTTCTGCGAGACTCTGCGGATAGGGCGATACGAGTGCGATGCGATCGACGTCCAAAACCCGCAGCGCTTGCCTGATCGCCTGGGCAGCGGTGATCACAGGGATACGAGTGGATGCGGCGGCGGTCAGCTCATCCTCGCGCGCGGGTGTCACCCGATAGCTCGAGCCTGTGCAGCCGTAGCCGAAGGCGGCGAGATCGAGCGTGCCGAATTGCGCGAGCGCCTGCGGCATGTGGTGGATGTAGTGATCGAGTCGTTCTTCGACTCGTGACGCCGGGTGCACGAGCCGAGTGGCGTAAAGCGCCACGCCCTCAGGCAGCAGGGCGCGAAGCTCGGGTTCGACGGTCGGATTGGCTTGCGGCACCGCGACGCCGATTCGCGCGCGGTGACCGTAGTCGCGTTGAGGCGCCTCTACTCGCAGAGGCTTTCCAGATAGCCCTGCGCGACCGGCGAGAGGCGTTTCATCGCCAAAGCGCGAGCCTTCGGCGCATCGAGCAAATGCTCGAGCGGCCCGGAAACCAGCATGCGCAGCACCTGCGGATCTTTCCGCGATACGGCAGCCATCTTGTTGAGTACGGTGAAGCCGCGATAGATCTTCGAGCGCGGCGCGCGGCGATTTTCGATGGAACGGGCGAGGTACTGACCGAAGCGGGAATAGAGGAAATAATCGTCATCCCCTACGTGGAAACGCGCTTCGGCGAAGAAGTCCGGAAAATTCTTCTCGAGGTATTGGTTAACCTTGAGGAGACGGGGTCCAGGGTCGTTGTCTTGCGACGCTGATAACTTCTTCATTTCTTCTTGCCACACCTCCAAGGGGTCCAGACCACCATTTCTGGGCGTCACGGGCGGTACCACACCCCGCAACGCGCGCGAAAAGTAAGGCACAACTTCGGCGAGTGCAATACCTTGAGCGAAAATTTTCCGACCGCACTTTCCGAGCACGAGGATGAGGGATGTCCGAGCCGCAAGATTCAGTACCGACACTCGCCAGTTTCAGGCCCGCGCTGCGGGCTTTGGTGTGGGGTGCGAGCGGCGGAATTGGTGGTGCGTTCGTGGCTGCGCTCGAGGCGAATCCGCGCGTTGCAGCGGTCATGGCGGCATCGCGCAAGGCGGCGGCGCCATGGTGTTTCGACTTGGAAGATGAGGGCTCCATCGAGGCGGTGGCTCAAGCTGCAGCCGCTGAGGGGCCTATTGATCTGGTGCTGGTCGCGACCGGGGTGCTGCTACCGAACCCCGAGAAGAGCTGGCGGCAACTGGACCCCGGCGTGTTAAGCCGGGCCTACGCGATCAACGCCATCGGGCCTGCTCTGATCGCCAAGCACACGCTCGGCTTGCTCCGCCGAGATGCCAAGTCCACCTTCGCCTGTATCTCGGCTCGGGTGGGATCGATCGAAGACAATCGTCTTGGCGGCTGGCATGCGTATCGTGCTTCCAAAGCCGCGCTCGACATGCTGGTGCGAAATCTCGCGATCGAGCTGCGGCAACGCAATCCGCAGGCATTGTGTGTGGCGCTGCATCCAGGCACGGTCGATACTGGCTTGTCGCGACCCTTCCAGTCGGCGGTCGATCCGAACAAGTTGCAGACGCCTGCCGATTCGGCGCGACGGATGTTGGTGACGCTCGATGGGCTCAAGTCCACCGATACCGGCAAGCTCTGGGCCTACGACGGGACGCCTATTCCATTTTGATCAACCCAAGTTGGGTTAGCGAAGGCGGTTGAGGCCTGGGATGCGATCGAATCCTGGATCGAAGCTCAACACGGTATCGATTTGCTGTTGCTGCATCGAGGCGACGTGGATCGCCGTGCGCACGGGCAGCATTGGATACTGCAGCACGAGTTGCTTGGCGAGATCGACGGTCTCGCGCCCGACCGGCAGGACCTCATCGACCACACCGAGCAACGCATCGAGGGCGTATTGCACATAGCCGCGTCGTTCGAGCGTGTGATAGCGATGGAGGATCTCGTTCATCGCTTCGGCATCGGTGACGAGGCGGGTGCGCGCAGTGACGAGCGCCTCGAGGCGTCGCTGCGCATCCACCTTGTTGGGGTGCGCGGCACCGACGAGATACATCGGCACATTGGCGTCGATGAAGACCATCAATAACCGCCCCCTTCGGGTGAGCCGCGATAACCGCGCTCGACTTCCCCGGTCACGCGCTCGATCTGCCCGGTCGGTCCGGTGTGTCTGACAGCGGCTCGGATGACATCCAGCTTGCGATCGATGTCTGCCGAGGATTCGCGGCGACGTGCCGCGCTGACGGCTTGTCGCACCCAGTCGGCTACGCTTAAGCCGCTGACCGCTGCCGCCTCCTGCAGGGCGGCGTATTCCGCGTCGTCAAACAGAACCTGGAGTCGCTTTGTCATATGCATGAGTCTATATGACTCATGTCAATGAGTAAAATTGGACGATTTTCGTTTAATGCGGGAAATAGGCTGGGTATAGTCAATTCCGCGTGACGCCCAGCAGGAGTGCAACATGCATTCGCCCGAAGAAACCGCCTTTGTCCCATCCCCCGCCACCACCCGTCCGGGCAAGCAGGGCTTGTATGATCCGGCCAACGAGCACGACGCCTGTGGCTTCGGTTTCGTCGCGGATATCCAGGGGCGCAAATCGAACGCCATCCTGCGTAACGCCATCGAGGTTCTGAAGAACCTAGACCATCGTGGCGCCTGCGGTTGCGAGGTCAACACGGGCGACGGCGCCGGCGTTTTGATGCAGATGCCGCACGGCTTTCTTAAGGATGCCGCCAAGGATGCCCACATCACCTTGCCGGAGCCCGGACGCTACGCCTGTGGTCTCATTTTCATGCCGCGCAATCCGACCCAGCGCCGTCGGATCGAAGAGGTGTTCGCGCGTGTCGTGCAGGCCGAGGGGCAGGTCTATCTCGGTGCGCGCACGGTGCCGGTCGACAACTCCATGCTCGGCGAGACTGCGCGCCAGAGCGAGCCCTTTATCCGCCAGGTTTTCATCGAGCGTGGCGAAGACACCGCCGACGAAGCCGAGTTCGAGCGCAAGCTCTACGTGATCCGCAAGCGCGCCTACAACGAAATTCGCGTCTCGACGGTCGGCGGCGCGGAGTACTGGTACGTCGCGAGCCTCTCCCACAAGACGCTGGTCTACAAGGGGATGCTGACGACGATGCAGCTCGATCAATACTTCCCCGACCTGCGCGATCCGCGCATGGAGACGGCGATCGCGCTCGTTCACTCGCGCTTTAGCACCAACACCTTCCCGAGTTGGGATCGTGCTCACCCTTATCGCTACATCGCGCACAACGGCGAGATCAACACACTGCGCGGCAACATCAACTGGATGCGCGCCCGCGAGGCGCTGCTCGAGTCGTCGCTTTTCGGTGAGGACGTCTCAAAGATTACGCCGATCGTGAACGTGAACGGCAGCGACTCCTCCATGTTCGACAACGTGCTCGAGCTGATGGTGCTCTCGGGCCGCTCGTTGCCGCACGCGATGATGATGATGATTCCGGAGCCTTGGTCGAAAGACGAAAACATGGATCCGGCGCGTCGGGCGTTTTATCAATTCCACTCGAGTCTCATGGAGCCTTGGGATGGACCGGCTGCCGTCGCGTTCACGGATGGTTTGCGCATCGGCGCCGTACTCGATCGAAACGGCTTGCGGCCCGGTCGCTACTACGTCACGCGTGACGACATGGTGGTCGTCGCTTCCGAGGCTGGTGTGCTCGACATTCCGCCTGCACAAGTAGTTCGCAAGGGTCGTTTGCAACCTGGGCGCATGTTCCTGATCGACACCGAACAGCGGCGCATCATCGAAGACGAAGAAATCAAACGTACCGTCGTCAACGAACGGCCCTATGCCGAGTGGCTCGGCGAGCACCTGGTGCATTTGAAGGATTTGCCGCCGGCGCCGCAGTTGCCTGCGCCCGAGCCGGAGTTGCTGCGCGCACGACAAATTGCATTCGGCTACACCTTCGAAGATCAGCGCATTCTTATGGCGCCGATGGCCAAAGATGGCGTCGAAGCCGTGGGCTCAATGGGTAACGATACGCCGCTCGCGGTGCTCTCGAAGCGCTCACGACTGCTTTACGACTACTTCAAGCAGCTGTTCGCGCAGGTCACGAATCCGCCCATCGACAGCATTCGCGAGGAGATCATCACCTCCTCAGACGTGTGGTTGGGTTCCGAAGGCAATCTTCTCGAGCCGAAGCCGAGCGACTGCCGTCGCATCGAACTCAAGGGCCCGGTTCTCACCAACGAAGAGTTCGCCAAGATTCGTCGAGTACAGCTGCCTGGCCTCAAGGTTGGTACCGTCTCGACCCTTTTCCGTGCAGCGCGTGGTGTCGAGGGTTTAGGCAAGGCCATCGAACAACTTCGCAGCGAGGCACGACGCCTGATCGAGGACGAAGAGGTCAACATCCTCATCCTCAGCGATCGCGGCGTGAATCGCGAACAGGTGGCGATCCCGGCGCTGCTTGCTGTCTCGGCATTGCATCACTACCTCATTCGCGAAGGCTTGCGCATGCGCGTCTCGCTTGCACTCGAAACCGGTGAAGCGCGTGAGGTTCATCACTTTGCGCTGCTGATCGGCTACGGCTGCAGCGTGATCAATCCGTATCTCGCCTTCGAAACGCTCGATGGCATGATCCGCGATGATTTGCTGCCTAACGTCGATCACAAGCTTGCGTGTGCCAACTTCGCCAAAGCCGCGACCAAGGGCGTCGTGAAGGTCATGTCGAAAATGGGTATCTCGGCCGTGCAGAGCTATCACGGTGCGCAGGTCTTCGAAGCCGTTGGCTTGCGGCAGGATGTCATCGACGATTACTTCACCGGCACGGCATCTCGCGTCGGTGGCATCGGTCTCGATGTCATCGCCGAAGAAGTGCTGATGCGTCATGCGGCCGCTTTCCCCGAGCGTGTGGCCGCCGAGCCCGTCTTGCCTGCGGGGGGTCAGTATCAGTGGCGTTCGGACGGCGAATTCCACGTGTTCAACCCCGAGAGTATTCATCGACTGCAAAAAGCGGTGCGTACTGGCAGTTATGCGACTTTCAAGTCGTACGCCGAGTTGATCGACGATCGCTCCAAGAATCTCTCGACGCTGCGCGGTCTGCTCGGCTTCAAGCGTCGCGAGTCGGTGCCGCTCGAGGAGGTCGAGCCCATCGAGAACATCATGCGCCGCTTCAAGACCGGCGCGATGAGCTATGGCTCCATCAGCCAGGAAGCGCACGAAACTCTGGCGATCGCTATGAATCGTATCGGTGGCAAGAGCAACACCGGTGAGGGTGGCGAGGATCCGGAGCGCTACAAACCCATGCCAAATGGAGACTCACGCAACTCCGCCATCAAGCAGGTTGCCTCGGGTCGCTTCGGTGTGACGAGTGAATATCTCGTCAACGCCAAAGAAATCCAGATCAAGATGGCGCAGGGCGCCAAGCCCGGCGAGGGTGGTCAGTTGCCCGGCACCAAGGTCTACCCTTGGATCGCGAAGACTCGGCACACCACTGCGGGGGTCGGGCTCATCTCGCCGCCGCCGCATCACGATATCTACTCGATCGAGGATCTGGCCGAACTCATCCACGATCTCAAGAACGCAAACAACGCCGCGCGCATCAGCGTGAAGTTGGTGGCGGAAGTGGGTGTCGGCACGATCGCGGCCGGCGTCGCCAAGGCGCATGCCGATGTGGTCCTGATCAGCGGCTACGATGGCGGCACGGGCGCATCACCGCTCACCTCGACGACGCACGCCGGTTTGCCTTGGGAGTTGGGCCTCGCCGAGGCGCATCAAACTCTCGTGCTCAATAATTTGCGCAGTCGCATCGTCGTCGAAACCGACGGCCAGCTGAAGACCGGTCGCGATGTTGTCATCGCCGCGTTGCTCGGCGCCGAGGAGTTCGGGTTCTCGACGGCGCCGCTGGTATCGGTGGGCTGCATCATGATGCGCGTCTGTCACCTGAATACTTGTCCCGCGGGTGTCGCGACGCAGGATCCGCGTTTGCGCGAGCGCTTTGCGGGCAAGCCTGAGCATGCAGTGAATTTCATGCGCTTCGTCGCGACCCAGATGCGCGAAATCATGGCGAGCCTCGGTTTCCGCACGGTCGATGAGATGATCGGTCGCACCGACTGCCTTGAAGTACAGGCAGCTGTTGATCATTGGAAGGCGCACGGCTTCGACTTCAGCAACATTCTCTATCAGCCGGATCTCGGCCCCGAGGTCGGTCGTCGTCAATCGATCGCGCAGGATCACGGCCTCGAGAAGTCGCTGGATGCGACGCAACTGCTCGATATCTGCAAGCCTGCGATCGAGCGCGGTCAGAAGGTCGAAGGCTCGCTCAAGATCCGTAACGTCAATCGCGTCGTCGGTACCATCACGGGCAGTGAGATCACTCGCAAGTGGGGCTCCGCCGGTTTGCCCGATGACACGATCCGCATCCGCTTCAATGGCTCGGCGGGTCAAAGTTTTGGGGCGTTCATGCCGCGTGGCATGTCGTTCAGTCTCGAGGGCGATGCCAACGATTACGTCGGCAAGGGGCTCTCCGGTGGACGAATCGCCGTCTTCCCGCCGAAGGATGCGTCCTTCGCGCCGGAGCACAACATGATCATCGGCAACGTCGCGCTGTACGGCGCGACCGGTGGCGAGTTGTTTGTGCGTGGCATGGCAGGCGAGCGCTTTGCGGTGCGTAATAGTGGTGTCGATGCCGTCGTCGAAGCAGTGGGCGATCATGGTTGTGAATACATGACCGGTGGGCGCGTCGTCGTGCTCGGTCCGACTGGTCGCAACTTCGGGGCAGGTATGTCAGGCGGTATTGCCTACGTGCTTGATCAAGACAACGCCTTTCTGCGCAAGGTCAATGCGCAGATGGTGGAAGTCGGTCGTGTCGAAGATCCGGAGGAGTCAGACGCACTCAAGCAACTCATCCAGCGTCACATCGCCGCCACCGGCAGTGAGCATGCACAGCGCATCATCGATGCCTGGCCAACGACGCTCAGCAAGTTTATGCGGGTGATCCCGAAGGACTACAAGCGCGTGTTGGCCTGCATCAAGCGGGCTCACGACCAGGGACTCTCGGGTGACGAGGCCATCATGGCGGCTTTCGAAGAAAATTCGCGCGACTTGTCGCGCGTGGGTGGTAACTGATCATGGGTAAGCCGACAGGGTTCATCGAATATCTGCGTGAAACACCACTCGATCGATCGCCGATCGAGCGGGTTAAGGATTGGCGCGAGTTCCACCATCATCTCGATGATCGCAGCCTGCGAAATCAGGCAGCGCGATGCATGGATTGCGGCGTGCCGTTCTGTCACACCGGCAAGATGATCAGTGGTGGCGCGGCAGGCTGCCCCGTCAACAACCTCATCCCTGAATGGAACGATCTCGTCTATCGGGGACTGTGGCGTGAGGCGCTCGATCGTCTGCACAAGACCAATAATTTTCCGGAGTTCACTGGTCGGGTGTGTCCTGCGCCTTGCGAAGGGTCTTGTGTGCTTGGCATCAACGCGCCGCCTGTCACGATCAAGAACATTGAGAACACGATCATCGAGCGTGGTTTCGAGGAGGGCTGGGTCGTTCCCGAGCCGCCGAAGACACGCACCGGCAAGAAGGTGGCGGTCGTCGGCTCGGGGCCTGCTGGGCTTGCTGCTGCGCAGCAGTTGAATCGCGCGGGGCACACGGTGACGGTACTTGAGCGAGCCGACCGTCCGGGCGGGCTTTTGATGTATGGCATTCCTAACATGAAGCTCGACAAGCAGGACGTCGTGATGCGTCGTATCAAGTTGCTCGAGCAGGAAGGCATCAAGTTCATCTGCAATACGAACGTCGGCGATAACTACGAGGCGCAGATGATGCGTCGCGACTTCGACGCCATCGTGCTGTGCACGGGCGCGACTCAGCCGCGCGATCTGCCCGTGGAAGGTCGTCAGCTCTCAGGCGTGCACTTTGCAATGGACTATCTCACCGGCGCGACCGATTCGGTGCTCTCGAAGAATCCGGCTGCCGCCGCCTTGCACGCCAAAGGACTCGACGTTGTCGTCATCGGCGGTGGCGATACGGGAACCGATTGTGTCGGTACTGCGATGCGCCAAGGATGCCGCACGCTCACGCAATTCGAGATCATGTCAAAGCCGCCGATGGAGCGTGCTGCCGACAATCCATGGCCGGAGTGGCCGCGCGTGTACAAGATGGACTACGGTCAGGAAGAGGCGGCGGCCAAGTTCGGTCAGGACCCGCGCGCCTACCTCACCACCGTCAAGAAACTCGTCGGCGACGAAACTGGACGAGTCAAAGAAATCGTGACGGTCGAAGTACGTTGGGAGAAGAACGAGCGGGGTCAGTTTGCTCCGATTGAGCAGGCGGGCGCGGAGCGCACCCAACCGGCGCAACTCGTGCTGCTCGCGATGGGCTTCACTGGGCCTGAGACGGTGTTGCCGCAGGATCTGGGCATCGAATTCGACGATCGGCGTAACGTCAAAGCCGAGTACGGCAACTACGCCACCAATATTCCCGGTGTCTTCGCTGCCGGTGATTGTCGTCGTGGCCAGAGTCTGGTCGTATGGGCGATCAACGAGGGGCGTGGTGCGGCTCGCGAGTGTGATCGTTGGCTGATGGGCTCGACCGAACTGCCTTGATCAAAAAAAACCCCGCGCAAGCGCGGGGTTTTGCTGGGCAGATGTCATCACTTGCGGGTCTGGCGCTATACGGCGACTGAAAAAGAGTCGCCCCATGGACGCTAATTGAATCCGGCGGAACCGCGCTGTTGGCCGATTCCTCGGGAGCCCCAAAATGAGGGATCACCCTTTTCCGTGTCCACGTCGCCCGACCGGGTTCTGTGTTGTCTGGCTGCCACGAACGTGGTGAGTATACAACCAACAATATGACTGTCTAGTGACAAAAATGCGACATAGATCACGGAAACACGATTAATTTCCCCAGTGAGGCCCTCGGGAAAGCTCGACCAATTCGTAGTAGGTCTGCATATAGCCGGCGACTTGTCCTTTCAGGAACAGGTAGTCCCCGTCGGCGGTGCACCAGACGTCGTAGGGCGGATGCTCCTGCGGCAACTCTGGGTTGCTGACGAACTGGTAGTGCAGCGCGTCGAAGGTGCCGGCGCCGACCGTGACCTTTTCCGGGCCGACGAACACGAGGTTGAGGCCGATCGAGAAGAGCATGGGTCCGGTCGCGCCACGGTGATCGGGCGACGACAGCAGCATCTGGTTGATACGTTGCACGACGCCCGGTTTGTTTTGGTCGATCAGGCGCAGATGCCAGGCGTCACAGGCGATCGCATGGTTCTGGAAAGTGAGGAGAGGCGTTGAGAGGTCCATCGTCTGCGAGACGCGACCCTCAAGCGAGGTCCAGGTTTCGCACTCCGCGTATTGCGGGTGAAAGCGGAACCAACCCGAGCCCATGAACTTACTGCCGACCGATAGCCTGACGAAACAGTCGGTGGGCATCCAGTGCGCATCGAGCGAGTACGTGATGTCGCGCATCACCGAGGGGCGATCGTCGATCTCGCAGTGCGCCGTGCAGGTGCGGGTGCCGTCGGCGTGCACATCCATGCGGAAGTACTCGCGACCACGCTCCTGATTCAGGCGTTCCGGCTTCTTGCTCGTGTAGAGAATCTTCCCCATCACGCTGCGATGATCGCGTTGCAGGATCGGAAGTTTCGGATCGGCCGGTGCCTGTGCCATGGGTGAGTGCTCCTCTTACGGAAAATGGTTTACGCGTCGAGTGTAGACCTCAATTGGCGGTATTCGCCCATTCACGCGCCTCACGTGCCGCAGCGCGGAAGTGTGGCAAGTTGTAGACGAGCAAGGCCGCCCCGATGATCGAGACGATCGTGGCGACGATGAACATCGAGTAGCGCAGTTGTGACTCGTCGGCGAAGTAGTAGTCGGTCACCATGGCGACCGCCGTCGGTCCGATGAAGAAGCCAACCGCATTCAACACGAAGTAGTAGAAGGCCACGACTTGTGCGCGCATGGTCGGCGGAGCGATTGCGACCACCGCTGCTGCCCCTGCTGCAGTCGGCGCCGCCGCGCCGATCGTGGCCGGAATCAGAAACAGTATCGAGAGCAAGGGTGTCGGCATGAGCGTGAAGAGGCAGTAACCGGTGGCCATGACGACGAAGGCCAGCAGACAAACGCGAACGTAGCCATCTTCGTAACGCTTCTGGAACCAATCGCTCAGAAAACCGCCAATCAGCACGCCGGTTAGTCCGAACACGATGGTGATCACGCCGCGCCACTGGATCCAGTAACCGAGTTCTTCGGGCGTCAGGTTATAGGTGCGGCGCAGAAACTCCGGAATCCAGAAGCCGATGCCATAGGCCATGATGGCAAGACCCGAGAGTGCGAAGAACAGCACGAGAAATGCGCGCCAGCGTTTTAGCAGATAGGCGAGCGTCTGGTTGACTGGTGAGGCAATCGGTTTGATACCACTCACCAAAAACTCGCGACGGATGGGCTCCTTGATGGTGAGGATCAGCAGTGCAATCAACAGGCCAGGTAGCCCCACGTAGATGAACATCAACTGCCACGGCTCATGCCAGCCGAGCAGCGGTAGTTCGACCGGGCCAATTTCTTTGAGCTTCGGATAGATCGCGCCACCGAAGATGAAGGCGATACCGCTGCCGCTCGAGACACCCGCGGTATAAAGACCAATCGCCCGACCGATCTTGTCGGGCGGGAAGTAGTCCTTGAGGATCGACATGGCCGAGGGGTTCAGAGCGGATTCGCCCGCGCCGACACCGACGCGCGCGAGAAAGAGCGCCACATAAGACGTGGCGAAGCCGCAGGCTGCCGTCATCAAACTCCAGAAGACGACGCCCCAGAAGATCAACCAGCGACGATTGCCGCGATCGGCGAACCAGGCGATCGCCACACCGAAGAAGGTGTAGAAAACCGCAAACGCGCCGCCTAACAAGAGGCTCATCTGGGTATCGCTGATCTGTAAACTGGCCTTGATGTCCGGCACGAGCAGCGCAATGATCTCGCGGTCGACGAACGCCAAGATGTAAGCGAGCAGCAGAACGAACACCACGTACCAGGAGTACAGGGGGTTCGGGTAAGGGATCGTCTCGTTGCGTGTCATGCGGTCTCCTCGGCAGCGCATCGTTTCTATCGCATTCGGCGTCAACTTGAAAGTCAGTCACCATCCCGATTATTTCCTCCCCCTGCCGTCCGGGCATCCGTTTCCGATGGCGAAGTACACGCTTATCTACGACTTGCTGCGTGAGAGAGGCCTGTTGCCGGCATCGTCTATCGTCATCCCAGAGGAGGCCGCCCGAGAGGATCTTGCCCGGGTACACACCGAGGACTATCTGCAGCGCTTGTTCGACACGGGTTTGTCGGCGCTGGAGCAGCGTGCGCTCGGCGTGCCGTGGACGCCACGTTTGCTGAGGCGATCACGCCTTGCGGTGCAAGGTACGTTGCTCGCAACCCGTGCTGCCCTCGCAGATGGGCGAGCCGGCAATCTAGCTGGCGGGACCCATCATGCTTTCGCCGATCATGGCGAGGGCTTCTGTGTTTTGAACGATGTGGCGATCACTATTCGTCGTCTACAGCATGAGGATTTGCTGCGCAGGGCGCTCGTGATCGATCTCGATGTGCATCAAGGCAACGGTACCGCAGCGATTTTCGAGGGTGACGAATCGGTATTCACATTCTCGATGCACGGTGAGCGCAATTATCCGGCGCGTAAGATGCGATCTTCTTTGGATGTCGGCCTGCCCGATGGCATCGATGATGCGCGTTATCTCGATGAGCTCGAGCGGCACTTGCCGCTGCTCACGCGTGGCTTCAGGCCCGAAGTGATCTTTTATCTCGCGGGTGTCGATGTGGCAGCGGGAGATCGCTACGGTCGTTTTGCGTTGAGCGACGCAGGCATTCGGGCGCGTGATCGACGGGTGATCGACTTCGCAGACCAGTTAGGTCTGCCGCTCGTGATTACACTCGCGGGCGGTTATGCCGCTGATGCTCTGCGCACGGCGCTATTGCATAGCATCGTTTTCGAGGAGGCCATACGATGAGTCGACCGCGCTTAATGCAACGCCTGTTGCGCTTTTTTGCCGAGCGTCGGTTGTTACCCGAAGGGCGCATGCTCGAGTGGTATCCGCCATTCCTCGCCATGCGCATCAAGGTCATCCAGCTCGATCGCGACTGGCGAGAGGTGCGAATCCGATTGCCCTTGAATGCCATCTCGCGTAATCCGGGCGGTGTGATGTTCGGCGGCTATCAGGCGGCGCTCGCCGATCCGGTGCCAGCGCTGGCCTGTGCGCGCGTCTTCCCAGGTTATTCGGTATGGACTCGTTCGATGCTGGTCGATTTCGAGCTGGGTGGCAGTACGGATCTCGAATTGCGCTTTACGTTTCCCGAAGAGCTCGAAAACACGATTCGTGAACAGCTCGCTCGCGATGGGCGAGCAACGCCCTCGTTCGAATACGGTTATTACTTGAGTGATGGGCGACGCTGCACCCGCGTCGTCAACACAGTGGCCATCAGGCCGCGCGGCTACAGCAAGGCGACGACACCGCCGGCGCCGCGCGAAGGGGTCAACTGACCGCGGTGCCCTCGACCATCAGGCCGCGTAGCTTCTTGATCGCGTTGGCTTCGAGTTGACGGATGCGCTCAGCCGAGACGCCATATTTGGCAGCAAGGTCGTGCAAGGTGGCCTTCTCGGCATCCCCTGCCATCCAGCGGCTTGCCAGAATGTCTCGACTACGTGCATCGAGTGAGGCAATCGCGCGAGTGAGGCTCGCATGCGCTTCATCGTCCCACTCTTCATTTTCGACCTGCTCGGCTGGGTCGGCATCTGCCGCAGGCAGATAGGTGGCAGGTGAATAGGCTTCGTCTTCTTCCGACTCGCTCGGGGTCGGATCGAAGGACAGATCGCGCGCCGACAGACGGCGTTCCATCTCGGTGACTTCAGCGGGCGTGACACCAAGTTCGGTCGCTACCGCCTGAGTCTCGCTCGGCGAGAGCCAGGTCAGGTTCTTCTTCATGCGGCGCAGATTGAAGAACAGCTTACGTTGAGCCTTGGTGGTCGCTACTTTGACGAGGCGCCAATTGCGCAACACGTATTCGTGAATTTCTGCGCGGATCCAATGCACCGCGAACGAGACGAGGCGTACGCCCATCTCCGGGTCGAAGCGTTTGACGGCCTTCATGAGGCCAACGTTGCCCTCCTGCACGATGTCGCCCATCGGCAGACCGTAACCCGAGTAGCCGCGGGCGATGTGCACTACGAAGCGCAGGTGCGACAGAACGAGGTCGCGGGCGGCATCCACATCCCCGTCTTGGCGGAAGCGACGGGCAAGGGCCTGCTCATCTTCGCGCGACAACACCGGCACGCGGGACACTCGCTCAAGGTAGGCATCAAGGCTACCAAGCGGACCGGTCAGTGCGAGATCGGTATGTCGGGGGGCGAGGGCGGTTACGTTCATGGGGTCACCTTTCAGCCAGAGTTTAGCACTCCCCCAATTAGAGTGCTAAACACCCCCATAGTTCCCGGATGGGGCGACGACCGGGGGGGCTTACCCCCGTGCTTCGATCCGGCTGAGGTGCCGCGCCGCTCCCAGCCAGGCGCCGGTAAGGCCGAGGCCCGCCCCGACGAGTAGCAGGGTCGCTGCTTCGGCTGCCCCGAGGCCAGAGAGCCGAAACTCACTGCCGTAGAGAGTGGCGAGTCGGGCTACCGGGATATCGAGGGCGAACATCACCGCCTGGGTGATGGCGAGCGCAATGAGTCCACCGATCGCACCGAACAGCAGCCCTTCGTACAGGAAGGGTCGTCGGACGAAGGCGTTGGAGCCACCGACCAGTTTGGTGACTTCGATTTCGGCGCGGCGCGCGCCGATCTCGAGTCGGGTCACGTTACCGATGACGGCGAGCACGCCGACGCCGAGCATCAACGCGATCGCAGCGAAGAGGTCCTCCAGCATCTGCAGGATCGCGGAGAGACGCCGGACCCATTGAGTGTCGACCTGGGCTGCCTCGACTTCCGGGAAACCGGCGAGGTCTGTCTTGAGCGCCTCGACCTTATCGGCACTCGAGTGATCGGCGGCAGGTCGTAGCACGAGCACATGTGGCAACGGATTTTCCGGCAGTGCATCGAGTGCCGCACCAAAGCCCGAGCGATCACGAAACTCGAGCAGCCCTTGTTCCGCTGGAATCAACGTGACCTCATCGATCGTGTTTCGTAACTTGAGTGAGGCGGCGAGCTTTTCGGCTTCTTCGAGCGGCACCTCGGTCTTGAGATATACCGTGATGTCGATCGCTTCGGCGATACCGCCCGTGACTTGCTCAGCATTTTTGACGAGCAACCACAGCGTTGCGGGGAACGAAAGCGCAATGCCGATCACGACCGTCGTGAGCAGGGACGCCATGGGTCGTCGCAGTACGCGGCCGAGCGCTGACAGCAGTGCCTGGATGTGTCGCGTGAGCCAGATGGAGGGCGTGGTCATGTGATCACCTGTCCATCGGCGATGTGGATTTCGCGCTGACCAAATTCCTGCACCAGCGCGAGGTCGTGCGTGGCGATGACCACCGTGACACCCACTTCCTGAAAGCGCTTGAAGAGCTGCATGACATCCCGTGCCAGTGCGTGATCGAGATTACCGGTGGGTTCATCGGCGATGAGGATCGTGGGTCGCGCGACGACGGCGCGCGCGATACCGACGCGTTGCTGTTCACCAATGGAGAGCTCGAGCGGTAACGCACGTTCGTACTGCAACAGGCCAACTTGATCGAGTGCTGCACGCACGCGTTTGTCGATATCGCGAAATGGGGTATCCGAGACGATCAGCGGCAAGGCGACGTTGTCGTAGACAGGACGGTCCATCAAAAGTTGGTGATCCTGGAAGACCACACCTAGTCGACGACGGAAGGCCGGGATCGCCCGCGCCGGCAGGCTGCCGGTGTCCTGACCATTGACCATCACGGTGCCGCGTGTTGGTCTTTCGAGTAACGAGACGAGCTTGAGGATCGAGCTCTTGCCTGCGCCAGAACGACCGGTCAAAAAAACGAACTCGCCGGCGCCGATCTGCAGGGTGACATCCCGCAGGGCTTCTCGGCCGTTCGGATAGCGCTTGGATACGCGCTCAAAACGAATCATGCGAATTCACTCTCCATCGATGAGTGCGGCGGCGAAAGCAGCGGCATCGAACTCACCGAAATCGTCGGCAGTTTCACCGATGCCGATAAAACGGATCGGCAACCCTAATTGCTTGGCGATCGCCAGAACGATGCCGCCCTTGGCGGTGCCATCGAGTTTGGTGAGCACAAGGCCCGTGACGCCCACGGCGTCGTGGAACTGTTTGGCTTGCGCGAGCGCATTTTGCCCTTGGTTTGCATCGAGCACGAGCAAAACTTCATGCGGTGCAGTGGGGTCGGCTTTGCCGAGCACACGTCGCACCTTGCGTAACTCTTCCATCAGATGTGCCTGTGCCTGCAGGCGACCTGCCGTATCCGCGATCAATACGTCGACGCCTCGACTACGCGCCGCATTCAGCGCATCGAACGCGACGGCAGCTGGGTCGGCGCCGCTCTGTTGTGCAATCAATTCGGCACCACTGCGATCTGCCCAGATGCCGATCTGTTCGACGGCAGCCGCGCGGAAAGTGTCGCCTGCAGCGAGCATCACCTTGAGACCATCGCGTGTGTAGCGGGTCGCGAGCTTGCCGATACTCGTGGTTTTGCCCGAACCATTCACACCGACGACAAGGATGGTGTAGGGCTTGTGTCCTCGGTCGATCACGAGAGGTTTAGCGACCGGCTGTAGCAGCGCCGTAATGTCCTCGCGCAGCGCTTGGCGCAAAGCCTCGACATCATCCAACTGATGTCGCGAGATGCGCTTGCGCAGGCCTTCGAGCAACTCGCTCGTGACCGCTACGCCGACGTCCGCTTGTAGCAATCGCGTTTCGAGTTCTTCGAGTATCTCAGCATCGATCTTGCGAGCGCCGAACAAGCGGGCGAAACCCGAAGCCAGGCCGCTTTGCGGCTTGATCAAGCGGTCTTTGAGTCTGGCGAAAAAACCGCCCTGGGATTCGGCTGGCATAGAGAGGCGGATTTTAGGCTACCCTGCGCCTCGGATGGCCAACTCCAACGAAGTTCGTATCATCGCGGGTCAGTGGCGCGGTCGGAAAATCCGTTTTCCGGCCGGTACCGCCATTCGACCGACGCCTGATCGGGTGCGCGAAACCCTCTTTAATTGGCTCGCACCGATGATTCGAGGTGCGCGCGTGCTGGATACTTTCGCCGGCAGCGGTGCGCTTGGCCTTGAGTCGGCCTCTCGCGGCGCCGCGAGCGTGGTGTGCCTCGAGACCGATGGACGCTGCGTGACGGCGCTACAGGATCGCTGCCGCGAGTGGGGTGCCTCACAGGTTGAGGTGGTCAGGGCAGACGCTCTGCGATGGCTTGCTGCCGCGCGGCCAAGCGCCAGCGCCCCGTTCGATTTGGTGTTCCTCGATCCGCCCTTCGATGCCGATCTATGGTCGCCGGTAGCACAACGTCTTGAAGAGAGTCGTTGGTTATCGCCGCAAGCATTCGTGTATCTCGAGATGCCTGCTGAGCGTGCTCTCGCGGGATTACCACCGACCTGGAAGCCGTGGCGCGAGGGCAGAGCCGGTGAGGTCGGGTATCATCTGCTACGACGTCACTCTGAGGGAGGGGAGCCTTCATGAAGCGCAACGCCGTCTATCCGGGCACCTTCGACCCGATCACTAACGGTCATCACGATTTGGTGCGCCGAGCTTCGAGCATCTTTGCCAAAGTCGTGATCGCGATCGCAGCGAACCCCAACAAGGCGCCGCTATTCCCTCTCGAGCGACGCGTCGAGCTCGCTCGCGCCGTGCTTTCGGATTTGCCGAATGTGGAAGTGGTGGGTTATTCCGAGCTGACGGTCGATTTCGCTCGTAAGAACGATCTCAATGTCATCGTGCGCGGGTTGCGCGCCGTATCCGATTTCGAGTTCGAGTTTCAGCTCGCCAACATGAGCCGGCATCTCGCGCCGGAGATCGAAACGGTCTTCATGACACCGCAGGAGCAGTTCACCTTCATTTCTTCGACGCTGGTGCGCGAGATCGCAATCCTAGGCGGCGACGTGTCGGAGTTCGTGCATCCGGTGGTGGCGAACGCGCTGCGCGAACATCGACGAGTGCCGAAGTAAGCTCACCGGTTTTGGTGAGATCGACCGCTCGCCACAGATACCAGGCAGCGGCAGAGCGGTAAGGCGCCCAGCGTGCACCATGACGAGCCAGCTCGCCGGGCGTCGGCAACTTTCGTTTTTTGAACAGCAGTTTGAAGCCGCTGCGCACGCCGTAGTCGTCGACAGGTAACACATCCGGCCGACCTAACTGGAACATCAACATCATCTGTACGGTCCATCGACCGATGCCGCGCACGGCGACGAGACGTTCGACGATCTCCTCGTCATCCAATTTGAGCAGTGCGTTCGTATTCGGCACAGTTCCATCAAGCGTCTTGCGCGCTAGATCCTGCAGCGCGAGCACTTTGGCAGCTGAAAGCCCCGCTGCACGCAAGCTTGGCACATCGAGAGCCAGCACATTGTCAGGCGTCGGAAAAGCGGACTCATCGAGCGGATCACCGCCGCATGTGTCGATAAAACGTCGCAGTATCGAACGCGCCGCCGCGCCACTGATTTGTTGTGACACGATCGCTTCGGCCAGATGGCGAAAGGGTGAAGCGTATTCTTTGGGTCGTAGTCGATAAGGGCCCGCGATCGAGATCAACTGCGCGATCTTGTGATCCGCACGCTCAAAGTGCGCGAGCAGTGTGCGACGCGTCAACACTCGAGGCTTCAACTTTGGCACCGATGGCACCAGTAGGTTGATCTTTGACCGAGTACGCGCTGTCGTATCGGGTCGCCGCAATGACGGCAAGGCTCGCTTGCGCGCTCGTAAACGAACAGCTCCTGACGGAAGTAGCCAGGTTTGCCGTCGGCACCGACGTAGTCGCGTAAGGTGGTTCCGCCGACGCGAACGGCCATTGCCAGCACGTCCTTGATCGCAGCGACGAGTTTACGAACCTCTTCGTGTGACAAGCCCTTCGCCTGTCTGCCCGGTCGGATGCCGGCATGAAAAAGTGCTTCGCTGGCGTAGATGTTGCCGACCCCAACGACGATCGCGGCATTCATGATCAAGATTTTGATCGCGACTCGACGGCCGCGAGTGGCTTGCCACAAGTGAGCCTCATCGAATGATGCCTCGAGTGGCTCGGGGCCCAAGTGCCGCAGAAGTGGATGTTGTGACTCGTCGCCGCTCACGCAGTGCAATGAGCCGAACCGGCGCGGATCGTTGAAGCGCAGCACTTTGCCCGACTCGAGCAGAAGGTCTATGTGATCGTGTTTGAGACGCGGCGTGTCGGCGGGCAGCACCCGCAGACTTCCCGACATGCCAAGGTGCAGCAGCAAGGTGTCGCCCGAGTCGAGCCGAAAGAGTAGATATTTCGCCCGACGTTCGACGGCGACGATATGAGTTCCGTCGACTCGGCGTGGCAGATCGAGCGGAACAGGCCAGCGCAGTCGCGACTCGTGGATGCAGAGCGCAGAAACACGCACGCCGCAGACGTAGGGTTCTACGCCGCGGCGTGTGGTTTCAACTTCAGGAAGTTCCGGCATGACGGCGCACCGTCATCCTGCGCGTGAGGCGCAGGGCGCCGATTACTTGATCTTGGTCTCTTTGTACGCGACGTGCTTGCGCACGACGGGATCGTACTTCTTGACGTCCATCTTCTCGGGATGAAGGCGCTTGTTCTTCATCGCGACATAGAAGTGGCCGGTACCGGCGGACGAAAGCAGTTTTACTTTTTCGCGCATGGGTAGGTGCTCCGGCTCAGATCTTCATGCCTTCGGCACGCAGCTGCGCGACGACGGCATCGAGACCGTTCTTTTCGATGGTACGCAGGGCGGTGGTGCTGACGCGCAGCGACACCCAGCGCTTCTCGCCTTCCAACCAGAAACGCTGCGTGCGCAGGTTCGGCAGGAAGCGGCGACGCTTCTTGTTGTTCGCGTGCGAGACGCGGTTGCCCGTGGTGGGACGCTTGCCAGTGAGTTCGCAGACGCGGGACATCGGAGGAAGCCTTTTAAAATCAGTTAGTTACGACTGCCCGGGGCCGTGGCACCCGTGCAAAGGGTCGCTTTTATACCAGTCTGGTCAGCCGGCGGCAAGTCTTTCGGGGTGTCAGATCAGTCCCTTCTCAGCGAGCGAGACGACCCGAGGGCCTGCCACGATCAGATGATCGAGCACCCGGATATCGACTAAGGCGAGTGCATCGCGAAGGCGCAGAGTGATGAGCTCGTCGGCCCGACTCGGCTCGGCAACGCCAGAAGGGTGATTGTGCGCGAAGATGAGGCTCGCTGCATTGTGAGCGAGAGCCTGCCTCACGACCTCCCGCGGGTGCACGCTCGCCCCATCGATCGTGCCGCGAAACAACTCCTCGAAGGCGATGAGCCGATGCCGGGCATCGAGGTAGAGGCAGCAGAACACCTCGAAGGGTCGATCGCGCAGTCTCGAGACCAGAAAGCGTGAGGTTTCGCCCGGTGAGTTCAGTGATTCCCCCGCCAACACGTCAGCGGCGTAGTGACGCCTAGCCACCTCCAGAGCAGCGGCCAGGCGGTCCGTTGTCCGATTGCTGCGAGTCTTCGGCAGCGCTCGAATCAGCGCGTGTAGTGAGCCGTGCACCGCCAACAGATCGTTACTATCGGTACGGGGACCCGTCAACAGCTGCAGCAGTTGGCCATCGGTCAGCGCTTCGAGGTCTGGCGAGCGGATTTTTTCACGCGGGGTCATGACCGGCGAGGATGGCGCGCGGTGCGATGGCTGATCCAGCGCTAAAACTGGAGTGAATCACCCCATAACCAACCGGTGTTCGACGCCGCGACCGACCATCGCGGATAATCCGCCGATGTCGACTTTGCAGCATCGCCGGATCGTCCTCGGGGTCAGCGGAGGTATCGCCGCGTACAAGGCACCAGATTTGGTCCGTCGCTTGCGCGAACGTGGCGCCGAAGTGCAGGTGGTGATGACGGCCGGTGCGCAGCGCTTCGTCACTCCCACCACGTTTCAGGCGGTTGCAGGTCGAGAGGTGCGCGCCGAATTGTGGGATCCGGCTGCCGAAGCCGCCATGGGCCATATCGAACTCGCGCGCTGGGCTGATTTGATTCTGCTTGCGCCGGCAACGGCCGATCTCATCGCGAGGCTCGCATCCGGGCGTGCCGACGATTTGCTCGCGACCTTGGTGCTCGCCACCGATGCGAAGGTGGCCCTGGCGCCGGCGATGAATCGCCTCATGTGGGCGCACCCGGCAACGCAAGCCAACATCGCGATCCTGCGTCACCGCGGAGTCGAAGTTCTAGGTCCCGGGCGTGGCGAGCAAGCCTGCGGCGAGACGGGTGATGGTCGTATGCTGGAGCCGCTCGAGATCGTATCGGGTGTTGAACGTCTGCTGCCCGCTGCAGAGAGCACTGTGCTCGCCGGTAAACATGTTTTGATCACGGCGGGGCCGACCCGTGAGCGCCTCGATCCTGTTCGCTACATCAGCAATCGCAGCAGCGGCAAGATGGGCTTCGCACTCGCGGATGCCGCGCGCGCTGCCGGTGCCGAAGTCACGCTGGTGGCAGGCCCCGTGAATTTGCCGACACCTACTGGCGTCAAACGCATCGATGTCGAAAGTGCCGCGCAAATGCATGCGGCTGTCGAAGCAGCCGTAGGGTTAGCCGATGTATTCATCGCTACAGCAGCCGTCGCCGATTACCGACCGGCAGTGGTCGCCGAGCGGAAGATCAAAAAAAGTGGCGAGCGTGTCGAGATCGTGCTCGAGCGTACACCGGATATTCTGGCGTCAGTCGCTGCTCGCGCGCAGCGGCCCTTCGTAGTCGGCTTTGCCGCGGAGACGCATGACGTCGAGACTTATGCGCGTGGCAAGCTCGAGAGCAAGAATCTCGATCTGATCGCCGCTAATGAAGTCGGTGATGACAAGGCTTTCGATCGCGACGACAACAGCTTGATTGTTTTGTGGCGTGAGGGGCGTACACCCATTGGCCCTGCGAGCAAGCAGGCCGTCGCCAAAGAATTGATTGAACTCATCGCCTCTAGAATCAAAACTCCCGATATCGAAACCGCTAGGATCCAAGCCTGATGTCGCATCGTCCCTTGAAAGTTCGCATTCTCGATCCGCGTATCGGCGGCGAGTTTCCCCTGCCTGCCTATGCCACAGACGGCTCGGCAGGGCTCGACTTGCGTGCGTGTCTGGATGCCCCGCTCGAGTTGACGCCCGGTCGCACCGAACTTTTGCCCACGGGGTTGGCGATCTGGGTGGAAGATCCCGCGCTTGCTGCCGTGATCCTGCCGCGCTCAGGGCTAGGTCACAAACATGGCATCGTGCTAGGTAACTTGGTCGGCTTGATCGATTCCGACTATCAGGGGCAGTTGATGGTGTCGTGCTGGAACCGCGGCACGAGCACTTACACGATCCAGCCCGGCGAGCGGATCGCACAGCTGGTGATCGTGCCGGTTGTGCAGGTCGAGCTCGAGGTGGTTGACGAATTCACTGCGACCGATCGCGGCGCGGGTGGTTTCGGCAGTTCCGGTCGCCGCTGAGGTCGGCGCCGAAATCGCCGCACGAGCCTAGCTTGCGCGTTCGACGATCGCGGTGACGCCCATACCACCTGCGGTACACACCGAGATCAAACCCCGTTTCGATGAAGGGTCATCGGCGAGCAGCTTCGCTAGCGTGCCGATGATGCGCGCGCCGGTGGCTGCAAACGGATGGCCAATCGCGACACTGCTGCCTTTCACGTTCAGGCGGGTTCGATCAATGCTACCGAGTGCGCGATCACGCCCAAGTCGATTGCGACAAAAGTCGTCCGACTCCCAAGCCTTCAGTGTGCACAGCACCTGCGCTGCAAAAGCCTCGTGGATTTCGTAGTAGTCGAAATCCTGCAGCGAGATTTTCGCGTCATCGAGCATCGCAGGTACGGCATAGGCAGGTGCCATTAGTAGCCCTTCTTCGCCGCCGACGAAGTTCACCGCAGCCGCTTTACCGAAACTCAGCCAAGCGAGCACCGGTAGGCCTGCTGCGCGCGCCCACGACTCGCTTGCCAGTAACACGGCTGCCGCACCATCGGTCAGCGGGGTGCTGTTGCCCGCGGTCAAGGTGCCTGCGCTCGAGCGATCAAAACTCGTGCGTAACGCAGAGAGCTTCTCGATCGAAACATCGGCGCGCACATTGTCATCGCGCTGCAAGCCGGCTAGCGGTGTAACGAGCTCTGAGTAGAAGCCCGCTTGCCAAGCTGCCGCTGCGTTGCGATGGCTGTCGTAGGCCAGTTGATCCTGCTCGGCGCGGCCAACTTTCCAACGCTGCGCCATTTGCTCGCAACTCTGGCCCATCGAAAGCCCGGTGCGCGGCTCGCCCGCGTTCGGCAATTCAGGAGCGAAGTGTCGTGGTCGCAGTGACAGAAAAGGCGTGATCTTGCCGAGTGCGCTTCGGGCGCGATGCGCCTTCATCAAGATCTGCCGGTAACTGCGCGGATACACGATCGGCGTATCGCTCACGGTATCGACGCCAGCGGCGATCCCGCAGTCGATCTGGCCGAGCGCGATTTTATTGGCGATCTGAATCGCCGCTTCGAGACTCGTGCCGCAGGCGCGCTGCAGATCGTAGGCTGGGGTATGCGGATCGAGCGTGGTGCCGAGCACGCTTTCGCGCGCAAGGTTGAAGTCCTTCGAGTGCTTCATTACCGCGCCCGCAGCGACTTCCCCGAGTTGCCTTCCAGCCAGCCCGTATTTGTCGACCAAGCCTTGCAGCGCGGCGGTCAACATCGCTTGGTTGTCGAGCTTGGCGTAGGCGCCATGCGCTCGCGCAAACGGGATACGAGATCCGCCGATGATGGCAACGCGCCGGACTGACTGGCCTACCAACATATCAGCGTGCCTGACCTTGCTTGAGTCGCTCGTGATAGCGATCACGCAACGCGCGATGGCGCGAGTCGAGTGATTCGAGCTGGCCGTTGGTCACGACGAGCTCGGGTAAGCTCGAGACTTCGAGCGGGTCGCCAGACCACATGACGAGATCAGCAGGGCGGCCCACTGCGATGCTGCCGAAGCGGTCGGCTACACCAAAGATTTCCGCCGGGATGCGCGTGATGGCAGCAAGCCCGTCCGCAAAAGACAGGCCATAGCTGACTGCATTACCCGCGGCTTGCCGCACTTTGCCTGCATCGTGAACTTCCGGGCTGCGCATGGAGAATGCAACCGTGACGCCGGCCGTGCGCAGTCGAGCTGCATTGGTAAGCGTCGCGCCCAAGCTGTCGAAGCTGTTCGGCAGATTATCGAGCGGATCGAGAATGACGGGCACGTTAGCTGCAGCGAGCTCGTCCGCTACGCGCCAGGCTTCGGCACCGCCGCGAATGACGCCACGGATTTTCTCTTCCTTGATGAATTGCAGGGTGCGACGGATGTCGATGGCACGGTCGACATCGAATACGAAAGGACCCGTACCTTTCAAGTAATCGAGCAGCACTTGGCGACCCGAAGGCGTCAAGAGACGCTCATCGTGCACCATAACGAGATTCGGTGCGCGAGCCTCGACGACGGCTTGGCGCAACAACATGAATTGCGCCGCACGACTACCACCGGAGAGATCGTTGGCATCGCCACCGACATCGA
>Ga0315902_10000534_pt1 | contig 63864 bp, 50 predicted proteins | sample LakEriMetagenome_9_FD_203523 | JGI IMG/M metagenome (GOLD analysis project Ga0315902, IMG submission 203523) | Freshwater fungal communities from buoy surface, Lake Erie, Ohio, United States - Buoy 12 MA117 | ecosystem: Environmental > Aquatic > Freshwater > Lake > Lake biofilm | place: USA... | reverse complement strand
GAATTGTGATGGAATTAGGAAAGTGAATGATTTATACATGAGAAGGTCATCGTGTATAATTATATTCAATATCTTTACATGAATAGAAGGTAAAGTTAAAATACTATACATGACAAAAAAAAGAAGGAGCGTAAAAGATAATTATGAGATTCCATGTAATGATCTGCCCATTTTGCCTCCTGCAAAGGAATTTATTGAATCCGTAACTATTTTAAAGCAATTGGTGAACTCCTCAGTTGCACTTGCTGAATTAAAAGGAATAATAAATATTTTACCTAATCCAGAAATTTTACTTAATGCGGTTATTCTAAAAGAAGCAAGAGCAAGTTCAGAAATAGAAAATGTAATCACTACTCAAGATAAGTTATATCAAGCATTATCGGCAAAGGGTGATCAAATCGATACTTCCACCAAAGAGGTTTTGAGATACAGGGAGGCCATGTTATTTGGATACAGAACAATTCAGAAAAAGAAGATCCTGACTGTCAATTCGATTATTGAAATCCAGCAAATTCTTGAAGAGAATAATGCCGGGATAAGAAAACTACCCGGAACTGCATTGAGAAATTCAGTAACGGGAAAGGTTATTTATACCCCGCCTGATCAAACAGATGTTATCAATTCGCTATTGAGCAACATGGAAAAGTTTATCAATCTTGATGAAGACGAAATTCCTCATTTGATAAAAATGGCTATCCAACATTATCAATTTGAGAGCATACACCCATTTTATGATGGGAATGGACGCACTGGACGGATTCTTAATATTCTCTATCTGATAATGACTGGTCTGCTTGAACAACCCACGTTGTTTCTTAGCGGTTACATCATTGAAAATAAGTCAGAATATTATCGATTACTCCAAGAGGTACGAAGGAATAACAACTGGGAAGACTGGATTCTTTATATCTTGAAAGGAGTTGAAATAACTGCTAAAGCGACTATAAACCAAGTAACAGAAATTAATGCGCTTTTCGAACAGACCAAGGAAAAGGCAAAGAAGGAGATTCCGAAAATATACAGTAAAGAATTGATCGAATTGCTTTTTGAGCACCCGTACAGTAAGAGTGAATATTTGGAAAATCGATTGTCTATCTCACGTATTACTGCAGCAAAATACCTCAAAGCACTTGAGAATATTGGAGTTCTTCAGTCAAAAAAGGTTTGGAAGGAAACACTTTATATCAATACTGCACTTTTTGAACATTTAAGAAAACATTGACATTTATTATAGTTTTTAAACGAAAAAGCCCCTTTTTGAGGGGCTTTTAGGGTGATGTGGGCGAAAGGTCTGAAATATCGAACTTTTTGAGGGAGGATGTAGAGAAGGTTGCTGGGGATCAATGGTTATGCTAAAAATGGTTAATATTAAAAATGTAATGCTCCCCACATTTAGGGCAGGATTTTGATTAAAGTTAAGGTGTATTTTCATGCAACATTTTGTTGGTCAAAAATAATTCTTGCGGTGTTTTATAATCGTGCGTCTGGTGTGGTCTTTCGTGATTGTAAAAACTGATGTATTTGTCCATTCCACGATAGAGTTCGACACCACCATTGGCTGGATTTAGATATGCATACTCGTATTTCACGCTTCTACACAACCTTTCAATAAAGACGTTGTCGATCGCACGACCTTTTCCATCCATGGAGATCCTAATATTCTGTGATTTAAGCGCTCCTGTAAAGTGCAAAGAAGTAAACTGACTTCCCTGGTCTGTATTGAAGATCTCAGGTGTTCCGTGCATTTCGATGGCTTCGTTTAGTACTTCAGTGCACCATTCAGCATCCATTGAGTTAGAGATGCTCCAGTTCAGCACGTATCGACTGTAAACATCAATGATGGCAAACATATACATAAAGCCTTTCTGCATTGGGATCCATGTGATGTCTGCTGCCCAAACGTGATTTGGTCGATCAATACGCAATCCTCTAAGCAGATATGGGTACTTGTAATGCGTTTTATCCACTTTACTGGTGTTTTTCTTCGGGTAGACAACACGTATGTCCATAAGCTGATAAAGTCTTCTTACACGCTTCTCATTGACACGACACCCCATTAAACGAAGATGATGTGTCATTCTACGCACACCGTAAAATGGTTTATCAAAGAACTCCCGGTCAATGATATTCATCAACTGCATATTTAGTGCACTTTCCCCTTTTGGATGATAATACAACCCTGAACGATGGATACCAAGTATCTCGCATTGGTCGCTTATGCTTAGGACTCTATGCTCCATGTCAATGGATTTTCGCTTCTGATACAAACTCAGGCTTCGCCCAGACTTTTTTTTAAAAAGTCATTCTCTACCTGAAGCCTTCCGATCTTCTTGTAGAGTTTATCTTGCTCTTCTTCAAGCACTGATTTCTCGTTGGATTCTGACGCAGAACTGAAAACGCTCTCCGCATTGTCCAAAAATTGGCGTTTCCATTGACTAATTTGATTCGGGTGAACTTCATACTTCGCTGCGATCTGTTGGATCGTCAACTTCTCTTGGATTGCCTCTATTGCAACCTTCGCCTTGAACTTGGCTGTAAACTTCCTTCTGGTGTTTTTCATGACAGGTAATTTAAAAATTATTTAAATTTCTGTCCTAAAGTTTGGTAGCATTATATATTTGTTATATATTTAATCAATACTCAAGTTAAACAAATAATACATTTATAGTTAGCAGAATGGCAATAATAGATTTAGTTCAGTGGTCCCCGCAAGGAAATGATACCGTTTATGCATACAAATATCCTGAAACGAACTTAAGTACCTACACGCAGTTAATTGTTCAGGAGTCTCAAGAAGCTATTCTATTCTCAAAAGGTCAAATTGCTGGAAAATTCGGCCCCGGAAAGCACACTTTAAATACAGAAAACTTACCAATTCTGAGAAACCTGTTTGGAATTCCTTTTGGAGGAAAGAATCCATTTACAGCAGAGGTTTGGTTTGTAAACAAGCTTCAGCCATATAATATTGAATGGAATATTGACCGAATGGACGTTCATGATGTGGATTACAACACGGGAATTCCATTGGTTGCTCGAGGTAGATATGGATTGAAAATTACTGATTCTGAAAAATTCTTGATCAAAATCGTGGGCACCAAAAATACGTTTACACAAGACGATTTAACGGATCAGTTTTTTGGTGAATTTTCGACGAAGACCAAATCCACGATTTTGCAGTTTATGATCAATAATAAAATTGGTTTAAAACAAATCTCAGCCCACCTTGATAACATCTCTGAGCACCTAAAAAAAACAATGTTACCTTTTTGGGAAAATCTTGGTTTTGATTTATCTGCATTTTACATTTCGAGCATCGAGGTGGATAGTTCCAATGAAGCTGGTAGACGAGTTTTAGATGCTATTTCTCGTCAAAGTGCTCAAGCGATAAGTGGATATTCTTGGCAGCAAGAACAGGCTTTCGGAATGGCAAACAATGCTATTGATAGTTTTTCATCAAGTGATTCTGGGATAATTGGTGCTGTGATAGCATCAAACATGATGGGTAATCTTGGAGCTTCAATGGGAGGAGGTTTGTTGCAACCTCAGCACAACCAACCAACATTTGGTGGCAATAATGCTCAGAATCAACCTCAAAATTCGCCACAACAAAACCAGGTTAAAGAAGTATTTTGTTCAAATTGTTCAAAGAAATTCCCATGTACACATAGTTTTTGTCCACATTGTGGTGATTCGTATGATGCATGCCCTAAATGCGGTACTGACAATGATAAAACTGCCAAACGATGTGTGAGTTGTGGTACACAATTAAGTACTGATTCTAGTATTTGTTTTAGCTGTAATTCTGCTATGCCAAACGGTGCTTCATTTTGTGGGAATTGCGGCAAACAGCAATCTGAAGACTGCTGTACACGATGTAAAACTTCACTGGCACCAACTGTAAAATTTTGTCCGAAATGTGGTCAGAAACGCTAAACTTATAATCATACTACTTCGTTAAATGAACAAAACAATTTCCCTACTGCTATTCCTTTTTGGAGAGGTCTTGTTGATTTTCTCCTTTATCTATTTTGGTCAAGCTCTATCTCCAGATGTACTTAAACTAAACATAGCTGTTTCAAGTTTAATCTATGGTCTGTTCTTTCTTGACCTCTTACTTCCATGGGTAGATTTTAATGATAAGTCACAAAGATCAATTGGCTCACTTGGATTGCGATGGTTCAGCACTTTCGCTTATGACATCGCTGCAATCGGAATCATGTTTTACTTCAATTATCACAGGGAAGTAGCATTTTTAACTCAAGTGTTATTCCATGGGATTGCATTGTTCCTATTCGTTTTAGGTATTTTGTTTTCAATGTCATCTTCTTCAAAAGTCGCTGAGATTTACCATGAAGAGACCAAAAACAGAATGGGGATTGAAGCAGTAAGAATAGCTGTACGCGGACTTCAGCGAACAGTTTCGCTCGTTCACATTGATAGCACCTTTAGCAATCAAATCAATCAACTTGAGGAGAGCATTCGCTTCATTTCCCCATCTAACAATATGGAGGCCTCGGTTTTAGAATCGAATTTAGTTGATGAAATCAACAGTCTCGAACATTACATTAAAAATACTTCTCAAATCGACTACAAAATCGTAAGAGATCAAATAAATAAATGTGAAATAACAATCAAGGAACGTAAACAAGTTTATTCCAATTAAATCGAAAATTAATTAATATGAAAGGTAAAATTTTCCCAGAATCGAGCAATATCCATCAGGATCAGGCTAAAATTTTGTTCAATTATTACCAGCAAGCTGCTGAGAAAATTGTCAATGAGGAAGAAAGAATTGAAGGAGAAATCAAAAAACTAGAATCAGAGAAAAAAACTGTTGAGGAAAAAATGTCGACAGGGTGGAAGCGATTTGTTCTCTGGATTAGTTTTCAATTGAAAAAAACGAAAGCAGAGGTTGAATCTTTAAACGCTCGAATTGCAGAGTTTGAAAAGATGAAGTCTGAAATTTTTAGGGATTATAAGGTAAGTAAACTAGGAGTGGCATATGTGCCTATTGCAGATCAAATTAAATATGACAACAAAAGCTTTATTGTTGATTATACTGGTTTAGTTCCGGAATCTGAAGTTAAATTGCAAATGTCTAAACAGAATGATTTGTTGATTGATACGATCGCAGAACTTGAGAAGCTGTCTGAGTCCGCGCCAATTGTTGAAAGTTCGCATGATATCGAGGAATTAGAGACCGAGCATTATTCAAAATCAATGCAGCAAATTAATCAACACGATTACTTTGGTAAATTGGAACGTTCATTGCGAACTATTTCTTTTTGCATGGATGATTTGGATGTAACATCTGTTCAATTACCATTGGTTGCGAACGAAAGTGACTATCTAAACTTTTTGAAGGAATTCGCCACAAATGAATTGCCTGAAAATGCTGTTGTTGTTGGTGCATTTGACACTGCAAAATACAATGATCAGATTGCTAAATTCCAAGAATTGAATAAATTGAAGGATTCTTTGTCAAGACATACAGCTCAATTTGAAGATGTGTTGAAAGGTTTGATGATGACCATGGCAAATTCAGTACAAGCTATTTCTGCTATGAAAATAGCATCAGCGGATAAAGTGATTTTTGAATCCAATAAATTATTGTTCAAGATGCTCAAATCACCGTATAATCACTATTCGCCAATTTTGGAAGCATCAGAAATTGAACGCATCAAGAATGAAACGTTTAATTACGGAGATGCTGTTGTGGACTATGTTCCATTTGAATTGAAAGATAGTTCTAGAGTGAAATTCAACCTTGTGGGTGATATGTGGACAGCTGAAGATGGAAGTACGACTAATTTCCCATTTGCTGTGCATCAAATTCACGAGGAAATCGTTGCGCCAATGGTTCAGAATCTTATGAATGAAACGCGCATTGAGCGTTTGAAAATATACAATCATATTAAAGATCAAAAAATCAGTTATTTGAACAAATGGCATCAAGATACTGAAGACTTCTATGGTAGAAATCGAGCGGAAAGTGCTGACCTTATTAATTTGATGAGAGCTAGTTTGAGAGATTATGTTGCAGCTTTCAATACCCTAGCTTCGCTTAAAAATACTGAGGACAGCATGGCTCAGTCTGGAGGATCTCTGGATGCTACTGTCGTGGCTACAAAAAACAATTCTGAAGAGGTATTTGCTGCATTTGAATTGCAGTCTAAAGAATTTCAAAACGTTCAGCTCGACTTCGAAAATTACATGGAACTTCTTAAAGAAGACATTGATTATAAAGCCTCAGAGTTCGAACATATTGATTATTATGATGCTTTACTTCGAGATGGCAATCCGAAAGAAATTGCAGTTGCATCAGATGAAGTTCATGCTATGGATGCAAGACGTAAGCCTTTGATTACAGTGAATCCGTTATTTGCTAAAACATCAGAATTGCCACCGGTGCCAAGTATGGAAGCCTTGACCGATGAGCATATGGCATTAAACCTTCCTTCGATTGCAAAAAACACCTTGTTGGAGTTAGAAAATGACCTAATTTCCGAGACAGAAACAGGCATCGTTGATGAGGATGAATCTGATGTTGATGCTTTCGTTGATGAAAAAGAGGAAACTTCCGAAGCTGAATCAATGTCAACTGACGAAGAGCAAGATGACAATGAAGAAGGAAGTACAATAGAAATTGATGCAGCTGATGAGGACAATTCAGCTGAAGAATCGACTCGTGAAGATATCGAAGACTCTGTAGAAGATGATTTATTCGAAGACTCTGAAGACTCTGAAGATTTGAATGATATTGATGCTGATTCGGACGATGCTGATTCAGATGATGCTGATTCAGACGATGATTTATTCGAAGACTCTGAAGATTTGAATGAAAACGATGCTGACGATGCTGATTCAGACGATGATTCGGACGATGATTCGGATGATGATTCAGACGATGATGATTCAGACGATGATGATTCAGACGATGAAGATTCGGATGATGATGATTCGGATGATGACGGCGACGATGATGGGGGAAGCACACCACCTTCAGGCAACGATTCTGTAAAAGAGGATTTGAAGAGTAAATTTTCAGGAATGATGGGCAAAGCAAAAGGTTTCGGGGATCTTAAAGGGAAATTCGGCATTTAAAATTTTAAAAGTTAGACATTATGCAAACATTTAAATTTACAGTCGACACGAAACCAATGGCGGAGGAACTAAAAAGTGTTTCTCGCCATGTGAATGGTACTACTGGGGCGGTTGTGGCTATGCAAACAGCTGTCGTTATTGCGGAGGAAAGAGCTGCCGACCACGTATGTAACAATGTTAATAAAGGATTTTATTCATTGATACGGTCACAAATCTCTCAGAAGATGGCCAAATTGCAAAGTGATGTAGATTCACATTTAATGCAATTGTTGCAGCAGAAAAACGCACTTTTGGGTATTAAACACCGCATGCAGAAAGATTACAACATGATTTCTAAACGCTACATAAAGTTGTTTAATGGCTTAAATGCAAACTTGAAGCAGCGTGTATTTGAATTGGACAAACCTACCATTGACTTTGCTGTAAAGGAGGTTGATAAAGTTTCGAATAGGACGAAATACCTTACGGGTATTGTTCCTATTTCACAATTGGAAACAGTTTCATCAAGTCAGCGTATCATTGCATCCAATATCCGTTTACGCGGATTGAATGTAATCAATTCAATGAATAGCTTTTTGATGGACATGAATCAGCAAAAAAAGTTGACAGATAAAATTTTGATCAACGATTCACGCTATGCTCAAAATGCTTGTGTCTATATTCCGATAGTTTTGGCAGAATGCAATAGAGATAAGTCTGAACCGGATTTTGAAATTTCTGTTTCAAATGTTCAGTTGGATAATGTTTCCAAGTCATCAATACGCAATGCTGCCTACCAAAAATTAGATGAAATTCAATGGGGAAGTACCGCCACGATTGATCCAGAGATTAAAAGCGAATTCAGTAAATTAATTTCTGACTCATCAAAATCACAGCGTGTGAATGAGATGGCAATGAAGTTGTTTCAATCGGCCAGTTATCAATCCATCCAAATATAATTGCTATGAGTTATTCAAGAAGTTATAAGGAAAGAATTTCTGTGCCCTACTCAGGAACAGTAAGTTATAGGTATCCGGCATCAGAGAAAGGAGGGACTGCAAATGTTTCTTACAGGGGAACCACACATGAAGACATTCAAGTATACATTGACGTTGACACGAATCCTTTCGATAATAGTGTTGAGCATTGTAATACCAATGTCAATTTATTGACTGGTGCTGTAGTTGCGACAGAGGCTGCTCAAATTGCGTCAATCAATAAAAATTCGAAAAAGGTTGCTTCAACGATTGTCAATGGATTTTTCGGTTATATCCGATCTGAAATTAGCCAGCAAATTTCTGAGTTGACTCAGAATATTGATGCACAACTCATCCATTTGAAAGAACTTTCTGACTCATGTGTCACGAAGAAAAAACAAATGGAAGGTGATTTTAACCGCATTTCTAGTCGCTATATTAAAATTTTTGATGACCTAAATAAAGAGTTGAGCAACCGAATCATGGAGTTGGACAAGCCTACTTTCGTCTTTAAAAAGGAACTCGACAATCAAAATATCCGTTCTGTAAAGAATGATATGGTTAATACAGTACTAGTTTTTGGGAAAGAAGGTGGTATGCTAGCTTCTAAGTTAGGCGTTACTTTAGCTAAAAAACGTGCATTGGATACTTTAAATCAAGCCAAGATTTTCTTGTTGCAACAAAAGTATCTAAATTACACAGTGCAGCGAAGCATGATCAACGAGAATGTTACTTCTAAACAATATTCACCAGTTTGTTTTATTGAATCCAACTCAGAAAGAAATCAAATTTCAAAACAGGTTTATTCGTCATCGTACATTACTTCTATGAAAGATAACGCGAAGGTGAATGAAATGATTGATGACTTTACCGATAGCTCAAAGTCTTGGACAATTATGTCAGCAGAAAACAATGAGACAATTCGTAAGTTCCTTAATTCTGAGATCAACAATGCGTATGAGGGAGCTGATCCACATACCGAAAGAGTAAAGGCAATGATCAATAAAATTGCTAATATCGGGACTATAGAAACAATTAATAATTAGAAAAAAAATTAAAACACATGAAAGAACTAAAGGAAATAAGATTCAATGAATCGAATGTTCAGTTAAAAGATAATTTGGTCAAAGGGTCAATTTTACCAGAGAAAATATCCGAGTTAACGCGGACAATTACCATACAAGGAAATACAGTTATTGAAGGGCCAGTATATGCACACAAATTGGAAATTCAACAGGGTAATTCAGAAATTCACGGTGCTGTTTTTGCTCAATTAGAATTGTATGTGAACAGTGACGCAAAAGGACATTTTAGCTTTAAGAAAAGTGTTGGTTCAGCAAATTCTGTTGTTTCGCGCGCTAATGAATGTAAATTAATGTTCCACAGCGACATCAATTCAAAGTCGGTTACACTATATAATGCTTTCGTTGCGGGTAGTATTTATGCCGATGAAGTTATTCTTCATAATTGTGTTGTCATTGGGGGGGTATTTGCCACTCAGTCCATTGAATTGACAAACTCAATCGTTGGGACATTTAATGCTCCATCTGTTCGACTTGCAGAATCTGTTGGTTTGCTTTTGCCAAGCGCATTTTCCATTGAGAAGATTACTTATGTGCCTGGAACGCAAATGTACAATTTAAGCCTTGCTGATTTAGGCTCACTATACAAAGGGTTTGATCAATCCCAAAACTCTGGTAGAATTGAAATGAGTGTCGATTCGGATGAAATAAAAACAGTTCTTTCCGATGAGGATTCTCAGAAGACGCTGCGTTGTTACTCTGTAGTTGGAAAAGTACTAGCAGCAGACTTGATGGATATGGATAAGTTTCAAAATCACTTTTTACTTACGGCAGCAAGTCTCGGAACCCAATTGTTGAAAACTTATGATTTAGGTCTCGACAGTAAGGGTGTACAAGCCCAACTGACCGTTGAAAAAATCCGTGATTTCTTCTTTGATATTTTAACTGGTAAAATTGAAGTTCAAAGTATTGATGGAAGTTTTGAAATCTCAGACATTACTGGTAAATTCTACTAGTAGATCGTGTCTACTTGATTTATGAAAAAAGTAAGAAAAAGGGGGGCTTAGGCCTCCTTTTTTTAGAATGATAGATTTCACTTAATTTTTATTCAAACTCGTTAAGGGATAGATTTTTCGATTCATAGTAGCTGAATTTTGAAATCACTAAATAATAAATTGCGAATCAGTAACATTACTAATTGATTTTGTTATCGTCCTTTATAATTTACCCAATAATCAACGCTTATGTTTGAACATTAGGTATTTTAGCGTTATGTTGTTTCTCCTTGTGGGATATCTCAAGATGGTGAGCCAGGTCTTAACTGAACTTTTTTCGAACCGGTTTAGAGAAGGGTTGGAGGGGATTTGCATGTAGAAGCGGATCAAATTACTTTGTTAATGATCTATGATTTCGCAAAAGAAATAAGGTCTTGAACATCATGATTGTCAGCCTTTTTAATGGCATTTATGTAGGCCTTTCTTTTATCACTTGACTTGACCAAATCGGAACTACCCCAAGTAAAAAATGCTTCTCCATAGAGTTTTTCCATGATCAAATCGGCCATTAATCTAGAATGTCTTCCATTTCCATTGGGGAAACAATGAATACTTACCAATTCATGCTTGAATCGAACAGCCATTTCATCGGGGGAATAGGTATTGTTGACATACCAAAATTTAGCGTCATCCAACAGTTGCTTGAGTTGAACCGGAATTAAAAAACTCTTGATCCCTAAATTCTTTTCTGAATTCCTAAATGATCCCGCCCATTTCCAAACCTCGCCATACATGCGTTTATGCAGCCCCTTTATAAACGTTTCAGAAAGCAAATCTTCGGATTTGAATTTTTTACCAATCGTCCATTGAATCGCTTTCTCAATATTGTATTGCTCAAATTCGTCCAACTCTTCTCTGGTTGTTACAGATGGAATCTTCAATCCTTCAAGTTCCTCTTCACTCAGTGGAGTTTGACCGTCGACATAATTTATCTCTAATCCCATAAGAATTTTGGCATTTCAAATTTGATTTCTGCAGTTTTATGTGCAACAGCCTGTTCAATACGTTCCCTTGAATTTTGCTGATCTTCCAATGTCATTGTTGCATTTGTGCGCATAACAATTTCTATGGCCAGTTCGTTTGCCCTTTTTTCAATCATCTGCTCCAATGAATCATGTTTGGACACAAATCCATACACCAATTTCATGTCCATAGCATTTGCTGCATCACGAAGTGAATTCAGCGTTATTGTTCCACTAGCTTCGCGTTCCTCAATCTCTTTTACACTTTGAGCCGAAATACGCAAACGATTGCCCAATTGTCGCAAGGACATTTTTAAAGCGATTCGAAATGTGTTTATCCATCCTTTGGAGGGAACAACAATTTCTTTCAAATGCTTAAATGCCTCTAATTTCTTGTCTGTTTGCTGTATAAGTAGATGTTGTTTATTATATTTCATAAATCTATATCCTGAAAATATAAATCTAAATTAAGGCAATTACCTGAAATAAACAAATTAATTTTAAGGCTAAACCCATAAAATATCGTGCTTTAATCGACGATAAACAATCATTAAGTTTGATAAATTCAAAAATAAAAGAGACATTAAAAAAAATAAAAAAGCCCCTTTTTGAGGGGCTTTTAGGGTGATGTGGTCCCACCTGACCTGTTTTCGAACCGCTTTGTTGATGGGATGGAGATGTTCGAATAAAGAAAAAAGCAGATCTGTATTTAAATTCGAAATGACACTTACAACTTTAATTACTAATTATTACAGGCTAGTTTTATGTTTTCATGAACCTATTTTGGCAGGCTCAATACACACGTGCGAAGCCAAGAAGGAAGACCGAATTTCCTTATCCTTCGGAAATGATCATGGACGTGGAAATCTTTGGTTTGGATTGCTATTTAGGTACATAATCACTTTCTTTGGAAGGCCTTTATAAGTTCAACCAATCGTAATTCCAAAGAAATGGCTAATCCGAAAAGTACTACATTAATCTTTCTGATGCTATCCTCAGTTTTTTCTTTTGCACAATCGAAAAAAGATATTATCGAGAGTTTAAACTTTCGAATTGATAGCATTAAAAATGTTTTATCTCAGGAAAGAGATAGTAATCGTATAAATTCCAATTTATTAAATGCAAAAATTATTTCGTTCGAGAAAGAAATTAAATTGTTGAAAGAGAAGACGGAAGAAGTGGAAAAAACAAATAAAGAACTTTTCAAGGAAAATGAAAATTTAAAAAAGGAAGTTGCCCAACTTAAAATTCAAAAATCTGATCTTGAGCTAGCAATTAAGAACCTCACCCCTCTAGTTTGGAAAATTTCAGCAGTAAATAAAAATACTGAAACCGGAGAGATTCAGTATAAATTCACCTTGGCAAAAGGGGAAGTTGAGATAATATCTTTGTTCAATTGGTGCTCGGTTGATGATGAAGATCCACAAATTAATGATTTAAAAGTTGGATGGACAGTAGTTGACACTTATTATGAGTATTTCGCCAAAGTAAATTCCAACGATGAAATTATTGTAGAATATAATTTATATGGATATGATGTAAATACTGATTCAAAGGTAAAGTATAATCAATGGGTAAGGACATTTAATCAACTTGAAGATAAGACATGGAAATTAGTAAATTGTAAAGGGAAATGTAATTAAGTATGCTTCTCCACCATTACACTATTTAAAATTTTCTAACTGCAAGTACCGAAAATCGATGATCAGCTGAATATGACGCTTCTCTCGGATTGAAAACTTTACCTTCATAAAAATCGAATGTAAGTGCTGGATAATTATTCGCGATTGTACCACTCCAATATATATCGTCAAAGTCTCGGATTCCAAATTCGCCTAAATTCTTATAAATCAATTCAAGTTCATGTATTTCCGGAAGCCTCCAATCGTCAAATCCAGAAAATGTATAATCATCGCATTTCTTTTTTGCCTCATCAAAATTGAAAGAAGAATTATCCCTCAGGTAGATGTTTTCATCATAAGTTATAAAATCAAGAAGACTAACTACCAATCCGTGACCATTTTCTTCATAAACAACATAGCCACCAGCCTTAATTTTTGATTTTGTGCCTTTTGGTTTTATTGAATAACCTGTAATATTCTCTATTTCGCTTAGTGTTTTATTTTCTGCTACTGAGTATTTGTAGACTAATTGACCAGTAGAGGGTAATAATATCCGAAGGGTTCTCGAATAATCATTCTCGTAACTTTTCCAAGGAACAAATAGCATGTTTGAACCTAAGCTCCTTAATTCCATGAACTTAACGGGCGAATTAATTCCAGAGTTAACTTCGAAATTTGACATGTAGAAATTCCAATTATTTAAAATTGATTTTAAAATATCTAAAGAATAAAGTTTTCTCAAGTTGAAACTATTCTTCACACCACTAAAAGTTAATTCAATAGGAAAGACCTGTTTGTTTAGAGATTTATAATTTTGAACGTCTTCTGTAGTCAAGGAAATTGCGGATAAAATTTTCACTAAATACTGACTGCAAAATTCAATATTTTTATTGGCTGAAACTTGAACTGTAAGAGGGATTTCCCAATTTGTGTTTTCACTATCCAAACTTTTTGGTTCAGTGCTAGAAATTGAAAAGTCAAAGGAAGTTTGCATAACTTCATGCAACATACTTATCATTTCATAAACTACTTTTATTTCGGCCTGCTCATTTAATATTTGTTGTTTTACATTAAGTGCAAATAAACCACCATTTATCTCTACTTTGACTCCTTTTGCTTCAACAAAACTTATAAGTTTATTTACTGACACGATGGCCTTTACAGTGGTAGCGTAACCACCATTTGGGATTTGAGCTTCATTGATTATTTCATATGATGTAATGTTTCCATTTGTCAGTGATGTGATCTGATCAGAAATAAGCTCGTCATTTAAAATTTCCGTTCTCGAAGAAATAAATGCTCCGAATGCTTGTTCAATAGCATTTCTCAGCGCTCTTTCCTTAGCCTCGTTTGGTGTTTGGCCAGTTCCAGAAACGGTTAGTGTTATTTCTTTATCTTGCCCTTGACCCCAGATAGTAATCGCCGAAATAAAGATTAGTGTAAGAAGGTAGTTCATAAGCTGTAGTAATAATTTTTTATTTTTTTTCAATTCTTTGTTCAGTTGATGAAAGCTTAAAATCAAAATTTCCTAATTAACCTGACCTTTTCAATATATGCAGTTTGGTTAGGATAAATCATTTCTTGAAACTCTCCCGAAGCATTATACATATGAAAATCTACACTTATTGTGCTTAGTTCACCTTCTGAAGAGGTCAGATATTCCGCGTTTTCACTCAGATTACAATAATGATTAAGGTAGATATATTTCTTAATCATTATAAACTCCTCATAACTTGGTACCACCCAGTCACTATAAATACCAACCTTAGAATGACCATTATTTTTAAACCCCTCATGTGAAATCTCGAACGGAGACAAAACAAAACCATGACCATGATCTTCAAACACAACAAATCCACCATTTTTAAATTTTAGTAATTTGTTCGATTCAATAGTGAATCCATGTATTTTTTCTAATTCCGTTACTGTAAAAAAATCGTACCAATCAAAGTAACCTGCATGATCAGAAACTTTAGGTAAACGAATTATTAGAGAAGTCGATTTTTCTGAATTATAAATTGAGTTGTATTCTGATATTTGCAATTTTTCAACTTCAACGACATTATCATATTTGACCGTATTTACTTCTTTGTAGGTCCGATTAGATGTTTCCCGTTTTACTGAATTACCACTTATTCGCTTGGTAGAAGTATGAATATCAAATGAGCGAACATATCCTTCCCAAGAATTAATAAAGTTCAAAATCATGTTATAAGAAAAATAACTTCGCAAATAAAAATTCTTTGAAACGCCATCTTCTACAGTTGTTATCAAAAATGTCTTTTTTCCAAGTAATGAATAATTTTCTATTTCAGATAAAGTCATTGAAAGCCCTTCAAGGGTAGTAACAAATAAATTGCGAAATATTCGAATGTTATTATTAACTGCAGCTTTCACTTTAAAGTTAATAAGCCATTTTTCACTTATTTCGTCTATAGAAATTGGTTCAGAATATGAAAATGTATAATCGAACGAACCTAGTAGAATCTCATTCGCGATTTCTATCATATTGCAAATTGATTTTGTTTCATTAAGCTCATTGAGCTCTTGAATTTGAATGTTGTATGAAAACAAACTTCCTTCGTAAGTTAATTTTTTCCCTTGCGACTCGTAGTATTTTTCTATCTTATCGAGAGAAATTGTCAAACTAATATTGGCAAACCATTTATTATCAGAAATCTCTTCGTTTGAAATTATTTTTAGTTCTTTGATATTGCCCTTACTTACCGAAGCAAAATCATCCAATTTTAAAGAATCATTAATAATTGTTGTATTTGAAGAATAAAACATTCCAAAAACTTGGTTTAAAGAACCTATAATGGCGTTTTGAACCGAATTTTCTTGAGAATTACCTATACCATTTGAAGACAAAACAAAATCTCTTTGACTAAAAAGATTTGAAATACTAAATATAATAAAGTAGAGGGAAGTTATATATTTAGTTTTCATAAATCAGAATAATATTTGTTGCTCTTGCATTTTCATTACATCCATATCCGTGGTATCTTTTGAACAACCAATAATCCCCAAAATTATCCACACTATACCTATAAACCGGAGAGTCATTTGAAGAACATTTATTGATTTCGTTGCACCAAGACACATTAGGAAGTAATAATAGTTTATGAAACGGTGAGGAAAATATTTCTTTAAATTCTAACAAATTTGGAATACGTACGCCATCTATACTTGAAAAAGGTATTTGCATAAATGTCGAGTCCATTTCTTCATACCTTAATCTGTCAAAATAATTTAACAAAAGCACGCGAACTTGATCTTTTTGTTTTGTCAATACCATTCCTTTTTTCCTGTATTTGTATCTCAATCCATTAGACTGAATTTTATATTGGGTTAATTTTTTAATATCCTCAAATCTGACTAAATGGTTCAAATTAATTATTGCCAATGTGTCAATATCAATCAGATTTATTAAATCGATCCTATAAATCTGATTATCTAGAGTATAATTGTTTAAGTCTTTGAAGTACGACTTCAAAGGATTTTTCCAAACAATTGAAACCTTAAATTCATTTATTATGTCTAGATTGACAGAAGCAGCTCTTTTAACATTTACCATTTTTTTATAAAGTTCTTCGTTAGATATAATATCAGATAATGCAAAAGTAGGATCTGATAATTGGTAATAACAATTAAAACCATTATAATATTCTATATTATGTCCGTTCAAAGAGTCTGTTTCACAAACAATATTAAAAGATGTAAGAAAATTGAAGTAATTACTGAATAGTAAGTTGATGGCCTTTAGTGAATTGCGGTTTCTTAAATATAATACTGACTGTGAATTATTTGTGTTTATCAATGTTATCGGATGAAGCTCTTTATTATATTTCGTATACTCTTCAACTTCCTTGTCTGACAACGACAAATATTTTAATGTATTGATTAGATTTGAGTAGTTTTTTTTGAAAGCATCATTTGACTTTACAATTACTTTTAGAGGAATACTCCAATCAAGAGGGGTAATAGAACTTTTTACAGGTGTGAATGCCTGCAATGAATAATCAAAAGAAGTTTGAAGACCTTCATTAAGATTGCCAATTAAATCATATATAATTTCTATTTCTTGATTTTCTTTTATTTTTTGGTTTTTTATTTTGTAGACAAATGAGTTATTGTCGAAATTTAAACTCATACCTTTCGATTTAAAAAAGCCTGAAAGGGTATCCAGTCTAAAAGTTAGCTTTAGTGTTATTTCAAATAATGTGTCTTCGAGAGTTCTTTCACTAATTATTTCATAATCTAAAATTTCACCACTAGAAATTTGCTTAATAGATTCTGTAATAAAATTTTCATTTTGAACAATTACCTCTGAACTTAAAAACATATTTGACAAGACTCTGGTAGCTCCGAATATGCAATTACTTATTGCCAAATCTTTAGTTCTACCAGAACCTGTCGCAATGATAGATTCAACATTCATTCCTTTCAATTTCTTTTTTGCCTCTTCAATGTATTTTGAATTTGGGTAATCTCGAATGAATGCTTCCAATGGCTCTTTGGAACTTGCTTTTTTGGCATTCGAAAAATCGATCTCCTCTATTTTGGTTTTTACCTCAGCTGTGTAAGATGAATTGGGATATTTTTTCAGAAAAGCCTCCATTTTTGAAACCTCATTTGATTCAATTGATTGTTTGAATTCAAGATCGATCAATTTTTGCTGTAATTCACTTCTATGAATTGAACTAGGATATTTTTTTAAAAATGCCTCAAACTGGAAGATCTCACCCGATTTAACTGTTTGGATGTATTCGATCCTTTCTATTTTTGCTTTTGCCAAGCTGACATCTTGAGCATTCGGAAATTGTTTGATAAATGATTCCAGGCTCTCGACTGTGTTGGCAGATGAGGCTAATTCAAATTTCCAATGATGATAGGAGAGAATAGCTTTATCGTTAATAGGTGTATTCGTGTAGACTTTTATGAATTTTTGATAGCTTTCGTCTGTTTTATTCTGTTCAACTTGTCTTAATGCTGTAATAGCAATAGAATCGATTTGTGCATGGATATTTTCTGCACATAAGCCAAAGGACTTACACCACCCTTTATCCGCTTCATTTGAACTTAACCAATCTTTTACCGTTTGCAGCTTTTTAAATCCTTTTTCAAGATCGTAGGAAGGACTGCCAGGTTTTGTGAAGCCAAGCGAAAGAGCATAAGCAGCCAAGGGAACCTCTGGCGCTTCATTGACATAGTCATTTAACAAGGAATTATATTCAGTGTAATTGTTCTCATTAAGTGCTTCAATGGCTTTTTTGATCTTTTTATCTTGACCATAAACAAGAGATATAGAAAACAATAACAGTGATAAGGTGTATAAAATTCTCATACGCTTAATTTTTTTTCATTTTACGACAGTACACAAAAACCTTTCTAGGATACCTTGTGATTTTTTCAACTTATTTTCAAAATTTCTGTTTGATTTCTGACTAATTAGAAGGCTCTGATAGGGCGAACGGAAAGTTCATTGAATTCGTTCCATCCACGAGTTTCTATGCTTCCATCTCGGAAGTAAATATGCCAAGGAATACCTTCATTATTTTTGCTGCTAGTCCAATAGTATTGACCAAAAAACCCAAACCAACAATTAAAAGATTCCGTAAAATTATATATCAATTTCAATTCATCCATCGATGGTAAATACCAGTCATTGTATCCATTTTGATAAAGTGCGTCACAAGTTATTTTTGCTTCTGACCAATTAAGTTCACCTATATCGCAAAGGTCAACCACCAAACCATGACCATCTTTTTCATAAACGACATAACCACCATTCTTAAAATTTGAAACAATTCCTTTTGGATTTACATTATATGCGCTCATTTGCTCAATTTGGGAAAGAGCCCTTACATCAGACCATGAGAATGTGGCCGCGTTTTGACCAGATTTGGGTAAAGATATCTCCCAATCTGAACTTCCCATAAAATCGCTCTCAATGAGAATGTCATTTATTTTTTCAATATAAGCCTTTCGCTGAATGTCTTTACCAATTTCTTCGTCTGAAATGGTACTTCTTGAATAGAATTTTCGGCAAATGTCCGTCCCTGATGTCTCATCCATCCCAGATTGCACAACAAAGAGACGTGTATAAAATCCCCAGTTCCTTAGTAATGAGTTTATCATACTAATTGATTTTTGTTTTCGGAGGTAATAAACGGTTGACTCCCCATTGAAATTAACTTTCACCCTAAATACCGGTTTATTCAATGAATTATATGTCTCAACTTCAGATGCCGAAAGTGTTAGGGCATTTAGTGTATTCTTTAAATAGTTTGCACAAAAATCAATGTTTTTGTTGCTTGTGGCAGTTACAGTTAATGGAATTTCCCAGTTTTTACTTTCAGAATCAACACTTTTTGGATCGCTACTTTTGATATCATAATCAAACGAAATTTGCAGAGGTTCATGGAGTAAACCTAACATTTCAGAAACTGCTTTGATTTCCCCTTGTTCGTTTAATAATTGTTGTTTAACATTCATCGCAAATAAGCCACCTTTAATCTCTACGGAGATACCCTTTGATTGCACAAAGCTTGTAAGCTTATTTACGGATACAACAGCTTTTAATGTCATGGCAACGCCCCCTGTTGGAATTTGAGATTCACTTAATAGCTCATACGATTGAATATTACCATTGGCCACCGAAGTGATTTGATCGGATATAATTTTGTCATTCAAAATTTCCGTTTTTGATGAAATGAATGCCCCAAAGGCCTGTTCAATTGCGTTTCTGAGCGCTCTTTCTTTAGCCTCATTTTGCGTTTGGCCAGTACCTGAAACTGTTAGTGTTACGGTTTTATCTTCTTCAGTTTGAGCTTGAACAATTGAACTGATAAAAACATATGTTAATAATGTAAACGTAAATTTCATTAACCGCATACCTTCAATCTTCTTTTTTCATTTCACGACAGTACACAAAAACCTTTCTAAGGTTATCTTGATTATCAAAGTTTGAAAGTAATTCCATTCCTTGCGTAAAACCGGAGGCGTTTTCTTTGATGGTCTCGACTGATTCGACAATCGTTTTTGTGTTTGTGGAATCTTTTATTTCGGTGGTGCGAATAACCATATCCATGCTGATATTGGAACCGTTGATGAATGTGTTTGCTTGTGATTGAGCTTTTACCTGCGCAACCCGGTTCATTGTTGACTCACTTGTATATTTGGCTTTTTCCAGGCTAATTACTGAAATTAAATACTGATGTTCATAATCATCCACAATTTTTACTCCTTCAAACGGTGAGGATGTGTACATCCGCTTTATAAAATTGCTGAATGCCGTTTTGTCTGAATTGAAGGATTGGGATTTGACACTAATAATTGTTAAACAAATAAAAGTAAGTATTAATGTATATTTTAACATTTTTTTAATAATTTAACGAGATTATTTTGTTTCTATATCGTATCTGGCTCACATATGGTTAATGATTCAGTTAAGTTATTCGCTTAACTTTTTTGAAATCTAATTTCAGAATAACTTTCATTTTAAAATACTTATGGGAGCAGCATTGGTTAATAATTATGTTTTATTTCAATCTCTGATAGTGTTTTGATTTGATCCAAACTTAAAAACTTGTAACAATATGAATATCCGATAATCGAATTTGATTCTATTTGTTTTATAAAGAAATATGGTATTTTCTTGAATTGTTGGTAATAAAATAAATTTTGATATACATCTCTATCAGCATAAATTATCCTGTTTATTGCATTGCTTGTTTTGTAATCACTTCGTTCAATTGAGATAGGCGGAAAAAAAAAATTAAATGCTTGAAAAGATAAATTTTCACCCTCAGTGCTTTTAAAATTGAAATTCAATGCTTCCTGATTAATAATTTCACAGATTGAGTGAATCTTACTTCCTATGTCCGTTCTGAAATAAAAATTACTTTCATCAAAATTATTCAATTTGTAAAGATTCCTATACTTGCTATAAATATGAATTAATTTATCGTCTTTAATTTTTATTCCTTTAGGAATCAATCGAAATTGATTCCAAGGCATACCGTCAACACCTTTAGTAATACTACCCCACAGTAGATTATCAAATTGCTCTTCTTTCAAATTATTGGAATATCCATATTCTCTAAAATAATATTTACCCGAAAATTTTTTTTGATTACAATAATTATCAAAAGAGTAATATTTAAGGTTTAACGTCTTGTAATCTTCCAATTCTCTTTTATCCAACGATAACGACGATAGTGTTTTTAAAACCAAATTACCTAAACTTTCCCAATTATTATTTACCTCAATAACAACTTTAATTGGCAGAAAATAAGAGCCATTCTGGAGACTTTTTGGATCATAAGAAATAATTCTGTAATCAAACATTTTTGGTGCAATCCTTTCTGTAATTGTCACCAATTCATCTATTACTTTTGATTCATTTGTGGCAGAAAGTTCTTTTTGAATTACATTATATGCAAACAAGGCGCCTTTAATTTCAATTTTCATGCCTTTGCTTTCGCAAAAACTTGTAAGTTTTGAAATAGATATAGTTGATTTTATTGTTGTTACGAAACCCATATTTCCTGGCATAAGTGTTTCAGAAATAATTTCATATTTCTGAATATTACCACTTGAAACCGAGACAATTTCATCCCTAACTAATTCATCATTTAGGATTTCTGTTTTTGAAGAAATGAATGCACCAAAGGCCTGCTCGATAGCACTGCGTAAAGCGTTTTGCTTTGCATCATCTAGTGTTTTGCCTTGACCACTTACAACTAATGTGACAGTTTTGTTCTCTTGAGCATTACCTTCAAAATAAAAAAAAATGGCGCAAAATAATAGTAAAAGTATTTTCATTTACCTCCAATTTATGTTATAGTGATTGATCGTTTTAGGCTGATTACGCGCATATTCCAAAGCCACCTCACGATTAGCATTCACACGCAATTTATCTAATTCGTGATTTCTTAATGATTGTTTTTCACGATATGCTGCTTCTCTGCTCGATTCTCTCTCATGCTGAGCATCATCACGCTTCATGTTTTCTTCAGCAATTCTCATTTGTTCTTTTTGTGCCGCGACTTTATCTGCATATTGTTTCATTTGAAAATCCCATTTCTTCTTTTCGTCGGCCTTCAATTTTGAGTCAATTGATTTGATGAGGTTATCGACATCTGATTGGCAGTTAGAAAGAGGATTTATTGAACTTAAAATGGAACCAGCCCTTTCAGCTCCTTCCGCGTTTAATGATCCTGACCATGCCATCTTTGCTTCATTCAATTTTACTTTGCATTCTGCATTGATCTTTTGCTGATAGATATAAGTAGCAGTATCCAAACATTTGTTGTAGCATTCCTGACATACCTCGGGCACAACGGCTAAGGCGTAAATAGCCTCATCGTATTTTTCCAATTTTGCCAATGACAGCGCATTTTTAAGAATAAAATCACATTGGCTCGTGTAGTAGTCTATGATCTTCTTTTTTCCCGTTTCCAGAAAATCAAGTATCTCCTTATTTTTTGGGTTGATCGTTTTAATAGCCTCAATGAATGCTTTGTTTTCATTGGTTCCAACTCCTTTCACATTGAGAATAACGTTCGAATAAATGGTGTTATCTAACGCATCACCAACAAATAGGGTAACTTCCAAATTTTGAGCAATCATCTGAGGTGGACCCGGAATAATATCTTTTGTTCCCACATTGACCGCAGCGGTGATTACAAATCGAGGGTTAAGTTGACTTCCACCCATACCATTGTTACTTGCAATCTGACTGAGTTTTGTAGACAGAAAATTCTTGGCTTCCGAAGGTATACTCATGTCATCCGGAAGATATGTATTCAGAATTATTCTTCCGAAATCGTCCAATTTTTCCTGACCTGACGCTATCTGCACAAAAAGCAGCAGAAAGCTTATCTGTAGTAGTCTTTTCATAAAAAATAGTTAATGGTTTGGAGATCTTATTTCTCTCCTAGTACAATAATCGCCTCTCCTAATCCGCGGGTCATCAATTTTACTTCATAATTGAATGGTTCCGCTTTGAGGTACTTCTGTAATCCTTTAGCGAAGCCCCTCGCATCAAGTGCGTTATTGTTCGCATCATAAACCGGTATTCGAACTTGTTCGAAACGCATCTCGTTTTCAGAGGCATCACTCAAATTGAAACGTCCATTCACAGAATTCTTCTGCACCCAAGCTTGAATGTGATCGATCAGTTCTTGTCCGTTTACTTCTTCTTCAAGATCGTACTCCCAATTGTTCCATTTTTTTATGGTCAATCTGATTTCCCTACCATTGGTTAACAAATCCGTGAAATGTTGTTGAAGTTGATTGTTAAATGGCTCAATATTGGCCAGTACGGCTTGTTCTAATATTACTGGAACGATATCCTTGTTGTTTGGAGAACTGTTACCAGAAGAGGACGCAATTCTTTTTGAGGTGTATGCGTCGAAAGCTTCCAATACGAAAGAAACAACTTTGCCGTCATCCGCTTTTGTTACATTCCACCAAATCTGAATGATAATATCAGCTTTAGCTTTATTTTTCAACTTATTCAGAGGACTTTCGACCAAGGTTGACCCAGAAGTACTGCTGGTAGTTACGTTATCTTCAGCTGTTCGTGCCTCGATTGCTTTCAATTCTTGTTCTGCATCTTTGAGCGGAAATCCTCGATCAATCATCAAGGAACCAATTTTACTGATTACTTGTCCGAGTTCGGTGTCTTCTTGAAATGCTTGCTTGTAGTTGGGTACTTTTTGTTTGGTGCCTTGGTTATCAAACTCTGTCATGAAAAAGCGCTGTTCGCACCAGTTGTCGCTTGGTAGCACCATTAAAGTGGGTTTTTTAGCCTGCGCAAAAATGACGTTTGTAGTAAACAACGTCAAGGAGATAAGTAGAAGATTTAAAGTTTTCATATGTAAATAATTTGTCTTTTAAAGGTCATATGGAATATGCCATGTTATGTTCTTTTGTGCTTGCGCGAAGTATTTACATGGTTATTTCATATTAGAATCCAGAGTTTAGCGGTTTAATAATTTTATTTTCTTCCAAGTATTTCCTAAGATCCTTTTTTCCAATGGAAACCTGATAGATTTTACAAGTCGCCGAAATATCATTTTTCGTGCCAAATGAATTGTCTGTTGCATCTCTTGTGAACCGAGCCCATTCTCCTTTTTTTGAGAAAAATCTTTTCTCAATAGCTTTAAAATTGGTTCTGTCTTCAGGTGTATTTAATAATGCAGGCTGTGTTGAGCAACCATTTCCGCCTGCTATTCCGGCGTACAATATGGCATGAATTGCTTCCTTACGAGCATTGGACATTTTGTATTTCAGTCCTTTTTTAGCATTCCAAATTCGAATAACAACGTAAGCATCAGTATTCAGAGAAACACATTCCGTTTGATAAGCATTGTATTTTTTGGTATTTTGACAATATGAAGTGGACCATAGCATTAAAGTACTTGCTATAGTGCAACCCCATAAAAAACCTTTTAAAATCTTCATTAGCAATATATTTGGTTATTTCAAATTTAGCAATTTCTGTTAACTAAAAAATAAATCTAATTTTCAACATTTCTGAGAAACCGGCCAACTTTAATCGTGAGAACATTTTGCCGAACACAAGGTATTGGAATTCAAAATAAAAATGTTTCAAGTGAAGAAAGTAACAGTTATTAAATCGGCGTATTTAGAATACTGTTGAACTTTTCATCCTTCTATCTAGGAAAGAAAATCCCATCTAATTCTATTGATTGTACGTTTATACAACGAATTGGGCAATGTTGATTTCATTACACAGATATTCAGTTAATTAAATGTTTTTTAAACAAGTCTTTTCAATCGATTTTGATCAATAACTCGGGTAACTCGCCGTTTTTTTGTGTTTTTCAGAAATTACAACTGAAGGGCTTGGTTATTTAAAAAAATAACCAGTTTTGGCCAAGTTTATTTTATAAAATAACTGCTTCATAAAGAGCACAATATTTTTAATCGAGTAACTCGAGTGCTACAGTTCAGTCCATTTCAGAATATTTGAATAAAACCATCCAATTTACTCGGATTACTCAGGTTTTACTTGAGTAAATCGAGTGTTACTTGGGTAACTTGAGTAACACAAGGAACGCGGGTTGATTTCATGTTTTGATACAGCTTCTAACAAAATCTTGTAGTTGTAAAATTTCATAAATGATAACCAAAAGTCATTATATTATCTTTTTGAGTTAAGCGTCTTTCAGTATATTCTCACGTTTAATTCTACAACGTTTATACACTTTCGAATCTGAAATTGTCCGGGTTCTATAACGACCATCAAATACTCCTTGGGCGACCTGTTCTTTGCGAATGGCGCCAAGTCTAATCTTGTGGAGTAGATCATTTTCCGAGTAGCCTTTTTTTTTCTTTTTCATAAAGCATTTTTGTAATTACAATGATTGTTTCTATGATGAGATACGTCCCAATTGATAACTCAACCAACATTGAATTAATAATTAACCATGAAGTCAAAGAGCCAATCACGGCGAATACCAAAAGCAATAATTTATTCTTCATATCAGTTATTTTGAATCATGTTTGTTATTTCTGAGCAACATTTCCCAGGAATTCGGATGGTGAAAATTTTGTCATCTTTGAATGAAAAGGCAAATCGATAAACAGTTTCATTTATACTTTGGTCAGCCTTTTCCCCAAATTCTTTTTTGACTTTTTTAGGGTCATCACTAAATGGATCGAAGGTTGAACAACGCAATTCTAATACAACCTCCCCAGCAAATTGATCCATACTGACACCTCTATTCACTTCCATATGGAATTTTTCACTTGAACCGTCTTTACCAAAGAACAGAGTATAGAAATAACCACATGCTTTTAGATAATTTAGTTTTCCAAAATACTTGCCGGATGGATGCAGAATTCCTTTCAAGTTGTTAAAATCACTTGCTGAAAAAATGCACTCGAATGTTGAAAGTAATCGGGTGTTCAACATCTGTTCCACTCCAGATACTCTATTTACAATTGCTTCACTCATATTCTGTATTATTAAGGTCAAAACGAATCCCAAAATTCAGGATCCTGTTGATCCATGTCCAAATTATCGTTGTAATAGGGGTTATTGTCTATTGAATAATCGTCGTAATAATCCCAGTTGGCATTTGATTGCATATCAACATAATCTTCATAGGATTCCCATTTATTATCGAGAATCGCTAAATCAGAGTCAACCAGGTCAAATATGTTGAATGTAAAATATCCAAGTTGTCCCGGTTCTGTGATCGTTAATGGAAAATTGATCGGGTATTTATTTTTATACTCTACTAGATCCTCTTTGCTAATCAGAAATTTATCGATATTTCGAACACACCACAGAATATACTGAGCATCGCATTTAGCCACTTCTTCTAGCGTTTTTCCTCTGTTTCTGCCGAAATTAAAAACAGTTTCTGCCGTATAAATTGTCCAGTTCTCCATGTCGCATCATTTAGATATGATACAAAGGTATATTAGTGTTGTGCAGTACATTTGCACAGGAATAATTATGCTTAAAAAAATATCTTTTTGTATACCTTTATTGATAATAATACTCCTCTAATGCAAGAAAACCATATAGTAATGCTCCCAACACCAGAAATTGGTTTTTATATTCAATTGGAAAGCGAAGAGCCAATTTTTCAACTCACTTGCTTTGATCAGTTTTCTTTCTTGGATTTTGAATTGATCTTATGGGATTCGAGTTTCCAAGAGTGTTTTGAACTAAAAGAAAACAACTATCAATTTGACTCATTCAAAGAATTATTCAATCAACTTGAAGACCGTATTTCCACAATGAAGTTCAGTGAGTTTCACCTAACTTTTGAAAACAAGCACAAACTTAGTTTTGTCAATGGAGAATTATCAGCCTCTTTTGATACCAAGGAATTCTTGTATCGGTTTGCTGTTGAACTTCTCAATATTTGTGGATTTGACGGAAAAGAGATGTTTCAACAATTGTTACAAAGAACCAATTGTTACCTTGAAATAAGTATTGAAGATAAAGATTGTTTTAATCCGATTGCTTTGGCGAAATAAACTGTGAATTATTGTTTCCTCTTGAAAAAACCGATTAGTCTTTTAAAAAATCTTTTTATTCTCTCCCAAATAGATCTTTGTAACAATTGTTCATTTAGTTGAGAAATTTCTTCTTTAAGTTCCGCTATATATTTGATCTTTTCATTCTGATCTCGATCAATAAAGCGAAGCATAGTTGCCATTTCGTCGGATGCACCTGCAAGTCGATTAAGTATACCTAAGTAATTTTGATACAATGTATTGTCTTCATTATAAGGATATCGAATATCGTGATCTATTTCACTCCACCCCTCCTCAAAAATTGTTCGGACTTGTAATTCTGCATAATAATTCTTTCCATCGTATGGGATAGTGAGAATGTAATGAATTGAACGATAACCAAATTGGTGCTTTTTTATTATTCCTCCACTGCTTTCAAATTGTGAAACAAATTCTGCACTATCACCTTCTCGAATATTAGCAACCGGTTTACCGACGAAACTATGGCCCCATTTATCCTTAATTTGAGTGTTCAAAGATTCCCAATCCTCTTTATACAAATGTATAGCCCTCAATCCTATTAAATCATGAAGTTTCTCTCTGTAGTTGTCAATGGTAATTATCTCTCCACCTTTCAATGCTTTTCTGATTATTTTTTCGATCACATGTTCAGGATCTTTAACACGAAATTTGCAAGAGTGGACATGTTTAAACGTTATTATTTTTTTAAAAAGCAATTCTGCTTGCTGTTTAAAATCATCTTCTGATTTTTTGTAATCATCGTATATAATAAGTAAATCATCCCATTTTAAAGGCAATTTTTCGAATTCCTCAATATTCAGGTTTGGATATTTATTAAAAAAATCAATCTTATTCATGTCGTGCTGTACTAATTTTAATCTAGGTAATAATTGTGCATTTTCTCGATTCTTAATTTAATTCTATTTACCAATGATTGAGGCTTTAAAACCCTTATACCTTCTCCGAAAGATAATATTAATTGTTCCAACTCGTAATTGGGAATAACTTGGAGTTTTACTAAAAGACCGTTTTCTACTCTGCTCGAACTTTGACTGGAATGTATAGGCTTTGTTTCAACATATGGAGCTCTATCCAAATCAAAAAGCAACTCTATCGTCTCGATTTCTCCTTCATAGGGTTTTGAAACGCCGATAATATCGTCTAGATAACCCTCTTCTTGATTTTCCCAGATGATATCAGTTGGTTTATATGTATTTGAAGTTTTTATAAACTTTTGAATTCTATCAAGCGCTACATTTCTAATTCGATCAATAATTTCATCGTAACCAAAAACAAACCATCTTCCGTTATACTGTTTTAAATAGTATGGGTGGAATAGAAGTGAGTAAGGCTCAGGACTTTTAAAATCTTGGTAAGTAACATCCAAGACGTTTTTATTTAATATAGCTTCAAATAACTCACTTATCAATTCTTTTCCTTTGAGATATTGATTTGATTCAAAACTAATAATTGGGCTATCGTTGTCCTCTAAATTAAATTGTGCTTTTAATTGTGTGCGTAATTCATCCACCCACTCAAACTGAGGAGCACCAGAGAATCTTGACATTATTGCGAGGGCAGAGCGCAGCTGATCTGCTTCTTTCATATTTAGTGGTTGATTATTTATTGAAAACGTCGGGTCAGTATAACGGTAATAAACTCGTTTCCCTACAGTAACTCTTTCCAATGGAATCTCCCATCCATCAGTACTTTCCATGAAGCCGATGTCTGAAAAAATGGTTCTTCTTGAAATACCATTTCCCTCAGGGTTAATGTCATTTAATACCTGGCTGCACTCATCAATTAGGTCTTCGATGAAGTAGTTTCTCCCGGTGTTGCGAAAACAACGGTCGAGAGTTTTGTATCGTAAATATGCGTTTTTAGTGACAGACATTTCAGTGCAAAGGTACTGCACAGAAAATAATCTCCAAATATTTGGCAGCTTTATTTATCTTTATTTTTCTGTGCAAGTAGATTGCATATGTGCATCATAGCTTTGCAGAAGTTCTTTGAAATGCCTGTCTGAAAAATATTGATTTGGTGCTGGATTAGTTTTAACTAGTCAAAACGGCATCATCGCCCGAATTTCGGGCAAAACGTTTGAGATAAATATCTTTAACAAGATTAAAGTCTTCATTATCATGAAGAATCAATTGCTTAAATAGCAATTGAGATGAGATCGCTGAAAAAGCAATCTATGACTTCGTCAGAATAATACTTTTAGAATATCAGACGGGCATTTTCAAAGAAATAAAAAGAGTATATGGAAATTTCGTCGCAACATAAAAAATTCATAGTCGCCAGATTTAAAACGATCAGGACAATTGATGATTTGTTGATCCTTCTTAACGAGACGAAAGAATTGATGTATGGAAAAGAATACAGTCCCATACGCAAAAAATCTCTGCATTACTATGCCAACCCAAAGTTATGTCAAAATCGATACAGAAAATTCGAAATCAAAAAGAAGTCAGGGGGAGTAAGAGTAATAAATTCTCCTCATGATGGTTTAAAATCAATACTTAAAGTACTAAATGTAATATTTCAACAAGTTTATGAAACAAAGCCTATGGTGGTGGGATTTGCTCCAAATAAATCTATTGTTGACGGGGCAAAAGCACACGTTGGAAAGAACTACGTCTTTAATATCGATTTAAAGGATTTTTTCCATTCTTTCGATCAAAAGAGGTTGAAATACGCCTTAATGAAGGCTCCTTTTGATTTAAGGGGAGAGCAACGAGAGAAAGTCGCTTACTTTATTTCTTGCCTGTGTACTCATCCATTTAAAATTGATGGAGAAATAAAAAATGTGCTTCCACAAGGAAGCCCAACGTCACCTTTCATTACCAATTTTCTTTGTGAGAAACTCGATGTAAGATTAACTGGGCTAGCAAAACGATTCGGTTGTGATTACAGCAGGTATGCGGATGATATTAGTTTTTCCAATAATAAAAATATTTTTATTGATCTCGAGTTTCAAACTGAATTGAAGAGAATAATTGAAGAGAATCAAAAACTTGAAATCAATAGTAATAAGACCCGATTATTGTCTAAAATTGGCAAAATTAGGCAAGAGGTGACTGGACTCACTGTGAATGAAAAAGTAAATGTAAGAAGGTCATATATCAAACAGCTTCGAATGTTAATCTATTATTGGGAAACATATGGAATAGAAAAGGCACAAAATATTTACAATCTTCATTCCTCAATAAAAAGTAATGGTTCGAAGAAAACATCATCTGATCTCAAAAATGTCATTACTGGCAAATTACTTTATATGAAAATGGTTAAAGGTAGCGAAGACACTACATTCCTCTCGCTTAAATGGAGATTTGATGAACTTGCTGGCAATAAAAAGGAGTTAAAAAGCGAAGTAAAAATTCAAAATGGACCAATTGAAACAAAGACCGCTGTCAAAGAAAAACCTTTCATACATAATCCAATTCGCTTAGTTGAACTACTTAAAGAGTTTGGTTCAGATCAAGAAGACATAAAATTCACAACACACATATGGGACGGTTCAGAAATTAAATCATTCCAGTATTTTTCTCAAAAAATCTATTCTCGATTCAATGATTTTGAATCAATGTATGATCTTGACAGAGATCTTTGGATGAAAAAAATCTATCCATTTGTGTTTCAAAAGGAACTTTCGTCTTATGGTGACGAAAAAATTCCATTTTCATGGGGGAAGGATAGCAATACAATTGGTTGGAACTATCCAGATTTTATAAGAAAGTGGTGTGCAGATAATTATGATAATAAAGGAACACAAGCTATTCAGCCTTTTAATATCGTATTACCCGAGAAGTTCTTACCAAAATCGAGAGTGATAAATAGAGTCACAATAAAAACATTTATGGATCTTGTAAATGTTTTTAAGAAAGAAATTGAGTTTCGCAACAATGATTTTTACATAGCAATTCAATATCTTGTTTCTAGTTATCTAAATGGTTTTGAAATAGATAAAACGGACTTAAAAACATTAAAATCGTTTTGTGTTTACACTAATACTGAAAAAATATTAAAGGCTATCTCACGTATTTTCGGTATAATAAATGGTATTGAATCTGATAAACAACGGGATTGTGATCAGGCTTGTAAATTGATTCGGATTCGATCAGTATTTCACGATGATGAAGGTGAAAAATTTTACACGCTAGAAATTATCCATGTTAATTCTGTTTGTGACAAACCACATAATCACCCAAAGTTGTCAGGCAAAACAGGTGATTTAGCTAATGTAGTGAAGGATTTAACAGGACGTTGTGATTTTTCAATTACAGGCGAATTTAGTGACGGCACTAAAAGAGTATTTGCAAAACTAGATTACTTATATTCTGGGTGCGACCATCCAAATTCTGATGTTAAAATAACCACCAATGTCGATGATCCAGGAGGATTCGTCTATTGGTTTAAATTTTATGTTTAATGCACAAGATCGTATTAATTGAAAATCGCAAAGACCGATTAGAAAGACTACTAGAAGGTCATAGCGCAAGAAGGGATTTAATAAACAAATTATTCAATTTTGATAGCCTAGAAATTATTGATCGGGAAGGTAAATTTAATTCGGATCAATGGGATGAATATTTCCTAAAGTTTGATCAAGAAAATTTAGATGAGTTCATGCAATATGACACATTATTCATTCATAAATCTAAAATTTCACTAAAAGGTCACAAAAATATCGATGAATTTTGCCGGAATAATGGCAAATCCATTGTGTACTTTAGTGGCGGTTTGACGGGAATTACATTTATAAACGATGGCTACCCTTGTTTAAGCATGAACTCATCTATTTTTTATTCCTTCCGGCTCATAGATTTTTTAGAAGCAAATAGCAAAAATCATCCTAATATCATGGAAATTGCCTATGGAAAAAAATGGCAACTTTCCAATTTGTTAAAGTTGAAATATTTGATTCACCAACTAATATTTAGTTCCGAGCTCAATATCGAATTGGAAACAGAAATTGAGGATCTAATCCCGATAATTGAAGATTCACTTCAGGTCCAATTACCTGCTGATTTTGAAACAGAAAATGATAGAAATAACTTGATGATATTTCTGGATGATTTAATTAGGCAAAAAATGATTCCCGCATGAATACTTTATTGATTCACAATGATAATTTACCTCAAGAGGTAATGGACATTTTTGGAGACAAAAAATTAAAATTTGATATTCAGTCATCTCACGTGATTGAACAGGATTTCACTTTTGATAAATATGCATCAGCTGAATTAGGGAATGTCCTTACGGGACATCAATTTGATACGATTTATGTAGTAGTAAATCTCAATAAAAATGACTATTTAGAATTTACCGGTTTGTCAATCGCGAATCATATCAGACTTTCTCATGAATGGAATCATTCACACACGCCAATAGTTCTTTTAAGTCCAATAAATTTAGAAACTGTTTCAAGGGTTGCTGATAATTTTGAAGTTCTATACACTCCTGGTATTTTTTTTGAGAACGATTTTACATCAGAAGCAATAGAAAGGAACTATCATTTCATTAAAAATTATTTTCGAGTTGACAATTTCAATTTATTAACAGAAGAAGATTTTCAAAAATATCTTTTTGACATAAGAATTCAACCTCCAGGTCATTTTGATAGCCAGCACAGCATAGATAATGAATTAACACTTTACCATTGGTCTAAAGCAATTGGAATTAAAAATTTTGAAATTCAGAATGAAATCGAAAGAGGACTTTATTTTAAATATGTTAAATCCAATAATCTACTAGTTAATAATAGTAAAGCTCAAATAAAGAATTCAAAGATCAGTGGGAAAGTACTTTTAATTGATGATCAATGGGAAAGAGGATGGGTGGAATTTTACAGGCAGTTTTTCAAATCACCTGATAAAGAATTGAGTTATGTCGAAATTAAAAAAGGTGACGATTTAAATAAAATTAAAAATGCTACAGAACAGAAGATAAATTCATTTGATCCCGATGTAGTATTACTAGATCTTAGATTAACGGATAATGATTTTAAAAAAGAAATATCAATTGAGGAATTATCAGGTTATCTTCTTCTTGAATTCTTAAATACAAATTTTCCTGCTATTCAAGTTATTATTACAACCGCCTCAACAAAAGCCTCCACTTACGAAAAAACAATTAAATGGGCTCATTCTTACATACAGAAGTCTGTGTTTTTTGGGATACAAGAAGCCTTTGACAAAATTTATGACAATCTTATTTCTTCAATTGATATTGCAAGACAAATTAAAGAGTTTATTGTCTTGGTCAAAGAAATAAAAAGCGTTTTGAAAACTGGTGATTTTGATGATGAATTTAAAGAAAGTATACTTGGGCATATAAACCTTGGTAATGAAATTTATATACTCTTTTTAAAGTCAAAACAAAAACGATATCTAGATTTTGCATTCTTAGAATTTTATTTTATTGTTGAAGCACTGAGTCAAAATAGCAATGTATTTAATGAGGATGTAATTTGTACGGTCTATGCAGGTCCAATTGAATACTGTGTTGTCAAAAACTATAAAAAAGGAATAAAAAATAAACCGCCACAAGGCGAACAAGCCTTAGTTTTTAACAGCAATTTCAAAAAAGGCAAATCGCCTGTTACAAGAAATATAGACACATATTTTAAAGTTTCAGCATTATTGTTGTACCGCTATGGCCTTGAAACTTCAGGCGAAAAACATTGGACTAAACTTAACAATATAAGGAAGAACATAGCTCATGCAAATAAAATAGAGCAGAAAGAAAATGGTGTTCAATTGGATAATCTAGTTTGTAAAGACGATTTAATTGAAATGTTGAATTTCAATCTCTTTTTATTAGATGATAATAATATCTGTGCAGAAAAAGTTGTTGGATCTTTTGAAATAGAAACTAAGGAAAAAACTAATCTATTGTTAGAAAAGTTTAATAATCCAAATAAAAATTATAAAAAGTAATTATTGTTAAACTAAATGTTTTGATTTCTTCACATTTCAAAAATATCAGAAAAGAACTCTTAGAAGTTTTATGCGAATCAAAGAATGAAATATTGATTGCAGTATACTGGTTCACAAATCAAGAATTATTTGACTGTCTTATTAGTCAATTGAGCAAAGGGATTAGGATAAAATTAATAATACATAACGACTACATAAATAACAGAGAAACTGGTCTGCCATTTCAGGACCTGATTGATTTAGGATGTGAATTCTATTTTTCAGATTCTGAGAACCCAATGCACAATAAATTTTGCATCATTGACGGACGTATACTAATAAACGGATCATACAATTGGACATATTTTGCTGAAATAAAAAATAGGGAGAATATACTGGTTATTCGTGAAGAAAAAGAAGTTATTGAATCATTTATTGAAGAATTTAAACGCTTAACTAGTTTAACAACTGCATTAGAAGACATAAAACACATCACGAAATTCGAAATAGACCTAAATGATGAATTAAATCACAAGGAATATCTTGCTCAGGATATACTTTATAAAGCCAAAGTCACAAAAAACGAAAAATTAGTAACTCAAGCATTCGAATATTGTCCGGATAATATCAAAGTGCAAAAGTTAGCCGATAGATTGAATTTGTTGAAAAAGGCTGTTTTGAAGACGAATATCGGTGTGAGTATTGCTGAAGACGGCATTAAATATTTGGCTAAAAAGGGTGATCCTGTACCATCAACATATACAACAATATTAAGAACGAATTTTGATAATCAAACTAGAAGTGAAACCAAAATCGTTTATGGACTAGACCTAAAGGCAAGTGAAAATAAAACACTTACAGAGTTCGTTTTTACAAAAATCCCATCATTACCAAAAGGCATAGCCGAAATAAAATTTACTTTTTCTATTGATATTGACGGTTCAGCCCTTATCGAGTTACTATCCTTGAATAACGGTGAAAGAATGTCCAAAAAAATAAGAAATCTTGAAATAATAGAACCATGCAACTAACAGCGAAACTCATCCAGCTCCTTCCAATCCAAACCGGAACCGGAAAAAACGGAGAATGGAAAAAACAAGACATAATTGTAGAAACAGAAGGTCAATATCCGAAAAAGGTTTGTATTTCCATTTGGGGAGACAAAATCAATGAACAGCAATTAGTCATTGGAAATAATCTGACAATTGATTTTGACATTGAAAGCAGAGAATTTTCTGGCCGTTGGTACACTGATTTAAAAGCATGGAAAATTGAGGTAGTGGGTCAAAGTAATACTCAGGCAAATAAACTAGATGAAATTGAACCATTGGATTTATCAGAAGATAAAGACGACGGGCTACCATTTTAATTATCTGTGCAGTTACATTGCATAGACCTAAAATAACTTTGAAAAAACAACAAATAAATTAAATGAAACTTTCGGCAAAATTCATCAAATTTCTTCCATCACAATCAGGAGAAAGTTCTAATGGGAATTGGACGAAACAAGATTTTGTTGTAGAGACAAAAGAAACTTACCCGAAAAAAGTTGTCATTACTAATTGGAATAATCAGTTTGATGTTTCCAATATAAACGACGATACTTATTATAACTTTGAAATTTTAGTTGAGAGTAACCCATATAATGGCAATTACTATTCATCTGTAATATTAAACGGGGAACCTCAAATAATGCCTCCGGGAATTGCGGCCCTTGCTTCCGGATTTAAATCATTTACTTTACCCTCTTTAATAATTGAGCTTCTGCCTGAAATAAAAGGATCTAACTGGACAAAAAGAGAAATCATTTTTGAGCCAAACGAAAATAGCAGAAAGAGATATAGTGTTCAGGTAATTAATGATAAGGTTGATCTAACCGGTTATTCCCAAGGAGACGAAGTAAACATAGAGTTTTACATTGAAAGTAGAGAGTATAACAATCGTTGGCACACAGATTTCAAGGCCAGAAAGATAGATTTATTGAAAAAGGGTACTTCTCAAAGTAAAAAATATGATATTAACGACCCTGACTCCTGGCCATTCTAAACATTAATATCTTTCTATGGAGAATAAAATAAAACTCGTTGGTGTTGTAGATTGGTTTCATGATAAAATACGTGATGCCGACTATGGATTTGTTAGACATGAGATAATTGGGCAGCATTATTTTAATGATAAATCTGTAGCGTCTGGCGCAGATTTATCAAGATTCAAAATGGACACTGTTGTAACCTTCAGTTCTCGGGAGTCGGGTCGAAAGAAAGGAACCTTTGAGGCATATAATGTCTCCTTAGCAGAAGATGAGACAGATTTACATTTTTTAATTTCTGAATTTTTGAATTCAATTCTATTCAAAAGAAGCAATGACACCAATCTAATCAGAACATTTTTAAAAAAGCGTCTTAAATCTATTTTTTCAAGTTTTAATCCTGAAACCTTGAAATTTGAATTAGCCAACTTTGAAAATCAGATAGCCGAACGAATAGTATCGAAGCAGGTTCAACTAGAGGCAAATGTTATCATAGAATTGACAATGTTCATTCATGACTTTGATGTTTCATTAGCTGAAAAGATTGAAAAAGATATCCTTCAAAAAACTGATAAGAAAACAATTTTTGATCTGTGGATTGATGGAAGAATTAGTTACGTGGATCCCATTTATATAGATGAGATTTTTAGTTCTCTTGATAAAAGCGTTCAGGAAAAAGTAATTAGAAAGTTGGATTCTGAACAGCGTAGAAAAGTTCTATTGCATCAAATTTATCTGCCTAATTTAAGTAAGGAAAGCATCGGTCATCTCATTGAATTAATTGATCGTGTTGATCAAATTAATAATGCAGAACTATTAGATGTTCTAATAAAGGAATGTAATTCTTTCTTCGTGAAGGATTTTTGGAATTCTGATAATCTGATTATTAAGGTAATCATTAAACACACCCAGGAAAGTGATATACTCAGAAGTAGCGTTATAAATGTTAACGCTCATTTTCTTCAAAAAGAAATAGAGGACGATTTGTTTCATAACGTGCATGAATTGACTAAACTACATGCATTCATAGAAGAAAACCTAAATGAAAACATATCACTTTTAAAAAAGATAATTACAGAAAAGGTAAACGTTGAAGTTGCACATGAACTTTGGCTACTTGAAATTCTTGACGCTTGTCAAATCGACTACATTGCCCAGAATCTGAACAAAATAGAGGAAAAAGAGAAAGAAAAGATTTTCTCAAGATGTGATGTTGGAGATAAAACTAATATCCTTTTCAAAGCAATTCTTAATCTTGATTTAAGCAATGCACCAATTCAATATGCCTCAATCAAAGAGATCCTTTCAACCGCATTCACCTATTCAACAGAGATTAAAGAGAAAATATTATCTGAAATCATAAACAACATCCCAGAACACTACAAGTTGAATCTTTGGATAGATGATTTTTATGAAGTTTTGGATTTTAATCTCTACAAGCCATATGTAATTACACTAACGTCCAATGAGCAAAGAATTTTTCTTAAAAAAGTATTAAAATACATTCACGAGGAAAGAGTTTCACTCGGATTAGATGACCTCACAAGTTTGAATGTAATGGATTATGATACAAGTATGTCCGTTCGTCAAATCGATGGAACCAAACTGGATTTTTCTACTAGCATTGTATTAAATACTTTAAAGGAATTAAATGAGAACCAAACGCTTAAAGAGTCTACAATAAAATCAAAAATTCTGGAGATAATCATTAATCAAATTGAAAATCCAGAAGACTTATTGGAGATTACTGGGTACTTTGACAAATGTGCTGGACGCTGTAAAGTTCATAGGAATGAAAAAAATAATGATGCGGGTGAAACTATTGTTGAACTTTCATACGAGAGAAATAGTGATGATTTGCCCAGAATGCACACATACTGCGATGGACGTAAATCTTTGAAAACTGACAATGAAACCCCAAACCTACATGATATTACTAACAAAGAATTTTGGTGGTGCGCTAATTTGCCTTGTCATGAAACCTCTAGACAACTTCACTCGGCTGAAGATTGGAGAAATTACTCTCTTATGGACTTTCTTCATATACTTAAAATCGACTACAAAGAAATTGACATAGAGCTTTATCTCAATGTAATTAACAAGTTAAATCGTTTCTTAAGTCATATGAGTTGTCGAACTTGTAACCATATTTTAAGACCGATAGGAAAATCCAAGTATGCATTCTGGGGAGTAAGTAATTTTCATTGTATTAACGAAAAATGCGATGATAAAAAATCAATCTACATAAGTCACTGTCTCAATGGTCGATGTGGAGAAACTATTGATAGCAGAGATAGTGTGAAATGTTCACCTGAGGGATTCAGCAGCGAACAATGTGGATGGTATATATGTCAAAATTGTCATTCATGTTGTTCAAATAGTGCAATTCAAATAAGAACTGAAAACCTGAGAATAAATGACAGAAAGTATGTTTGTCATACAGAGGGACACAAAGATCAAGGCATTATGTTTTGTAACCAGTGTGGAAGTAAAATGAATAATAGTGAAGGTGATCCGGAAAAACGAAAAGAAGTCATTCAATTTTTCAGGGAGAATATCAACAATTCTAAAGTTGTTGCTTCATCAGGTCAAAGACCAAAAGACGGAGGATGGTGGTTTAGATTTTCTCAAGGACAACTGTCTGATGAACAATACGAACAGAAACTTCTTAATTTGTTGAAATTAGGTTTTAATATCCCCAAGATTGAGGACAAATCCCTGAGTATTCAACTCGTCTCTGAACCCTATCCAGGTTCCAGAGAGGATAATTTTTTATTTTGTTCAAATACCGATTGCGGAAAAACAATTAACCTTGCAGACAACTTAGAAAGAGCGCGAGCGATTACAGGATTTCATTCTAAAATATTTCCGAATGTGAAGATTGCAAGAATTTAAAGAAATTTAGATGAGATCTATACTTCAAAATGGTTGTAAATTATTCATCTTCCTCAAGATCCCCGTGTTTCATTGTGTAATTAATCACTAATTCACAGAAAGTTTCTAAGGTTTCTAAGTATTGTTTAGCCTCATCATTAGTTAAATCGGGACGTTTTATTTTAATGTCCTTAATAATTTCGTCTCTAGTTCTTGCCATTGGAGCACATTATATTTCATTGTTAGTGAAAATAAACTATTTCAATTATGACCAATGCATTTTAGCTTTTCTTCCTCCGGTATTTACCTCTTGTTTGGTAATAATACCGTGAACGATTTTGTTTTTTGATGGCGTTTTTATTTGTGCTTACTTTTTTACGCACATATCCCTTTCTGAATTTGCCCGTTCTCGTGATGGTGGGTTTTACATAGGTTCCTCCAGCGGAATCAGATTTCTTGAAATCACAGGAAGATATTGTCAAAAACAACCCTGTGATTACAATAGTTAAGATCTTTTTAAATTTCTGCATGTCAATAATCCGTTAACCCATGGTTGTAATCTGTATCAGATTTTTCATCGTCCTCAGAAATGATGTGACTGAAAACTTCAGTGATATCCGTAAGTTCAATTTCATTTTCAAGCGGTATAGATAAGCCGTAGGCTGTAGATAGAATTGAGAACATATTATCATCTTGAATTTCTGATTTCAAGGTGGTAATAGATAACATCTCTTGATTAATTCTCATTGCATCTGAAAATGATTCAACCTTTCCAACTAGTTCTTTGAATGTTGAACCGCCTCCAGAAAATAAAACAGGACGATTTAACATGGCTTGATTAAGTTTCCCAATGTGCAATCGATGCTTTGTGGAACTTTTAATAAATGCATCTTTAATAGAACCAATGATATTTCTTGCTACGCCTTGTAATTCTGATTTGTAAATAAAGATTGGTTCTTCAAACTGACCAAATGAAGAATGTGTATTATCTATCATTCTTTGAATTGCCACAATATCTGAATACTCTGACTTAGATGCGATATTTTCATAAATGAAGTTCAAACCCTTGTAAAGCGAATGAACCGAATGAATATCGGGTAAATCTTCTTCTGTAATAGTGAAGAAAGCAATATCAGTTGTACCACCACCAATATCGACCAAAAGATTCATGCCTTTTTCAAGTTTCTTTTTTTGCGTTAAAGAAACCAGCCCTGCATAAGCTTCTGGTAAAGCATCTACTCCGTATTTAGAAATATCATCTTTCGAAAAACGTGTTGTTTTTTCAGTTTTGTTCAATAGTTCTTCAAATGATGCAGCAAGAAATTTACTATGATGTTGATAGTTCTCTAAAAGATTATAAGCCGAGATTAAAGTGCATATTGCCTTTTCCTTTTGTTTTACATGAAATTTCTTTTGAATACCACAAGGTATACCTATTTGGATAAAAATATCTTCACCATATTTTTCACGAAGTAAAAATAGAATATTGGTTAGGTACCAAATTGAGATTGTTTCCGGATCAATTTGATGAAGCCAATTTACCTCATCAGAGTATAAAGCAAATTTGAAATAATGAAAAACTAACTTTTCTTCTGTTATTTTTCCATCCTCATTAATAGAAAGATAGTGAAACTGATTTCTTCTGAATTTATATTGATGTTGTGCATTTTCGAATTCTTTTTGAATTCTTACTTTTTCAGATTCGTATTCTTGTCGAATTTCATCGTTTTGCTTTTCAATGGACCGGCATTGTGTTTCCCATTCGTTAACTTTTCTATTAAAATTATAATCTACACTATCGCATTTGTTTTGCCAATCTTTTAGAGATTTTTTATTCTTGTAATCGATTTTTCTACATTCCTCGCGCCATTCATCCACATTGGCATTTTCTCTATTTAGCATTTTATTTTTTAAAGCTAAAAGCTTAGACTTCCAATCATTTGTGTCGGTAAATACGGATGGTTTCTCGGGATAAGGGAATTTTTTCGGTTTCTCGGGATAAGTGTATTTAACTGGTTTTATTGGTAAATCAACAAAAACAGGTTTTGGAATTTCATTTAGAATTGGAGGATGTAAGTCTGGAATACAATCTGTAATAAATTCAGTTGTTGTTTTTTTGCATTTCTTTTCATCAACAGTTCCATAACTTATTGTTCCATTTTCATTTATTTGAACTACCGATGGTAGAAAAAAGGTAGTTTCCCCATTATCTAAAAACTTAAAAAACTCATAAGTTTTCTGATTAGGATTAGTCGCGTCCTCTATGCAAATTTTTGTTTGATGGGTTCCAAAGTCTAAACCAACTGTTAGCATATTTATGATATTGAAATTAGACTTAGTGAGAGCAAGTCAGGAGATTTTGATGATATACGACCAGCCTCTAGCTTCATAATAGCCTCATTTTTTTCTTCCGTCAAATTCTCAATTTGTTTTCGCTGAACGGGTAATATTCGCTCTATATTTTTCCTTTCCTGAATATTATCCAGTATTTCAAGTTTTTCTAATGAATTTGCCAGAATTAGTTCCTGGTTCTTAATTCTATTTTCATAATACTCAGATACCCTTTGAATTTGCATTTTTTTAGATGTGTCCAACCTCATTTTATGGTCTTCCAAAATTTCAGATTCAATCAAGCTTATTTCCTCCGTTAGCGAAAGAGATAATTCTTGGATTTCTTCTTCGGTCAATTGAAGTGCTGATGATGTTGCTTTGGCTCTTACCTGAACATTGGCGTATATTTCATTGCATAAATCTTTATCAGAAATAACTTCTTGTTTTTCAGTATCAAACAACAATGGAGTTAATAATTCCATTTTTTGTTCACGCCCAAGCCAGTTCTTAATGATTGTGCATTTATATTGGGCTAAAACCAAAGTGCTTATTTGTTGAAGATTGGAAGAAACTTCATCTTTATTTAAGCTAAATTTAAAGGTGTTTTCGTGGCTTTTTTCAATTTTGGAAAAGTGAGCTAATGCAGCAATAATTAACGGATGATACGAATTAATTCTAACCAATTTATCATCTTTATATCCTTCTTCTTGTGAAAATGTAATTTTAAAAAATGGTTCACCCATTATTTGAGAACTGAATTTCTGAAATAGTTCAATTGATTCATTATCATCTGGGCGATATGCATTTAAAAAATTAGTAATCGCCTTTGGAGAACTCTGTGGTACTTTGATTTGATATAACAATCTATCCTTGTCTATAACGCTGAACTCACAAGTTGTAAGATGAATATCGAAAAGCATTTTGAGATAATGAACTAATTCGAGTTCGGTTACGTAACGGTGATTTTTTTCAATGTTTAATACTTCATTTTTAAAGTAAACATCATTCGTTAATGTGTCAGTGAGGCCTTTGCTTATTTCATCGAGATTCTTTTTTTCGATTAAAATTGCTTTTTCAATTTTCTCAAGCTTTTGTATCCGTTCTTCTTGAGAAATATTTTGTGTATATAATTCTTTTTCCAAGACTGAAAAATATTCCCTAAGATTTCTAGATTTTTCATTCCATGAAACATCTAATTCCTTATCTAAAATGGCTTCTAAATCACCAATTGTTCCTCTAAATATCCCAATTCGGTCTAATAATCGTGTGTAAATATCTTCTTGAATAGAATTTTTCACTACAAAATTGTAGATGTTAAGCACTTGAGATTGCTGACCAAATCTATCAATCCTACCAATTCGCTGTTCTACGACCATTGGATTCCATGGTAAATCGTAATTAACCAATGCATCACAAAATTGCATATCTAACCCTTCACTTCCAACCTCAGAGGAAAGTAAAACCTGAATCGTTTTATCCTCTTTAAATTTTTTTATTTCTTTGTCACGGCCCTCAATATCACCATGAATAATTATTGATCCTACACCAGCTTTTGAAAGTCTAATTTTTAGGTATTTCAGTGTTTTTTTGAATAATGCAAATACGATGAGTTTTTTACCATTTTTGAGGCAAACTTCATCAATGATTTTTTGTAATTGAAAGATTTTAGCATCTTCACATTCCTCAAATTCATCGTATCCATTATCAAGACTTTCATCAGAATTTAGGTAAGCGTAAACACTGCTTGATATCTGTCTTTTTTTCTGGACTAGACCTAATGCAACACCAATTGAATAAACGGTATTTCCATCAGAATCGATGTATGAGTTTTGATCTATGTAGTCATCAATCACCTCGTCAAAATACTCTTGTTCCTCTTTTTCAAGTTGAATTAAAATGGTTTTTGGCTCCCTTGTTGCTTGCGATAAATCTTGTGTGACATCAACTTTTCGTGTTCTAGAGAAAATTTTATTTAATTCACTCATGTCGGAAAGGTCATATTGCAATTGCACTCTTGTTTCCGGATTATCAGGCTTATTTTTTAAATCGTTGATTATTTTATTGAATAACGGAATATCAGCAAACAATTCTGATATCAATAAGTTACGATCATAATTCACTTGGAATTCCTCTCCATACGAATAGTGAATTTTCACTTTAGAATTTGTTAACACAGATATTATTTCATCAAAAGTAGCGTTGCGATTTAAAAGTGATAATGCTTGTATGAAAGGCCTATTGACTCCGATTTGATTTTGAAAAGTAGAGTATTCATTGTATTTAATTGGGTCTAATAATGACAGCAAATTAAACAAGTTTAGTTCACTTATCATTATTGGTGTTGCCGTTAGAAAAACCACTGATTTAGAATGTGAAATCAACGAAGTTGCTCCTTTGTATAATTGTGTTGTTGAATTTCGTAACCGATGTGCTTCATCGCACAAAACAAAATCAAAGTGACTATTATTCTCCTCTACTATAGATTGAACAGTAATTTCATCAATCTTTTTTTCTTTCTTTTTTTTTGATTTCGAATCTTTCTTAGGTCGAATTTTTTCGTAATTAATAATCGCTCTTAAAGTACTTGGTCGATCCTTTAAGTCTGATAGAAAATCTTTTGTGTTTTCGTAGATTTTAAATTCAAGGTTGAATTGTTTTTTAAGATCCCCTTTCCATTTTTCCTGAAGTGACTTAGGGCAAATTATTAAACCGTTTTTTAATTCTCCTCTTGCCTTTAATTCAAGCATGATATGTCCAGATTCTACAGTTTTACCAAGGCCAACTTCATCGGCAACTAAGATTCTTCTATTTTCAGAGTTCAAAAATTTCAATAACGGTTTGAATTGGTATGCTTTGAAAACGGTGTTTGAAGCCTTAAGGGTTGAAATGGTATTGTTACTCGTGTTTTTAATTTTAAAACTGGTGTTTAACCTGGAGAAATCTAAATAACTACCAAAAACACCTTGTTCTAATCTCTTGAATGGATCAGATAAATCAATATCTGCCATTAAATTACTTTCTAGACAATTTCGAATACTATTATCGATACTTACCTTGTACATTTGCCGTCCTCTCGAGGGAGGGCATACTTCTGTTACAACTCCTTTTTCATTGGAATTAACATAAATGACGATATCTCCTACATTGAATTGGGGCATTATTTAAAAAATTAAAGTTTAATTAACTAGTTATACAGGTAAATAACTACTTTTTTGTTGCCAGATAAAATTAGAGTTTTAACTTTAAAAAAACTATGGATTGATCCATTATACTAAGAAATAATTACAAAGAAATTGACATAATATCTTCACAGTCCTTCTATATTTTTGAAACACAAATAATATAAAAATAACTTCCATTGACTCTTGTATCGCTTAAATTCAAATTCAAATACTGATATTTATAGACTGAAATCTAATTGTTTATCAAATTTCCACTACAACGGTCATGCCTAAAACAAAAAAACGAATCCATATCGAATTGTTTGCTGGTTGCGGCGGCATGGCCATAGGTATGGAAGCCGCTGGTTTTTCATTGGTATTTGCCAACGAAGTTTCCCCAATGGCAAGTGCAACTTTTGCCCATAATTTGTTGGGTGTTGATATTAGCGAACCAAATGAAAAAGTAAAATGGATCCATTCAAGATTTCCCATAAGTGAATACAGTAATAGGCTGAGAGAAAATTTACTATCCGATGCATATGGAAAGAATAATGAACTTGATTTTTTATCTAATCTAAGCAACATTAATAATACTTTACTTGTTGGAGATGTTCGAAAACTTAAAGAACAACTAGACAAAAACGATATTAAAGATCCATACCAAGCTAAACTCGATTTGCTTTCAGGAGGACCACCTTGCCAAAGTTTCAGTTTGGCTGGCAAGAGAGAATTTCACAATTATAAAAATAGACTTCCTTTAGATTTTGCGGAGGTATGTGTGAGACTAAACCCTAAGGTCGTTTTGTTGGAAAATGTTAAGGGTATTCTATCTGCATTTAAATTAGGTGATAAGAAACATTATTCATGGTTTGAAGTTGCAAAAGCATTTGCTTCAAATGGCTTTGCACCGGTTTGTATGTTACTAAATTCAAAATACTTTGGTGTCGCTCAAAACAGACCTAGGTACATAATGCTGGCCTTCAGAAAGGATATTTTTGAGAAATTACTAAAGAATATACCTAATAATTTGGTTCTTGAAAAGGTTTCGTCGTTCATGGAGAAAGCAGTTGCTGATTTTGAGAATTTAGATGTTTCAGATCTTGATTATTATGATATTGAAAGAGAGACTAACTTATTTGACGGAAAAGTTTTACCAAAACCCCTAACTCAGGAAAGAAAGGACTGGATATCCGTAAAGGATGCTATAGACGATTTAATAAGTGAGGATTCTCGAAATAAATCTGAGTACGTTAAACATATTAATGACCTCTTTAAATCGGCATCTGCAGATGAAAACATAAAATTGATCAATCAAAATATCAGAAAGCATTCTGAAACAACACAAAAAAGATTCCTTTTTTATCAAATCCTAAATCATACTAATGGTATAGGGGAATCAATTATGGTGAAAAAAAAGAATTATACAAGAATTTCCGAAGTTGAGATTAAATCACTTTATTCTGATTTACGCTCTTCACTAAAAGAATTTGATTCAATTTTCAAGTCGTTATCGGAATTTAAAAAATTTATAAGCGAAATAACTTTAACCAAAAAACATTCCCAAAGAGCATTGAATTCATCATTGCCCTCACCAGCCCAACTCACGATACCAGACGATATTTGTCATTATTCATTAACAGAGAATAGAGTGTTGACAGTGAGAGAAATGGCGAGAATTCAAAGCTTTCCAGATAATTTTGTTTTTAAATCCAAAGAAACTACTGGAGGAAAAAATAGAAGTTATGAAGTTCCACAATATACTCAAGTTGGTAATGCAGTTCCTCCTTTACTAGCTTATGCTTTAGGTAACCATGTGAACAATATTCTAACATTAATTGGAGAGTAATATGGATTATAAAAGGGTTTCTGGAGGACAGAAGAACGATAAAACTGGAGTTAAATGGACTAAGAGTGAGCTAATAGAAGTTTACAATTTGTATAAAGACCTAGGAGGACAAGGGCTTCATGAACATAATCCGAAAATTCAGAAGTTGGCTATAAAGTTAGAAAGGACTGTTCGTTCGGTTGAAGCTCAAACATTAATGTATCGAAATCTTGAAAGAGGTGGTGATTATAGTCATGGAAACATGAATAATCTATGTCGTGAAATTTGGAATGAAATGGAAAAAATGAACAAAGTTACCTTTCCCAATGACTTATTGAACTGGGCTGGGCATAAAAGAGGAGGAGTTAAAAAGCCTTTTGATCAATCGACAGGAAGGCCAAATGGCTTTGTTATTAAAACTGAACTCACTTCGAAAATCGATGAATGGATAAGTGATTTTAATGAGACATCACCTAGAATAATCCTACTAATTGGCGGACCAGGAAATGGAAAAACTGATTCATTGGAGTATTTAGTTTCAAAACTTGATGATAAGTTAAATACTAGGTATTTTGATGAGATCTCATTAAAAATGAAAGGATCTTCGATAGTTCCTCGGAAAGTTTCAATTTCTGCCAATGAAATTTTGAATATTTGTCAATTGACTATTGTTCAAGATGCCTCTGTTGGTGAAAATAATTTAACCAGTGAAATCTGCCTTATAAATGACATTGACACTGCATTAGACAACAATGACATTTACATCGCTTGCATAAACAGGGGAATCTTAGCAGAATCACTTAGTAAAGCAAAGACTCTAAATTCAAAGGTATATGCCATTTTAAATCAAATAACCAAAGCAATCAGTCAACAAATTGATCAACTTCCGTTGTGGCCACTTTCTGAAGTAGACCAGAAATTGAAGGCTGTTGCAATTTGGCCGATGGATATGGAAAGCCTAGTACAAGTTAGAGAAAAGGAAGAATCAATTCCAGCATTTCAAATTATTAAAGAGGCTGTGAACCAAGAAAAATGGAACTGTCAATCTTGTGCAATTGATAAGGAAAACTGCCCATTTTATCAAAACATGATAACATTCCAAGACAAATCAAATGTATTGGGGTTATTAAATCTATTGCATGATTTTGAAATAATTGCCAATAAGCGCTGGTCGTTTAGGGAGCTATTTTCTTTAATTTCCTATTTGTTTGTTGGGTCTGAACAAACATTTGGAAATTCTTCTCCATGTGAATGGTCCGTGAGTAAAATTGACGGATTAAGAAGCTCAAGTGTAAAGGATTTTAATAGGAGTCTCCACGATTTAAATGGCGAATTGTACCACACCAAATTATTTAGCTTATGGCCTAACTTTAATAGTGTCGCAAGAACATCGAATTCGGAAATCAATGAGATACTTCAAAAGTCAGAAGAAACTAAAGAATGGTTCAATTATTTTTCTTACGTCAAATCAAAGGTAAAAACTAAGTCTGAAATTGCAAGTTTACTGGATAGTCAGTTCTTTGATTTGATGGATCCGAGTCAATTAAGCAATGAAGATTTATTTTTAGAAGGTCTTGGTATTAGTTTAAGGGATCTGGAAAGTAGATTTTCCTATTCAGTTAACACAGGATTTAACGAGATAAAAAACGAATTGAATTCTTTAGAAAAGATGTATTTTGATCGGCTAGAAACAATTGAAAGACATCTGGATTCAGATGTGAGATATCTTGGAAATATCTCATCTTCGAAAATAGATTATTTGTTAAGGGTACTAAGGTCCATTGGAGTAAGGTATTTTAAGAGAATTTATTTTACACGATTAGGAATTTCAAAAGACAAGCGTTTTCTCGAAGCATATCGAAAATTGAATCCAATTGAAGATTTAAACAAGGATGAAATAAGAAAAGCAGCGAGGCTTTTTGAAGATTTAATTCAAGATAAAAACAACTTGGTGTTATTGTTAAACACCTCCTTTGCTCAGCCAATACCTGCACCTGAAGAGAGGATAATAATTAAACTTAAACGAGTGCGTGTTCGGCCAAATTACATAACTAAAGAGTTTGAAGATGTTCCGCGAGCTGAAATCAAAACTTTTAAGGTTGATTTCAAAGAGGAATTTGAAATGGTTATCACTTATCAACTTTTTAAAGCGTTAATGATGATTCAGAACGGAGTTCGTCAAGCTTCTCTGCCTAAAGAAGTTCTTGCCATGCTGGACAAAATTAAATCCAAAATATCTGGTATCATCGTCCGGGATCCAGAATTACTTTTCGATGCCAAACTAATTATCGGAAATTCAAACCATGAGTACCGCATAGTTGATGCTCAATATGATGTAGAAATAATGAAAGAATAATGAGTATGAGCGATTTTAGTATATACAAACAGCATTCAAAATACAGAGATTCACTACTAGATCTTGGCATAAGCCCTGAATATAACATTGGAGAGGTCAGCCTTGCATCATTATATAGACAAGTTGGCTGGAAAATTATTTCGGAAAATAAAAAAAGTCGATATCCTGAGTCCCAGGTAAATCTTGAGATGAAATCATTTGTAAAAAAAATAAATGGTGAAAATAACCCTAGATCTTCTTTTGACAAAGAAGACTTGATGTTATTGATTAACAGTTCATTGAGTTCACCTAAAATGCCAAAACAAAATGGGAATGCTTATCCTATTTTATATCCCTATGTTCCCGATTGCACCCTATATTCAGGTGCAGCAAGATTGAGCGGAAATCCTTGGAATCCTGGCAGTTTAATCGAGTCAATTGTTTATCTCGGTTGCCAAAATGATGAAAAAGCTAATGAATTATGGTATGATATTTTTCAAAAATTGGGTTGTGATCCGTCGAATGGTGAAGAGGATGTTTTAGCTAGAATTGTTACAAATGAATTTCAATTGTGGAGGACACCTAACATCGTTTGGGAATTCTCGGAAATGACAAGAACAGGACAAGCTAGGGACGAAAAGATTCTTGAATTTTCTCCAGCAAAGGCATTTGCTGATGATTTAGCAAAGATTCTTCAACTAAAAGATCAATTAACAAGGAGACAATGGCTTTCCGTTTTAGAGTCTTTAATTCGTATAGGATGTTCTGCACATATCTTATGGACCTGTAATCTAAATATTATTGTTTGGAATTATTTGAAAGCAAGAATATATGGTGAAAAAATTACGGATGAATCATTTTTATCTCAAATTCAAAATGCTCATATTGATCTATGGAAATTGGAAGAAAAGGCGGTGCCGATAATTAAAGAACAAATCCAAAAATATATACGTGCTCAGATTTCAATCAATTATTTAATCGAATTTATTGAGGTTGACAACTCTTCGCTATCACTTCAAACTATATCAGGAATAAAAAATTTTGGAGACTTGTTAGAGTCAAAGTTGGCAAACAACGAAATACTTCGAAAAAAAATATTGGTTGAATTAAGTAAGATTTATGAGGAAGATCCAAAACTCATGAATTCTACCAAAGGAATAACAAAAAATATTTTTGAATTTATAAGATACTCTCTTGGTCAAAAACAAACTGCGGATTCCCAAAAGAGAAATTTTGATCAATCCTATTGGTTAAGAAAAAAAGGTGCATACACTTCTGCCCCCTGGATTTTTGATTTGGGGCCTTCATCTATTTTGACGATGGTTTATTGTTGTAGTTTCGGGCACGAACAAAATAGAACAGTTAATGATTTAATAGGACACTTAGGACTATATGGATTGAATGTTTCACAGGGTGAATTTGAAGCCAGTAACTTATTGAAAACGTTAATGACATTACAGATTATTGGAGATTCTCCGGACGCAGAAGGGGGTATGATAATCATAAATCCATTTGAAAAAGTTAAGTAATATGAATTTATTCATTAATTCAATAGAGGACTATTTAGTCGAAAAAGCTCATCATAGCTTCAAACAACAAAAAGCAGACGAATCAAGAGTTTTAGTGAAAGGTCTGCCCTTCGATGTTGGGGACAAATTATTAAGTAAGATAATTTCTGAAGGTGGATTTAAAATAAATGACAGAATTATTCCTATAGTAATTCATGATAATAGCCTAGACAAATCATTAGTGCCTGCATCAAATCTTGGAGGTCAATGTGGTAAAGATCATATTCTTAATTTGCGAAACACTAGCGGGATTGAGGAGATAATAGTGATTTTAGCTGTCGGATCTTCAATTGACAAATCTAACAAGACTAGTTTCGATCCAATTGGAATTGAGGAGAGTATTTCGAATATTGATTGGGTTGGGCATGAGCTTATTCAAAAAGTTCAAGAGAGAATTTTCGCGCCTACGAGATTGACATATCTCGATTTTAAAGATTTAATGCAAAATATTCTTCTTGAATTTGAAAAGTTGGCAAAACATGAAAATGACCATTTGGGTCAATGGAATCTCTTAAGAAAACTAGGAGACTTTTTTTCTCTTGAAACTGACACGATTCAACTTAGAATATTACTTGGTCTGATAAACGAGGAGCAGAATTCAATTTCAGATTTCAATCGTTTCAAAGAGGTTTTTACCAAAATTGCTGATAGTTTCGAAACAAATGGAACTTACAATTCTATTGAAGAATGGAAACAAAAAAATGTTTCAGAAGATGTTAATAAAGCACTAGATCATTTTTATGAGCATCTAACTATTGTTTGTGATTCTCCAACTGAATTTCGCCGTTGTCCATTCTATTATTATTCACCTGAAATAACTGAAGCGATTGAAAATTCAAATCATTGGTGGCGAATTCTAAGTCTTGAAGTGTGGAAGGAGATTCTTGAAGAAACAACCAAAGTTGAGGGTTCTTGTGCGGTTGAAGTAACAAATTCAATTTACAGAAATAATAAGCCTTGTCCAGTAGTCATTGATGAGGTGGATTTTAAAATAAAACATCCAACCAAATTCAAGAAAGGGGATGTTTTAGCTATTAGCCGAAAATTCAATAAATATGATATTGTTGATGAAATTCCAATTGAAGAAAATTGCGAAGTAATAATATGGAAGCACAATCCTTCATTGCATCGGACACCATGTACATTTAAGTTTAGTCTTGATGGGCATAAGGACACAACCCATAAGGTTATTAGTATCAATAATTATTTGCCTGGTGTAGCTTTCGATATACCACAAATGATCAAGGCTACTCCGCTAAAAGACGTATCAAGGAAAAATTCAAAAAATGAATTTTGGGAATCAATTATACAATTGAGTAACTCCGGTAGTCACGAGATGAGGATTAACTATTACGATGAAATACTTAAACTAAAATCGATAAAACAAAAAAAAGATAATTCAAAAGACTACCAAAATCTTAACTTTTATGAGCGTCCCGCAGGATCGTTTGTCGTGTTCGATTTAGATGAAGAATCCCAATTTGAATTGATTTTCGATGTCTTAGAAGAAAAAATTCAAAGGACAATTAGAGTAAGTTGTTCTGTTCTTGAAGATGAACCACAAGGAGTTCATTCAGTTCTAGATAAGTTGATTTTTCAAAACCGATCAGCCAAAGGAATTCAGGAGAAAGTAGACGTTGTTAGTACCTGGAGCAAATTGTATCAAATCCAAAAATGGTATCTAGAATATCCTGAATTTTCATGGCAACCGGTTATAATTGGAAGTGATTATGAGGTGTGTTATGCAAGCCCATGGGATCAAAATGAACTAATGTCACGTGCTAATGTCAACAATGATTTTAGACCCCCTAATTTGCGTAATGATTGTCCCGAACATTTAAAACTAAAGCGAAAAGAAATACTAGACTTTTTAAATAATCAGCAAAGTGTTGATGGGAATAATTCAGGACTAATTGAATATCAAGAGTTATTCAATGAAGTTAAAAATACGGAGTTAAAACCATTAATAATCGACTATTTAAATTTGTACTTGGATTGGTATCAACAATCACCTGATTTATGCTGTTGGTTTGATGTAATAGCATTAACAAATGTTACCACAGCTAATGTTCTTGAAAATGAACCGTTTGGACTTTTGTTGAGTCCGTTCCATCCATTAAAATTAGCATGGAATTTTTTAACACAGGAGGTATTATATTCGACGCTCGTTAGTAAAGAAATAAAGCCTTGCCCTGCTGCCGGAATACTTGATTCATCAAGATTTCCAGATGTTTTTCTGTTAACGTGTTTCAAAGCTCAAGGAACAAAAAAAGATTTTGCTTTTATTTCAATGGAAACTAATATGAAGACTTGGGGTTTCTATTGGAACATGGATAAGATAAGTTACTTAAATGATCCTACCCAGTATTCAAAATTCATTACAAGTTTAGGATTTGCAATCAATGGTCTTGAAGGAGGTCTATCAAGTTCCCAAGTTGAACAATCACTTGGGGATGCGCTTATGATAAAATCTGGTCAAAACACCATAAACATTAAGGTGTATAGTGAATCTGACGATTTGGAGAATTTTAATGAAGGTGTAAGTAATTGGGTTAATGAAAATCTTGGCGAAGAATTCATAGTTAATAACAAAAAGAAAGAGAGAGATATTTGGTTTTCGAGTGGAGGAAAAAAATTAAATATTTTCGATACTAGAACTATTAATCATCAACCTTCAGATGAGCATTTGTTGGAAATTTCAGATGAATCAGGTAATAATGTTAAATGGTTTTCGAATAAGGATTTGATCAATAATAATGTTGATTTAACAATCATATCACAGTTATCTAATGAAAGTCCTGATTTGATAAAATCGGATACCAATTCTGTGATTTTTAGGGATGGTTTAACCCGTGAAAGAATTAGATATTCAATTTATAATGCCCAAAATAAACTATCGTTTACTGAAACAAGAACGAGCAAAAGGCATGATTCATTAGGTGATGATTTGGGGTCAGTTATTATTAAACTTTGCTACTCTATCGAGCAAAATGTGTCTTTACTTGGAAGGGGAAGTTTGAATTCAACACCCAAGCTTCATATTGTTAATGACTCGCTCAAATCATCCGATTATTGTGCTATATCATCAAGTGTTGTTGACCCAGCTGCTTTCTTCTCATTTGATTCAGATAGTTTTTTATGGGATTATGATTTACCATCTTATTCAAACCAACATTCAGCATACAGCGGATTTTATATGCTTGCAAATAGTTCCGAAAATGTTAAGGAGGCGGTAAGAAACAGTTTGAAATTAATCCCTGGTTTAGGGAATGTCAAAAACACAGATGTTATAAGCGTTTTATCGGAAATTTCCTCCAGAGGGATACCTACCTTAAAGACATTAGCTTCAGGTGGCACTAGTGCAAGTGGAGAATTAGGTATGCTGATTGCAATGAACCTGCTTCAATCACTTGATAATGATGCTAATCGTTTCCAAATTTTTCCCTTCACAGATTCGGAAACCATTAATTTATTGATTCCTATCGATCCTTTTAGAAATCAGATTAATTCTCTAATGACAAGATTAGAGCAAAAGAAAATTAGACCTGATTTACTAGCGTTGAGTATTAAATTGGATAATAACATCGTAAGTCAGATGAAGTTAACACCAATAGAAATTAAATATCGAAAGTCATCAATGACAAATCGAGATTTAATGAGCGCGATGGATCAATGTAAGGAGTTTATCTCTTTTTTAAATGTTCTGAATGACCATTCCGAAAAATCCGTTTTGTGGAAAATTGCCAGAAACAGATTGTTATCAGACATGATTTCATTTGCATTCAGTACATACGGCCGAAGAATTAAGGAACTTAATGAATCGATCAATTGGGCAAAATTACATACTGAAGTGATAAGTAAACTTGATGATCTTGATAAGTTAGATATTGCAGGACAAGGTAGACTAATGGTTACTTCGAACTATCAGTTGACGTCACTCGAAAAAGTGATTTCTGAAAACGATACACTTCTTATTAGTTTCGATGATGCAAAAGATATTCTTTTGAATACAAATTCTGGGAAATTCGAAAAGTTAAGAGGTAAAATAGAAAACTGGGGATTAACTGTAAATCAATTGATTCGTAATGAGACTGAAAGTGTTTTAACCGAAGATGTCCTGACTCCAAATAACATCAAAGACGAAAAGCTTATTGACAATCAAAATAATGATAGTAAAACAATTTCTTTACGCAATAGAGGTATTGAATTTGAAGTCGGCGTTCATGAAGGGGCTTTATCTGAATTGCCGTACTTTTTCCATCCGAGCAATACAAATTTGAATCAATTAAACATTGGGATTGTGGGTGATCTTGGAACAGGAAAAACCCAATTGATAAAAGCCCTTATTTACAACATTTCACGACATCCAGATAAAAATAGGGGGAAATCTCCTAAGTTTTTAATAATGGACACTAAGCGCGATTACGATGGTAGTGGAGATAAGGAAAGTGATAAAAAATTTGTTATCGACATAAATGCTAAGGTAGTCAAGCCATATAATCTACCGATAAATTTATTTGATATCCGTAATAGTAAAGATGATCACCCAGCACTTTCAAAAGCTGAATTCTTTATCGATATATTGAAAAAGATTTTTGGTGGGATTGGTCCGAATCAAGAAAACACCATTTTGACTGCGGTAATAAACAGTTTCGAAAAATTAGGTTATGTTCCTTATTGCGATAATTACAGGGACTTTACATCACCAACCTTGAAGGATATTTTTGAAGAATACAAATTGATCGTAAGTGATAAGGTGGATGCCCCGTTTAGTTTAATGAACAAACTGGTTTTAGCTAAATTTTTTGAAGAAGACAGGGAGAAAACAGTCGACTTTAGAGATTTCTTTAATCAGACCGTCGTTTTAAGTTTAGGAGGGATTGCTAGTAATGACCGCAATTTGAAAATGGTAATGATCATTTTCATGAATATGTACAGGGAATATATGCTTGGAGTTAAAAAACTAGAATTTATTTCAATGGATGATTTCCAACTGAGAAATATTGATAGTTATTTATTAATTGACGAGGCAAATTTAATAATGGAATATGAATTACCGGTGCTCGAGGATCTATTATTAAAGGGGCGAGAATTTGGTGTTGGAATTATTTTATCTTCCCAATACCTGTCACATTTTAGAAAGTCGAACACAAATTACATAGAACCTTTATTAACTTGGTTTGTGCACAAAGTTCCAAATGTGACAATAAAGGAGATTCAAGCGTTAGGTCTAAACAATGCAAATGACTTAGTTGTAGCAAAAATAAAATCATTAGACTGTCATTATTGTATGTATAAAAGCTTTGGAGCCGATGGTGTAATTATCAAAGGAATTCCATATTACAAGTTAATAGAAAATTGATGTTTACTACCTCCAACTTATTAGGTTGAAAGGTGGAACTCGAAATGAGCTCCGCCTTTCAACCTGAACGACCTACTGGTTTTCCGTTCTCACTCTTATTCTTGGAGTTCGTTCTTGGATGGAGCGTACAATGCCTTTGTAGGCAAAATAGCCTACAACTAAAATAACGACTCCGTGCCACGGTTTTAACTCGAAGGGCATTGCTGGTTTTGGCAAACTACCAAGAGGTGCTCCAAACAAACGTTGGATGTCATTGTAATTTAACATATTTATGATTTTAGAGGTTTAACAATTAAAGCGGTTCCAAAGGTGATCCAGTACAAATGAAATGGCCCGTAAACTACAAAATGGCAGTCTATTGACTCAGGTGTATTATAAAGCAGACCTTGACCATTGTTACAGTTAAAATTAAAGCCTCGTGCATCAAGGTCTTCAAAAGCAACTTGTGTCCCATCTGGGTCATCGGTATCAAATTCCCAAAGGATTTCAATATTTCGTTGCAGGTTTTCTTCTTCGTAAGACTCAGACTTTTTTTGGAGAGTTTGATTGTATTCGGTTTCCACTAACTGATTGGAGGACTTCAATTTTTTGATGGCATTATGAAAATCATCCTTGCATTTCGTACAGCAGTATACGTCTTGAGCATCTTCTGCCATAAATTCGTAAGTACATTGTGGGCAAATCCTGTACAATACTGACAAGGGGTCCAAAGGAATGTGTTGGCCCTTTTTTTCTAACCGAATTAAATATTTTTTTGTCTTAAGTGAGTTCATTATTAATATTTTTAAGTACCTTTGTTGGACAAATTTATGTCATTTGGGTCGTTAAAACAAATAATTATGCAAGAATTTCAATTCCCAGCCTTCAATCCGGAACTCATTAACAAGATTCAGAATGAGTTTTCCAGAATATTTGAACGCAAAGCCTCCTTGAAATTAAGTGGCGTTAAAAAGCGGAATTTTTATCATTGGAAAGAGGAGGGCATCATCGATTGGAAGGCAGAAAGCGAGGACGAAAAAAGAACTTGGGTAAGGCTTAATATTTACGATTTCATCTGGGTGAAGGTGGTGCAAGCCGCAAGAGATTTTGGTGTGCCACTTGACGCTATTCGAGAATTGAAAAATGAACTTTTTCAGGATTACATTACAGAAATCAAAAAGGACCCAGAAGATTTTTACCGGTTCCACCGAGAAAAACTCGGAGCAACTAATGAAGAAATCGAGCAAATTAGACAATTTATAGATTACGTTGAAGAACACAGGGGTGATTTAATTGAGCAAGGTGAATTACACCTGATTTCTTTTTTCGGTGCAATCATACACGAAACGCTGTTGTTGGGGCTACATTTCATAATCACCTTTAAAAAGTTAGAGGACGATTATGTTTTCGATTTTATTTTACAATCCGAAAGATATGATCAATTAAAGGTCTTAAATGAAGACTTGTTAAAACAGCCAATGGTCATTATACCGATCGATGCGCTGATAAGGGAATTCATGGAGGAAAACGATAATCTGCCTAACCTCGTACATTGGGGGTTTATAAATCCCAAAGAAAAAAAAGTATTGGACGCATTGAGGGACAAGGAACTTCAAAGCATCCATGTAAAACGAGGGGAGAATGACACGTTCATTATTGAAGGTGATTACCAAAAAGATCTTATGGACGAAAAGGCGAAGGAACTTCGTCGAATTTTAGGTTTGAAGGAGTATGAAGTGGTTACCATTAAGTACCGAAATGATAAGCATGTGTATGTTAAGAATACACGAAGATTATAGACCCGTGAAGCGGCTCGAGTTGAAAAGGAAACTACAACCCCTGGAATGGGCTTGTGGTTGGTTTGGGTTTAAAAATGTTTACAATAGAAAAATGTAGAAAATTACTGGGAAAGATTGCGCTGGGAAAAACAGATGAAGAGATCCGTTTGATAAAGGAATGGATGGAGCAACTTGCCGATTTAATGTTAGAAATGAAGAAAAAACAACTGTCATGAAAAAGAATGCGGTCCTTTATACAAGAGTTTCAACTGATGAACAGAATAATGGATACAGCCCAGCCGATCAAAAGGACAAATTGATTCGTTATTGCGAGCATCAGGATATCAATGTGGTAGGCGTGTATCATGACGACGAGAGTGGTAAATCATTCGATCGACCTGAGTGGAAAAAGATCATGAAGTTCCTGAAGTCAAACAAGGGTAAAGTCGACTATATCTATTTCCTAAAGTGGGATCGCTTTTCCAGAAATGCCCCTGAAGCATACGCAGAACTTTCCAAACTGCATAAATTGGGTGTTGAGGCCAGAGCAATGGAACAACCTTTAAATCTTGAAATTCCAGAACAAAAAGTGCTGTTGGCGATATACCTTACAACTCCTGAAGTTGATAATGATAGAAGAGCACTTAACATATTTCACGGTATGCGCCGTGCAAGAAAAGAAGGTCGCTGGATGGGATCACGTCCATTGGGTTACAGAAACGCCAGAGATCAATTCAACAAGCCTGTTATTGTTCCAGAAGGTGGGCTTCAAGAAGAACTTGTTAAAAAAGCATTTCAAGAATTCTCGACGGGATTGTACAGCACGGAGGAACTTAGAAAAAAGTACAATAAATTAGGTCTGAAAACCAGTAAAAATGGGTTTTGGAATTTGCTTCGCAACAAAGCCTACATTGGAAAAGTATTGGTTCCTGCATACAAGAATGAGCCTGACCAATGGGTTGATGGAATCCACGAAGGTATTATTGATGAAAGCATATTTTATGCATGTCAGGATGTTATCGAGGGGCGAAAAAGAAAAGTTCCACCTCAATTCAAAACCATAAGAGAGGAGTTTCCTCTGCGCGGTTTTTTAATGTGCCCACAATGTCAGAAATCACTAACCGCCTCAACCTCCAAAGGAAGAAACGGATATTTCAGTTATTATCATTGCCTTAAAGGTTGTCCGGAACGACACAAAGCGGAGGATATCAATCACGCATTTGAAAAGCTTCTCAAATCTTTTGGATTTGAGGAAGGTCCGCTCAATCTGCTTGCTGAAATTTTAAAGAAAAAGTATGCAGATCAAAATCGATCAAACAGAGCGGAAATATATGCCATAAAAAGAGAAATTGATCGTCTCGACCAAAGATCTAAAAATGCGAGAGCCCTAATGCTTGACGGCGAAATCACGTCGGAAGAGTACCGCACGATGAAAAATGAGATCGATGAAACCCTTCAGCGATTGAATGTGGAGCATCACAAATCACACAGTGAAATAATCGACCTTGATAAAAAACTGGACCAAATGGTTCGAACCCTTTCTAACCTTGAAAACATCTATAAACAGGGAGATGTAGAGGTTAGGAGGAGGTTAATCGGTTCGATATTTCCCAATAAGTTGGTTTACGAAAAAAATTCAGTTCGAACCGTAGAGATGAATCCGGCTGTTGAGCTAATCTTTAGCAATATCAAGGGTTCCAGAGGGCGTAAAAAAGAAAAGCACACCGATTTTGGTGTGCTTTCCCATAGGGTGGTCCCACCTGGGCTCGAACCAGGGACCCACAGATTATGAGTCTGTTGCTCTAACCGACTGAGCTATAGGACCATGTTACATTTCTGCAACAGTATTTCAATTTTTCGCTGTCCTGTAGCGAAGTTGCCTGTCCGCCGGAATAAAATGGAGGAGGAAGCTATAGGACCATGTTACATTTCTGCAACAGTATTTCAATTTTTCGCTGTCCTATAGCGAAGTTGCCTGTCCGCCGCAGTATAACGGAGGAGGAAGCTATAGGACCGGGAATTGCAAACAATTCGGCTGCAAATATAGCATTCTTCCCTTTAATTTCAAGAAAGTGGTGCAGAATCTGTATTATTTGATGATTTGAGTCTAAAAATCAACATTGTCAAGATTCCGAAAAGCACAGCTGCAAAAACAAGATGACTCGTTTGAACGAGCCCCGGCATATTCGCATAAGCCAATAAAACTCCTCCAATAAGTTCAAGTGCCAATATGATAAATGCCGTGCGAATAATCCAATATTTAGTCATCTTTTCATTCTGCCATACCATGTAGGCCATGATAATCAGTACAAGCCATGAAAAACTTCTGTGAATGTAGAAGGTCATACCCAATTTCTCTGCCCAACTTTCGCGACCAAAACCCATTTTCGTCAATTCATCGATGTATTCGCGCACTTGTGTCCCCAAAAACATTTGATAAAAAGTAATAGCTAATACAAGGATTGCGAGCCATTTCATGGTCTTATTTAAAGGCAATTTCGTTTGCTGTTTAGGGCTTATTTTGTGCAATAAGAATAATTGGATTCCGATAATTACCAAGGCCAAAAACATGTGAATAGTGATTGTCCAAGGCACAAGATTTGAAGCCACCACTATCGACCCAAACCACGCTTCAATGCCCATCAAAATCAAATTTCCACCAGCCAAGAAAACCAATTTTCGTTTTCTATATTTTAACAAAATCCATATAAATCCAGCCAACATGAAATTTCCTGCCAGAAATCCAAATAAGCGATTGATGTATTCTGTCCATGTTTTTTGGGCATTAAACGTTTCTTCAACCAGCAATGTGGGATCCTTCAAAATCTTTTCAGAGGTTGACTTTAAGCCAATGGAAGATAGAAATTTGCAGAACTTCTCTATTTTCTTTGATCGTTTTTCAAGGTATATTTCACGGTAATTTTCCGGAAGTTGCTCGGCTTCTGTAGGCGGTACCCACTGACCAAAACACTTCGGCCAATCAGGACATCCCATTCCGCTTCCTGTTATTCGAACAAAACTTCCAGCAACGACGACCAAATAGATAAAAATCAGAGTGATCCAATTGAAACGTACAAACGACTTTGAAAACTGCATGATACAAATTTAACAGATAGCCTCTGAAGATGTTCGCGGGTATTGAAAAAAAGAAATCAAAAAAAATCATAGCTATTTTTAACTTTAGCCCACAATGAAAATAGCTGTTATTGGTTGCGGATGGTTGGGTTTTCCTTTGGCAAGGGAATTGGCAAATAATTCATTTGAAGTTTTAGGTTCTTCGAGAGACGAACGACGATTTTCTGAGTTGAAAAATGCAAACATAGAACCATTCATCTATGACAGCATCAACAATATACAGCTTCCTCAAAATGTTAAACAAGCTGATTGGGTAATTATTTGCTTTCCTCCAAAGGGTGCAAAGGATTATGGAGATCAAATAAAGGCAACAATTGATCAGCTCAATGATGGAGTTAAAATAATTTTTACGAGTTCAACAGGCGTATACCCCAATACAGCTTCAACATTAAATGAAGATGCAGAAATAATTCCCGATCATATAGTGTACTTGGCAGAAGAAGTTATTCGTCACTCTGGTAAACGGCATGTAATACTCCGACTTGCGGGATTGATTGGTCCAAATCGTCATCCAGTTCGTTTTTTAAGTGGCAGGGAAATTGAAAATGGTGAACATCCCGTCAATTTGATTCAATTAAAGGACATTATCGAAGCTGTAAAAACAATTATTGCGGCAAATAAAATCAGTGTCACTTACAATATTTGTGGACCGGAGCACCCCACAAAAAAAGAATATTACTCGCAAATTGCAGAAGAAATGACATTGTCTCCACCCATTTTCAATTCAAAAACCGAATCAAAGGGCAAATCGATAGATGGTTCAAAAATTACCAAAGAACTCAATTTCAATTACAAAGTGAGTATTTATTCCGTATCCAAAGATTAAAATCATTCTTTGGAACAACATTTGCGTTAATTTTGCGTCTTGAAACTGGATGAAGACTTTCATATTCTTTACCTTACTGATTTTCAGCTTTTCGCTGAGAGCTTCACACATTGTTGGAGGGGACATCTATTACGATTATCTTGGCGGGAATAATTACCGTTTTTACATAACTATTTACCGTGATTGCGCTTCGACTGGTGCAGCCTTTGATGATCCATTGCCTTTGGCTGTCTACACGAATGGAAGTTCAAGCCCGATTCAACAAATTTCTGTCCCTTTTCCTGGAAGCGTAATTCTTCCAGTAACATTTAACAATCCGTGTGGAACCGCTCCAGGAGGTGTCTGTATTGAAAAAGCAGTTTACACAACAGTTATTTCACTTCCACCAATTCAAGGAGGATATACCATTACCTATCAGCGGTGTTGCAGGGGTCCTGCCATCAGTAATTTGTCATCCCCCGATAACACTGGATTGACACTCACCACGAATGTGCCTGGGTCGGAAACGGGAGCAACCCAAAACAGCAGTCCTCGCTTTACGAACTATCCGCCACTTCTTCTTTGTGATAACGATGAACTTATTTTCGATCATTCTGCAACGGATCCTGACGGAGATCAATTGGTGTATTCGCTTGTTGTACCTTTTTCAGGTGCCGATGCCGTTACTCCAGCCCCAATACCATCGCCACCTCCGCCTTATTTTCCTGTTACATGGGCTTCAGGATTTACAACGACAACTCCATTGGGCGCTAGTTCACCAATTTCAATAAATTCAAATACAGGTGTACTGACAGCTACACCAAACGCATTGGGATTGTTTGTTGTTGGAATCCGCGTGCAAGAATACCGTAATGGCGTTTTAATCGGACAAACTATTCGTGATTTCCTTTTCCGGGTGCTTAATTGCAATATTACATTGTCTGCCCAACTTCCAATCCAGGAAGACCTTTCCTCATTTGTATCCTACTGCCAAGGGTTGACGGTCAACTTTGAGAACAATTCTTATGGTGGAACAGTTTACCAATGGGATTTTGGTGTAAACGGTGTTTCAACTGATGTGAGTAGCACATTTGAACCAAGTTATACCTATCCTTCACCCGGAACATATGAGGCTATATTGGTCGTTAACCCCGGTGAACCATGCACAGATACGGCCCGCATGTCAGTGACGGTAAACAATGAATTTAGTGTTTCATTTACTACCCAAGATTCTGTGTGCATCGTGGGAAATAGCCTTGATTTTGTGAGCCAAACAGTGGGAGGTGCAGCGAGTTCCTATGCGTGGAATTTTGGTCCAAATGCTTCAACTTCTTCAGCATCAACGCAAAATGTCAATAACGTTTCATTTACCATCTCCGGATTTATACCAATTACATTGGAAGCGGAAAATGGTTCTTGCACCGCTACATTTAACGATTCAATCTATATTTTCAGCGAACCAACGGCATCGATCATTTTACCTGTGGGGTATGAATGTGATGGTCTAACAGTAAGTTTTGGCAACAACTCATCCAATGCAGCCATTTATCAATGGGATTTTGGAGTGACAAATAGTACCTCGGATACAAGTAGTTCAGTTTTACCCACGTTTACTTTTCCAGCTGGCGGGACATACAATGTAACGTTAATTGGCAGTTCAAATGGAGTTTGTGTTGACACCACCGAAGAACAAATCACTGTCAACGAATTATTGACGATTTCATTTACGCACAATGACTCTATTTGTATAACAGACAATAGTTTTTGGTTTGACGGCACAATGACTGGTCCGAGTTTCACGCAATATGAATGGGATTTTGGACCGAGTGCTTCCATTCAAACATCGCCGGATTTAGATGTCAACAATGTGGTTTTTGATTCACCTGGCGATCACAGTATAACCCTCACGGCCTGGTTCGACAATTGCTACGAGACAGCGACAAGTTCTATTTTCATTTACCGCGTTCCAACGATTGATTTTGTTGATGTTCCCGGACTGCGTTGTGTTCCTGCGACGGTGCAATTTCAGAATTTAAGCCAGGCCGATTCGCCTATGTATTACACTTGGACTTTTGGCGATGGCGACTCCTCCTTATCTGCAAATCCAGTCCATGTGTATGATGCCGTTGGTAGTTACAGTGTTGGGCTGGAAGTATACACAACCGAGGGTTGTATTGACACGCTTTATCTCTTGAAACAAGATTACATCACAATTCACCCTTCACCAGTTTCAAAATTTTCTATTGATCCTGCCAGAACGGATATTTGTAATGCAGCAATTACTTTTACGGACCAATCTCAAGGTGCTACTGAGTTCTACTATTGGTTTGATGACAGTACTTCCTTCTCAACAGAGCAGTTTCCTGTGCACAATTATCAATCGAGTGGCACACTTTGGCCGTATCAAATTGCAACGAATGAGTTTGGCTGCAAAGACACAAGCTTTCAAAAACTAATTGTTGAACCATTCTCTATTTATTTGCCGAATACATTTACCCCGGACGGAAATGAATTCAACAACGAATTCAACGGCTTGTTTGGATTAGAGGTGTTTGGATGGGAATTAAACATCTATAACAAATGGGGACAACTTCTTTATCAAACAACCGACCCCGCTTACGGATGGGATGGCAGTTACCAAGATCGTTTGATGCAAGAAGGAACGTATACGTATGTGCTAAAATACATTTCTTGTGATCAACCTGAATACTGGCAAATTCTAACTGGCCATGTGAACTTGCTTCGATAAGGATTGAACAATTGAACGGTCTTGAACGATTAACCTTCTTAAACTCAATTTTCACCACAAAGACACGAGTTTAAGGAAAACTTTGACCCTTCATAAGTCACAAAGAGATCATTTGATAATCCATAATTATGCTTTAATAACCTAAAAAGCAATCAGCTTTTTCTGAATTTGTGCCTTAAAACAACGAAGGGAATCAGACTTATTCTTGTGCCCTTGTGGTAAATTTTACTTGGTGAAAAATTAATTGAACGATTGAACTCA